>Ga0247803_1000018_pt1 | contig 189678 bp, 160 predicted proteins | sample UWRJL014104B1_FD_180928 | JGI IMG/M metagenome (GOLD analysis project Ga0247803, IMG submission 180928) | Plant litter microbial communities from Arlington Agricultural Research Station in Wisconsin, United States - UWRJ-L014-104B-1 | ecosystem: Environmental > Terrestrial > Plant litter >... | reverse complement strand
AATTTAACAAGGCGCAGCAACACGCCGCTGCGCGGCTGGACAGTTTGTAAGTCGCGCTTATGTGGTTTTGCTACGCAAAAGTATTCCACAACGCACAACTTACAAACTGCCGTTGTGCTTAACGTTAGCGGTAGAAATATATGAACTTCTTCATTAGCGGAGAACTAGATGCGGAAATTGCTGAAGTATTCCGCCCCATACGTCAAGACGTTGAGAAACTTCTGAATGAAAATTTGGGTAGCCATGTTTATGGTTCTGCCCTAGAGAAAATTTCATTAATACCAATAATCGTTGGTCCAATGTTTATGCCAAGACCCGAGCGACGACTCATTAAACACAAAAGCAAGGTTGCTGATTATCGCATTGTGGTGGAATATGAACTATTCCTGAAAGGGTCTGCAGAAACCAGAAAGGAATTATTAATAGAAAATTTACTGTCGGCTGTGGCTGATATTAGTAAAAAGCTAGGTAATAATTTTGAAGGTCAGCGGCTTTATCAGGACATCATAAATCTTTTCAAGTTAAAAAATTAAATCGCTAACAAGTCGTTCCAGCACCGCGCACTTCGTGCGCTCGACAGTTTGTAAGTCGCCTTTTTGTGGTTTTGCTACGCAAAAGTATTCCACAAAAAACCAACTTACAAACTGCGGCTGAACTTGGCGTTATCCCTCTATAGGAAATGAGCAATGGTTGAAGTTCCAATTCTAGGCGAGCTTGAAAAAGACCATTTTGATGATTGGCTTCGAAGTAAGCCAACTTCAGTTAATGTGCTTGGTGGAGGTAAATTCGAATTCATCTTTGAAGACTATGAGGAAGACGAGGCAAAAGAAGATTTTCACGAAGCAATCAAAAATTTCCTTTCAATTGATGAATCCGTTCTTAAACAAGCTCAAGATCATATCTACAAGTATTACGAAGACGTATCTGCCCAGCTTGTACCTGACGACGATTGGTATGTTGAAATAGCAGAGCCAAAAGGTGTTTGGTCTCACATACAATTCGGAAACACACCTATTGTCACGCGCCGCCCTTATGGTGATGAGTTGGTTTATATATCTCTAGAGTGCTCCTGTGATTGGGAGCAAGAGCACGGTTTACAAATAGTATTCAAGCAGGGGTTGTTCGTAAATAAAGTTGGCGCCTTCGATGGCCATTTAACAAATTCAGATGCTTATGCAAATGATGAACTTGAAAATGTCGTATACACCTAGGCATAACAAGGCACTGCACCTGACGAATTGTAAGTAGCGCTTATGCAATATCGCTACGCTAATTTTATCGCAACGCGCTACTTACAACTCGCAGGTGAGCGCAACGTTATAAAAGTAAGAAATGGTTTTGTTGGCGTGCATTCTAAGAATTTAACGCAACGCAGTTTCAGAAAGTTTATCTGCCTTTGTTCAAGCCTGTGGTCACAAGCGTTCAGTTTTTCTCGGTTATCAGGTCGTGCTAAATTTATCGCAGTGTTAGTTGGTTTTATCAGAACATTAAAGTTTGTTCTGCTCGGATGCTGTTCCATCAAGTCCGTGCATTTTTTAGTTGGTCGCATGTCTCGTACTGGCTGTTTTCTTCGGCCATTCTTTCATGCGTTGGTTATAACAAGTCGTACCAGTTCGCGCCTTCGGCGCTGGACAGTTTGTAAGTTGTGCTTTTGTGGTTTTGCTTCGCAAAAGGTTTCCACAAAACCACAACTTACAAACTGCCCCTGTACTTGGCGTTATGCAAGGAGAAAAAATTGAAGTTCACCAAGCTTATAATTTTTGCACTTTTATCTCTATCCCAATACTCTCATTCGGAAACGCTGAGCTGCGTCATAGAAAATATAAATGCAATTTCTAACTCGGGTATGGTTGTAGCTCAAAAGGGTTCTGACTCAACTTTAATTGCCCAAGCCGGAACAAAATTCATAGTAGACCTAAAAACTGGGAAAATTACTGGTAAAAATATTCCCTATCTTGAAGGCGGAGTACCAAAAATAATAAATACCGGTGTAGGTTCAAATGCATATTCAAGCCTGCTTTACTTTGGAAGTTTGCCAGAACAAAGAGTTGCTAATTTTCGTCTTAGCTTATTCGACGGCTCCAATAATTTTGTCTACATTGACCAATATTTCATAGTTTATGGTGGCAAGTGCTCAGAAATATAAGCAAAGCATAACAAGGCGCAGCAACACGCCGCTGCGCGGCTGGACAGTTTGTAAGTCGCGCTTTTGTGGTTTTGCTTCGCAAAAGTATTCCACAACGCACAACTTACAAACTGCCGTTGTGCTTAACGTTAAGCATACACATATGAGAAACTTCAAGACTCCTGAAATTCTATTTTACGAAACAGACAATTCGTGCGCACTATGTGGCACTAGAGGCGAGACTGTTTTGACCATTCATCACATTGATGAAAATCGAGAAAATAACGCGTATGACAATCTCATTGTTTTATGCCACAACTGCCATAACCCTTACCACAATCCAAACATTTCAAGACCAACGCTTGAGCAAGTACAAGAAAGAAAAAGAAATCTTATCCATAAAGTGGTAACCACATTCGGTTTAAGTGCAATGAAAATTGCCAAACGCAATAATTTTGGTGTAATTGCATTTCCTTATATGCTTTATCACTTATGTGAACTCGGGTATATGAAAAAAGAGGAATCTCAAATGGGTTACGGAGAGATTGAGGACGCAACTGCGAGATTTTCAATAACGAATCATGGCGCAGCCATGCTTGAAAAATGGTTCAACTAGAAAAAAGCTTAACAAGGCGCAGCAACACGCCGCTGCGCGGCTGGACAGTTTGTAAGTCGCGCTTTTGTGGTTTTGCTTCGCAAAAGTATTCCACAACGCACAACGCACAACTTACAAACTGCCGTTGTGCTTAACGTTAGGAGTTAAATCATTGAAGACTGTGCTAACACATTTGCTTGTCCCTGTGTTCTTCACGGTTGCTGTCACTCTGTACGGTTTTTCGAAGAGTACATTTTCAGTTGGTGACAGTTTTGTAGCTTTTTTTGGTGGGGTTTTATTTTATGGTGCGCCATATATTGTTTGGGCAATATTTCACTTATTAAGTAAACCTAAACTTTCTGTAATTCATGCGGGTTATGTTGGGGCCAGTGTTGCGCTAATGGCAATCGCTAGTTTCTGGTTATTTCCTCCTGATAGGTCGGGGCTTCCGTTACAGTGGGCTGCTTACTGGCCATTAGCCTTGGTTTTAATCGTGGTATTTGCAGGCGTAATACAAGTATTAACTAAATTTAAAAGCTCCTAACAAAGCGGTCAAACACCGTTCCGCTTCGCTCCACTGGACAGAATTTAAGTAGCTTTTTTGCGGTTTTACTTCGTAAAATATTTCCACAAAAATGCTACTTAAATTCTGCCGTTTACCGCAACGTTATGCAAAAAATGGAGAAATAAATTGATAAATGACTTTCTCATTTATATCGGTGGATTTATATCTGGAATTTTGGCTGCAATGCTGAGTGGTTTTTTTAAAGCAGCTGGAAGTGACGCTTATCAAACAGCGAAAAAGAAGCTATACCCACCGGAAGCAGAACCAATACAAGTTGACCGAGATTTTGTTCCTGAGAGTACAGCTGGTGCGTCTTATTCATGGGTTCCTGCGGCGAGTGTTATTACGAAGGAATCAGCGGGCTATCAGTATTATTTACACCCTAATAAAGGCGAAAAATGTTTTCGCATCAGTGGCGGAAATCAAAATAAAGAATGGTTAATGAGAAAGCCAAGTATTTAAAAAGCATAACAAAGCAATCAACCGGATGGTTTTTAAGTTGCATTTTTGCCATTCCGCTCCGCTACATTTTACAGCAAAAGTGCAACTTAAAAACCACCGGTTATCGCGGCGTTAGAGTGTCGTAAGTAAACTAAATTATAGAGTTCTGTAAGTATGTTCAGTTCTACCATGAAAAAGGCTTGGCTATTACTATCTACATTGATGTTTGCGGAATATTTAATATTCATAGAGGAGCAGCTAAAATTAGGGGTGTTGGCCAATTTTATCAGCATACTTATGAATGTTACCCTTCCTGCATGGTTCGTTTATTTGCTTAGCCGTGTTAAAACCAATCCAGAATCTACTTATCAGAATAGTGATATTAGCATTGGAGTGTGGGGTTACTTCTGGCGCGCTTATATTATTAAGTGGGTTTCAGTAATTCCTACGGTTTTTTTTGTCCTTTTCATTTTTGGAAACGGGGTGAAACCTTCAGCAACCAATTATTTGATTACTTTTATTTCCGTTGGCTTGTTTTCCATTCCATTGACTTGGCTTTTATTTTCAAGTTTCAGAAAGGAGCAAATAAAATCTATATCTTCAAAATTTGTGCGTTAAAAGGCAGCTCTAACAAAGCGGTCAAACATCGTTCCGCTTCGCTCCACTAGACAGAATTTAAGTAGTTTTTTTGTGGTTTTACTTCGTAAAATATTTCCACAAAAAACCTACTTAAATTCTGCCGTTTACCGCAACGTTATACAGAGGGAGTAAATGAAGCTAATTTTTCTAATCACCATTCTTTTTTTATCTTGCCAGTCCTTCTCTTTTGAGAAAGATCCATTGAAAAATGGAGCCGATGAAATATTGAAAAAATCAGTTGAGGCTCTTCCAGACTCAAGGAAGCATGAAAAAATACAACTGGCTTTTTTAAGTGAAGGTCTTAACGGGCAGGAAGCCGCACAACGAATTTACGAATTATTAGAGTCGGGTAGCTTCAAAGGTATTCTTGCTATTGGCGGGCCTGACCCTGAGGTTACTGACAAACTAGCAAGAACTATAACCACCTATCTTTCTTCACCACTAAAAGGCGTTACTCTCATTATTGCCGGAAATGAGTCTACAAAAAATGCTGTTGAAGCAAAGCTAAAATCTTTAGGTGCGGAAGTATATTTTATCAAGTAAGTATAACAAGGTGTTCCAACACCGTTCCGGCGCTTCGCGCCTCCACTCGACAGCTTGTAAGTAGCGCATTTAGCGAATCGCTGCGCGAAGTTTTTCGCAAATGCGCTACTTACAACCTGCGGTTGAACACAACGTTATGCAACCCTAGGTCGAATATGGAAATTAAATCTCACACTAACGAACAAATTCTAAGTGCTGCAAAAGAAGCGGCGGTTTGGTGCCAGCTCCAATGGAATGCATCAGAACCTAGGTCATCCTTGAGAACCCTTAATTTCCTGCCGTGTTTTTTTAATACTGATCAATATTACACTGTGAACGATTTAATATATTCACGAAAGTATGAAATGGAACGGCTTGGGTTGAAACCATCAAACAATCTAAGTATGGGAAAAATATTAGTATATGAACCTGACTCTAATATTTCTGACTGTGTATTTGAAGGTGAAACGAGCGGCTATTTTGACTCTTCTGATTGTCCTCCATGGGACACATGGATAGGCTTTATCATTGAAAATAATCAGCGCTATGTTCTTAGCTGGGTTCCAAATGAAATTATTCATATTGTTGAAGCCGGCTTCGAAGTAAATTGTGTTGAATTTTTTTATTGGTTAGAGTCGTCATCTGAAAGTTGGGCGCTAAAACTTAAAAAATGCATAACAAAGCGCAGCAACACGCCACTTCGTGGCTGGACAGTTTGTAAGTCGCGCTTTTGTGGTTTTGCTCGTAAAAGTATTTCACAAAATCACAACTTACAAACGCTGTTGTGTTTAAAGTTATGCGCGCCATATCAAAAATTACACGAAATATTGCCTTTGGCGGGAATTTGGCGGGTTCTGTCGTCACCGACAGTGAGTCAAGTGATCTAGAGTTGATGCGTCGCAACTGGAGGTTGACATGCTAATTAGAAAACTTAGAGAAGAACGAGGTATTTCCCAAGAACAGCTCGCTGAAACAACCCAATTAAGTCTTCGTACAATTCAGCGCGTTGAAGCGGGTCATCGAGTGAGTTATGCATCGCTTCGGGCGGGAGTTATATGCAATGAAAACTACAAAAGATGAATATATCGAGAAACCACTATGGGTTAGGCTTATGTTTAGTCTACCTTCACTAGGCCGTTTGAATCGCTCTGGCCTAATAAGGCACGAGGCAAGTCTTGTTGCGTATGCAATATTTGCCTATATGGCATCCTTCATTGTGCCAAGAGTAGAGATCGCATATTGGAGTTTAACCACCGTCGATCTATTACATTTCAGTGCCTTCTCTGCATTGTTCGTTGCCTATATTGCGTCTGTAACTTTTCGCCTTCGAGACAAATTCAAAACGTGGGCACTAACTTAAATTCTGCTGTTTACGACGGAAATTAATTGATCGGGTTACCCTCGATTTGTAAACTCCTTATATAGTGAGGAAATCCTATATGGAGATACTACAAGAATTCAGTTCGATAAGATGAGGTATTAAAAGAAGTTCTATGTACGTTCCAAAATCAAATGAAGAAAATAATATCACTGTGCTTCATGCGTTAATTCGCGAAAAGCCTTTGGGTACTTGGGCTTGTATTGTAAATGGGCAAATTGAAGTAAATCATATTCCTTTTGTCATTAAGGAAACTGTGGGTGAGTTTGGAACTCTTGTTTGCCATGTTGCAAAGGCAAATTCAATTTGGAAAACATTCTCACAGGTTAGTGATTCTGTAATAACCTTTCACGGTGATCAGTCGTATATTTCACCATCATGGTATCCGAGTAAGCATGAAACTGGCAAAGCTGTTCCTACATGGAATTATTGTGTGGTTCATGCCTATGGTGTGCCCAGAATAATTCAAGATGAAAAAGAACTTTTCGCTCATTTAAATGAATTAACTGATCTTCATGAGTCTAAGCAAGCGATTCCTTGGCAGGTTAGTGATGCACCTACTGATTTTATTGAAAAATTAAGTGCTGCCATTGTTGGTATTGAAATTCCAATCAAGAAAATCGTTGGCAAGTGGAAGCTTGGACAGAGTCGATCTGAGTCTGACAAATTAGGAACAATCGCTGGTCTAAAGTCAGGTAGTGATGCACAGCAACACGGCTTGGCAAATGAATTGCTTAAGACCATTAAATTTTAAAAAAGCATTTAGGCAATCGCTTTATTCAGGCTTCCAATTCCAAACATCAACTCAAATTGCGGTGCTGACATAGGTTTGCCAAATAGGTAGCCTTGGCCTTCTTCGCATTTTTCTTTGCGCAGGTAGTTGTATTCTGCTTCTGTTTCAATGCCTTCGGCGATAGTTTCCAAATCGAAATTTTTTGCCATGTCGATAATGGCGCGAACTACTGACGCGTCGCGTTTGGATGTCAAAATACCGCGCACAAAGGATTGGTCTATTTTAATGCGCGAGAGTGGATAGGATTTTAAAAGGCTCAGTGATGCGTAGCCGGTACCAAAATCATCAAACGCGATGCCGACTCCGTGTTGATGTAAGCGCTGCAAGATTTCCAACACAATATCGTCGTTATCGAGAACGATATTTTCAGTGATTTCCAACTCTAATGCTTCTGCGGGTAGCCCATGCCTCGCGAGAGTTTCAATTACCTCTGCAGCTAAATCCCCTATACGAAATTGTGCGCTACACAAGTTGATACCGATGCGAAACCTTGGTAATCCGCTGCGGCGCCAATAGGCGGCTTGTGCACAGGCTTCGTTAAGAATCCAGGAGCCGACAGTGGCGGCAAGTGGGCCACCTTCCAGCGCAGGCAAAAAAGCAGCGGGCGATAATATTCCCCGTTCCGGGTGATGCCAGCGAATTAATGCTTCGGCGCCGGTAATGGAGCCATCTATCATGCTGATTTGTGGTTGATAGAAGAGCAGAAACTCGCCTTTGTCTACTGCGCGGTGCAATTCAAGCCCGTACAGCCGGCGTGCCATCGCTTCCATACGCAATGTGGGGACGAATAAAAATACGCGGCCACGGCCAATGCTTTTTGCTTTGAATAACGCCAAATCTGCATCGCTCACTAATTCCAACGCTTCCTGTGCTTGAGCGGGAGCCAGCGCTACACCACAACTCGCTGCCACACGTATTTCATTGCCATCAATATTGATCGGTTGTGCAATTGCAGTGGTCATCGCATTAGCACATTGCATGGCGGTAGTTGAATCCGTTACGTTCGCTAACATGATGCCGAATTCGTCACCGCCAATACGTGCGACTACATCATTGCTTCCTGTCAATTGCTGTAAGCGGTTGGCAACTTCGCGCAGGATGGCATCACCCAAGGTATGGCCGAGGGTGTCGTTTACATCTTTGAAGCCATCGAGATCGATCATTAACACCGCGGCAGGGGCAGGGGAGATCAGCATGGTGGCGACACTGCGATAAAATTTTCCACGATTGGCAAGACCGGTGAGACCATCAATGTTGGCTTGCTGGTGCAGTTCTTTCTCTTCGCGTTGCTGCGCACTCAAGTCTTTTAAGATGGCTTCAAATTTCATATGGCCTGCATCACGCCAGCCAAACAATGAAAAACCAAAACGAAACTCGCTGCCGTCTTTGCGTAGTCCGTTTGCCTCTGTGGGAATATTGATGTGGTCGAGTGAGCGAGCTTCGATTATTTGTTCAATCAGCTCGCGAAAACCGGTGCGGTCGCCTTCGGGTAACAGCATGTCAAATTGCAGTGCTCTTTTATCGCGGAGTCTGTAGCCATGTGCAGTCGCGGCTGCCTGGTTCCATTCGATAATTTGCAGCTGTTCGTCAAACCAAATGACAGATGAGGAAGAATTGCCAGCGTATTCTTCAAACGGAGGGCGGGTGCGTTCGCTTGATACTTCAATGCGTCGCAACTCCAATCGGTCAGATGCCATTTTGGCTAATTCAGCCAGACGCTGCCGATCTTCCTGGGAGAAATCGGTGTGTGGTCGATCATCGATTACACAGAGTGCGCCTAAGGCAAGCCCGTCGGGCGATAGCAGCGGCACACCGGCGTAGAAACGCAGATTGGTATCGCCAGTGACCAGTGGGTTATCGTGAAAGCGTTCGTCGAGGGTTGCATCGGGCACAACCATGACCCCAGTTTGGGTTATAGCGTGCGCGCAAAATGAAACATCGCGGCGCATATCCACTTTGCCTACCCCCACACTCGCGGCAAAAAACACATGGTCACTGCCAATCATGTTGACTGCTGCAACCGGCATATCAAACATACGCGATGCAATATGTACTACTGGGTCGAGGCTCTGTAGCATCTTCTCTTCGTCAAGCCCGTAATCGGATAACGCCTTCAATCGTTTGGATTCGTTTGAAAAAATTACCGGGCACTTCATTGGCACATCCTCATAGTTGTTTTTTCCTGAAAGCACTTTCGAAATTCAGTATAGGAAAAGAAAAAACAGAGGCATTAAGATGTAAATATATGCGCCACTTTTTTTATCACTCTTTAGGGTGATCAAGATCCAACTCGCTACCAGGATTCAGGTGCGGTTACCATTACAGTTGGTATTTTCCGCTGATTACACATACGCATAGGTGCAACCACAATGATTGATCCAGAAGAATCGCAATCACGGCCAGTAACTCCTGTTTCAAGCCATCAACCAACGCCAAAACCCCAACCGGTTCCGGTAAGGCGCGGGGCAAATCTCTGGCCCTTGGGATTGGCGATTGTGGCGATTGGCGGGTTGCTGTTGGCGCGCAACCTCGGCTTCGAGTTGTTCTTTTTGAACATCCATAACTGGTGGGCATTTTTTATCTTGCTGGCGGCAGTAGGGCCTTTAACACAGGCGTTTAATGCGTTCAGAAAAGAGGGCTTGGGTGCGGCAGTGGCGAATTCATTGGTGTCGGCGGGGGCGATTGTTTTTGTCGCGCTGCTGTTTTTACTCGATTTATCAATCTTCACCTGGTGGCCGATTTTTGTGATCATCGGCGGCCTGTATATGATGACCAGCCGCAACCGCAGTTAATGGCGGTTGAGCCGGCTGCGTCAAAACCCCACCAGCAGCAGTGGATTGCGACCGGCCATTCACGGCGTTAACAGCGGATCTGCTGCTGGCAGATAAAATCGGTACGCTTCTTGCGATGACCCGGATAAATGACCAAACCGTCAAGAATCCGTGCATATGGCCCTACCAACGTTTAACCAGTTTAATAACTTCAACGGCAAAGCCGCGCTGGGTTCCCTGCGAGGGATGGGGCGCGGGAATCTGGGTATTCCGATTCTACTGATGATGCTCCTGGCAATGATCATATTGCCCATCCCGCCGTTGCTGCTAGATGCCTTCTTTACCTTCAATATCGCGCTCTCGCTGGTGGTATTGCTGGTGTCGGTATATGCCATGCGGCCGCTGGATTTCGCTGCTTTCCCCACTATTTTGTTGATCGCCACCTTGCTGCGTTTGGGTTTGAACGTAGCATCTACCCGCGTGGTGTTATTAGAAGGCCATAATGGTGGCGATGCCGCCGGTAAGGTAATCGAGGCGTTTGGCCATGTGGTCATCGGCGGCAATCTCGCCGTGGGCATCGTGGTGTTTATCATTTTGATGATTATCAACTTCGTGGTAATCACCAAAGGTGCAGGGCGTATATCGGAAGTGAGCGCGCGGTTTACCTTGGACGCCATGCCCGGCAAACAAATGGCGATTGATGCGGATTTGAACGCGGGTTTGATCGACCAAGACCAAGCGCGCACCCGCCGTCAGGAAGTGTCTGCAGAAGCGGACTTCTACGGTGCGATGGACGGTGCGAGTAAGTTTGTACGCGGTGATGCGGTCGCGGGCATCATGATTATGTTTATCAATATCTTCGGCGGCTTGGCGATCGGCATGATGCAGCACGATCTGGAGTTCGGTGACGCCTTCGAGAAATACACCATCCTCACCATTGGTGACGGCTTGGTTGCGCAAATCCCCGGCCTGCTGTTGTCCGTTGCTTCTGCCATTTTGGTTACCCGCGTTAATAGTTCAGAAGACATGGGCAAGCTGGTTGTTAGCCAAATGTTTACCTCGCCCAAAGCATTAGCAGTTGCCGCTATCATGTTGATTATTATGGGTTCTGTTCCAGGTATGCCTCATGTTGCGTTTCTGGGTCTGGGTCTGTTGTGTGCCGGCTTGGCCTACTACATTCACTGGCGTAAACAACAACCGGCTGTAGTGGAAGATAACTCCTTTATTCCTGCTGGCACTCGCAGCGCCAATGAAATGATGCCCTCCGGCAACGCGAATATCGCTCCGCAACGCTCAGTGCCAGCCTTACCTGCCGGTACATCTGAATCACCCGAATTAGGTTGGGATGATGTACAACCGGTAGATGTGATCGGTTTGGAAGTAGGCTACCGCTTGATCCCCATGGTCGATAAAAACCAAGGCGGTGAATTGCTTGGCCGTATCAAAGGTGTCCGTAAAAAGCTCTCGCAAGAGATGGGCTTCCTGATTCCGTCAGTTCATATCCGTGACAATCTCGATTTAAATCCCACCGGTTATCGCCTGAGTTTGATGGGTGTTTCTATGGCCGAGGCCGATGTGTATCCCGACCGCGAATTGGCGATTAATCCTGGGCAAGTGTTCGGCACGCTGGACGGGATCAAAACCAAAGACCCGGCGTTTGGCTTGGATGCTATCTGGATTAACCCCAACCAACGTGAACAAGCACAAACCCTGGGTTACACCGTGGTCGATCCGAGCACTGTGGTGGCAACGCACCTTAACCAAATCCTGCAACAACATACGTTTGAATTGCTCGGTCACGAAGACGTACAGAAGCTGCTGGATATGTTGGCCAAGACATCGCCCAAGTTAGTGGAAGAGTTGGTGCCCAACACTATCAGCATCAATGTGCTGCTCAAAGTCTTGCAAAACCTGCTACGCGAGCGGGTGCCGATCCGCGATATTCGCTCGATCGCCGAAGCCTTGGCGGGTACCGGCGGTAAGAGTCAAGATCCCGCCGCTTTAACTGCATTGGCGCGGGTGGCGCTGAGCCGTCAAATCGTGCAAAACATCATTGGAAACGAGCGAAACCTGCCTGTTATCACGCTCGAACCGAGTTTGGAACAGTTGTTGCTAAATACCGTTCAGCAGGCACAAAAAGCTGGCGCTGATGACAGCGCGTTTATTGAGCCGGGTCTGGCAGATCGTTTGCAACAATCGCTGATTAATGCAGCGCAGAAGCAAGAACTGTCGGGCAAACCACTGGTAATGCTGGTTGCTGCGCCGCTCAGGCCAATGCTGTCGCGTTTTGTTCGTCACAGTGTTCCCGATATGCGCGTGCTGGCTTATACCGAAGTCCCAGACAACAAACAGATCAGTATCGACGCGAGTGTCGGTGCGGATAAAAAGTAGCCCAAGCGGTAGGAGTTGAATATGCAAGTCAAACGTTTTGTAGCGGCTGATATGCGTCGTGCGCTGGAATTGGTTCGTCAGGAACTGGGGTCAGATGCCATTATTCTCTCCAGCAATCGCATCCCGGAAGGGGTGGAATTGCTGACAACGATGGGCTCTGATCACGAGCTCAAGCAACTGCAAAATCGCCCGTTTGCCGAATCGACCTTCGCGGGCAGTGAGCCGTTATTAAGCGATGGCGAAATTTCTCCACGCGCCTTGGCCAATCCCCAGCCGCGCAGAACCGCACCCGTGATTAGCCAAGTCGCAGATCATCGGGGTGCCGACCAGCGGAGTGCCGCGCATCCCAATGCAGGAAAGACCGGTGCGCAATTGGCCGACGATATTGAAAAAGCGCGTTTGCGTATGCTCGCCGCGCGTAAAGCAGAAGACTCTGCCAAAGAATTTTTAGTGGGCAAAAACACCGTGGTGAATGCCGGTATTCCACGCAATATTCAAATGCCGCCAGTGCAAAAGCCGAAAGCAGGTATGAGTGCAGCAGAAAAATATCCCTTGGTTGATGCTGCACCTGTCTCCATCAAACCAGCATTTACCGCAGCGGCATCGGTTAACGACAGCCCGGAGCAAAATGCGCAGCTAACCGAACTGCAAGCAGAAATCGCCGATATGCGTTTCTTGCTCGAGCAACAATTGGATCGCCTGACCGGCCAACAATCCGCGCCAATAGATTCACCGGTACTGGCCAGTGTTGCCCGTCGCCTTGAGCGCTTGAACCTGCCAAAAGACGTGATTGGCAAAGTCATCAGCGCCTGTACTAAAACCAAAACCCTGAGCGATGCCTGGCCCGATGCGCTGGCAAACCTCGCGCATCAATTACCGATTAACGGCCGCGATGTTGTCGATCAAGGCGGCGTGTTTGCGTTTGTAGGCCCAACCGGTGTAGGCAAAACCACCACTATCGGCAAATTGGCTGCGCGTTATGTATTGCAGCACGGCGCCGACAAAGTTGCACTGATCACTACCGATACCTATCGCATAGCCGCCCACGACCAATTGCGTTCACTTGCGCGTATTTTACGTGTGCCAGTGCGTGTGGTTGATGAAGCTAATCCGCTCGATAACGTCTTGCGCAGCCTGCGCCATTGCTCCTTGGTATTGATCGATACTGCCGGTTTCCGCCATGGCGACCCGCATTTGAAAGCGCAACTTCAAGCGTTGGCTGAACAGCAAACAGTAAAAACGTATCTGGTGATGTCCTGCAACAGTCAGGCGCAAATGTTGAAAGCGTCCATTCACGCCTACGGCACTGCACGCTTGCAAGGGTGCATCCTCACTAAACTGGATGAAACTGCCAGCATCGGCGAGGCTTTAGGTGTGGTAATGCAAAACCGCTTGTCCATTGCCTATACCACTGACGGGCAGGATATTCCCAAGAATTTAGAGGTCGCGCGTGCGCATCAGCTGGTAGCAAAAGCCGTCGCCTTGCTCAAAGCGAATCCAACCTCGGCGGTTTCTTAAACAGATACGGTATAACCACAGGAATTTGGCGGTGAAACTGAAATTAGTCGGATGGGTTGCTAATCCCTATCTATACTCAGATCACCATTGATGTACCCCACCCAAGTCACAACAACCCTGTGATCCTCGGGCGTACAACACAAAGAACAGGTTTGGAGTTATGTGTAGATGAGTCAAACGCGACCCGTACAAGTGATCGCTGTATCCGGCGGCAAAGGCGGAGTAGGTAAGAGCAATATCTCCGTCAACCTCAGTATCGCTTTGGCCGAATTGCGCCGCAGAGTGGTGTTGTTGGATGCCGACCTCGGGCTGGCAAATGTGGATGTGCTGCTCGGAATCAGAGCCACACACACCTTGGCCGATGTGCTCGCTGGAACCCACAGCCTCACTGATGTATTAGTTACAGGTCCCGCCGGTGTAAAAATTGTACCTGCCTCTTCTGGTGTACAGCGTATGGCGGAATTAAGCCCCGCTGAGCACAGCGGTTTGATCAACGCCTTCAATGAACTTTCCGATCAAGTTGATATTTTAGTAATCGATACCGCTGCCGGTATTTCCGATACGGTGGTGAGTTTTGTGCGCGCCGCGAATGAAGTCATTATCGTGGTGTGTGACGAGCCTTCATCGATTACCGATTCCTACGCATTGATCAAATTGCTCAATAAAGAGTACGGAATGCAACGCTTCCGTGTGGTCGCCAACATGACGCGCACCCCGCAGGAAGGTATCAATATGTTTAACAAATTAAATACTGTGTGCGAACGTTTTCTGGATGTGACTATGCAGTTTGTCGGTCAAATTCCGTTTGATGAAAACGTGCGTAAAGCCGTGCAAAAACAAAAAGCCTTAATCGAATTTGCGCCTACATCTAAAGCTTCAATCGCTATTCGCGCACTGGCAAAAGCGGTAGACAAATGGCCGTTGCCCAACTCGCCCACAGGTCGCCTGGAATTTTTTGTTGAGCGTTTATTGCAGGCTGCGAATGGGCGTTAGCACGCGAGAAATTGAACACACTACGATGGATGTAAAAAGTTGCGCCGCCGGGATGTTGGTGAAACACCCTGATCTTAAAAAGAAGGTGCTCAATGGCCGCAGTCAATGGTTTAGCCATGTACGATAAAAAAACGTCACTCGATGCGCAGATAAATATTGAAGACTACGCGCCTTTGGTTAAGCGTATCGCCTACCACATGATGATGCGTTTGCCTGCCAGTGTGCAGGTGGATGACCTTATCCAAGCCGGCATGATCGGCCTTATCGAAGCCTCCCAAAAATACGATGCCTCCCGCGGTGCCAGTTTTGAAACCTATGCGGGTATTCGCATTCGCGGTGCAATTGTCGATGAAATGCGCCGGGGCGATTGGGTGCCGCGTTCAGTGCATCGCAACGCACGGCGAGTTTCGCGCGCCGTTGCCGCCGTTGAAGCGCGTACCGGACGCGATGCGACTGACGCTCAAATTGCAGCGGAGTTGGGTGTTGAGCTCGATGAATATTTTGTGATGTTGCAAGACTCCAACGGCAGTCGTCTCTTCAGTTATGAAGAAACCTTTGGTGAAGAAGACAGCAATATCGATGCCTCTGAACACAGCAGTGCATTTGTTAGCCCCTTTGATGGCCTCCAGCGCGACGGTTTGAAAAAAGCCTTGGCCGGTGCAATTGCCTTGTTGCCCGAACGTGAGCGTATGGTGTTGGCGCTCTATTACGATCAAGAGTTAAACCTGAAAGAAATCGGTTTGGTGCTTGGGGTGAGTGAATCCCGCGTGAGCCAGATTCACAGCCAAGCCGCCGCACGTTTACGCCATAAGCTGGCCGATTGGCAATCGAGTTAAGGTTGTTTAAATAACAAACGACTCGAGTAAACGCCGCCGTTTATACCGCCGGTATCGAGTAATAATTTCCTGTACTTTCAGCGGTTTGAACTAAGATTCGAATTAAAAGTTGAAGATTTACATGCCTGAACTGGCCGAAGCTTCAACTCCTACTAGACTATGATTAAATGAAATTCCCGTCAGGGTGAGTGGAGGTTGCGTTGGATAAGAATATGAAAATCTTAATTGTTGATGACTTTTCAACAATGCGACGGATTATTAAAAACTTGCTGCGGGATTTGGGTTTTTCCAATACCCATGAAGCAGACGATGGTGTTACGGCATTGCCTATGTTGAAAAACGGCGATTTCCAATTTCTGGTAACAGATTGGAATATGCCCGGCATGACGGGGATAGATTTATTAAAAGCAGTACGTGCCGACGAAAAGTTGCGCACCTTGCCCGTGCTAATGGTAACGGCAGAAGCCAAGCGCGATCAGATTATCGAGGCAGCGCAAGCGGGTGTGAATGGCTATGTAGTCAAGCCATTTACCGCGCAAGCACTCAAGGAAAAAATCGAGAAGATTTTTGATCGGGTAGGGTAGTTTCGCTCGGTCAAATAATAAATAAGGCGTTGTCATGGCATCTGAACCCCAAACATCCTTCAATGAAGAATTTGTTATCGAATTGAAAGAGTGCGCCAAGCTGCTAACGGAAAAATTGCAAAGCAATCAATTCGAAGAAGCATCGGTGCTGATTCACACCATCACCCAAGCACGTGACCGCCACATTTTCCAATCGGTGGGGCGCTTAACTCGTGGTTTGCACAATGCCATTGTGAATTTCAATGTCGATGCTGATTTAAGTAAAGAGCCACCAAAGATCGCTAATTCTGATATTCACGACGCATCCAATCGATTGAATTACGTTATTGATCTCACGCAAAAAGCCGCTGAAAAAACCATGGATGTTGTAGACGAAGCAGCGCCTATTGCGATGAATCTCGGGCAAGAAGCCAGTAATTTGCGTACTGAATGGGCGCGGCTTAAGCGCCGTGAAATGGGGCCAGATGAATTTCGCCAGCTCTATGATCGAATGGATGATTTTCTGGGGCAGATGGTCACTGGCACCGGGCAAATCAGTAAAAATTTACAAGATATTGTACTAGAGCAAGGCTTTCAGGATTTAACCGGCCAAGTGTTAAAACGCGTGATTGGTTTAATTAACGATGTGGAAAAAGATTTAGTGAGTCTGGTGCGTATTGCGGGACAAGTCGAAGAAATTGCTGGGCTAACTGATGACAGCGAAACAATCGAACACGACGCAGAAATTATGCACAAAAGAAAAATAGAAGCCGAAGGGCCGCAAATTAATAAAGAGCGTGCCGATGTAGTTTCCGGTCAAGACGATGTGGATGATTTATTGTCGAGTCTAGGGTTTTAATTTTTATTAGTTTCATTGTTAAAGCATCTAGATTTGCGGGTCACGCGAGGAATGTTGAATGAGTTTTGGTGATGACGAGGATATCCTCCAGGATTTTCTGGTAGAGGCGGGAGAAATTCTTGAGCGCCTTAGCCAGCAATTGGTTGACCTGGAGCAGCGCCCGGAAGATAAAGATCTGCTCAATGCAATCTTTCGCGGTTTTCATACCGTAAAAGGCGGAGCAGGTTTTTTGGCGTTAACGCCAATGGTGGAATGCTGTCATCTCACTGAAAATTTGTTTGATATTTTGCGCAATGGCAAACGCACCGTTACCTCCGAATTAATGGATGTCGTATTAGAAGCCCTTGATTTAGTAAACCAACAATTTGAATTGGTTTCCCAACGTGAGCCTTTACCGCCGGTTGACCATTCCCTTATTGCATCCTTGGAACGTTTAGTTTCCTGCGCCGATTTAAATGAAGCCGCCGATGCTGCTGCCGCCAACGAAAATAGTATCGCTGAATCGATTGCAGAAGAAGCACCGAGTGGCGATATCACCGATGCAGAATTCGAACAATTATTAGATGCAATCGCCGGACAACCGACAGCTTCTGCTGCTGCGCCAACCACTTCAGTAGCGACAACATCATCGAATAGCGATGAAATTACTGAAGATGAATTTGATGCGCTGCTCGACCAATTACACGGTAAAGGCACCACACCCGGCGCAACTGCTCCCGCTGCAATTTCTATTGCAGCATCAGCGATTTCTGCATCGTCCAGTAATGATATTTCAGAAGACGAATTTGAAGCCTTGCTCGATCAATTGCATGGCAAGGGTAAAGCACCTGGCCCAAGTGCTGCGCCTGCCGCCGCTACCCCTGCACCGATTGTTGCTGGTTCCGGTGGTGATTTAATTAGTGACGATGAATTTGACGCATTGCTTGACCAACTCCATGGCAAAGGTAAAGGCCCTGCAACCACGTCTGCTCCTGCAGCTCCCGTAAGAAAAGCTGCTGATACAAAACCGGCGCTTGCCGCAGCAAAACCAGCGCCGGTAGTAGCCAAAAAAGTTGAACCACCTAAAACTGCAGCTGCACCCGTTGCCGCACCAGCTGCTGCGAATGAAAAAGAAGCACCGCAAGTTGAAACTACAGTGCGTGTTGATACGCAACGCCTCGACGATATTATGAATATGGTCGGTGAGTTGGTATTGGTACGCAATCGCTTGGTGCGTTTAGGTAATGGTTCTACCAACGAGGCTCTGGTAAAAGCAGTTGCGAATCTCGATGTGGTCACTGCCGATTTGCAAACCTCGGTAATGAAAACCCGCATGCAGCCGATCAAAAAAGTATTTGGTCGTTTTCCGCGGGTAGTGCGCGATTTGGCGCGCAGTTTGCGCAAAGAAATTAATCTGGAATTGGTGGGTGAAGAAACCGATCTGGATAAGAATTTAGTAGAGGCACTCGCCGATCCCTTAGTGCATTTAGTGCGCAACTCCGTCGATCACGGCATTGAGTTTCCAGAAACGCGCGAAGCCAATGGCAAGCCACGTTTAGGGCAGGTGGTGCTCTCGGCTGAGCAAGAAGGAGATCATATTCTGTTGTCGATCAGCGATGACGGTGCGGGTATGGATCCAGTGAAACTACGCGGTATTGCTGTTGAAAAAGGTTTGTTCGATGAGGACACTGCTAATCGCTTGTCGGATACCGAGGCTTACAATTTAATTTTTGCACCCGGCTTTTCGACCAAAAAAGAAATTTCCGATGTATCGGGTCGCGGTGTGGGTATGGATGTGGTGAAAACCAAAATCACCCAGCTCAACGGCACGGTAGAAATTAAATCAGAATTAGGTAAGGGCACGCGGTTTATTATCAAAGTGCCACTGACTTTGGCGATTATGCCAACGCTAATGTTTATGCTCGGGCAGCAAACTTTTGCGTTTCCACTCGTGAGTGTTAATGAAATTTTCCATATGGATCTTACCAAGAGCCATATTGTGGATGGACAAGATTGCGTTGCGATTCGCGACCAAGCCATCCCGTTGTTTTACATGAAAGATTGGCTGGTAAAAAATTCTTACGGTGACCGCCCGGACAATGCGCATGTGGTTATTGTGACGGTAGGTACTCGCCGCGTTGGTTTTGTGGTGGATCAATTAATCGGCCAAGAGGAAGTGGTGATCAAACCGCTCGGGAAAATGTTGCAAGGCACCCCGGGTATGGCGGGCGCAACAATTACTGGTGACGGTACCATCGCGCTCATTTTGGATATTCCAAGTTTGTTACGCCGCTACGCAAAAGGATCAACGAGTTGGGGGCATAGCTAGCCGTCAATTGACTGATGCGGCTAAGCACTCCAGCGTGGTTACTTAATTATTATGTTTTCCAAAGCAGTGCAACTGCGGAGTGAGTTAGATGCCTGTTCGGGTATTAGTAGTCGATGATTCCAATTTCTTTCAGCATCGCCTGAAAGATATTATTAATGAGCACCCGGATCTAAAAGTCATCGGTATAGCTAGCAATGGCCGCGAAGCAGTAGAAAAAGCCGCAGAGTTAAAGCCTGACATTATCACCATGGATTTTGAAATGCCGGTGATGGATGGTGTCACGGCAATCAAGTTAATCATGGCCAACTCCAAAATTCCCATCTTAATGTTTTCATCGCTCACTTATGAAGGCGCCAAAGTTACACTGGATGCGCTGGCAGCAGGTGCGCTGGATTTTATTCCCAAAGATTTTGCCGAAGTATCGCGCAGTTCAGATTCACTCAAGAAAAAATTGCACGAGCGTTTAATTACGCTGGCAGGCGTTACTGCGCGCGCAGCGCCAGTTGCCGAGCCTCGGCTATCATCAATTTCTGCCGCACCCGGTTTGCGCTCTCCTATTTCTGCGCCGGTGCGGGCCACGGTTAATACGCAGCAGGATGAAACGACAAAAGCATCTGGGCCGGATAATTACCGGCTAAAAAAATTACCTAAATTATTAGTAATAGGTGCATCAACCGGTGGACCTGTCGCCTTAGCCGAAGTATTAATTAGCTTGCCTGCCAATTTTCCGCTGCCCATCGTATTAGTGCAGCATATGCCAGAAAATTTCACCAAAGCATTTGCAGAGCGGTTAAACAAACAGTGCAATATTCGCGTGCGCGAAGCCGTTGATGGTGATCAGTTGCAGCCGGGTTTAGCGTTGCTTGCTCCTGGAGGCAAGCAGCTGATGCTCGATAAACGCAATGGCGGTTCTGTGCGTATATTGCCCGATGATGAACGCGTGAATTATAAACCCTCGCTGGATATTACCTTTGGCTCTGCCGCAAATATTTATGGCGACAAAGTGCTAGGCGTGGTGTTAACCGGCATGGGTTCTGACGGGTGTAAAGGTGCGCATTTGTTAAAAGAGGCGGGTTCAGCACTCTGGTCGCAAGACGAAGCCAGCTGTGTCATTTATGGTATGCCCATGGCCGTTGCGCGCGCCGGTTTGACTGACAAAGTACTCAGCCTGAAAGATATTGGGCCGCGTTTGGTGCGAGAGGTTATGTAATGGATTTACTCAGTATTCTTGGCGTTATCATCGCGTTTGCAGCGATTATTGGCGGAAACTTTTTAGAAGGTGGTGGCTTTGGTTCGCTGCTCAATGGCCCTGCGGCATTTATCGTGCTGGGCGGCACCTTGGGCGCTGCGATGTTGCAAACCTCTAAAAATAGTTTGCGCCGTGCGTTAAAAATTATCAGCTGGGTGTTTAAGCCACCGTATGTTCCATTTAAGCAAGGTGTTGCCAATATAGTGCGCTGGGCGACCGCGGCACGTAAAGATGGCTTATTAGGGCTTGAAGCAATTTCCGAGCGTGAAAAAGATAAATTCGCAAAAAAAGGTTTGCAGTTGTTGGTTGACGGCAATGAGCCAGAGGCGATTCGTCGTATTTTAGAAACCGATTTAATTGTGGATGAGCAACGCGACTTTGATGCGATTAAGTTTTACGAATGTATGGGGGGTTATGCACCTACGATTGGCATCATCGGTGCTGTAATGGGCTTGATTCATGTCATGAATAATCTTGCCGATCCAGCCACGCTAGGCCCTGGAATCGCCATTGCGTTTGTGGCGACGATTTATGGTGTGGCGCTCGCCAACTTGGTATTTATTCCTATGTCAAACAAGTTGCGCATGTGTGTGAATGAAAACTCGCAATACCGTGAATTAATTATCGAGGGCATTATCGCTATCGCCGACGGAGAAAATCCGCGCTCGATTGAAATGAAATTAAACGGTTATTTACATCCGCATTAATCAATAGCAGCATTTTTATGGTACGTCGCAGGCGGCAAGAGGTTCATGTTAATCAAGAGCGTTGGCTAATTTCTTATGCTGACTTCATTACGCTATTGTTCGCATTTTTTGTCGTGATGTATTCCATCTCGCAAGTCAACGACAGCAAGTATCGCGTGCTATCCGATACCTTCCTTGAAGCGTTCAATCAACCTGCGCACACTCAAGTAGATGCAGAGTCGGAGGTACAAACCTCGCCCGCAACCAATGTGATTATTCCTATCGACATGGGTAGCCCGGCGGCCGATCACGCGGTTAATACTGAACAACCGCCAGAGGTTGATAACGCGCAATCCGATGCAATCGAGCCAATCAAAACCAGTGATGAGTTGACGCAGATTTCTGATTTGGTCACCGAGAAGTTTACCCAGTTAATTAATGACCAAATGATTCAAGTTTCCAGCAATGAGCTTTGGCTGCAAATTGAATTGAAAGACAGCATTTTATTTTCATCTGGCAGTGCCGATACCAGTGAGCAAGCGCAAAAAATATTTGATGAGATCGCCGACATTCTGCGCGGCTATTCCAACCCGGTTCAAGTGGAAGGCTTTACCGATAATATTCCGATCAAGAGCGTGAAATATCCCACCAATTGGGAGCTTTCAACCGCGCGTGCGAGCGCGATTGTGAAATATCTTGCTAGCAAGGGTGTGGCACCTGAGCGCTTATCTGCTGTGGGTTATGGCGAATATCAACCTGTGGCTCCAAACGACACAGAATTGAGCCGCGCGCAAAATCGTCGCGTTACCATTATGGTTGCCAAGCGCAAAATGGACCGCCCAAAAATTATCCCCGTTCCTGCAACTCCTTTACCTCAGACTGCATCGTCATCATCGGTACCCAATTAACCTGCTAGCGTTCTCTGCCCATAAACGTTTGCGTTATCTAGGTCGAATTACTATGTTATTTTTTGTGCGGTTACTTTCATCGCGACATGCATCTCTACAACGCATCTATTCCATGTTGATTCTTGGTGTCGCTTTGTTAACAGTGTGCCCGGCAACTTCGTTGGCCGATGGCGTAAAACCGGAAATGACAGTGGTGATTTCGCGCGAGAAAAAACTCACAGCCGATCACGACGATTATTATTTTAGCCAGCTCCTCGAGTTAGTGCTGAACAAGACTGTCGCATCGCATGGCCCTTACCATATTGAATTAGTCCCGGTGATGCCAATTACCAATCGACTCTTACGCGAAATTGAGTTGGGGCGTGTCGATATCACCTGGATGCCATACAACATCAATGCACCTGCCCAGTTGATGCCAATTAAAGTTCGGCTGTTGAAAAACTTGAGTGACCATCGCGTATTTTTAATCCGCGCTGATGATCAGGCACGCTTCTCTGCGATCAACACGATAGAAGATCTGCGCCGTTTGCGTGGCGGTATTGGTTCGCACTGGCCTGACCGGCTTGTGATGGAAGAAAACGGTTTACCCTTGGTATTGAGTTTGAGTTATTTCAATTTGTTTAAAATGCTTTCTTCCAAGCGGTTTGATTATTACTCGCGTGGTGTTCATCAAGTATTGCCTGAAGTAAGCGCTTATGCCGATAAGGGTCTGGTGCTTGAGCAAGAACTACTGCTGCGTTATGAGAATCCGGTGTATTTTTATGTCAATAAATCCAATACTCAGCTTGCCGAACGGCTTTCCCTCGGCTTAAAGATAGCCATGGACGATGGAAGTTTTGATGCGTTATTTCATCAGTTTGAAAACTTTAACTGGGCAGAAGCTATGCTTAAGCAAGCATCTCGCCGGGTTATACCGCTAAGCAATTTTAGCTTCGCAGATTCACCCCCTAAAGGGTTAGCGCACCCGTCAATTCTCCCTGATTAATTGATTGGGCACAGAGTTTGCTTTGTTTAAAATGGTGACAAAAATGTCCGGTGTTTGACGCCGATGAGGATTACAACGTGCGTGTCTTAGCAATAGCAAATCAAAAGGGCGGCGTGGGTAAAACCACCACCAGCGTATCACTTGGAGGGTTAATCGCCTCTTCCGGTAAGCGCGTGCTCTTGTTGGATATTGATCCGCACGGCTCGCTCTCAACCTATTTCCGTCAAGACCCTGACACACAAACCCTCAGCAGCTACACCTTGTTCCAGGAACGCAAAGAGCTGTCGCGCGATTCTATTCGCCGTTTAATTATCGCCACGGAATATCCCAATCTGCATGTGCTGCCATCGACCACCGCACTTGCCACTCTTGAGCGTCAAGCAATAGGGCAGGATGGGATGGGTTTGGTGTTGAGTAGGGCGCTCGCGCATATCGCTGATGATTACGATTATGTGTTGATCGATACGCCGCCGTTGTTGGGTGTGTTGATGGTAAATGCTTTAGCGGCTTGCCAATATTTAGTGATTCCGGTGCAGACCGAATTTCTTGCGCTCAAAGGTTTGGAGCGCATGGTGAACACTCTTAAGATGATGTCGCGCTCGCGCAAAAAAGCGCTGGCTTACACTATTGTGCCGGTTATGTTTGACCGCCGTACCCAAGCGTCGGTGAGCAGCTTACGCACTATTCGCAATACTTATCCTGATCAGGCTTGGCCGGGTCATATCCCTATTGATACTCGTTTCCGCGATGCCAGTAAAGCCGGTGTGCCGCCGCATTTGTTCGATGCTACCAGCCGCGGTGCCGAGGCTTATTTATCGCTCTGGCATTGGGTGGAAAAAGCGCTCCGTGCGGATGAATTGAAAACCGATATTGCACCTGCTGTGGTCGCGAATAAGTCGGGTATGGTGTCGTGAGCAAGCGCAAAGATTCCGGCGACAGCATCAAGCCGCCTGACGATAGCTTGAGTAGTTACTTTGATGAGTTGCTCGGCGGCGAAGATTTGCTTGAGCATGCATTTACTACAATCGATGAGCGCCAAATGCCCGTTGTAGCAAGCTCGGGTGGCGCGCGCGTCGTGTCACTACCGACCAAAAAGACGACGGACGAAAAATCCAAAAAGCCCAGCTTGCGTGCTGAACCAACATCGACTTCCTTCCCTAAATCAATCGCTGCATTCGCTGAACCCGAACAACTACAAACACGCGAGCAAAAGCTCAAACTTGAAAAGCTTTTACAATCCGCACGTCCGCAATTATTGGTTGAAACGCCGGTTGTGCCTGCGGTTGCGATGGAAACAAAAACCACGTTTGTCAGCGCCCCTGAAGAAATTCAGGATTGGGTAATTGAAACTCCGGTTGTAGAAAGTATTGCTACCGAGGCTGTCATTGCTGATCACCTTTTTCATGAGGCAACGCCGGAGGTAGCGCATTTTCAAATCGACGGTTTGGAGTGGTTGGTAAATGGCCGTCCGCAGTGGGCGCAATCGCGTTTTGATGTACTGCTATTTAAAGTCTCCGGGCTGACGCTTGCGGTGCCGCTGGTATCGCTTGGGCAAATACAGCCGCTTACCGATGAGCTAACGCCACTCTTTGGTCAAGCCGATTGGTTTATGGGGCTGCAGCCTACGCCCGCCGGGAAAATCCGTACCGTGAACACCGCTAAATTTGTGATGCCTGAGCGTTACGACGAACGGTTTTTACAAACGGCAAAATATGTTGTGTCTATTAATGGTGTCCCTTGGGGGCTGGCGGTTGATTCAGTTAATCAACCAATTAGATTGATGCCCGACGATGTGAAGTGGCGTGGTAATCGCAGTAATCGCCCTTGGCTTGCCGGTACAGTGAAAGACCATATGTGCGCACTGCTGGATATTCCGCGGATTGGCCAGATGCTGATTGATGCCGATAAAAACTTTATTCCTAAAACCCTTTAGCCCAACAACCAGGCTGTTGCTCGATTGCGCCAAGCCCATCTTGGCCATGAAACAAAAGTGGCATAGGAAAAGTCCTCGGCTATAGTTATAGCGACATTGATACGATTTGCCGCCCACCGGATGCGGCTCCAGAGGAATTAGACGATGGCAACTGATGCAGCAAAAAATAAGAGTAGTGATGATCCCGTATTGCAGTGGGTCACTTTTCGTCTGGATGGCGAAACCTACGGTATTAATGTAATGCAGGTGCAAGAAGTGCTGCGTTACTCCGAAATAGCGCCAGTGCCTGGTGCGCCATCTTATGTGTTGGGAATTATTAATCTGCGCGGTAACGTCGTGACGGTCATCGACACCCGTCATCGCTTTAATTTATCCAGCGGTGAAATTACCGATAACACTCGTATTGTGATAATCGAAACAGATCGCCATGTAATTGGAATTTTGGTGGATAGCGTTGCCGAAGTGGTTTACTTGCGTCAATCAGAAATTGAAATGGCCCCAAATGTTGGTAATGAAGAAAGCGCGAAATTTATTCAAGGTGTTTGCCACAAAAACAACGAATTGTTAATCCTGATTGATCTTAATAAATTATTGACCAGTGAAGAATGGTCAGAAATGGAAGATGTTTGAGTGGTTAATCAACCTAATGCAGGCTGGTCGAAAATGTTGGAAACCAGCACAGAGAAATATTCATGACAGTTTTGGAAATGGGTTTCATAGCCTGCGCAGCAGTCAGCGTCATTGCGCTGGCGACTGCAATAATTAGCTTGCAGCGTGTGCGTCAGCAAGCGAGCGAGAATGAAAAACTCATTCAAAAAGTGATGCGTGAAGTGGCGGCATCCAGCAGCGGTTCGGTGGGTATGGGGCAGCGTTTATTGGCAATGGAAAAACGCTTGCAAGCAAATGCTAGCGCCACTAAAAAACCAGAAAAAATTGATTACTACAATGACGATGAATTTCAACCTTATTCGCAAGCAGCGCAAATGTTTAAGCTGGGGATGGATTGCGATGAAGTAGCGCGGCGCTGTGGCTTATCCCGTGCGGAAGCCTCACTGCTAGAGATGATGCAAAAATCCAGTCATTAATATTGGTTTAAACACAGATGTAAAAAAGGAGATCATTTGATCTCCTTTTTTTATCGAACTACATCTGATGATCAAGCCTTGGCGACTGTGTAAGACGCTGTGTGTTGCGTCTTGGTGCCTTGCGCGGTGTAGAGCGATGGAGCGGCAACTTTGCCGCGTAGCAAGCCTAGTAAGTGATTCAGGGTTTGCTGCGAGCGGGCGATCATTTTACCGTTGATGTCGTTCATTTTTTGGCAATCTGCAAAATCGCTGACCAGGATTTTCCACTCGTCGCGCAAGGGCAGGGTGGCGGTGTTGCGCTGTAAGAACATATCCCAGCCGTTGGCATTCGTGGGTAAACCCAAAGTGGTGAGAATTTGTTGGCGTTGTTTGGCGCTGTTGTTAAGTAAATCCAGTAGTGCAGATTTTTGTTCAACAATACGTGGGAGTGCTTCTTGCTTGCGCTGTTCCAACTGTTCGCGTTCATGGGCGAGCAGTTGTTTGAGTTGAGCAATTGCAGCGGAATCCTGCGCGATCATCTGACGCAGTGAACTGATATCGAGAGACATAGCAACCTCTTCATTTTTGGGTATTCTTTTTTGGATATACAAATAAAACGCATGCGAATTAATAAAGCTCCGGGGGAGAGCGTTACTAACCCTTAATAAAATTTCTAGCCCAGAAGATCATTCTGGTTGAGCATATTTTCAGCGATACGCTCAGGGTTGATCTCAAAGCGGCCTTCGGCGATTGCACGTCTGATTTCGGCTACTTTTTCCAGATCGACATCGGGCGAGCTGTTGATTTTGGCTTGCAGGCGACCCAGTGTTTGGGCTTCCTGGCTCAATACCACCTGATCACTGGCGCCTTTGCTGGCCGGAGCTGCATCGGGTGCTGGTGTTTTAGCCTCGGGCGCGATTGGCGCTGCGGGCTTGCTGCGGGCACCTTTGGTGCTGACAGAATCCAGTGTGTTGTTGGTGTTGAAGTTCATGTTGTTCCCCTGTTTGCCCAGTGGTGATTAGCCTGCTGCGGCGATTAACGTTGCTAAAAGTGTCGCGGTTGCTATGTCGTGACAGTAGGAGCTTTCAATAATGTGAGAGTCCCTAACAGGCTTATCGGCCAGCGTCCGCACAACTTTAGCAAAAATGTAAAAAAACTTTCACACATCAAAGGGTTTGTACTATCCCATGGCTGATAACAACCCCGCTGATGATGCGTTCGGATGAGTTATTGCGCACCCGAATTTTCTGGCCTACGCGGCCATCGGCCATTGCTGTGCCTGCACTACTTACTTTTAAACTGCCTGCGAGCGATTCCAATACCACGATTTCGCCGCGTTTTACGGCAGTGGGCGCATCGAGTAGGGCAGCTTTAAATGGCTCGCCTTTGCCGATATTACGTTTTGCCTCTTTACCAACAATGGCGCCTGCATCGGGTAAAAATGCTTGGCGAATAGTGCTCACGTTAACCACGCTATTAGTTAGATGAGCGTTGGTAATCACTTCACCGCGGGCAATATCGCGCACGGCGATGGCAATCTCACGGTAAATGGTGACTTGCGCCGGAACATGTACCGACCAAACCTTGCCGCTTTTACATTCCGCTTTGATACTAATATTGCCGCCCATGCCGGTGTCATCCTGATTGATGAATTCGACGGGTTCTGCGCAATTTGCAAGGCGTAGGCGGTTATCTAAATTGCTTACGTTAATATCGATGCGTTCATGGGCGACTTGCTGGTATTCCGCCGCCAAAAAACTGGCGATGTCCTGTTTTAGCTGTGCAACCGGATATATTTGCGCCAATGTTGGTGCCGAAAGACCAATCAGCAGCGCCAATCCTACGCTACGCGGGATTTGGGTTGTGGCTTTCCTGCTTTGCGCGTGGCGCAAAATATTCCGCAAGAAAGTACTGTAAAAACTAGGAAGTTCCATATTTTGTCCTATCCTCAAGGGTAAGAACTGAGTGCCAGCCTCGATCAATAACGACTAAAGTCTGACACTTTTTTGCCGCTAACCTGCTTTACATAGCATCAAAGCAAATACTGTGCCGCATAGCCAAGGCCAATTTGTCGATGCCCCGAGCCGGAAATTTGAGAATTAATGAGGTAATTGCATGGCTGGTGTAATGGATAGTGTCAATCAGCGTACACAGCTGGTCGGGCAAAACCGTCTGGAGCTCCTCTTGTTTCGGCTTGGTGGTCAGCAGTTGTATGGCATCAACGTCTTCAAGGTGAAAGAGGTATTGCAATGCCCGCAGCTGAATGCGATCCCCGGTCGCAGTGCGGTAGTGCGAGGTGTTGCGCATATTCGTGGCGGCACTTTGCCGATTATGGATATGAACCTCGCCATCGGCCGCCGCGAGCTGCCGGACATAGAAAGCTGCTTCGTCATCATCACTGAATACAACCGCTCTGCGCAGGGCTTTTTGGTGCGCTCGGTAGAACGCATCGTCAATATGAACTGGGGTGATATTCATCCACCGCCAAAAGGGGCAGGGCGCGAGCATTACCTGACCGCCGTCACCCAGGTCGATGGGCAATTGGTAGAAATTATCGATGTAGAAAAAATACTCGCCGAGGTATCACCCGCGCGTGAAGACGTGAGTGCGGGCGTCATTGAAGATGGCATCGCCGACCGCGTGGTGCAAAAACACGTATTAATCATTGATGACTCCACGATCGCACGCAAACAAATTCAGCGCGTTGTAGAAGGTATGGGCATTAGAACCACCATCAAAAAAGACGGTGCAGAAGGCTTTAATTACCTGCTAGACATAATAAAAGAAGGCAAAGACCCTTACGCCGAATTAGTAATGATTATTTGCGATATTGAAATGCCGGAAATGGATGGCTACACCTTTACGGCAGAAGTACGTAACCACCCGCAGCTGAAAAAACTGCATATCGTCCTGCATACCTCGCTCAGCGGCGTATTTAATGAAGCCATGGTGCGTAAAGTGGGTGCGGATGATTTCCTCGCCAAATTCCACCCGGATGAATTGGCAAAGCGTGTGAATGATCGTGTGCTCGCGATTACCGGCGAAAGTTTATTGCCGCCAGAAGAAGCGTGACTTTGCATTGCCGCGTGAACTGACGCGCGGCACCTGTTTTACATTGGAAGCCTATGATTAATAAAGAGTCACCCTTTGCCAAGCCAGTAAGCCGCGATGGCATTGACCAAGCCGAGTTTGATCAATTTCGCCAATTCCTTGAAGACGCCTGCGGTATTTCGCTGGGCGACAACAAACAATATTTAGTCACCAACCGCATTCGCCGTATTTTGGAAGATAACAACATCGCTTCGTTTGGCGAGTTGGTCCGGGTATTAAAACTGGGCATCAACCGCAAGTTGAAAGATCAGGTGGTCGATTCAATGACCACTAACGAAACCTTCTGGTTCCGCGATAATTATCCCTACGACAACCTTAAAAATACCTTGCTGCCACAACTCATGGCGGGCAATAACCGCATGTTTGGTCCGGTGCGTATCTGGTCTGCAGCCTGCTCCTCGGGGCAGGAACCTTATTCCATCAGCATGATGGTAGAAGAATACAAGCGCCAGGCGATGGGCAATTTGCCACGGCAGGTACAAATTGTGGCGACGGATTTGTCATCGACTGTATTGGATCAAGCCAAACGCGGTGAGTACGACAAAATTTCGGTATTGCGCGGTTTATCGGCCGAGCGTCTGGATCGTTATTTCGATAATCCAACGCCGGTGATGTGGCGGGTAAAAAGCGTGGTGAAAGAGCGCATTGATTTCCGCTCGCTCAACCTAATGGATTCTTACGCTGCGCTCGGTAAGTTCGACATAGTGTTTTGCCGCAACGTGCTCATTTATTTCAATGCCGATTTGAAACGGCAGATACTGCAAAAAATCCACGCTTCGCTAAAACCGCAGGGCATTCTCTTTTTAGGTTCTTCTGAAGGTTTGGCTGGCGCCGCCGATTTATTTGAGATGGTGCGCTGCGAACCGGGCATTCTTTATAAAGCGATATAACCTCCTTTTATTGTTAACGTCTTCCAGTATTAACTTTCTCCTATCTACCACTTCCATTCCTGCCATCCCCCTTCTTCACAGGGGGAAATTGCCGTTGCCGTTCTCTTGCTCTGTGCCTCTATTAGCGGAAAACCTTTGCCGCTTGGGCTTTGCCGCTTTTTAAATTCGCTTTGTGGGTGAATTTTTAATCCTTTAAAAACAATGGCTTGAAACTATTTTTGGCCGTTGGCACAGCTGTTGCTTTATTGTCAGTAACCAGTGATGGCAGCGAGTTAAGTTGCCACCCTTAATGACTACAAGGCGAACCTGAAATGTCTATCTCCTTCGATAAAGCACTCGGCATCCACGAATCGGCGCTGCACTTTCGCTCTGAGCGCGCCGGAGTGTTGGCAAATAACCTCGCTAATATCGATACGCCAAACTTTAAAGCGAAGGATTTGGATTTCAAGCAAGCGTTAAACCAAAAAATGAACGCCAACAATGCGCAAGGTTTTGATCTGCAAACCACACAGTCGCGCCATATCGATGGCTCCGGTTTTGCGATGAATGAAGGCGATGTTTTGTATCGCACGCCACAACAACCCTCGATTGATGGCAACACTGTAGAAGACCAAATTGAACACGCGGAATTTATGAAGAACTCCTTGGCCTTTCAAGCGAGCTTTCAATTTTTGAATAGTAAATTTACCGGATTGCGTTCGGCGATTCGCGGCGAATAACAACGCCAAACAATATTGATAATGCAATTTTTCACACGAATTTAGTAGGTACTTATCATGGCACTTGGAAATATTTTTGATATCGCTGGCACTGGAATGAATGCACAAAGTCTGCGTTTAAATACCACCGCCAGCAATCTGGCGAATGCACAATCCGCCAGTTCCAGTGTGAAAGAAGTGTATCGCAGCCGCCAACCCGTATTTGCAGCGATTCAACAAGATGCCATGCGCGCAAGCGTGACTGAAGGTACCTACAGCGATAACGAAGTCGATGCCGCTGCCGGTGTGCAAGTGCTCGGAATTGTAGAGAGCGATGCGCCGCTGCAACGCCGTTATGAACCGACGCATCCTAAAGCAGATGACGAAGGTTACGTGTATTACCCCAATGTAAATCCCGTGGAAGAAATGGCGAATATGATCGCGGCCTCGCGTTCATTTCAAATGAACGTAGAAGTAATGAATTCGGCAAAACAAATGGTTCAGCGCGTGCTGACTCTTGGCCAGTAATTAACGAGGGAGAAATATTATGTCAACTGTAAGCAGCACCAATAATAGCTCCAGCGTTACCGACAACCTGAGTATTACCAAAAAACAACCGGCAAATAAAAATACCAATGAGTTGGGTCAAGCTGCGTTTCTTGAATTGATGATTACGCAAATGAACAATCAAAATCCATTGAGCCCACAAGACAACAGCGAATTTGTCGCGCAACTGGCGCAGTTCAGTTCGGTGGAAGGTTTGGAGCGTTTGAATACCAGTTTTAATAGTTTTGCATCTAACAATGCATTGCAGGCGTCATCTTTAGTTGGCCGCAGTGTGACTGTAGATTCAGACACCAGCACGTTGGTAAGCGGCGGAATCGTAGCAGGCAGTGTGAATTTGGATTATTCCACCACCGATATGAAAGTCAGTATTTACGACGAAACCGGTTCAGTCATTCAAACGATCCCAGTCGGTGAAGTACCAAAAGGTGAAGCCGTATTCCGTTGGGATGGCCAGAATTTAGAAGTGAATGGAGAGTTGCTGGATTGGGAGGCCGATGAAGATTCTATCGCTTCCGCTGGTAAGTATCGTTTTGAAATTACCGCCATGCAAAATGGTAAAACTGAAGCACTGAATACATCGCTCAGCGCCAACGTGAATAGCGTGACTATTGGTGAGAACGGCGCATTGATTTTGAACCTGGCAGGTATAGGCGCAGTTGAAGCGGGCGATGTAAAACAATTTAATTAATTTTAAAATTGTGTAGAAAAATTTAGCAAATATTGACAGAAGTAATTTGCACTGCGGTGCAAAAAATATCAAAAAATATAGCCATTAAACGTTATGGTCGAGGTGTAATATGTCTTTCAATACAGCGTTAAGCGGAATCCGTGCGGCAAATACCGATCTGCAAGTGACCGGTAATAATATCGCCAATGCCAGTACCATTGGTTTTAAATCCTCACGCGCTGAATTTGGCGATGTATACAGCAGCACGCTACTCGGTGGTGGTTCAAACACTGCCGGTAGTGGTGTGACCGTACAGAATATTCGCCAGCAATTTACCCAAGGGAATTTAAAGTTCACCCAAAATGAATTGGATTTGTCGGTTAACGGCGAAGGCTTTTTTGTGGTAGAAAAAAATGGCGAACGTTTGTTTACTCGCGCCGGTACTTTTGGTTTGGATAAAGACGGCTACATCGTTAACGGTACCAATGCACTTCTGCAAGGTTTTGCTGCCGATAATGAAGGCAATGTCGGCGGCATTCTCGGCGATTTACGTGTCGATGTAAGTTCGCAAGAGCCGCGTCAAACTACTGGTGTTGCTGCATCTTATAATTTGGACTCTAACGAATTAGTGTTAGAGACAACCGGTTCGCGTTTTGATACTAACGGCACTGGTATTAGCAATGCTATGCAAGGCCTTAAAGTACCGACCACGTCTACCGTTAATATTGTTGGGGCCGCTGCATCTGCAGGCTCGCCGGTGGTAATACCGCCAACGCCTGCAACCCAATTTATTTTATCGCGCACTGTTCCTGGAAATCCGGTTGCTCAAACAGTCACTATTGCATTGCCGCCAGCGACTTATAACAACTTAACGGCGATAGCGAACGAAATTAACAATCAGAATTTCAGCAAAGCAACACCGTTAAATGTGCAGGCTTATGTTGATACCGATGGAACATTAAAAATTCGCGACCTGGCCGCTGGTGTAGCTTCATCGCTTGATATTGATACTGTGCCTAGTGGTTATGCGGGCGATCCATTTTCTGCATCAGTGAGTGCAATTGCTCCTGCAAATATTTCTGTTGGTCAGCCGAAAGTCACTAACGACTACGCTTCACACACCTTGGTATTCCAAGGGCCTAATAATGCCAAACCAGTTACTTATATTAGTAAATATGGTGCTGGCGCTGACACCACAGCATCCGAATTAAATTCATTAGCAGGTGTAAGTGCCACTGCACGAACTCAAGCCACTGTGTTGAAAACAGTTCCGCCTGTAGCACCTGCGACTGTTGGAATACCTTTTACCAACAACACGGGTTCCTTTTCACTTAATGGTGTCGTGCTGACGTCATCCACTGCGGTAGATATGACTGCTATGGCCGAAGAAATTAATGAGTTAAGCAAATCAACGCTGTACGGTATTACCGCTAACGTCAATCAATTAACGGGCGATTTGGAAGTGGTATCGGCAACCGGCCGCGATTTGGAATTTTCATTTGGTGCAGGCGGCGACGTAGTTGGAATTATCGGTCAGCAGGGCGTGCTTTCAACGCTAGATACAGTTACTGATCCTACATTGGTTGGCAGTGCCGTTAATGTCGGTGGTGAAGTCACTATCACTATGCAAGAAGGTTATTCAATTGCTAGCAGCCAACCAACCACACCCGTCAGCGGCGGCATTTTGTTTGGCGCCATTGGCGACCCTACTTTTTTTACACCGGTACCTATCAACGCCTTTGATCCGAATGATCAAAAAACTTATAACCATGCGACTACCACGCCTGTGTATGACAGCTTGGGCAACGTGCATTCCATGCGTCAGTTTTTTGTAAAACAATCCTTCGATCCGGCTGATCCGACCACGTCGCCTAACCATTGGAAAATGTTCGTGCAAATTGATGGCCAAAACGTTGGTGATCCAAACCCGAGTTTGCCATCACCACAAAATATTGAACCGACCATGGCGTCATTTAATGTTCACTTTACGCCCGAGGGGACTATCGACGCAGCTACTACAGATTCGATTTTGATTTCCAACTGGACGCCAATTGGCGATGACGGCGCGCCAATTGGAGCGTTGGCGCCTTTGAATGTCTTGCAAGGCGGTACCATTCCTGTAACTGAGCCACCAGCAAGCTCTAACTTTATGATTGATCTCGAGGGCAGCACGCAATTTGGTAGCGTCTTCTCGGTAGAAGAGTTGGATCAAAACGGTTACGCCACTGGCCGCTTGGCCGGTTTGGATATCAGTAACACCGGTATCGTCTTTGCGCGGTTTACCAACGGCGAAGCGCAGGTATTGGGGCAGGTTGCCTTGGCTAATTTCAGCAGCACCGAAGGTTTGAAGCCAACTGGCGATACCATGTGGGCACAGACCTTTGAGTCAGGTGAGGCGATTGTGGGTGCACCGGGTTCATCGCAACTCGGCAATATCACCGCCGGCGCGGTAGAAGAATCCAATGTGGATTTGTCGGAGCAGTTGGTGAATCTGATTATTGCTCAGCGCAATTATCAAGCGAACGCCAAAACCATCGAAACCGCGAACGCAACGACTCAAACTATTATCAACTTACGTTAGTTTTAACCCATCATCATTCAGCGGCAAAGAGCGGAAGCTCTTTGCCGCTTCTTTGTTTACCACTGTTTTTAAGCCGCTTTTGGTTTTCGTCTGGAAAACAATAGTTCATATATTTCAATATCTTAGCGGATAATTTCAGGTTGGCACTGCTCTTGCAAAACCTCCAGTAACGGCAAATATGCCAAAAAACTAGCGCTTATAGCGGTGCTGGTAAATCCTGGAGAATCATCGTGGATAAAGCGCTTTTTATCGCAATGACCGGCGCCAAGCACAACATGCTGGCACAGGCCAATCGCGCCAATAATCTCGCCAATCTTAGTACTACCGGCTTTCGTGCGGACTTTGAACAGTCACGCAGCATGGGCGTTTATTATGGAGATGGCCAACCAACCCGCGCTTATGCATTGACTGAATCACCCCGTTCAGATTTCACCTCTGGCCCCATGATTACCACCAATAATCCCCTCGACGTCGCCATTCAAGGCAATGGTTTTTTTGCCGTGCAAGCACCCGACGGTACCGAGGCATACACCCGCGCGGGCAATTTTGGCGTTGATGCTACCGGCATGTTGCGCACCATGAATGCCTTGCCAGTGTTGGGTGATGGTGGCCCCATTACTATTCCTGAAAACAAAAAAGTGCAGATAGGTGCTGATGGCACCATTTCTGTTGTCGGGCAAGACCAAGGGCCTGAAGCCATGGTGGAAGTAGGGCGCATCAAATTGGTCAACCCGGACATTAAAGCAATTGAAAAAGGTGATGACGGTTTATTTCGCCAACGTGATGGTTTGAATGCATTACCCGCCGCAGAAGTTACCTTGCGCAGTGGCATGCTCGAAGGCAGTAATGTGAATGCAATTGACGAATTCACGCAAATTCTCAGCCTTGCGCGCCAATATGAAATGCAAGTGAAGTTGATGAAAACAGCAGAAGAAACATCGGCCAGTTCTGCTCAACTCTTACAAATGTCGTAATTGATTTAAAAATTGTAATGCTTGTGCAGATGACAAGTATTTAACCCGAGGATTACACCATGCACGCCGCCCTCTATGTCAGTAAAACCGGTTTGTCGGCACAAGACCGCCAGTTAACAACCATCTCGAATAACCTGGCCAATACCAGCACTATCGGTTTTAAACGTGACCGTGCAGTGTTCGAAGATTTGTTATACCAAAACCAACGTCAGCCCGGTGCGCAGCAAACACAAGAAACACAATTGCCTTCCGGTCTGCAATTAGGTGCGGGTGTGCGTGTAGTGGCAACGCAAAAAGAATTTACCCAAGGCACCTTACAAGTGACTGAACAATCACTGGATGTTGCAATTGATGGACACGGCTTTCTGCAAGTGCTGCAACCCGATGGCACCATTGCCTATACACGTAATGGCCAGTTGCAAATTAATGGTGAAGGGCAGGTAGTCAATGCTGATGGTTATTTATTAGAGCCAGCAATTATCGTCCCTGAAGGTGTTAACAAAATTACTATCGGCACCGACGGTAATGTAAACGCATTCGCACCCGGCGATGCGCAACCACAGCAACTGGGTAACATCACGTTGGTTGACTTTGTTAACCACTCGGGTTTGCAAGCGATTGGCGGAAATTTATTTGTAGAGACAGTCGCCAGTGGTAACCCTGTAGAAGGTACTCCGGGTGAAAATGGTTTGGGCACAATCAAACAATACATGTTGGAAAATTCCAACGTGGATATTGTTGAAGAGATGGTGAATATGATCACTACCCAGCGTGCCTACGAAATGAATTCCAAAGTCGTTTCTACTGCCGACCAGATGCTGCAGTACATCACCCAAAATCTTTAACGAGTGATTTAATTATGCGAATTCTATTTTTCAGTAAAACATGTTCACTAAAACTGATAGCAGTTTTATCTGCCGCTATCAGCCTCAGTGGCTGTTTTACCAACAAAAAACCAATGCCAGATGATCCTGCTTACGCGCCGACAATTGCAGCGAATATGCCAATGCCGCAGCGCACTGAAGGCTCGCTGTACCAAGATGCATACGGCCTTAATTTATTTGATGACCGCAAAGCACATTTTGTGGGCGATGTGATTACTGTAACGCTAAGTGAGCGCACGGTTTCAAGAAAATCCTCCGGTGTTGCAACCGGTAAAAAAAGTGGTGTGAATTTCAATGCGGGTCCACTGTTAGGTGTTAACCCAACTATCAAAGGCAACGAGTTAACGACAACACTGGAGCAAGATCGCACATTCGATGGCAGCGCCGATGCCGACCAAAGTAATAGTTTGCAAGGCAATATTACGGTGACCGTGGCAGAAATTTTACCCAACGGTAATTTAATTGTACGCGGTGAAAAATGGATCACTCTCAATCGTGGTGATGAATTTATTCGTATTAGCGGCATGGTTCGTCCGGATGATATATCGCCGGACAATACAATTGTTTCTACCCGTTTAGCCAATGCAAAAATTTCCTACAGCGGCACCGGTGCTCTGGCCGATTCCTCATCCATGGGTTGGTTATCTCGCTTTTTTAATAGCGATCTGTGGCCAATGTAATTCAGGTTTATGAGGTACTTTTATGCGTAGTTTTTCGAAAATGATGATCGCGTGTTCGCTGTTCTTAAGCATGTCGTTAAGCAGCATGGCAAATGCTGAGCGGATTAAAGATATCGCCAGCGTAGCCGGTGTGCGCGCTAACCAATTAGTCGGTTACGGTTTAGTTGTCGGTTTGGATGGCACCGGTGATCAAACAACGCAATCACCCTTTACCACCCAATCATTCAACAGCATGCTTAAACAATTTGGTATCACAGTGCCAGAAGGTGTGCGTATGCAAATGAAAAACGTTGCTGCAGTAATGATTCAAGCGGAGCTTCCTGCATTTGCAAAACCAGGGCAAACAATTGACATCACAGTCTCATCCATTAGTAACGCAAAAAGTTTGCGCGGCGGTAGTTTGTTAATGGCTCCGCTAAAAGGCTTGGATGGAAAAGTATATGCCATTGCACAAGGTAATCTTATTGTCGGTGGCTTGAGTGCATCGGGTAATGATGGTTCAAAAATTACCGTCAATATTCCCAGCGCCGGTCGCATTCCCAGCGGCGCAATTGTGGAGCGCATGGTGGAAACCAATTTCGCAGGTGGCCAACCGATTGTGTTTAATTTACATCGCGCGGATTTCACCACCGCCAATGCTTTAGCAAAAACAGTTAATGACATGTTAGGGCCAGATGTTGCGCGCCCATTGGATGCGGTTTCTATTATGGTGAACTCGCCAGTGAATCCTGCGCAGCGCGTAGATTTTATTGCCATGTTAGAAAATTTGAATGTGACCATGGGTGAAGAGGTTGCCAAGGTCATTATTAATTCGCGCACCGGCACCATTGTGGTCGGTAAAAATGTGCGCGTTTCGCCGGTTGCAGTTACTCACGGTAGCCTTACGGTTTCTGTTGCGGAAAGTTTAACCGTGAGCCAGCCCAATGCATTTGCGGGCGGCCAAACGGTGGTTGTGCCTAGCAGTAATGTGCAGGCCGATGAAGAGACTAACCCCATGTTTAAATTTGCTCCGGGCGCCAATCTGGATGACATCGTTAAATCGGTTAACAACGTTGGTGCATCACCCAGTGATTTAATGGCGATTCTTGAGGCACTGAAACAATCGGGTGCACTTAAAGCTGAATTGGTGGTGATCTAAATGTTGCCGATAGATGCGGGTGCCAACGTTTCCCAAGTGAAAGATACGTATCTTGATCCTAATTCATTGAATTCGATCAAGGCGATGGGGCGCGACAAAGATCCGCAAGCATTAAAAGAAGTTGCCAAAAAATTTGAAGCTATGTTTGTACAGCAAATGTTGAAAACCATGCGCCAAGCGAATGAAGCGTTTGGTGAAGGCAATTATTTTGATAGCCAGACAACAGATTTTCACCGAGATATGCTCGACCAACAAATGGTGCTGAATTTAACCAGCGGTAGTGGCATAGGTTTGGCCGATCACTTTTATAAACAAATGCTGCAGAATTATGGCGGCGATATGAAGCCCGAAGCAGGCGCAAAACCGGTGGATAAAAGTGGCATGCTTACCGCCGCAGTGGAATACAACGAATCCCACTCGCAAACGCCTGATGTAGACGATACCGATTCACTCACTGCATGGATTGAAGATTTTGTGCGCATGAGTGACAACTCGCAATTGCAAAATGTATTTTCTGAAACCGACAACGCCGAAGCTAACAGTGTTGTTCCAATGCAACCGGCATACAATTACGCCATGGTGCCTGCACTATTAAATAAAACGCAGATACAACCCATTCGTGCAGGTCAGAAGGCCAGTATCAGCACCACACAAGAAAATTTTGTAATGATGCTAAAACCCCATGCCGCAAAAGCAGCGGCTGAATTGAATATCAACCCCGATGTATTAATCGCCCAGGTTGCGCTTGAAACCGGTTGGGGTAAACACGTTATTCACGATCAACAAGGCGCCAACAGTTTCAACCTGTTCAATATAAAAGCAGGCGGGCAGTGGCAGGGTGCTAAGGTCAATGTTTCCACCTTGGAATATCGCGATGGCATCGCCGCCAATGAAAAAGCCGATTTCCGCAAATACAGCGACTACGCCGAAAGTTTTTCTGATTATGTGCGCATGATGAAAAACAATCCGCGCTACGAACACGTATTGGAAACCGGCACCAATTCATCAGCGTATGCAGATGCCTTGCAATCCGCCGGTTATGCGACAGATCCATCCTATGCGAAAAAAATTAAACAATTACTCAACAGCGACGCCTTTAAAATTCTGGGTGATGCGCAACCGCTTGATGATGTAAAAGCACTCAACGAATTGAGTAGCACAATGCAATCAGTTTTATCTTTGGCGGCGAAAGGCCGTCAATTAGTGGAGTAAGCGTATGTCAGGCCTTCTCTCTAACGCTATATCCGGCTTGCAAGCCAGCCAAAATGCGCTGCGCACCGCAGGGCATAATATTTCCAATGCCAATACTGCAGGCTACTCACGCCAGGAAGTGAATTACGCTACCCGCCCAGAACAAAATATGGGTGGCGCAGGTTTTATTGGCTCCGGCGTTACCACCACCTCTATCGAGCGTGTGGTGAACGAATTTGTCACTACCCAGTTGCGGTTGGATACCTCCACTTACAATCAATTAAATAAATTCAACACCAACATCGGTAAAATTGACAAGTTGTTTGCCGATGCCAGTACCGGCTTGTCGGGTGCCTTACAAACGTTTTTTGCTGCTATGCAAAATGGCGCGAATGATCCGGCATCAACTCCCGGTCGGCAATTAATTGTGACCGAGGCCGAGAGCATAAGTAGTCGTTTTAATAATTTATCGCAACGTTTGAGTGAAATAGAAAAAAGTGTTAACAGTGAAGTAAGAACCGTTACGGCACAAATGAATTCTCTCGCCAGTTCAATTGCATCGCTGAATCAATCGATAGGTGAGGCGCGCGCATCGGGCAATGGCAATCTGCCGAATGATTTAATGGATAAGCGCGATGAAACGCTACGCCAATTATCCGAACTTGTTTCGTTGCAAATCGTTAATCAAGGTGATGGCGATATCAATGTTTTTATTGGTAACGGTCAACCTTTAGTCATAGGAACCCAGGTCAGCACGTTCAACGTGACTAATGACGGAAAAATTCAATTAAAGGGAAATAATTCTGTTGCTGATGTAAGCGGACAATTATCCGGCGGACAACTTGGCGGCTTATTAAGTTTTCGCAATGAAGTATTGGCACCATCGATGAATGAGTTGGGGCGCATTGCGTTGGTGATGGCGGATCAATTTAATATCCAACAACAACAAGGTATTGATTTGGATGGCGACTACGGCCAACCCATGTTTCGTGATATTAATGACCCTGCGACAGCCGCTAACCGCGTGAAGCATGACGCAAATAATGCGCAACCCTACGACAGAGTTCTTGATGTTACGATTACTGATACCAACAAAATCACTACTAGCGATTATCAATTTGATATTGTTCCGGGCGGTAGCAATTATTTAATTACTCGCTTATCTGATAATCAAATTGTGAGCCAGGGTACTTTGTCGGGGGCTTATCCCACCAGTATTAGCTTTGACGGCGTGAGCTTAAATTTAACGCGCGGATCTTTCCAAGGTGGCGATTCATTTACGCTGCAACCAACACGTAATGGCGCCAATGAGATTGATGCAATTATCCAGCGTCCGGAAGATTTGGCCTTTGCAGTACCCATTCGCACCGCAACAAATACCGGTAATTCCGGTAGCGGATTAATTAGCAGTGGTGAAGTAATAAGTTTGGTCGATAAAAACGGTAATCGTTTACCTGCATTTGCCAAAGCGGGGGAATTATCGCCGCCGGTTATTATCCGTTTTACATCGGCAACGACTTACGATGTATTGGATAACTCCAATCCAGCCAATCCGAAACAACTCAATCCGGCACTGCGTAATCAAACCTTTATTCCCGGTGCGACTAACAATGTTTTTTCTACAGATCAGGGTGAAACACGCATTATCGGTAATGGCAGCCGTTTGGGTTTACCGGATGGCCGCAGTGCGTTGGTATTGCCCAATAGTGCAAGTACCAAACAGTCCAACGGTTATTTAGCCGAGCAATTAAATTTCACCGTTAAAGATCCGGTGACAGGTTCGATTACTACTAAAACACTGGTGACTAGTTCAAGTGCATCGGCAATGCAGACGGCAGCACAAATTTCCGCGATTCCAGGTGTAACGGCCAATGCGTATACCTCGGCCACTATTACCGGCATCAATATTCTGCCGGGTGATTTTGCCGTGCCCTTACAATTATCTATTAATGGCGAATCATTGTTGGAAAATGACGGTGGTGCACCGCCTGCATTTTTAACTACCGTGCCTGATCCCAACATAAGTGAATCGGCCTTTAATGATTACCTTGCGCAACGTATTAATGGCAATGCGAATTTACAGTCGCTTGGTGTTCGCGCGCAAAGTACAACCAATCCATTTACTGGTGCGCCTGAGCTGCGTTTGACTGCGGCCTCAGGTGCTGATTTGGATATTCGTTTAACCGCACCCAATAATCCCGCCAATAATATTTCGGTTAATGACGGCACTGGCAACGCGAATGTGGTGTTAACCGGCCAAAACACTGGCACTGGCGAACAAAGTGCAGTGACTGTCGGTGGCCGAATTGATATCACCATGGCTGATGGAATTTCATTAACAACGGCACCGTCTGACAGCCCATTGTTTGGTGACAGTACTTCCGCAAGTTTTGCGCAATCGTCTTTTCTTGGTTATCAAGTTGCATTAAGTGGCCAACCGAAAGCGGGCGATGTATTTACCATTGGTTTTAATACTGATGGTAAAAATGACAACCGCAATGCCTTGGCAATGGTTGCCTTAGAAACAGCATCTACCATGCAAGATGGTTCACTGAGTTTTGGCGATGGCTACGGAAAATTAGTGGAAGAGGTGGGTACCAAAAGCAGCCTCGCTAAAATTAATACTGAAGCCAGTAAAAGTTTGTTAGAGCAAAGCCAAACACTACGCGATGGTATTTCTGGCGTGAATTTGGATGAAGAAGCCGCCGATTTAATTCGCTTTCAACAACTTTATGGCGCCAATGCGCAGGTAATTTCTGTTGCGCGTGAGTTGTTTGATACTTTACTCAACGCACTTTAATTTTTTGATCGAGTTGGATCAGTTTATGCAGTATTGCCGGTATGAGCAGAATAGAGACAAATTATTGCCGCCGTGTTAGGAGCTAATCATGCGCGTATCGACATCGCAAATTTACAACATCGCCACTCTCGGTATGACTCAGGCGCAAGCCGCGATTGTTAAAACCCAAGAGCAAATTGCCAGTGGCAAACGTGTGCTATCGCCCGCCGATGATCCTGTTGCAGCTGCCAACATTTTGCAAATCAATCAAGATTTAGCGCGCACCGAACAATACAAAAAAAATATTGATATCGCCGACAATAGTTTGAGCTTGGAAGAAACGAGCTTGAAGACGGTAGTTGACCTTATGCAACGTATGCGTGAGCTCGCTGTAAAATCCGGTAACACGGCGGTGTATACCGCGGCAGATTATCAATCGCTCGCCGCCGAAGTCGATACGCGCATTGACGAATTATTAAATCTGCAAAATGCGCGCAATTCATCCGGCCAATATATTTTTGCGGGTTATCAAGGCGACACCCAACCTTTTGTTAACAATGGTGGTGGCAATTATTCCTATATGGGCGACGAAGGCCAGTTACGCTTGCAAGCATCTGCATCGGTTAGCGTTGCCGTAAGTGATTCCGGCAAAAAATTATTTGTGGATATCCCCAGTGGCCACAATACCTTTAATACATCGGCCAGCTCTGCAAACCGCGCAGTACCCCCAGCGATTATTAATGTAGGGGAGGTGATTGATCAGGAAGCGTTTGATAAGTTTTATCCTGAAGATATGGTAATCACTTTTAACTCACCTGGTGCAGTGGCACCGGCTGCGGCCAATTACACCGTAACTGAACGCTCAACTGGCAAAGTGCTGGTTGCAAATGCTGCTTATATAAAAGGCGAAGCGATTGACATCAATGGCGTGCGCCTGAGTATTTCTGGGTCACCGGTTCCCCCGACTCCAGCGAGCTTGCCACTCAACCCGACCGCAACCTTCGATTTTTCTACCGCACCTGCCACTTTTAAAATTGCCGTAAATGGCAGAACCGAAATATTCACAGTAAATACTCCGGTAAACAATGCGGCCGATTTTGCTACCGCATTAAATACCGCACCTAACAACGCCAAATTAACCAGCCTTGGTTTAACAGTTACGGCGGCAGGCATAGTATCAGATAGCGGCAAAAACATTAGCATCCACAGTGGTAATGCGAATCTGGATGCGGTGACCGGTTTAACCACTACCACCGGCGTTACATCTACTAATGGCGTAGCGGGCGATGCATTCTTTGTTGACTCGTCTAATAAGCAAGGTTTGTTAACGACGCTCGCACGTTTTAGCGAGGCGATGAAAACGGTAAAGGATACCCCTGAGAGCAAGGCGGTGTTGTCACAGATAGTGGCTAAAACGATTACTAACCTCTCGAACTCCATTACTAACACCTCGGCGGTGCAGGGCGAGGTAGGTGCGCGCCAAAACACCTTGGAAAGTTCCCGCGATTTAAATTTAGATGTGGTGCTATTTTCCAAGCAAACATTAACTGATTTAGAGAGTTTGGACGTAGCCGAGGCGACTATCCGGTTATCGATGCAATCGCTGGTGCTCACTGCCTCGCAACAGAGCTTTTCCAAAGTCAGTCAGTTGACACTCTTCTCCTATTTATAAACACTCTTCGCTCATTTATATCCACACTTCAAGCATTTATAAGTAGTGCCACACACAGTGGCATCTTAATTCTCCCTTTCCGGCCATCTTTTGCTAATCTTGAGTTATGGCGTTAGCCTTCTCATGTTCTATCCAGAAGAGTTTATTTATGGAAACCGTTCTATTGTTAACCCCACTCGCGCGTGCGCTTAATCAATCCCAAATATTATTGGCGTTGGCGCAGGCGGGTGATTGGGAATCATTCGAGACCTTGGTACAAGAGCGCCAGCAGGCGTTATTGTCTATTAATGATTCGTCGTATCTTGAATCCCTGGCACAAGCCAATTTGGAGGCCAAGGCGGCCGATATCATTCAAGAGATTAAAGCTATTAATAGAAAGCTCAATCAGCTTGCTGAGCTGTCATTGGAGAAAACCGCGTCAGAATTACGTCAAACCCACAGAGCTAACAAAGCGATAGATGCCTATGGGCGATAGCTTGACACTAGCCATCGCTGATATAACTCTTTGTAATGTTTTTTGTTAAATCTCCCTGTAAATAGTTGGTTCCTGCCATAAAAAACTTCTAAAGCAACTCCCGGATGTGTCGATAACCTTGTTAGAAGTGCTGATTAGTCTTTGTTCTCAGACTTCATCAACCGACAAGTTTTTAGCAGAGTTTCTGCACAGACATTAATCCAGGAGATTAATCATGGCTTTAGTAATTAACACCAACGTAGCTTCTCTCAATTCACAACGTCAGTTGATGAGCTCAGGCAATGCGCTTGATAGAGCAACTGAGCGTTTGTCATCAGGTAACCGCATTAACTCTGCAAAAGATGACGCTGCCGGTCTTGCGATTGGTAACCGTATGACTTCTCAAGTACGCGGTCTTGACCAAGCAGTTCGTAACGCAAACGATGGTATCTCTCTTATTCAAACCGCTGAAGGTGCGCTGCAAGAATCAACCAACATTCTGCAACGTATGCGTGAACTGTCGGTTCAATCTGCGAACGGAATCTACGGCGAATCAGACCGTAAAACCTTGCAAGCAGAAGTTAAACAACTTCAATCAGAATTGACCCGCATTGCTGAAACTACCAGTTTCAACGGTAAAAACCTTCTCGACGGTTCTTTGGGCACTACCGCTTTGCAAGTAGGTGCACAAGCTAACCAAACTATCGATGTGAAAATTGGTTCATTCAGTGCTAACTCTTTGGGTGGAAACGCAGGCGATGTGGTTGGTGAGGCAGCAACTGGATTGGCAGCTCTATCTGCCTTTACTGGTGCAGATGCCGACACCACTTTGTATGTGAATGACACTGCACTGAATAGCCTTGCTGATGCTGTAGCAGGTGCTACTTTGAATGAAAAAATTGCGAGTATTAATGCGGATTTGGACGGTAAAGGTGCCTCAGCATCTGCACTGGTTTCCTCTGAAGGCCTTAGTATTGGTGATGGTATTTTGGTTGCGGGTACAGATACCTTAACGCTGACTGTAGAAGACGGTAATGGTAATGCACAGGCTTACATATTGACTGGCACCAACAATATGAAAGAACTGGTAAACAAAATTAACAGTGATACAGGTATTACCGCCAGCCTGACTGATAAAGGTAGTCTGGTATTAAGTCAGGAGGGCGTTGAATCGATTACTGTTACAGGTTCGGGTACTGTTGCCTTGGATGCTGCTGGTTTCGATGGCACTGAAACCGATGAACAATTCCGCTTGGTGTTCACCGATACGAGTACTGACGGAAAAGGTGTGAAAGTAGAAGGTGCAGATGATGCGGCTGCATCCGCAACAATGATGACAAACGTGGCTGCACTGGGATTGGATATTTCAGACAATCTGGGCAATATCCAAGGCGCAACCATTACCAATACTGCTGCGATGGATAAGGGTGACCTGATTATCAATGGCATAGAGATTGGTGAAGTAACTGTAGATGCTTCTCCTACAGCTACAGAGAAGCGCGACAAGCTGATCGAAGCAATCAATAAAGTAAGCAGTCAAACGGGTGTGGTTGCTTTTGCTGGTGATGCCACTGATTCAATTGCTATGGCCACGACTACTGGGGAAATTAGTATTAAGTATGGCGATAACGCCCCAAGTACTACATTTGCTTCAACTGGAATTCAGGAGCGTAACGCCACCGAAGGTGCCGGTTCTGTAGCTTCAATCGATATCTCTACCGAAGCAGGTGCTCAAAAAGCTATAGGTATTATCGACAAAGCCTTGGAGCAAGTGAACGAGACTCGTGCCGACCTCGGTGCTGCAAACAACCGTTTGGACTTCACCGTATCTAACTTATCCAACATCTCTGAGAAAACCGCAGCATCCCGCTCACGTATTATGGATGCCGATTTCGCCTCAGAAACTGCTGCGCTGAGCCGTTCACAAGTATTGCAACAAGCGGCAAGTGCGATGTTGGCTCAATCAAATGCACGTCCACAACAAGTACTGTCACTGTTGAGATAAGGTGATAACTTCCTTCGGAGTTAGCCTAATGGCTAACTCTGCGGAAGTTTCAGTGAGGGCTTAATGATGAATGAGATCACTAAAGTAGCCGCAGGACCGGTACAGATTAAATCTGTACCGGCTTCTCAGTTGGTGGGCGGTGCTCAAGGTCAAAAAACCGGCAATGTTTTGCCGCCGGTTGCCGAAGCGGCAAAGCCTGTACCTGTTGAGACCGTCAATTCTCAAGCGGTGCAGGAGAAAGTCCAGGCTGCTGTTGCCCAAATGAATGAATATATTCAGTCAAATCAGCGCGACTTGAATTTTAGTTACGACCCAAATTCAGGTGAAACTGTTGTGAAGGTTTTGGATCGAAATACACAAGAAGTAATTCGCCAAATACCGAATGAAATATTCTTACGTTTAGCGCAACAAATGGCGATAGATGACCAAGTAAGTTTGATTAGTGCGCAAGCTTGATTTAGTTATAAGCCATTGTTTTATATGGTTTTTATAGGCTATTAACAAGTTAAAAAAAGAGCAGCTTTGGCTGCTCTTTTTTTTGCGTTTATTTTTCTACTTTAAGTAAAAATTATTTAATTTGTTGCTGCATTTTTCGCTGTTCCCATGCACAAAAAACCCGCAAAAAAATCTTCTCGCTTAACTGGCCGCTCAGGTTTTTGGCACTGTCAAAAAGTCATCTAAAAATATTTTGGCACACTCTGTGCAAAATCCTGTTTAGGCGACCCGTATAGAAATCCTGTTGGTAGTAATTTCTTACAAGTCTTGCCACGAAGTTCTCACAGACCAAGCAATTCAGATTGTCGATGTTTCTGAGCTTCATCACTCGGCTTGTCACAGCAAACGCAACTGTGAACAGGAACAATCATTAGGAGATTTATTATGCCTTTAATCATTAACACCAATGTCGCTTCCTTGAATTCACAGCGTCAATTGATGAACTCAGGAAATGCGCTTGATAAAGCCACTGAGCGCTTGTCTTCTGGTCAACGTATTAACTCTGCCAAAGACGATGCTGCAGGCCTTGCGATTTCCAACCGCATGACGTCTCAAATCCGTGGCTTGGATCAAGCGATCCGTAACGCTAACGACGGTGTATCGCTCGTGCAAACCGCTGAAGGTGCTTTGCAAGAAGTAACGAATATGCTGCAACGGATTCGTGAACTGTCTATTCAGTCCGCGAACGGTATTTACAATGACGACGACCGTAAAACGCTGGACGCCGAAGTTCAGCAACTCAAACAAGAGATGGATCGCATCTCTGAAACCACCTCGTTTAATGGTCAGAAGTTGCTTGACGGCACCTTGGGGAAAACCTTCCTACAAGTAGGCTCACAAGCTAACGAAACCATGGATGTGAGTATTGGTTCTTTCAATACTTACGCGATGGGCGGTTCTTCTGGGGATATTGTGGGAGAGCCCTCAAATTTGGCAGCATTAGTTGCACTTACTGCGGGCGACTTAGTCGTCAATGACACTGCGATCAATCAAATACTGCCAACCCCCACTCGTTTAAATGATGCATTGGCCAGTATCAATGCTGATCTTAAAGGAAAAGGAGCAGAGGTTACATCTCTCGTTCAGGTGACTGCTACTACTGCCGGTTCAGGTGTATTGCGTTCGCCAGGAGAATCACTGCAGTTGACGATGCTTGATGGGAATGGTTTATCTCAAACCTATACCATTACTGATACTTCCAGCATGAAAGACTTGGTAGATAAGATTAATTCTGAAACTGCGATTGAAGCTACCGTCAATTCCAGTGGCAAGTTAATTTTAACTTCTCCAGGTGCGACATCTATCGCCGTCGTTGAGACGGCCTTAACGGGTAATCCAACAGGTCTATTAACTGCTACGACGACCGACTTCTCTTTGGTCTTTAATGATACAAGTGCAGATCGCCTTGGTGTGCAAATTGAATTGGGCGCAACTGCGGGTGCCGATGCAAGAGTGAGAGCCTTGGGGGTTGATGTAAACGATGCTAATGGAAATTTAGTAGGTGCAGTGGTCACCGGTGTAACACCAGCAGTGGTGCAAGAAGGTGATTTAGTCATCAATGGTATAGAAATAGGCAAAATTACTGGTGGCGCAGCAGATACAGATACCGTTGCAGAAGCAATAAGAGTCATTAACCTTTCATCGGATAAAACAGGTGTTGTAGCCTTTGCCTCGACCACCACGCAAATTGCATTGCGTGCTGCGAACGGTGAGGAAATTTCAATCAAGTACGGCGACACAGCAACTAACGTTTTAGTGATGACGGGTCTTCAAGAACGCAACGACACTGAAGGTGTAGGCAGCGTTGCCAGCATTAAAATCGATACCTACGAAGGCGCCCAACGTGCAATCGGAATTATCGACAAGGCACTGGAACAAGTGAACGCCACTCGCGCTGACTTGGGTGCGGTCAACAACCGCTTAGACCACACCATGTCTAACCTTGCTAACGTGTCAGAAAAAACCTCGGCATCGCGTTCGCGCATTACCGACGCTGACTTCGCCGCAGAAACCGCTGCACTTAGCCGTGCGCAAGTTCTGCAACAGGCAGCAACCGCAATGTTGGCTCAATCCAACGCCAGACCTGAGCAGGTACTTTCACTGCTGAGATAATGGAATAGGGTAAAAAGCGTCACGCATCATTAAAAACCGCAGCTCGCTGCGGTTTTTTTATGCTTTTTTAAAGTGCTATAGGCCGCGCTCGACTAGGCTTAAGTAAATTTAAAATCAGGTTTTGCTGCATGTTCACTGGTCTCCCTATTAAAGCTCCACGCCCCTCGGCCTCAATTGTTGTATTGCGCATTGTGTTATTGGCGCTCGCCTATGTTGTGGCGGGCCGGTTATCCCTGCTGTTGGCGATTCCACCAGGCTTTGTCTCCGGTTTATTTTTGCCAATGGGCATCGCCTTGGGGACGCTACTGATTTGGGGTTTCCCAATGGCCATTGGGGTGTTTCTCGGCTCTACATTATTAAATATTTCCGCCACTCCGGTGGAATCACTATCATCGTTCGACATTTTACTGGCAGCAGAAATTGCCTGCGGCAGTACGCTGGCAAGTTTGGCAGGTGCATGGCTAATTCGCCGATTTGTTGGTTTCCCAAATAGTTTGACGGATGAGCGGAAAATTTTTGCGTTCTTCGCTTTAGGTGGGCCAGTGGCGACGAGTTTGAGCGCGAGCATTGGTGTGTTAGTGCTGTTGTTGAATGACGTTATTGCGCCCAAACAATTATTATTTCATTGGTGGACATGGTGGATTGGCGACGCCATCGGCGTGCTTATTGCAACACCGCTAATGTGTGTGTTGTTTGCCGAACCGCGCCATTTTTGGCGCGACCGGCGCTTGACTGTTGGCGTGCCCTTGGTAGTAAGTAGCTTGGCAGTCGTAGCGGTGTTTGTGATGGCGAGTAATAACGAACAAAAAAAATTGGATGACCGATTTCAACAGCAGGCGCAATTAGTTTCCGGATCAGTGGAAGCCGGGTTGTCATCAGTGGTGTATACGCTCGCGACGTTGCGCGGTTTATTTGTTGCTTCGGAGCATGTTACGCGCGCGGAGTTTTCAAGTTACATCAATGAGGTGATGGTAAAAAAGCAGGGTGTTTCGGGTTACTCCTGGAATCAGCGCGTCACGCTGGAAGAACGCGCTGACTTTGAAAAGTTAATGCGGGATGAAGGCGCGCCAAATTTCACCATCAAAGAAAAAAAATCCACTGGCGATTTTATTGTGGCGCCAGAGCATGCTGAATATATTTCCATTGCGTATGTAGAACCCGCGCAAGAAAACGCCATGATCCTTGGGTTTAATTCATCCTCTGACCCAGTGCGAGACGAAGCATTAATCCGCGCACGGGACACTGGCCATTTTGCAATGTCGCAACCATTACAGTTGTTGCAAGATAAAGAAATATCACCGGGTGTGGTGGTGTATTACCCCGTCTTTGACAATAAACATGGAACCAATACGCAGCCCGGGCGACGTGAATCCTTAATGGGTTATGCGACCGGCATTGTGCGCACCAATGATTTAATCAATTCAGTGCTGATGCCATTTCCTTCGGGCGATTACCATCTCAATATTGTTGATATCACCCATGCACAGGAACCGCAGGTTTTTTACCACGTGAATGATTTGGATATTCCTGCATATGCGCGCGAACTGGCACTGCACCAGGAAATAGTAGTGGGTGGGCGACGTCTGTTGGTAAGTGTGAGCCCCACTGAAAAATTTTTATCTAATCATGTGAGTTTACAATCCTGGTTTGTATTGGCGGGCGGCTTGTTATTTTGTAGTTTGCTGGGCGGCTTTTTATTACTCATTAGCGGGCGCGCGCAACACATCAGCAATTTGGTTGAGCAGCGCACGAAAGAATTGGCTGCTATTTTAGAAAATGCGGTGGAATCCATATTGGTGGTGGATGAGCAGGGGATTATTCAAAAAGCGAATCCTGCCGCTGCGCAATTATTTAATTATGCATTGCCGCAATTTTCTGCTTTGCATATCGCGGATTTAATTCCGGCATTGCGACATAGATTTGATGACCAGGGTGACGATTTAAGCACCTCCTACTTGCGCGAAACGCTTGGTCGCAGCAGCGATGGAACTGACTTGGAAATTGAGTTGAGTATTAGCCCGGTTGCTATTCACGAGCGGAAATTTTTCACATTTATTATTTACGATGCCAGCGCCAAACGAAAAGTTGATCGCCTGAAAAGCGAATTTATCTCCACGGTTAGCCATGAATTACGCACACCGCTCACATCGATTAAAGGTGCGCTCAGCATAGTGTTGAGTGGTGGTGTGGGCGAGTTGCCGCTCAACGCGAAAGATTTATTGGTCATCGCCAATAATAATGCTGATCGGTTAGCGCGTTTAGTAAACGACATTCTGGATATCGAAAAACTGGAGTTTGGCAATCTGCAGTTAAGCATGGAGCGCTGTAGGATTTATCCGCTATTACAACAGGCCATTGAACAGAATGAGGGTTACGCAGCACGCTATGGTGTGAGTTTGGAATTGGATGCACCCGAAGCGGCGGTAATGCACAGCGCGTCCACTATTGATATTGATCGCTTTTTACAGATCATGGCTAACTTACTCTCCAACGCGATTAAATTTTCCCATCTCAACGGTGTGGTGAAGGTGCAATTAGCGCGCACTGGGGAGATGTTGACTGTGTCGGTTATTGATAAAGGGCAGGGCATTGCTGACGATTTCCGCCAGCGTATTTTTCAAAAATTTGCGCAGGTTGATTCATCCGACAAACGCCGTCGCGATGGCACCGGCTTGGGGTTAAGTATCACTAAAGTAATTGTGGAGCGGATGGGAGGAAAGGTGGATTACCACTCGGTATTTGGCGAGGGCACTACTTTTTATTTTACGTTGCCGATAGCGGAGCTTTGACTCCCTTAAGATATGCTCTAGCTCCCTTTTCTAAGGGCACCTACCCTAGCGGGGGGGGACGTGTAGGAGGAGGGCGATAGATTGGCGTAGATTGTGCTCTACTTGATAGAGGGAAATCATTTCCTAAAAAAAGCGGCAAAACCGGCTAAAGTTTACCCATAGGTTGCCGCTAACCATTGGTAGCGGTAATTTTTTGGCGTGGGAGGTATCCATGGTGAGCAGCACATCGAGTACTACTAGCAACAATGCATCGACAGGTTCCAGCATTATCAGTGCTTTAGGAACAGGGTCAGGTATTGATACTAATAAGCTGGCTGATCAGCTGACTGAAGCCAATAAAATGGTCCAGGCAGAGCGCCTTACTTCCAAAAAGACACTGCTGGAAACCCAAATTTCAGACTATGGTTTGCTGCGCAGCTCACTGTCCAAACTGGAATCATCTGCTGCTGCATTGGGTAGTGCCGATACGTTTAATGCAAAAGCACTGTCTCTGCCCGATACCAAGCTATTAGCCATTACCAAGTTAGATGCAAAGGCAACCGCCGGAACCTATCAATTAAAAGTTGAGCAAATTGCGCAGGCGCAATCGCTCAGTTCAGGCACCTTTTCTTCCATGACCGATCCCGTAGGCAAGGGGACACTCACCATCCGCCTGGGCGATTGGAGTGCAGGTAACTTTACCGTTGACTCCACTAAGAATGGCGGCGGAACCATCACTATTGATGATACAAATAACTCGCTAACGGGTTTGCGCGATGCCATCAACAAAGCCAATATCGGCGTTTCGGCCAGTATCGTTAGCGATGGCGGCTCGTTTAAGTTGTTGATGACAGCTAAAACTGGCGCGAAAAATGAAATTGAAATCACGGCTGCTGAAACAGGTGCGCCCGGTTTAGCGAAATTTAATTTCAATCAAACCACTCCCAACCCTTTTGTCACGCAACAACAGGAAGGCCTTGATGCAATCGTGCGTATCAATGGCTTGGTGGTTAATCGGGAATCGAATCATGTTACGGACATAGTAGAAGGCTTGGAATTTGATTTATTTGCCGCCTCTACCACCGAAACAATTAATGTCACCATTTCGGAAGATAAAGCAACGGCCGAAAAAACTATTCGTGATTTTGTCGCGGCTTACAACACCTTTAAAACCGAAGTTGAACAACTGGTTGGTTTTAACACCGAAGAAAAAGATTACGGCAGTTTGCATCGCGATCCGCTTGCAAAAAACCTGATGCAAAGCCTGCGCAATACACTTACGGCTTCAGTGCCAGGTATTGATGGTGCGTTTGCCACCCTGTCGGAATTGGGCATTCGTACCAAGACCGATGGCTCACTTGAAATTATCGAAGTGGAAGGCAATACCGGTTTCCGTGCGGCGATTGATAATAATTTTGATCGCGTGCGGGATTTGTTTGTGCCGCAAACCTCGTCTTCATCTTCCAATATTGACGTTACAAAGTTCAGCGCTAAAAGTCAGCCCGGCACTTACGAGGTGTTAATTACCCAGCAACCAGTAAAAGGGGAGCTTATTGGGGGTAGTATTAATCCAGTAACGTTTCCTTTGAATACGGGTGCTACCGATTACAGTTTTGCCGTTAAGTTAAATGGTATCCAATCAGCATCTATCACTTTGCCAGCCAACAAAAACTACGCCACTGGCGCTGAATTGGCGGCGGATATTCAAAGCCTGATTAATTTGGATGAGACAGTAAAAGCCGCCAGAGCAACAGTGAATGTCAGTTTTGCAAATGATCAGCTTTCGTTTGTATCCGATTCTTACGGTGCCTCGAGCAATGTGGAATTTACTGCTGCTAGCACGGGCATGAACGATTTGGGTATCACAATAGGTGCAGGTACAGCGGGCAAAGACGTCGCCGGTACTGTTGACGGTGTTGCAGCTTTTGGTTTTGGCAACGTGTTGTTGCCAGCATTAGGTAGTAAAGCGGAGGGCTTGAGTTTAACCATTCAACCAGGCGCTACCTCTGGCAGTATTAACTTCACCCGCGGTTTTGCCGGTTCAATGACAAGCCTGGTGAATGATTTCTTAAAGACCTCCGGGCTCATCAAAGAGCGTGAAACAACCATCAATAAAGATATTGCTCGCGTTGAGCAAGACGAAGAAACGCTGAATCGCCGTAGTGATGCTTACCGGGCACGCCTAATGGCACAGTTTCAGGCGATGGAATCTATCGTTCGTTCGCTTAACTCAACCGGTGACTTTTTAGATGGCATTGTGGATCGTCTGCCATTTACATCGCAAAACGGTTAATCCAGCTATTGCACTTGGCGGCGAGGTTTCTGCCGCTAAGTGTTGATCATTTCGTGACCTTTCCCCAATAATTTGCTATACCCTAGTAGTCGCTTCGCGCTCTGAAACCAGAGCCGTTATGTTCGCCAGAATACTGGAGGGGTTATGCCAAACGTATTTGCACTCGTACCGGCGCGTGGGGGATCAAAAGGGATACCGCAAAAAAACATTGTTCCTTTGGGCGATCAACCGCTGCTGGCCTACACGTTACAGGCTGCACAAACATCCGGCGTTATCGATAAAATTTATGTTTCCTCGGATGACGATCAGATTTTATCGGTTGCGCATTATTATGGCGCTGAGCGTATCAAGCGCGATCCGCATCTTGCGCGGGATGAATCGCTGATTGACCCTGTTGTTGCCGAATTTATTCATCGTACAAAACCGGCCGGCAAAGATATTATTATTTTGCTACTACCCACATCGCCTTTGCGCAATGCAAACCATATTTGCGAAGCACTGGCTGAGTTTCGCGATTTCCCTACCTGTTACAGTCTGATTAGCGTTTACGAAGTCAACAATCAATTAATGAAAGCGTATGTTGGTGGTGGTGAGTTTTTGCAGCCGCTCGCTGGCGCGCATTCGTCTTATATGCGCCGCCAGGATTTGCCCTCGCTATACATGCCTAACGGGGCGATTACTATTTTTAAAGTGGATGATTTTTTGCGTGAAGAAAGAATTCCACGCACTCACGAAATTCCCTATTTAATGTCTTATGACGATAGCCTTGATGTCGATACACCGGACGATTTACGCTGTGCTGAAAAACGGTTTGCTAAACAGTCGTCTGAGCAATAAATGTCAAAGGCTATCGTTTTTCTTGTTTTCATGGATACCGGTTTGCGCTTCATTTTTAATGCGCGCTTGTAGTTTTTCCCATATCCGATCTACATCATCTGTAGGTTCATTTATCACCGTACGTGTGCTGACCTCTTGAGTAATTTTCAAATGCCGAACAAAGCGGCGGCAATTGGAGCACATCATTAAATGTAGCCTGACCTGCCATTTTAGCGGTGTATTGTTGTCGAGATAATCGCTGGCGATGCTGGCGACTTGTTTGCAACTTAACATGAGCCAGTCTCCTGGTAGCGGTCAATTACCTGCATCAGTGTGAGGCGGGCACGGTGTAATAGCACTCTAACATTCGCTGCACTGACGGCGAGAATATTGCCAATATCCTCAAACGATTCTTGTTCCAGATCGCGCAAAATAAACGCTGCTTTTTGTGCGGGCGGTAAGAGATTAAGTGTACGGTTAATGCATTCTTGTAATTGTTGTTCTTCTAATAGCGCGTCGGGTGATTCGGTATTCCATTGCGGTGTTGATTGCTGCCAGTGACCGTCAGGTTTGAAATGGGTACCGTCCAAATAACTGCCTGGTGTTTCACCATCTAATTGATCCAATGAAACTTGCCGTGACTCTTTGCGCAAGCGCGCTTTTGCTTGATTACTTACAATCGTCAGCAGCCAGGTTTTTAACGAACAGCGTCGTTCAAAGGTGGCGATATTTTTGTACACCGATACCCAGGCTTCTTGTACTACATCATCCGCAAAAGTATCGCCGACGATGGCGCGAGCGATGTGCAGCATAAGTGAATGATGCAGCGCAATAAGTTGCCGAAATGCGCGATCATCGCCATTAATTAATTGTACGATGAATTCATTTTCGCTCACCGCTATCGGTGTGGGTGGTGTCATCCTGTTACTCGTTGTTGTTTTTTGCGCGGCGTGCAGGTCGCATAATATTAGTGCGGACAGCTTAGCACTCGCCAGAATCACTTCATACAACACCGGTGCAACCAATAATCCAGGCTGTGATACTTTCCGCCACCCAAACCCACTAATGCGAGCAACATAATTAAATAAGTTGCGGCAAATTCAATCCCGTTGTTGAGAATGACTAATTTACCGCTTGCAGTGAGCCACTCGTAATTGCCGTGAGCTTGTAATATTTCACGTGCGCGTTCGAGTTTTTCGGGCGCAGCGAGCACTTGAGCATTGGCGAATGGTGCATTAGCGTCAGCAATGGCTTGCCAGCCGTTGTGCCAATGTACGCTCACAATTGCAACCAGCATGATAATAATTAAAGGAATACTAATTAAACGGGTGAATAACCCCAGCACTAATAATATTGCGCCGAGCAATTCTGCCGCCGTGGCGAATAATGCCATCAGCCATGGCAAAGGTAAGCCCAAGCCCCATTCGGTGTTACCAAACCAAACGACGGTATTATCAAAAGCGTTTAATTTGTTTGTGCCCGCCATCCAAAAAATTGGGGCGAGATAAAGGCGTAAGGCGAGGCTGGCGATGTTAGCGCTGGAATGTGCAAATGTGTTGGACAGATGGTGAGCGGAAGCAAGAGCATGCATAAAAGGCATCCATAAGTGTCGATACGCATATAGATGCCCGGGGGGTCAATTTGTTACAACCAAGCTCGGTGTAAACACACAGACGAATTACTGTGCTTTTTTCTCCAATGCTTCTGCTTCTTTTTTGAGTGCTGCATCAAAGTCCAATTGTTCTTCGTCTATTTCTGGCAAAACCGGTAAGGCTTGCTGAATATCTTTGGTTGCTTCCGCTTTGGCTTTTTCGGCGGTGTCGGTCACTGTGTCAGCAATTTTTTTATTGATGTTATCGGTCACTGCCTCGATAGGATTTTCGATAATGTCTTGTACATTGAGCAGTGCTTTTTGTTTTTCTTCCAAAGCCTTTTTGGCGGCTTGCGCTTGGTCATAAGCGGTTTGTAATTCTTTGGGCAGCACGGGAGTAATGGCTTGTTTGGCGCCTTCGATTTGCTCGGACAGGATTTCTGACGTGCCATCTTTAATAAGCATCACAGCCATTTGGTTAGTATCGGCATTCCATACCATCGCCGCTTTATCGGTTATTGCTTGAACTTGTGGTGGGGCATAACGCGAGGCGACATAGAAGAGGGCGCCTTCTTGCTGGATTGACTGGGCAGTACGTAAAATTTTCATCGTTGGTTCGTACTTATCGCCCAGCAACGCGGTCATGCGGTCTTTCACCATCGGTGTTTCAAATAAATTCACTTCATTGGGGTCGAATCCCACCAATGGTTTAAGAAAGGACCACATCAATTTGCTTTGCAATTGGTTGCCAATTAATAGCGATGACACACAGGCTGAAAGAAAAACACACAACAAGGCTATGGCAGTTAATTTGGTAATTCGCATAAATAATCCGGTCAACAATGAAACAGAAGCGCTGCAGTTTGGCAGTCTACACAACGCAATTTAGGCGCGACAGTCATGATCGGCCAGTGAGGTGCGTTGTTTAATGCGCCACTTTACCAAACTTGACTGAAAATAGCCTGAATCAGCGCTGTGGCTGATTCGCTATGTGATTGAAGTACAAAGCCGATTTCCAGTGAGTGTCTATAATGAACTGCTAGCAAACCGTTAAGTAAAATCTATCGAATAATATCTAACCTGTTGATACACAAGGAAAGCGTCGTGAAAATTTTAGTAGCAATCAAACGTGTGGTGGATCCTGGCGTTCGCGTCCACCCCTTGGCAGATGGTAGCGGTATGGATATCGCCCAAGCCAAAATGGTGATGAATCCGTTTTGTGAAATAGCCGTTGAACAAGCAATCCGCGTGAAAGAGCAGATGTTCTCCAGCGAGGGTGTGGCCAGCGAGATTGTGGTGGTGAGCATTGGCGCGCCTGTAGTGCAAGAGCAATTGCGCAGTGCACTTGCCTTGGGTGCGGATCGCGCTATTCATATCGCCACCGAGTCAGTGCTGGAACCGCTTGCCATCGCCAAGGTGCTGCATGCATTGATTCAGCAAGAGCAGCCGCAATTGGTCCTGCTGGGCAAACAATCCATCGATGGCGACCACAATCAAACCGGCCAAATGCTGGCGGCGCTGTGCGATTATCCCCAAGGCACTTTTGCCTCCCGGATTGAGTGCAACGCCGATGAAGTTTTGGTAACCCGCGAGTTGGATGGTGGCCTGCAAACCTTGGCGCTCAGACTCCCCGCTGTGATTACCACTGACCTGCGCCTTAACCAGCCGCGCTTCCCAACTATGCCCAACATTATTAAGGCGCGCCAAAAGCCGCTGCAGCTAATTCCATTGGCAGAGTTGGCGTTGGACGTACAACCGCGCCTGCAAACTCTCGCAATAGAATCCCCCACGCTGCGCAAGAAAGGGATCAAGGTAAGCAGCGTTGCCGAGCTTGTGGGCAAATTAAGGCAGGAGGCAAAGGTGCTATGACCGCAACAATTAATAGCAAGTCGGTACTGGTGGTGGTCGAGCCAGATGCCAATGGTTTTAGCCCGACCAATCTCAAAGTGATGGGTGCAGTAGCGCGCTTGCGGGAATTTATCGGGTTGCAAGTAGACCTGCTGGTCGTGGGTAAGGATTGTGCAGCAGTCACTGCAACGGCTGCGCGTATTCCTTCCATTCGCCAAGTACTGGTTGCTGATGGTGCTAGTGGAGAGCATCAATTGGCGGAAACGCTGGCACCTTGGATCGCAAATTTGGCGCGGGATTACGATTATGTCCTGATGGCTGCCACTACTTTTGGTAAAAACCTACTGCCACGGATAGCGGCACTGATGGATATCCAACCCATTACCGATGTAGTTGCCATAGTTTCAGCCTCCGTGTTTCAGCGACCGATTTATGCGGGTAGTGCACTTGTCAGCGTGACGACTGCGCAGCCGATTACACTTTTGAGTATTCGCGCAAGTAGTTTTGCGGCGGTGCAATTAGGGGACGCTGTTGCACCTATAACGGAAATTGTTCCACCTAAAATGCAGGTGATGAGCCGCTTTATTAGCCAGCAACAAGTGCGTACGGACCGGCCGGAACTGACCTCGGCGCGGGTGGTGATATCCGGTGGGCGCGGCCTTCAGAGCAGCGAAAACTTTGGGTTGTTGTACCAATTAGCCGATAAGCTTGGAGCGGCGGTGGGTGCATCGCGTGCAGCAGTGGATGCAGGTTTTGTCGCTAACGACATGCAAGTCGGCCAAACCGGTAAAGTGGTGGCGCCAGAGCTGTACATCGCTGTGGGTTTATCGGGTGCAGTACAACATCTGGCTGGAATGAGCGACTCCCACATCGTAGTTGCGATCAATAAAGATCCAGATGCACCTATTTTTGATGTGGCCGATTATGGACTTGTCGCCGATTTATTTGATGCTGTGCCCGAGTTGATCGAACTCTTATAAAAACGCTGTAACAAATTCCTATCCTTTAACAACACACCAACCACTTAAGCCGCTGCTACAGCGGCTTTTTGTTTTTTTCGTTACAATGCCGCCCATTCTTCCTCCTTTCTCTTCATCAGGCTTAATCGACCATGAATCTCGAACAATTTGAAACCTGGGCAATGTACATTTGCGGCGGCGGGTTGATTATTTTTATGTTTTTTATCGTGTGGGATCTCGCCAAAAAATCCAAAGCCGGTAAGTTTGGGACTTTCATTTTGTTTGGTGTGCTGGGTTTTGCGATTATGGTATTTGTGATTAAAGAAGTATTTGTACACATCCTCAGCTAGCCTTGAAGGGCTGGCATTTATTCCTGCTGTAATAATTGTGGATCACCCATGTTTCATTTTTTTGTCCCCACCACCAAGGTTCAAAAAGACCGCGCCATCATGCGCGAAACCGATGCGCGTGTTGCCAAATACAGCCGCCGCGGTTTAATCCTCAATTTTATTGTATTTGTGCTGTGCCTTGCGTTTGGCGACTTTCAGGAAAAAGAACACAACCTTGCGATAGTGTTAGTGACCGGGTTACTACTGGTCACTTTGGTGCGTAGTTATTATTTGTTCCGTTTCGATAGCCTTTACTCACGCGCACCTGCGCGCTGGCGGAACCAATACTTTTTTGCCTCCTGCTTGGGGGCGGCCTGGTGGAGCGTAATTCTGGTTACGCTTACGTGGGTACAAGGTATGCGCAATGAGACGCTGGTGATGTGGCTTTATTCAGTGGTGTTTTATTCCAGCGTGGCCAATGTGTTTGCGCCTTATCGCCATTTTTTAAGTTTGTATTTAGCTATCGGCCAAATTCCTGCAGCTATCACGGCAGTTTTATTGGGTACTGCTGAAGGCGCGTTATACGGCTGCATCATGTTGGTGTTTTATGTGATGCTCAGCCATCAAGGTAAGGTGACTTCAGCGGCTTATTGGGAACGTTTGGAGTCGCACTTTTCACTGCGCGAACGAGCGCAGGGTTTGGAAAATGAAAAGCGGACATCACAAGCGCAGATTGAATTAAAAAATGAATTTTTGGTAAATCTCGGGCAAGAAATTCGTTCATCCATTAGTGATGTAATGAGCACGCTCTCGCTGATCGATGATAGCCAACTTTCCGAACATCACCGCGAATTACTCACCACCGCCAACAAAGCCACTGGCAGACAAATCGATTTGGTAAATAACGTGGTCGATTTCTCCAAGATCACTACCAAAACGCTGGTGCTCGATGAAGTTGAGTTTGATTTGCGCCGCGTACTGGAAAAGTTTGTCCAGGATTTTACGCTCGATGCACATCAGCAGGGGATCGAACTTTATTACAGTTTTGACCCCAGCATGCCGCTACGGGTGAAAGGCGATGTGGCGCGCTTGAATCAAATATTGGCAACATTACTCAATCACACACTTAAAGCCAGCCGTATTGAGCATGTGTTTATCGAGGCGCGCCTGCATCAAGAGCAAGACGATTTTGGTGAGCTACAAGTCATCATCAGCGACAGCGAAAAAAATGTCGCCGGTGAAAATGATTCGGAAGCCCGTGAAAGTAATCAAAAAGGTATTGGGCTCGCTATCTGTAAAGGCTTGGCAGAATGCATGGGTGGCAGTATTCATTTACGTGAAAATAAAAACCGCGGTAACCGCATTTTTATTAATGTTGCCTTGCAGGTTGTGTCACATGAAGAGCGGCGTTTTGGTTCCGAGCAAAAATTGCGTGGCAAACGCGCATTGCTGGTCGATTTACCGGACAGCAATGCCAATGCATTGGCCGACGAAATTAATGCGTGGGGAATGAGCACTGCCATTGCTTCAGGGCAAGAACAAGCTGTGACCAAACTACGCGAGCAAGTTAGTGGCGCAGCTCCGTTTGATGTGGTCTTAATTGCTACCCGACTCAATAACATGAATGGATTGGCGCTCTCGCGTGAGATTGCTGCGCACCCTGAGATTGCCAATGTAAAACAAATTATCGCTATGAGTATTTTGCAAAGCGACAGTCCGGAAATGAAATTGCATTTGCGCAGCCATCCGCAAATATGTGTGATTGAAAAACCGATTATGCGCAAACGCTTGCATGATGTAGCCGTGCAAAAATTATTAAATTTAAATGTGGATGACGAGCGTAAGCTGCAGGAAAAAGAGTCTAATAAGCTGGCAGTTATGCCCCGGGTTTTGTTAGTGGAGGATCATCGCGTTGATCAAATGGTGATTAGTGCCATGCTCAAAAAACTCGGCTGTTATGTACAAATTGCGCAAGATGGTGCAGAAGCGGTCGAGATAGTTGAAAAGGAGCGTTTCGATTTGGTATTGATGGACTACGATATGAAAGAGCAAGAGAGTCTCATCGCTACGCAAAAAATTCGCGACTATGAACACACGAATAACAGCATGCGTCATTTACCTATAGTGGCGGTGACGGGTAATCAATCCCAAACTGATCAGGATGTATTGGATGCGGGGATGGATGACCATATCAACAAACCAATTCGCTACGATGATTTGGAGAGTCGCTTGCAGCGCTGGCTGGAAAAATCTCATGGGTAAAATGATTTTCAGTTAAACGCGAAAAGAAGCGTTTATAAGCGTAAACCTGCAAGCACAAGCAAAATGCCGCTGATATTATCAGCGGCATTTTCATTTTCAGGCATGTGCTTTTTCGTTGTCCTCGTTCTATAGTTTCAACAGACCTTAAGCAGGTTATCGCCACCACTAAAACACAATTAAAAAACCATTTAAAAGGTTCGGTAATGCGCACATTTTTTCAATACCCAATTACTCATACTCATCGGCTTGTCATAGTAGCAGCGCTCTTTGTGCTTACCGGTTGTGGGCAAGGCACATCAGACTCTGCTACATCCACCACACAACAAGCCAAAACGGCTATCTCCGCCGCGCAGCAACAGAGCATTACGGGTGCCAGAATTTTGGTATTTAGTAAAACTGCCGGCTGGCGCCATGAGTCAATTCCTGCTGGCATTGCTGCCTTTCAAAAATTGGCCAGTGACCATCAATTCACTGTCGTTGCATCCGAAGACGCCGCTTTATTTACTGACGCCGAGTTGAGCCAATTCAACACCATTGTATTTTTGAACACCACGCTCGATGTGCTTGATGAAAATCAGGAATTAGCGATGGAGCGTTATATTCAAGCGGGCGGCGGTTTTGTTGGTATTCACGCTGCAGCGGATACCGAGTGGGAAGGCGATTGGTTTTGGTATCGCAATTTGGTTGGCGCGGTATTTAAAAACCATCCCAACACCCCTAGTAACGTACAGCAAGCAATCGTCAATGTTGTCGATAAAAATCATCTCTCAACCCACTCGCTGCCAGAAAAAGTTAACCTCGCCGATGAGTGGTACAACTATCGTGACATCTATGAATTTATTAACGTAGTTGCCAAGGTAGATGAAACCACGTATCAGGGTGGCGAGCACAATCATAATCATCCCATTTCCTGGTATCACGATTACGACGGTGGCCGTGCGTTTTATACCGGCTTGGGGCATACCAATGAAGTTTATTCCAATCCGGATTTTTTACAGCATTTGCTCGGCGGTATGACTTATACCATTGGTTTGAATCATCGCACCGGATTTAAACCGCGTTTGGATTACACCAAATCCCGCCCGGAAAATAATCGCTTCATTAAAAAAACCTTGGTAGAGAATTTAGATGAACCCGTGAAGCTGGCATTTTTTCCGAATGGTGATGCATTAATTGCCCTGCGCCCAGGTGCTTTTAAGCGGGTCGATTACAAAACTAATGAAACTAGCACCGCAGGTACACTGGATGTTGCCTATGACAAAATTATGGAGTGGGGTTTGGTAGGTGTTGCAGTTGACCCTGAATTTGCAAAAAACCAATGGATCTACGCTGCTTTTACTATCAAAGATGATGCGGGAAAACACCACCAACGGCTGTCCCGTTTTACTTGGCGAAACAATCAAGTTGATAGTTCAACGGAACAATTTATTTTGCAATATGCAATCGATGACAACTGTTGCCATACCGGCGGTGATTTGCAATTTGGCAACAACGGGGAATTGTTTTTCTCCACTGGTGACAACACCAATCCCCATGATCAAGACGGTTATGCGCCGCTTGATTTTCGCAAAGATATGGCGAAAAACGATGGTTTACGCGGCGCAGGTAATACTAATGACTTGCGCGGTAAAGTGCTGCGTATAAAACCGAAAATTGAAAGCGGTTACGATATTCCCGCCGGAAATTTATTTTCCGATGCCGCACAAGGCCGCCCGGAAATTTATGTAATGGGCGCGCGCAACCCTTATAGCATTACCTTTGATAAAACCAACAATACGTTGTTTTATGGTGATGTTGGCCCCGATGCGAGCAATGATTCTGATGAAAAAGGGTCACGCGGTTACGATGAAATTAATCGTGTTACTGCTGCAGGAAATTTCGGTTGGCCGCTCGTTATTGGGCAAAATAAACCCTATAACCAATTTGATTATGTTGCGCAAAAACCCGGACAATTAATTGATGTAAATAATCCTGGCAACAGTTCACCCCATAATACTGGCGCAAAACAATTACCATCTGCACAACCTGCTTTTATCGCTTATCCCTATGGAATCTCCGATGTATTCCCTGAAATGGGCACCGGTGGCCGCACCGCATTAGTGGCCGATGTATACCGTTCCAATCAATATCCTGAATCGGTGAATCGTTATCCCGCATATTACAACGATAAATTATTTATTCTCGATTTTATGCGTACCTGGGTAAAAGTAGTCAGCTTTGATGAGCAGGGTCGCATTAAAAAAATTGAACCATTCGCGCCACAAATTAATTATTCGCTTCCGATTGATGCGCGCTTTGCACCTGATGGCACTTTATATGTACTTGAGTATGGCATGTCATGGTTTACAGGTAACCCCGATGCGCGGCTGGCACGTATTGAATATGTCGGTGCCGGTAATCGCCCACCGCTGGCTGAAATTACGTTGGATAAAACCCAAGCGGGAATTCCGGCGGAAATTCATGCCTCGGCAAAAAAATCAGTAGATTTGGATGGCGATAAAATCACTTACGCATGGATATTGCGCTGCGCCGAAGCAACTTGTGTTGAGCAAAAACTCGGCGACAGCGGGGAATTAAATCTGTCTTTGGATAAAGCCGGGAGATACACATTAGAGTTGACCGTAACCGATGCGCAGGGTGCAAAAACGGTGGTCAATAGCCAGCTGGATATTGGTAATGAAGCTCCTGTAATTGAGTTCTCTTCTACCCAAAACCAATCTTTTTATTGGGCAGATACCTCCAAATTGGCGTATGCATTTTCGATCAATGACAAAGAAGACGGAAACATTGCCAGTGTTGAAAATGCTAACCCTATGATCAGTATTGCTTACCAAGCGCCTGAAAAAAAATCCGGCCAAGGGCATCAAACCCTGAGTGTAATTGAGCAAGGAAAAAGTTTGGTTGATGCAAATAATTGTTTAGGCTGCCATAAACTCGATGAAAAGATGGTTGGCCCGGCATTTCGCGACGTAGCCAAAAAATACCAGCAAGATTCTAAAGCGCTTAGCTATCTGGTACATAAGCTCGGCAATGGTGGTGCAGGGGTGTGGGGCGAAATGAATATGCCTGCATTTTCTGGCCTGAGCGAAGCAGATCGCACTGCGCTTGCTACTTATGTGTTGTCATTAAATGAAAATAACACGCCTAAATCGCTTGCGTTGGAGGGCGAGGTTGCATTGAAATCACATCAAAAATCGGCAGTCCTTTTTAAGGACCCCCAGCCCTTTTTTGCAAATGGCGAAAGTTATACTTTCACTGCCAGTTATTTGGATAAGGGCGCAAATGGTATGCCGCCAATTAATAGTACCAAGCAATTCAAATTGATTCCGCATCGGTTTGATTTTGATAGTGTCTTTAATTTAGCAACCGCAACCAAGGAAGTGAAGCAAGATACCTTTAGGGAAATCAAAACCATCAAATTACTTGCCAGCGATGAATGGTCTGGTTTTACTATTGGCCGTTACGATTTAACGTCAGTTAAATCATTAACCATTGGTGCGTTGTTCTTTAAGGAGCCGACCAAGTGGTTATTTGAGGTGCGTCAGAATAATGCGCAAGGTGAAGTGCTCGCTGCGGGAATACTTGTTGCCCCAGCGGAATTAAAAACCTACGGTCGCAGTAGTATTCCGCTAAATAAATCGGATGGGTTTAGTGATTTATATGTTCAAGTAAAAGCAGAGCAACAGTCGTCCGCAGAGCTTCGTTTGCAGGATATTAGTTTCGAGAAATAAAACCGGTTTGCGTAAGGGATGACGCAAATTGCCGATGTAAAAAAGCCCGCGTGAAAGCGGGCTTTTTTATTGGTGCTTGGATCTAGTTATACCGCAACTGTTTGGATCTCTACCGCTGCGATACGCTTGCCTTCATTGGCAGCATTTTGGTAGCTCTCAATTTCGTTAAAGTTGAGGTAGCGATAAATTTCCGCTGACATACTGTTGATTTTACCGGCATAAGCTTGGTACTCATCCGGTGTTGGCAACTTGCCCAATACCGCAGAAATTGCTGCTAATTCGGCAGATGCCAAGTAAACATTTGCACCTTCACCTAAACGGTTAGGGAAGTTACGGGTAGAGGTGGATACCACAGTTGACTTAGGTGCTACCCGCGCTTGGTTGCCCATGCACAGTGAGCAGCCCGGCATTTCGGTGCGAGCACCTTTTACACCGAAAATACTGTAGTAACCTTCTTCCATCAATTGGTGTTCGTCCATTTTGGTCGGTGGTGCGATCCACAAACGGGTAGACAATTCATCTTTGGTGGCGGCCAGTAATTTACCGGCAGCGCGGAAGTGACCAATGTTTGTCATGCACGAACCGATAAACACTTCATCAATTTTTACACCGGCAACATCGGTCAATACTTTCACATCGTCCGGATCGTTGGGGCAGGCGAGGATTGGTTCTTTGATATCAGCAAGGTCGATGTCGATAATTGCCGCGTATTCCGCGTCAGCATCGGCCTCCATCAACACTGGGTTGGCAATCCACTCTTCCATCTTCTGTGCGCGGCGCTCAAGGGTGCGGATATCGCCGTAACCTTGTTCGATCATCCAGCGCAGCATGGTGATGTTGGACGTCATGTATTCAATGATAGGTTCTTTGTCCAACTTGATGGTACAACCGGCAGCTGAACGCTCAGCCGATGCGTCAGAGATTTCAAACGCTTGTTCTACCTTCAGGATTGGCAAACCTTCCACTTCAAGAATACGGCCAGAGAATATGTTCTTCTTGCCCTTTTTCTCAACAGTCAGCAAACCAGCTTTGATCGCGTACAGAGGAATTGCGTTTACCAGATCACGCAAGGTGATGCCTGGTTGCAATTCGCCTTTAAAACGCACCAGAACTGATTCAGGCATATCGAGTGGCATAACGCCAGTCGCAGCAGCAAAGGCTACCAGACCAGAACCAGCCGGGAATGAGATACCGATTGGGAAACGTGTGTGTGAATCGCCACCAGTACCTACGGTGTCAGGCAGCAACATACGGTTCAACCAGCTATGGATGATGCCGTCGCCTGGGCGTAGTGAAACACCGCCGCGCGTCATAATAAAGTCGGGCAGGGTATGTTGGGTTTCGATATCTACCGGCTTTGGATAAGCAGCGGTGTGGCAGAAAGACTGCATGGTCAGGTCGGCAGAGAAGCCAAGGCAAGCCAAGTCTTTCAACTCATCGCGGGTCATTGGGCCGGTGGTGTCTTGTGAACCTACGGTCGTCATGTAGGGTTCGCAGTATGTGCCAGGGCGAATGCCGGTAACACCGCACGCCTTGCCTACCATTTTTTGTGCGAGGGTATAACCCTTGCCGGTATCAACCGGTGATTCTGGCAGGCGGAACAAAGTGCTTGCAGGCAAGCCAAGTGATGCGCGCGCTTTGGTGGTCAGGCCACGGCCGATGATCAGTGGGATACGGCCGCCAGCTTGGACTTCGTCCAGCAACACGTCTGATTTGAGGCTGAATTCAGAGATCACGGCGCCAGTGGTGCCGTTGAGGATTTTGCCCTCGTAAGGGCGAATCTCAATCACATCACCCATGTTCAGGTCATCAACCGGTGCTTCAAAAACCAGTGCACCAGCATCTTCCATGGTGTTGTAGAAAATCGGTGCGACTTTACTGCCGATACACACACCGCCAGTACGCTTGTTAGGTACACCGGGAATGTCTTCACCGATAAACCACAATACCGAGTTGGTTGCTGATTTACGTGAAGAACCGGTGCCGACTACATCGCCCACAAATACCAATGGGAAGCCCTTGGTTTTCAGTGCTTCGATTTGTTTGATAGGGCCGATTTTGCCTTGTTCATCAGGGGTGATGCCATCGCGGGCCATTTTGAACATGGCGAGTGAGTGCAGGGGGATATCAGGGCGTGACCAGGCATCAGGTGCTGGTGACAGGTCATCGGTATTGGTTTCGCCGGTGACTTTAAATACGGTGAGCTTGGTGCTCTCGGGAACTTTAGGCTTGCTAGTGAACCACTCGGCATCAGCCCAGGATTGCATCAGTTCTTTAGCGTGTGGGTTGCCGGCTTTTACTTTCTCTTCCACATCGTGGAATGCATCAAACATCAGCAAGGTGTGTTTGAGTTCTTTGGCAGCCAAGGGTGCCAAAGTGGCGTCGTCGAGCAGGCTAACCAGAGTTTCGATGTTGTAACCGCCGAGCATCATACCGAGCAGCTTAATAGCGAGAGGCTTATCGATCAGGGGAGAGGTAGCTTGGTCTTTCAGAATCGCGCTTAAAAAAGCGGCTTTAACATAGGCGGCTTCATCAACACCGGGTGGAACACGGTTGGTGATCAAATCCAGTAATACTTCAGCTTCACCAGCGGGGGGATTCTTTAACAGTTCGACCAAGCCTGCAACTTGTTCAGCGTTCAGTGGTTTTGGTGGAATACCTTCTGCGGCGCGTTCTGCGACCTGTTTACGATAGGCTTCAAGCACGGTTTTATCCTCATTAGTGTAGGGGTTACTCCCTCGGCAGGATCTCTGCGTCGGGAGACTATCCATGGCCTTCATGGATGACTAAGTGCGTGCAAAAAATGTGCGCACTTAAACTGCTCACTTAAATTACGATTTAACTTGATAAAAGAAGAGCGGTAAATCGGGTGCAGAGTATACCTCAAGCCGCGCCACCTGTTAATGCACGACTAACCGGAGCTGGTTCGCGAGATCGGTATTTAAAGTTGATTGTGATAAGGTGGCGGGCTTGTTTGACGACCCCAACATGACCACGGCAACGATAAAAACGGCACTCCCAATAAGAGCAGCACATCCCAATAAGAATGAGGACACTATGAAAGCGATGAAAAAAAATCTATTAATTTCCAGCCTGATGGTTGGTTTGCTAGCCACACTCGCTGGCTGCGAAAAAAAAGCACCAGACACTACTGTTACGAATGAGCCGGTAGTTACATCAATAGCGTCTAATGCACCTGCAACCTCAGCTGCCGCTGCGGCCTGTGAAGGCACAGCGCCCGCGGGCGATTTAATTCCAGTACGTATCGACGCCGCCAATACAACCCGCACCGAGCCCGGTTTATTTGAAGGCCCTGTGTGGATAAATGATTCTCTGTATTTTTCTGATTTTGTTTTTAGTGCTGGTTTCTCCTCGCGCATTCAAAAACTGGATTCTACCGGTGCAGTTACTACGGTAATTGATGATTCAGGCAGTAATGGATTAGCCGTTGATAACAACGGTTTATTAATAGCCGGCACGCACAAATACAAAAGCCTTTCCCGTTTTAATCCTGCAACTGGCGAGCGAACGCCAGTCGCTGAACAGTACAATGGCAGCGTATTTAATTCACCGAACGACATTGCCATCGCTAAAGACGGCACAATTTATTTTACTGATCCTGCCTTCCAACGTGATGCCGCACCGGGTGGCCAAGAAAAAACGGGCGTATATCGTGTCGCCATCGACGGTACTGTAACCTTGGTGGATGACACCATCACCAATCCAAATGGTATTGCTTTATCACCAGCAGAGGATGTGCTCTACGTAAATGGTGGCGGTGAGCAAGGTTTATTGCGCGCTTATCCGATCGTGAATGGCGTTCCGCAAGCAGGAAAAGATTTGGTGACAGGATTAACTATTCCCGATGGGATGGCGGTGGATTGTTTGGGTAATATTTATTTAACCGAACACATTGCACGTCAATTGCGTGTGTACACTCCGGACGGTGTGCAAATTGCGCAAGCATCAACTGATGCGAACCTCACTAATGCTGCTTTTGGAGGCGTTGAAGGAAAAACACTGTTCCTGACTGGTGCAGGCTCCTTATGGAAAATTGAATTGGCGATTACCGGTTCAGCTTACTAATACCTTGTGCGCCACCGCGATTAAATGAGTGGATGGCGCAGTTTAATAAATCAAATTTATGCTTGTATTAAAACCCGTAAAAACGCCCTGCGTAGGAATTTGTTCCACCGGCATTGGTGACAGTGTTTGCCGTGGCTGCAAACGTTTTGGCCATGAAGTTATCGATTGGAATGGCTATACCCATGAGCAACGCTTGTTGATTGCGCAGCGGTTAGAAATCTTTCTTGCGCAAATTGTGCAGAACATGATTCAAGTCAATGACGAAAAATTATTGCTCACCCAAATCAAACACCAGCAAATTCAATTTAAGCCCGAGCAAAATCCCTATTGCTGGGTGTTTGATTTGTTGCGCGCGGGTGCCAGCCAAATTCAGGACTTATCCCCATACGGTCTTACGTTACAAATGAAGTGGGTAGGTACACCTTTAACGGTTATCCGCGACAATATCGATAAGGATTTTTACGCATTATCCTGCGCCCATTACGAACGCTATATATCACCGTGTTTTATTACCGCCGACACCATCGAACAACACAAATAGTTTTTATATTATGAATGCTCTCACAAAAATCCAACAATTCCTGCACTGCGAAACGCCCGATGCCTGGGTAAAAAATGCCTTGGATAATCAAGCTTTGTTATTACTCGATCACGCCAACTGCGAAAAAAAGGCAGCCTCTACCGCAGTCACATTGATGTTTCGTTACGTGGGTGATTTCGACATGATGCAAAAAATGTCACGCCTTGCGCGCGAAGAGTTACGTCACTACGAGCAGGTGATGGATATTATGCAGGCACGTGGAATTCCCTACGATCAAATCACTCCCGGCCGCTATGCTGGTGAACTACGCAAACCAGTGCGTACATCAGAGCCTGGCCGCTATATTGATACGCTGATCGTCGGCGCAATTATTGAAGCACGCTCCTGCGAACGCTTCGCCAAAATTGCTCCCTTTTTGGACGAAGAGTTGCAAAAGTTTTATCTCTCACTGCTGAAATCAGAATCGCGCCATTACGAAGATTATTTGGCACTCGCTAAACGTGCGGCGGATGGTGCGGATATCTCAGAGCGGGTACAGGAGTTTCTTGCGCTGGAGAAAACGTTGATTGAAGGCGGTGATGCGGAGTTTCGGTTTCATTCGGGGGTGGTGAATTAATTGTAGGTTGAATAATAAAGTCTGTGGTCGCTGTATGAAATGGCGGTCGCCACATTGATTGAAAAATAAAATGGGGCGCAACTACGCCCCAACCTTGCCCTTGTATTAATTCTGCTTACTAACCGCGCGACGCACCAAAGCAATTCCTAAAAGACCGAACATTAGCAAGGTTAGCGAGGAAGGTTCAGGTACGCTAAATTCGCTGTCTCTCACTGTTAAAGTAGCCAAGCCATTAGTGTTCGCTACTATATTTTCGCCGTTATGGAAGAAAGATGCGTTTGCAGATGTGGATCCCATATAAGTTCCGGGAGTTTTGATGAAGTCCGAGAGCACTTCGGGTGACCACCAGAATATCCATATTGCTGTTCCATTGAATTGCATTCCGAAATCATCAAGAATCGCGACACCGTCATCATCGAATCCCCATTGACTAGATGGGTTAGCTCCTGCAAATGAAATATCAAATCCAAGCGATGTGGCTTGAGGGGCTGCGTTGGTATTCTTGATGCCAGTTGTGGTCAGGTAGTCCTCGTAACTCAATGTGATAGCGAAATCATCGAAATAAACTACCGAACCGTCATCAAGGCTTTCTCCGGTTGATAGCCCACTGAAATTGAAGTCATAAGTGATTGTGGCCATGGCGGAATAGGGCATAACCATAATCAAAAGCCCAGCAAGTAATTTTCCTAGTGAATACATCTTTTTGTCCTCGTTATTATTGAATGAAAAAACGGCAGCAATATATATGACGCCTTTAATATGAACAACGTCTAATTCATCTTGCGTATAGCCCTAAGTATTTAGATTAATGTGATGAATTTTGTTCGCATTAACCTCCGTTATAAAATGTAAATCTTGTATACCAGTAGGTTATGTGTAAATAGACTATAAGTCTGTGCTAATAATAAAACTGGAGATTTACATGGCATATCAACTCGGTCAATGGCGGGGTTTACTCGCTGTTTTGTTTGTTTCTCTCGCGTTGCCTGTTCAGGCAAAAGACGATCTTACCCTTAACGATAAAGACTATTTTGAAAAGCCCGGCTTAAATGTGCTGGTGTTTAGCAATTGGTATGACGGGCTCTTTAGCGATTCAAAAACCAGTGGTGTGGAATTAATTCATCACGGTGAACGTACTGTCACCAATGGCGATGTACGCCTGAATGCGACGCCGGAGCAGTGGGATATGACTCCCATGTTTAAAGAGCGCAAGGTGAATCATGCCGATCAATCCATTGAAGCCTTTCTGCATTATCCAGATCAGCAGTTTGATTTTTCCATCAAGGTAACAAAAAACGCAGCAGGTGTGCGTTTAACGGTTAACTTGCCTAAACCCCTCCCAAAATCCCTTGAAGGTAAAGCTGGTTTTAATCTGGAATTTTTACCAGCCGCTTATTTCCATAAATCGTTCGTGATGGATGATCAAGCAGGGGGCTTTCCAGTTTATCCCACAGGTTTAAAGGAAATTAATGACAAAGCTAACCCGATTGCGCTCGCACAAGGGCAGCGGTTAGTACTTGCCCCGGAAGATGCGGAACGTCGAATTAGTATTCAATCCATCAGTATCCCGCTCGAACTTTATGATGGTCGCGGTAAAGCGCAAAACGGCTGGTTTGTTGTGCGCAGTAAAATTCCGGCGAATAAAACCGGTGCGGTAATCGAATGGCAAGTCGATGCGAGTACGGTAAAAAATTGGCTGCGTGAGCCTATGATTGCGCATTCGCAAGTGGGCTACCATCCCTCGCAGAAAAAAGTTGCCGTGATTGAATTGGATGCGCGCGATAAAAAAATCCAGAAAGCGAGTTTGGTAAAAATCAATGCTGATGGAAGCCGCACAATTGTTTTGACTGAAAAGCCAAAATCCTGGGGTAAATATCTGCGCTATGAATATCGACAATTTGATTTCAGTAAAATTCAAGCCCCGGGTTTATACGCAATAAACTACGGCGATCAGGAAACTCACAGCTTCCGTATTGATAAAACGGTTTATCAGGCTGCATGGCACCCAACGCTGGATATGTATTTGCCGGTGCAAATGGATCACATGACGATTAATGAATCTTATCGTATATGGCATGGAGCATCCCATCTTGATGATGCATTGCAAGCGCCAGTCAATCGCGAACATTTTGATTTATATGCGCAAGGGCCTACCACCGACACCAAATATAAACCCGGCGAGCATATTCCCGGTTTAAATATCGGTGGTTGGTACGATGCAGGTGATTACGATATACGCACACAAACTCAATACGATGTGGTGAATACATTGGTCACCGCGTGGGAAACTTTTGGTTTGAAACGGGATACTACGAGTGTCGACTACGCGCGCAAATTTGTTGATCTGCACACGGCAGACGGTAAGCCCGATGTGTTGCAACAAATCGAACACGGCACGCTCGCATTGATTGCGCAGCATCGCGCTGTAGGTCATGCGATTCCCGGTATTGTTGAGGCACATATTGATCAATATCACCATTTGGGTGATGGCATCACCAAAACCGATAATTTAAATTATGATCCGAAAAAATCCGAACTGGAAACTGATGGCTTCAAGAGCGGAAAATTTGACGATCGCTGGGCCTTTACCAGTAAATCCTCATCGTTGAATTATGGTTCTGCTGCCGCACTTGCAGCGGCGAGCCGGGCGCTTACCGGTTATAACGATGTGTTGGCCAAAGAGTGTTTGGCAACGGCGAAAAAAGTCTGGCTGGAAGAGCAGGCTAAACCAAAACCCGATACTTTCTCTTGGGGTAATACCACTGGCGGAAAATTAGAGCATGAACAATTAAAAGCGGCGACAGAATTATTAATTACGACTGGCGAATCACAATATGCGAGTGCAGTTGAAAAACTGCTTACCAACGTAGAGTTTGGTTTTACCGCCTCCTGGTTTATTCGCGCTATGCCGCATATGCCTGAAGTGTTCAAACAACAAGTAAAGGTGCTCGCACAAAACTATCAAAAAGAATTGGTGGAAGCGGAATCCCAAAATCCTTTTGGCGTACCTATTACTGATGGTGGTTGGGCAGGTAGTGGTTGGGTAATTCGCAATGCGACCAACAATTATTATATCCATAAGGCTTTTCCGGAATTGGTTAGCCGTGAATCAGTGTTACAGGGTTTGAATTTTCTTTATGGGACTCACCCGGCGCATAACCTCTCATTAGTATCAAACGTGGGAACCCGTTCCAAAGAAGTGGCTTATGGTATGAACCGCGCGGACTTTTCGTTTATCTCTGGTGGGATTGTGCCGGGTATTTTGATTTTAAAACCGGATTATCCGGAGAATCACGAAGACTGGCCTTTCTTCTGGGGTGAAAATGAATACGTGGTCAATCTGGCGGCAAGTTATATTTTTTTGGTGAATGCAGTAGAAGATGTGTTGAAAGAGTAAGCGTATTTTGATTAACAAAAGGGGGGGAGCATTTTTTGCACCCCCCTTTTTTATGTGGTCAATATCGAAAGAAATGTTAACCCAATAAAAATTTTTTCCTGATAATGCAACCCAATCCTAGAATGAATAAAATAAGCGCCGATGGTTCTGAAACCGCTATTTCTTCTCCCTCATAGTAAAAAGAAAGATCGTCAACATACGCATCTGATTGGCCAGAAAGTTCAATCGATGCTATGCCAAACTCGGATTGAAATACGACAAATTGATTAGGTATATAGGGTGTGCTTTCTAAAGAACCCATTCCATGTATTTCACCTTCCGTGATTATGCTTTCAAGATATTCATTTGGTCCGGTAGCAGAAATAAAAACCTTCGATTGTGTTGAGCTGCCGGTATAAAAACTAACATAGGTTGGTAGTTCATTTATAAAATTCAACATGAAACCGGGGCCTACAGCATAATTTGGCGCAGACTGTGTGCTTGAATATGTTAAATAAGCACTGTACTCAAATATAAGGCCTTGTGATTCATATTCATTGGTTAAGATACTGTTTGGTATAGATTCGGGGTCGAGTTCATCAAAATTAATCATTACTGCATTAGCTGAACTACTTAACAAAAAAGCCAAAACATATGTTGGAAGTGACCGGTAGTTCTTAGGGCGCATACAAACCTCCTGGTTAAGTTCATTTTGATTACAATAAGAATATGCTAAATATTTTTAACAACTAAAAAATAAAGCCAGCTGTGGATGCAGCTGGCTTTATACATAAACAGTTTATTTGTTTGACTGCAAGTATTTACTGTTCGACTCTGTCAGGTTTGAGACATATTCTTTTAATGTCCCTCATTTACCTCTTCTTTTAACGTTGCCAAATAAGCCACCAAATCGCGCAGCTCTTCACGTGTTAACGCCAAGCCCATCGGGGGCATCGGCGATATACCTCCGGTTTCAATATTTACTACAGTGTTACGATCTATTACATGGGTTTTTTCACTATTGGTAATAGTGATGTGCGTTTTGGTTTCGGCGTCAAAAGAACCTTCGATACGATTGCCATTTGTTAATACCGCTGTGACGCGGCCAAAACCGGGAGCAATACGCGCGGCTGGCGCCACCAGAGCTTCCAACATTTGTTCTGGTGTGATTCGTTGAGCAATGGTGGTGAGTTCCGGGCCGACGCGATTGCCACGGGTGCCGACCATATGGCAGCGTACACATTGCGTAGAGTTGCTGTAGCGGAAAAGCGCAACGCCTTTTTCTGCATCGCCGCCGTAAATCGATTCACGATAGACATCAAGCGGATTGTTTTTGTCTTTTTTAGCATCGTATGTCGCGAGCAATTGTTTAAAATCTGGTGTGCCAATTTTTTCTGCCGCCGTGATTAATTCAAGCTGCACTTCTGGTGCAATCTTCCCTTCGATTAGCAGCGCCATTTGTTTACTAAACACCGCTTCTGCTTCCGGCGCTTTTACATTCGCAAGTGACAGAAGGGCTGCTTGTTGCTCGCCTGTAGTGCCATTTTTTAACAGTATGCTATGCATGTCTACCACTTGTGGTACAGGTAAATTTAATTCCGGAACCAGTGCAAGTGCAGCCATACGCACAGATTGATTTTTATCTTTCAAAGCGACAAAAACCAAATCGCCGATATTTTCCGGATTAAATTTTTTCAATGTATGTAAAGCCGCGATGCGTACAGCAGGAGACGAATCTTTACTCAGCATTGTAACTAATGTGTCGCTCGCTGCGGTGATCGATAACTCACCCAAGGCATGTACAGTGGCTTCACGCACTGCATTTTCTTGATCGCGGAGTAGAGTGGGGTAACCGCTAGTAATAGCGGCGACAGCTTCGGTTTGCGGATGCGCTATTTGACCGCGATACATTCCGGTTACGCGATCATAATCCGAAGGGGTCGCCCATACCGACACAGCTTGAATTGCTTCTGCGCGTAAAGCACCTTGAATATTTTTTTGCTGCGCAAAGCTAATTAACCGCTTGGCATTTTCTGCACTGTCGCCACTAGCGTAGACATTGGCATTAATCGCGCGGCGCAATAAAGGTTCATTGGTAAAGCGCGGTTGATCAATTAGTGTGGATAACGCCGGAACTGCATCTGTTACTAATGCATCGTCATTAATGGAACGTGCGGCATTAGTGACAACAAACTCGCTTTTATCATTTAAAAATAATGAGAGAGCAGGGCTTGCCAATTGTTTTAATGCCACCACGGCGGCAATACGCACGGCTTCCGATGAATGGGTTGCCAATTTGCCGAGCGCATCCTGATTGCCAATGCGCGCTAGTGCAATGGCGCCAGCATGGCGTAAATAAACATCTTGTTCATTGTTCGTTGCGATCATTTCTATCAGCGGGGTGATCGCGTTCTCTGCTTGAATGCGACCAAGTGCCTGCGCTGCATAAAGCTGTACGCGAGGATTTTTATCGGCAAGCAGTGAGATGAGTTTATCAGTAGCTTCTTTGGTTTTCGCATCGCCTAATACTTTTGCTGCCTGCGCGCGAATTTCTCCATCAGCATCCTGCAATAAATTAATTAATACCGCGTGCTCGGCCGGACTTTTACGCAATATTTGCCCCAAGCCCCAAATGGCGTGAATGCGCGAAAATTGATTACTTGATGAAACGGCCGCATTTTGCAGTGATTTTAGTTCCTGTTTTTCAACTAGGATGAATTGCGCTTTTTGGCGTACACGCATATCGGCATGGCTTAATAGTTCAACTAACTTTTCAGTGCTTTGCTGGCGAAAATCGCTCGCAAGCAATGTTTGGGTTTCCTTGCGGATTGCATTGCCCGCCGTATCGGGCGTATCCAATTTCCATACGCGGCCTTTTTGTTTTAAACCCCAACCTTCAATCCAATCGCTCAAATACATAGCGCCGTCGGGGCCAAAATCCAAACCGGTTGCCAAAACTCCGCGAAAAATATTTTGATCGCTGGCTAATTCAAAACTGGCGCCTTTCGGTTTTAAGGTGAACGCATTAATGCCAGCGCGTGTTGCAGAGCCGACAAATTCCACGACAAAAAAATGATCGGCCCACTGCGCATTAAATGCTGTGCCGGGGTTATACGTCATACCGCTCGGGCCAGCGTGATATGGCGCTACTGGTGGCAATACATGCGCGGCCTGGCCTTTGAATTGTGGTTTGAAATAATCTTCATCCATCCACACTTTATAACTGTTGTTTTTTGGGTCTTTATATTTGCCGAGCTGCCAATTAATTCGCCAGCCAGAATCTGAACCTTCAATTAAATGCACCACACGTTCGTATTCGCCGATGTGATCGCCATCGTTATCCACACTAATAAAGTTGCCGTACTTATCAAAAGAGAATTCATAAATATTGCGCAGGCCTGCCGCAAATACTTCAAAGTTGCTGCCATCCACTTCACTGCGCACAATCACGCCCTGGTTCGGATAGTCCCATTTTTTACCATTGCTGTCGGTGACGCTCGTACCTACATCGCCCATGCTGTAATACATCATGCCATCGGGGCCGAGCATCGCGCCGGAAAGACCGTGGCCACTAAAACCAATGTGCACACCAAAGCCATTGGCGAGTGATGTTTTGGTATCCATGGTGCCGTCGCCATCGGTATCTTTTAATCGCCAAAAATCGGGGGCGACGTTTACAAATAATTCTTCCAATTGATCGTTATAAAAAATACCGCCAATGACATCGGTAACTTCGGTGTGAAAATCATTAACGACAGTTTGAGCTACATCTGCTTTGCCGCTGCCCTGAGTGTCTTCCAAACGAATGACTTTTTCTGCCATCACCGCCAAATCGCGCCAATCGTGGCTGCCATCTTTATTGCGATCAAGGATGCGTTCGTTCTGGGCACTTTTTTCCGGCGCAAGTTCGCTGTGTAAAAAAGCGCGGCGATCTTCCACAGTGGTAAATGCAACCGATGGATGCTCCCATTCTGGATAGCCGCGAATATCAAATTCAGAATTATTGCTGCGTTGGGTGATGCCCGCCCAGATGCGCCCTTTATCATCCACATGGATAGCGACGGTATCGCCCAATAATTTTTCGGATGCCCAGAGTTCACCCTTAATCCCATCCGCTAAGGTGATGGGGACTTGTTGCTCAATTGCTTGCGCAGTTTGTTTCGCTTCTTCCGGCGTGATGCGCGTGATGTCCAGCGCAGCACTGCTGGCCGCAGAACTTGTTGTAGCTTGGCTCGCGTTATTGGCTGGCGGTGCTTGATCCGGGCTGCAGCCGCTTATAAAAATCAGTGAGCTGATTACGGGAGCAAGTGCGTAATGGGATAAAGGAATTCCAAGCGGGCGTTTATTCATGGTTGGCTCACAGCTACTTATGGTTATTGGTCACTCAAGAGAGTCTTATAGTCGGCGTGAATTATAGGTGAGCCGGTGTAAAGCCGCGTGTAAATTGACGCTTATGAACACTAATTAACACTTGGTGGTTGGCGGGTGAATGATTAAATCTGGAATGTTTGGCGACACATCAGGTAGTCGCAAAGATCGATGTGCCAAAATTTGCTCAAAAGGTAATTATTGCCGTGAATTAACCTGAGTTGCTGTGCTAGCGTCAAACGAATATTCACAGGAGCTGAATCATGGCCAAGCGTTTTGATGACATAGTCGCAGTAGGACAATCGCGGTTTATCTCCAGCATCGGGCAGTTGCTGCAACGCTTGCGCCCCGAGAGACCTGAGCGGCTGCGCTTTCCGGTGCGACGGCCGGATGATTTATTGGTATTTGATCTGCTCTTTGAAAATTTACAGGTTGAATCCAACGCTGAACAAGGCGTGATGTTAAAAAGAATTGATCCTGCCAAACCAGGAATTTTAATTATCGAGTTTCCGCCGCAATCATTTGGTGAAGAAGCTTTTCTCGGCGAACAGTCCAAAGTAGATACCAAACCTGATGATATAAAAGCGGAAGGTAGAACAGGAATTACCGCTACCAAAGTCAATGAGCCATTACCTACAAATATTCCAGTAATTGATTTGGTACGTGTGCGTATGTCGGGCGCTAGCCGCGTTGCGTTTGTCATGGAACCTGCCATTACTGAAATTGCATTTACGCTGGAAGCAATACTGAATGCGATGAGCAGCTGGCCAATGAATTTGGATAGCAATGCGTTACCCGACATAGAAGATACCCAATCCCATTTTGTACTCCACACAAAGATAATCGGGCAATTGCGCAAGGCGGTGACTGAGCACATCACTCTTTCTGAACAACCTGAATTTAATAACACGCTGAATTCTGCCTTGCAGAGAATTACTAATGAATCTGTTGGTGGCCTTGCTAATGCTGCACAACAGCAGCTTGGTGAGGTGATATTAAAAGGTGTGCTGCGCGAAGCTGAAATGGTATTTAACCAACACCCAGCGCTGCGTGAAGGCGATCTTCACTTTGCCACCCTGGCCACTCTCGCGCTTGAATCTGCGAATAATTTATCTGACGCAGCACGAGAGTTGAATCTCACAATTAATCCTAATGAGCTGGTCGAGAACTTACCGTTTGTTAATTTTTTATCGGGTTTTCCCCGCGAACCATCGCTTCAAGTCACAGCACTGGAATTGCCGTATCGATTAATTCTTACACCGATTGAATCTGCTCGTTGGCGACACAGTATTTTGCCGCGTGTGGCGCAAGGTTTAACTGAGTTGTGGCATACCCGTTTAACCACATCTTCCGGTGTTGTCGATGTAGATGCGAGCGCAAAAGTGCGCGCGATTTGGTCGCCGGATTATCCCCTTGATGACGCGGAAATTGCCGCAAAGGTCAATAAACCTTTTCGTATGAGTCTCGATACGCAAGACCGTAAAATGCTGGTTAATCTCATGGGCAATTACCGGCAAAAACGCAGAGATACACCACTTTTTAATTATATTCCCCGTGCCAGCGTTACCAAACGTTTACAGCTTTCGTCACTAGGTGGATTGCTAGATCTTGAAGGCGAGTGGTCACATCGCCCCGTAAATGTAGACCTTGAGCAGTGGCGACACTTAGCCACACTCGGGCGCGATCATTATGTACGTGTGGTGTACAGCGGTTTTTTATTGCCTTTTGGTCATGCGGCTTCGTTAGTGAAAGTTACCGAGCGTAAATTTGAAGGTGAACCTGGGAATCGTGTGGCACTATTGCGTCAGCGATTTTTTATCGTGGTGCGCGAGCGGGTGCGCACCTACGATGGCACTAACCACGAATTTGATGCGCGTAATTTTCCGTTCACTGAAGTAGAAGTGCTCACCCGGATTACCCCTGACCTTGCTGAACCGGTAAAATTTTTTGGCGATGCACCCATCACCGCCCGAATGGCTTTTTGGCCTACTGTGCCCGTTGCTGACCTGAATAAAAAAGAATTTCGTTTTGAAGTAACGGCGCTCGACCGCGACAATCAGCGCGTCAGTTTTTCGTTGCCTATGTTATTTATTAGCGAAATTGTTAACCATCATCACAGTGCGCCAGCGCGTAAGGCTTACAACGAGTCTGATCTACATAAACATCGCGAAACCAATATGCTTGGTGCGAGTGTGCGGTTTGATAAAAATTCCGCTGACTCAATGCTCGCGACCCATCTAATCAGTTTTGATTTAGGCGGGACAGCTCCCTCTGGCACGATAACACCCCCTAGCGCGACAAAACCCAATTTTCATCCACAGGTTGAGCGTGTACAAGTGGGTGTGCCTGCGCTGCAAAAATTAGTTGGGCGTAAAGATTTGATCGTTATGCAATATCCGGATGTGGTGAAAAACAATTTGCTCAATAATGGGAAGGTTTTCCTTGCGGTACTGGAAAATAATCCCGCGCGTTTAGAGTTTGGTGGTGGGGGCAATAGTCAGCAAACGGATTCGCTCGGTGGTTTGGCTTCACCGCAAATGGAAATTTATGGTTTGTCCACAGTCTCGGGCTTGGTGGCAAGTCAAGCGGGGCAGACGCTTACGGCTGCGCTTGCTAAAGCTGTTGATAACAAATTTGATCCCGCAGATTATTTTTCGCCCGATGCCAAAATAATTGGCGGCATTTCATTGCGCGATTTATTTGATGCGATTGCCCCCGTGGACCTCAATGACCCGCGTGCCCCCCAACTGTTATCCAGAGAGACTCCCGCCGAGGTAGTGACGAGTTTCGATTGGACAATTCCATTTGATACCAAAGGCAATCAGCAATTACTAATACCCAGATCCTCAACTGTATTTACTATGCATGGCCAAACGATTATTCCGTTTGCGAATCCGGCGGGTGCAGTGCGTTCGGCTCACGCGGCGCTCACGGAATTCAAACTCAATTTATTTGGCTGCATTATCCTCAACTTTGACAAGCTTGCCTTCACCGTTAATCCCGGCCAAAAGCCGGATGTGTCGGTACAGCTCAACGCCATTGATGCAGTCAGATTTGGCGGCCCGCTCGAATTTATTAATGAACTGCGCGAGTTTATCCCCAGCAACGGATTTTCTGATCCACCAGCATTAAGCGTAACGCCGAGCGGAATTTCAGCTAGCTATTCACTCGGCTTGCCTGCTATCGGTGTGGGGATTTTTTCGCTCTCCAATGTCACGCTCGGCGCCGGGTTTAATTTACCGTTTGATAATCGCCCCGTATCGGTTCGATTTAATTTTGCCGAGCGCCAGCGCCCGTTTAGTTTGACTGTGTCGCTCTTGGGTGGCGGTGGTTTTTTTGCGGTTACCTTGAGTTCCAAAGGTGTGCAGGAAATTGAAGCGGCATTGGAATTTGGCGCTGCTATTTCGCTAAAACTGGTGGTCGCATCGGGCATGGTGGAAATCAAAGCCGGTGTTTATTTTAATTGGAAAGACGATAGCAGCGGTAAACGAGTCGTACTCGCTGGTTATGTGCGTATCCATGGTGAACTAACCATCCTCTGTATTTTTTCTGCATCACTTACATTTAATTTGCAACTTGCTTATGAAAATAACAAAGCCAGCGGTAAGGGTGCAGTTTCTATTGTTTACGGTGAAGCAGAAATCATTGTCGATGTGGAAATAGTATTTGTCAGTTTTTCTGTTGCGGTACGTTGCCGCAAAGAATTTGGCGGTGGTGTTGCCGACCCTAAATTTCTTGATCTGATGACTGAAAACTCATGGAATGATTACTGCGCGGCATTCGCGCCGGAGACTGTGTGATGGCCAAGCAAACATTGATGTGGACCTGCTTACCCAATGGCATAAGCGATGATGGGAAAAATTTGCGTATTTCAGTCATGGTGTCACCAAAATTGGATGCCGAAGGTGATGCGCAAGAACTGACAAGTTTCTCCGAGTGGTTGGATTGGCCAGCAACCATTAGCAATGCGGTATTTATTTTTATCGCCAACGGCCAGCCAGTAGCAAAAACCATGGTTGGAGATAATAACCGTGAAGCGCGCCATGATATCAGGCTGGGCGCGCCCGATTCGCGCATCTGGCAAGCGCTATTCAGACCCGATTTTTATGTTGAAAGTTACGATACAAAACTAGACCTCACTGATTTATTGGATAGTCAGGTGTTGTCTTACAGTGCGACCGATATACAGGATTTGGTAAAAGAAATGTACGTGGATTTGGCCAGCCGCAGCAACGAGCACTTGCCGCGCATTGGTCGCGATTTACTCGACAATAATTTATGGCGCGAATTAGTTAGCAGCGTGCAACAAGTTGATCGCTGGGGTATTAAAAAAGCGGGCCGCGATCTATTGCCACAATTTGATGGCAAAGAAACTGTCGAAACAAAACACCAAATAGGGCGCCGCTTTGCAACACTGAATACAGTGTTGAATAACCCAGGTAACAATCCTCTCGCGAAAAAAGTGCATCACCTCGCGCGTTTTGAATTATTTCATACACCACCGTTACGGCCGAAACCTATGCAACAAGTCGCACGTGACGATGATGCAGAAATTTTTGAAACGCTGGAAGAATTTGAACAACCAGTAGCACCACCAGCAGAAGAACTTAAAAAGTTAATGCATTTTCATCGCGCCGTCGCCGCCATGAATAATTACCCCACACTGCTGCGTCACTTGGGTTTGGTGGTCGATTTTGAGGTGAGCCGTGAATTGTTTCCCGAAGGTGATGCAATCACCTTGGAGGTAATGGTTGAATTTCATTCGCAATTACCAACCCCACTCGATACTACTTTGGACAACTCACCCATTACCCGAGTGACCCATGCCCATGATCAATTTTTCAGCAGCTCGCGCCCGCATTTAAATACCAACCGTGCGCTGCGTATTGACCGTGGTTTATTAGATCTGTACTCGAATCCGGATCGTTTTGCCGTACTACAGGCAGACGTTGATAGTGCTGCACTCAAGCTGATGAACTTTGCGCGCACCCTCGGTACTTACGACGATGCAAAAGCAGAAGATCCCGCTATTTTGCGTGACGATGTAAGCCGGCATGAAAAAGAGGCCGGTGCGCCCAGTTTACGCACGGGGGGATTTTCACTGGTTCGTAAAGAGCGAGCCGATGCACTCAAGCGCCGTTTTGATGAAAATAGGCGCCAGTTAAATGATGCCCAAACTCCGACCGGAGTAGAGCTCTGGGCGGAGGATGTAACGCGCGGTTATCGCATTGATGTGTGGGACACTAAAGTTGGCCAATGGCGTTCGCTGTGTCGGCGCCATGCCAATTATGAACTGGCGCAGGGCGGCATTCTGCTCAGTCCGTTTGCCGGTGAAGAAGAGGCGACCGTACAAATGGCGACCACACGGGCGCCCGACCCGACCTACAACCGCGATATTCTGTATCTGCATGAGTCCATGGTGGCTTGGACAGGCTGGAGCCTTGCTGCACCCCAACCCGGCAAAGCAGTGGGCGACGATGTACACGATAAAGGGCCGGACGGAAAACCCAAATTTACCGAAGGTTCTGAACCTGTCGAGGGCTTGGATTTTAAATCCACCTTTACCGCCGTACCCGGTTCACTACCGCGCCTGCGTTACGGCAGGTCTTATGCGCTACGTGCGCGTGCAGTAGACCTTGCCGGAAACTCCTTGCCGCCCAGTAACAAAAATCTTGGGTCAGAAAATCCCGATAATGAAGCCAAGTCATTTCTGCGTTTTGAAGCCGTTGCTGCGCCCATATTGGCGTTACCCGACAACCACGATGACCCTACGCCTCCCGACTATGGTGAGTCCATGTATCGGTTGGCGATTCGCAGTTTCAATGACCAGTTTGATGACCCTGCCTTATCGGCTCAAAGTTGTAGCCGTTTTGCAGTGCCGCCGCAATCAACGGTACGCGAAGCCGAATTACACGGCATGTTGGATCAGGCCGGGGTAGTGAGTGCATCGACGTTCCAAATGCTCGCACACGAAAAAGATCGCGATGCCAGGGAGCCGCAGGCCGCGTTGCAGGAACACATTTTTGCCTTGAAAGGCCCGCTGGATAGCGACGAGCAAAAGGTAGAAACCACCTATTCAGTGTGGTATGAGGGCAGGGCAATAACCTATTTGACCGACCCTATGGCGGAAGTGGTATCCGCCTGGTTTATCGATCATCCCGGTATAGACACACACAAAACCCTGCACATTCCGTTTTACCCTAACGGTGCGCTCTGGCCGGATGCCGAGCCATTTCGGATCGAGTTATTTGAAGCCGCCGATGTACTGGCTGCTCCTTTTTACGATGAAGCAAGCCACAGCTTGCGTATCCCGCTAGCGAAAGGTGAGCGGGCTAAATTGCGTTTAGCGATGCGCATGCGTAAGCGTGATTTGTTTGAACGCATGGGTTTGTGGCAATGGTTGGATGCTGCAACCCAAGACAAAATTGCGCAGGCAACACTCGATGGCCGCTCCTGGTTGTTCACGCCCTGGCAAGAAATAGAGTTAGTTCATGCCGTGCAGCGGCCACTCCTGAAACCCAATATCCAAAAGTTGGAAATAGAGCGCTTCAAAGGTGAAACCTTTGCCAAACCACGCTTTGTGGCGCAATGCAGCCTGCAAAGCACAGATCGTTTGGACTTGTTTGCCAATTGGCACGAGCCGATAGATCCACCGGCTGCCAACGATCAGGCGCGCGGTGATGTGGCATTCCAGATCAAAGTCACTAGCCAGAACGATTACGTTGCTGGTCATAACGCATTACGCGATCACAGCTTGCCCAGTGAAGAGGGCAATCTGCCTAACATGATTGGCATCAATTCGCACCGGCTTGATCTTAAGGCGGACAAGTTGCATGAGTTTAATGACACGCGTTATCGCCGGGTTGAATACCACTTGCAGGCCACCAGCCGTTACCGCGAATACCTGCCGCCCGAACTGTTGCTTGCGCCGTTCCCTCCTGGCGAGAGTGAAACTCCCGCGCCAATCGACACCCATATTGCACTGCAGGGAGAACCTGCGGTGGGCTGGGTGCCAAGTTCTGCACCACCACCTGCACCCAACGTTCTCTATGTCGTACCTACTTTTGGCTGGAGTAGAACCCAAGGTGATGATGGTGCAAGACACAGCTGGCGGCGCGGGGGTGGTTTGCGCGTTTATCTTGACCGACCATGGAATGCCACCGGTTACGGGGAAATGTTGGCAGTGGTATTACCAGTCGCCGGAAATAACGCAGACCCGGAAATTAAACCGCCTACATATCCTTGCAAAAGCTTCATTACCCAGTGGGCGCGCGATCCTCTTTCAGCATCACCAGCAGTTGCCGGAATAGCGCCGCGTATCAGTAACTTCCCACGCGCACGGTTGGCGCCCGATCCAAGTGGGCACTGGCTTCCACCGGGCGCGCCAACCACCGAAGCTGATCAACAACCGGGGAATTTCAGAACCGATTTTTCAATCTATGACAGCAACGTCGAGATCGCCCCGCACGATGTATTTTTTGATGAGGTGCGACAACTCTGGTATTGCGATATCGAGATTGACCACGGCGATAGTTACTGGCCGTTTATCCGGCTGGCATTGGCGCGTTATCAACCCACATCAACAGACGGTGCGCACTTGTCAGAAGTGGTGCTGGCGGACTTTATGCAATTAACGGTAGACCGCTGGGCAACAATTCGCCGTGGCGCGCGCCCCGGAATCTACGATGTCAGTCTATTCGGCTCTGGTTATACAGAATCGGGTGGTGCCCGCGAGGCCCGCCACGCTTTATCAAAAAGCCTGATTGATCCACTGTCGGGCAGGGTTACTGCAGTGGAACCGGCGCGTTTTGCTGCAGGCACTGTGACTGAGGTGTGGCTTGAGCGGCTAAACCCTGCATTGGGCGAAGATTTTGGCTGGCAGCGAATCGCAGAGGGAACACCTGTATCACCACTGGTATTTGACCCGCCGTTTTCGCGCCTGCAAGAGCAAAGATCCATCAGTAAGTTTGATAATCTGCGTTTTAAAGTGCAGCGCAATGCGCCGTTTTCTAGCCAACTGATCCAGTCAGCACTGTTCAATCCGGGTTTGATAGAGCGCTGGTTTAAACCTAAACCTTTGTGGGAAGGCAATGTTCATAGCCCTGACGACAATAATCGCTACCGCATCGTGATTGCTGAGTATGAAGAGTATCCAGTTGACGGCGATAGACCCTACGATCCTGTTCCAACCACTATCGGTCGCCGGTTGGTGTTTGTCGAACATATCGAATTAGGCTAAGCGGACACATGCAGTAATGCGGAAACCCCGGCGCAGATTCATGTGCGCCGGGGTGATGTTCAGGTTGGAATTCCCTCGGGTATTGCAGAGACTTTTTTCGCCTGGGTGCCCTCTGGGGCTTCATACAAATCTGCAACCGTGCCCAAGTTATCGCGCACACGAATCATGGAAAACATGCCGCCCATTTCCAATTTTCCGTGACGGCCTTCGCCCATCATCATCGGCAAGGTGTTTTCCGGGCCGGGCATATGGCCCATATCGGTATGCACTTGATGTTCAGCCATGCCGCTTTCGCCCATCGCCATATAACCCGGCAACACTTTATTGATCTGCGCCTCCGGTTGTTTTGCGCCAAGCATATTCGGTACACCGTGCCCCATCGCATTCATGGTGTGGTGGCTCATATGGCAATGGAATGACCAATCACCGGGAACGGCAATAAATTCAAGATCGCGCGTTTGGCCTACACCAACAATCTCGGTCACTTCTTTACGCCATTGCGCTTGCGGCCAGCGCCCGCCGTCTGAACCGGTTAATTCAAATTGCACGCCGTGCAAATGAATCGGGTGATTCCACATGGATAAATTGCCCACGCGAATTCTTACCCGTTCACCGGTTTGCGCGACCATAGATTCAATCGCAGGAAATACTTTGCTGTTCATCGTCCACAAATCAAATTCACTCATTACGCTCGGATCAGGTTTATAGGTTCCCGGATGAACTGCCCAATTGTGTAAGAGCACCGCGTAGTCGCGATCAATCGCCGGTGTCACTTGCTCTTTGGGATGAATAATAAACATGCCCATCATACCCATGGCCATTTGCACCATTTCATCAGCATGCGGGTGATACATGTGGGTACCATTTTGAGCGAGGGTAAATTCATACACAAAGGTTTCGCCCGGTTTTATCGCCGGTTGTGTTAAACCGCTAACGCCGTCCATTCCCCAAGGCAGCAAAATTCCATGCCAATGGATGCTGGTGTGTTCGGGCAATTTATTGGTGACATAAATGCGCACGCGATCACCTTCAACTACTTCAATCGTTGGGCCGGGTGTACTGCCGTTGTAACCCCAGGCTTTTATTTTTGTGCCCGGTGCAAATTCGTGTTCAATTTCTTCGGCAATTAAATGAAATTCTTTTATGCCGTCATTTAAACGATACGCAAGCGTGCGGCCATTGGGTGTAATTACCGGACGATAACCCTGCGCAGTTGGCTCCGGTTTTTTGGTGCTGACGGCGGGAATATGTTTAGTCGTTTTCGCTACCGTTGTTTTTGCCCCCGCTTTTTTTACAGAGCTATGCTGGGAGTGATCAACCGCAGCATTGTGCTGGTGAGCAGAGTGATCTTGCTGAGCACGCAGCGGCAAACTGGCGGCAACCAAACCAGCTGCACTTCCCAATAAAAGAGTGCGACGATTAATCATGCTTATGCTCCTCGTGCTCGCTGGATTTTTTATCTGTGTGATCGTCGTGATTCATACTACTGTGATCCATATCGCCGTGATTCATTTCAGAATGGTTCATGTCAGAGTGGTTCATCTTGCTGTGATCCATTGTACTGTGATTGATTGTTTTCTCTGGAGTTGTCAGTGCGCGGCCCAGTGCTAATTCAAGTTGCGAACGCGCTTGCCAGTAATCTGCCAATTCATTCGTATATTCATGCGCTAGTTGAATTTCTTGCCGTTTGATATTGAGTAATTCAAATGGGCTGCCGAGCATGAAATTCACTTCGCGATTAGATAAGACCACACGTTTTTCAGCCACTTGTAAACTTGCTTGAATTAAAGCGAGCTGTTCGCGCGCTGATTGCATGTGGTTCAGTGCTTGGGCGATTTCAGTATCCGCATTCAACAGGTTTTGCGTTAGCTGTGCCTGGGCTTTGGCTGTTTGTGCGTCGATTGCTGCCAACTTGCCTTGGTTACGGTTAAAAATGGGTAATGCAAATTCAATCTCGGGGCCGACATTGGTTGCACCATCAAACTCACGCTCAGCATTGATACCAACACTCATATCGCGCCAACCATTTTCTGTGCGAATTAATGTACGGCGATTTTCCAGTTGGGCTAATTGCTGCGTGGCGATTTTTATATCCAGCCGATCTTTATGTGCTTGCGTCAGCAGCTCAGCGTGTTCGAAGTTTTCGGTAGGCAGTACCGGTAACTGAGTCGGTAATTTAATGGCGTGACTGGAATTCAATCCGACCATATTCAATAGCTCAAGATATTTTTCTTGTGCTTTTCGCACACGCTTTTTGACTTGCTGCTGTACACGGCGCAATTCATTGTCGTAATACAAAAAACTGTTTTCCGACATATTGCCCGCGCGGTAGAGGCTGTTGGCAAGTTGCTGGCGGGCGAGGGTGGCATCCAACATTTGTTGTTGCACGTGCACATGTTGCTGCGCTGCAATCGCTGCGTAATATACATCGGCAGTTTGTGCGATTAATGTTTGCAGGCGAGCTTGCAGGCGCAATTGCACACTGAGCAAATTATCCTCTGCCAGTTGGCGGCGCAGCGGGCGAGTAAATAATTCCAGCAATGGCTGGCTCAATCCAACATCTAATTCCCAGCGGCCGCCATCTTCCGGTTTTAATGCGCCGATCGACAAATGTGGATTGCTGATTAATTCCGCTTGCAGGCGCTGCGCATCGGCAATGCCGAGCTGTGCCAATTCAATGCGCACTTGTGGCGATTGCGATAACAGGATTTGTACCGCGCTTTGTAAATCAAGTGTGTTATTCGCGATAACTGGCGCGGGTGCGGATAATTGGGCGGCAGGGTAGCGCTCGCTGAGTCGTTGCTCCAGCTGTGCAGTTGAATTGCTTTTCGGTGAGCTGGCACAGGCGCTGAGCAACAGCGCTGAAAATAATAATGAGCTGCTGCGTATTAGTAAAATCGGTTTATTCATTACGTAAATTTCCATTACTTTTTAAACTATTGGTGCTTGCCAGTTGCGCAAACGCAGCGCATTAGTGACCACAAAGACACTGGATAGTGCCATGGCTCCAGCGGCGAGCATAGGTGATAACAATATTCCAAATACCGGATAGGCCACTCCGGCCGCCAGTGGAATTAAGGCAGCATTGTAGGCAAATGCCCAAAACAAATTTTGTTTAATATTGCGCATGGTAGCGCGCGCGAGTGCGATGCTGTTGGGCACGCCCTGAATATCCCCGCTGACCAACACCAGGTCAGCGCTTTCAATGGCGATATCTGTACCAGTACCAATCGCCAAACCCAGATCGGCCTCGGCGAGTGCGGGCGCATCGTTAATACCGTCGCCAACATAGGCGATTGGACCATATTGTTTGCGCAATTTTTTTACCGCCGCCACTTTTTGGTTGGGCAACACTTCAGCGATCACCAGATCAATACCCAATTGTTTTGCAATTACATCGGCTGTGCGCTGGTTGTCGCCGGTAATCATCGCGATTTTAAAATCCAGGGCATGTAAGGATTTTAATGCAGCAGCAGTGCCGGGTTTAATCGTATCTGCCAGTGCCATCACCGCAGCGATGTTATTGTTGATCGAAATATAAATCGGCGTTTTACCCCCGCCTGCTAATTGCTGCGCCGTAGTGCGGAATACATCCAGATGAATGCCAAGTTTTTCAAACAGGCGATCTGCACCTATATGAATTTCTTCGCCAGATACTTTTGCTTTTAATCCATAACCGGCAATGGCTTCAAAGGATTCCACTATACCGAGTGATATTTTTTCGGCAGCGGCAGCTTCTACCAGTGCATTGGCGATGGGATGTTCGGAGTGTTGTTCGGCTGCTGCAGCTAACGCAAGTACAGCATTTTTTTCAAATCCGAATGCGACAATAAAATCCGTTAACGCGGGTTTGCCAAGCGTTAGTGTGCCGGTTTTATCAAACGCAATCGTTTTAATTTCGGCGAGCGTTTGTAATGCGCTGCCGCGACGAAATAACAAACCCAAGCTCGCGGCGCGACCGGTGCCTACCATTATCGACGTAGGTGTCGCCAACCCCATTGCGCAAGGGCAGGCGATAATCAGCACCGCAACGGCATTGACTAACGCAAAGCCAAGCGCAGGTGCGGGGCCCAACAGCAGCCACACAAAAAATGTCAGTGCTGCAATCAACATCACCACTGGCACAAACCAGCGGGTGATTTTATCCACCAGTGCTTGTATTGGCAGCTTTGAACCTTGGGCTGTTTCCACCAGTGCGATGATCTGTGCCAGCAATGTCTCTTTTCCGATTTTAGTGACGCGATAGGTTAACGAGCCGGTGGTATTGAGCGTGCCGCCGATGACTTCAGCCGCGACTGTTTTATTAACAGGAATAGATTCGCCGGTCATCATAGACTCATCGATAAACGATCTGCCTTCAATGATTTCACCATCGAGTGGAATGCGTTCACCGGGACGAACTAACAAATAATCGTTGGGCTGGATCAGTGAGAGATCGACAGTTTCTTGCTGGTCTTCATGAACGCGGGTTGCAGTGTGTGGCTGAAGTTTTATCAAGCGGGCGATGGCATCGCTGGTGCGACCACGGGCGTTGGCTTCCATCAATCTACCCAATAAAATCAGTGTCACTATTACCGCAGCAGCTTCAAAGTAAACATTCACCGTGCCAGCGGGCAGGGCAGATGGAGCGAAGGTAGCGATCAGCGAATAGCTCCAGGCGGCAAGACTGCCGAGCGCCACCAGCGAGTTCATATCGGGTCGCAAACGAAACAATGCAGGCAAGCCTTGTTGATAAAAAATACGGCCGGGGCCAAACATCACCACCGTTGTGAGCGCCGCTTGGATAATCCAATTCCAATTGCCCAGATTGGTCATTAACCAATGATGCAATGCAGGAATTAAATGGCTGCCCATTTCCATCACAAATACGGGCAGGGTAGCGATTGCGCTGAACATACATTTTTGTTTGAGTTGCAAGCGCTCCTGTTCGCGGCGCTCGGCTTGTTCGTTGCGATCTTCGCTACGGGCAAATCCGGCTTTATAACCAGCTTGTTCAACGCTGAGGATTAATTCCTCTGGCGCGATTGGATGTGTGAGCACAACATGCGCGCGTTCGGTAGCGAGGTTGACGCTAGCGGAGCTGACACCATCGACCGACGCCAATGCTTTTTCCACATGTGCAACGCAAGACGCGCAGTTCATTCCACCTATGCTTAGCTCTAGTTCCTGCAATTGGCTGGGCATAATCTATTCCTCATTAAAGATGGTTCATGCAAGGCTAAACCTTTCGGTAAGGGGAAGGTCAAGCTGTCATTTGCAGTCGGTGCGATAAACCTCTAGGATTCCGCACTTTATTGGTGCGACAGGATCTGCCATGACAATCAAACATCTGCTGCACGAAACCCGTTTATTTTTAGGTATCGAGCGAAATACCACCCGTAATGGCGAGAAAATCATCTCGGCCATCGGGGCTTTCTTCGGCATTTTGGCGGTTTATTGGGGTACGCGCTGGTGTTTCCCCGATGGTTTTATGCACACCGCAGGCACCATGATTATGGTGACCTCCATGGGTGCGACCGCAGTGTTATTGTTTGCTGTACCGCAGGGTGCTTTATCCCAGCCTTGGGCGGTAATCGGCGGGCACGTACTATCAGCCTTTGTCGGCGTGACTGCTCAGCAGTTATTTCCCGACCAAACCTGGACACCTGCACTTGCGGTGGGTTTGGCGGTGGGCGTAATGCATTATCTGCGTTGTATGCATCCACCCGGTGGCGCTACTGCCTTGGCGGCAGTGATTGGCGGTGCGGAGATTTATCGTCTGGAATACTTTTATCTGTTGATGCCGATTTTGATTAATGTAGTCAGCATTATGTTGATGGCTATAGCCTTTAACGCCTTTTTCCCGTGGCGCCGTTACCCGGCGCATCTCACCCGCCGCAAGCTCGTAAAACCGGCGGTGGCCTCTGAGCGACAATTTGAATTAACTCAGGAAGACTTCTCGGCAGCGATGGAGCAACTCAACTCCTATGTGGATATCACCAGCGAAAACCTAACCCAATTACTGGAGCTGGCCAAACAGCATGCCGAGAAAAATATCACCCATCCCGAGCAAATTATTGCCGGGCATTTTTATAGCAATGGCAAGCTGGGGAACTTGTGGAGCGTCCGTCAGGTCGTAGACGCCGCCGACAACCAAAACGCCAGTAAAGATCAGGTAATTTACAAGATAGTGGCGGGGGCAGGTGGTTATGCTACGGGCATCTGCCTGCGTTCGGAGTTTCGTCAGTGGGCACGCTATGAAGTTAAGCAGCAACCCAATGGCCACTGGAAAAAACTGACTGATGAGGAATCGCCTTAATAGGCACACGTAAGTATTACAAATTCCAACAAATTTCAGATGTTTGGCGGGCAGCAGTCAGGATAAGATGCGGCAATCCTGGTGGGTTTACCAAGCTTCCCCCCTCGGCAATAACATCGACTTATTTATAACCAGAGGTTTATCGTTCATGCATTCATTCACCCAGTTCAACGCTTCGGCTACATGGATTAAGCACACAGTTTCAGCAGCTTGTTTAGCGACCGGTTTATTAATGACACAAGCGGCCTCTGCCACCACGGTGCAATTCCAAACTGTATTGGGCGATTTTGAAGTCAATCTTTATGATAAAACCACTCCTGAAACGGTTAAAAACTTCTTGGCCTATGTAAATGCCAATGCTTATATGAACACCATTATTCATCGTTCTGAGGTCAATTTTGTGGTTCAAGGTGGTGGCTATAAATATACCGGCGCTATGCCGTTAGTCACCATTCCGCAAAATGCCAAAGTGATAAACGAACCGATTTATTCAAATGTGCGCGGTACTATTGCGATGGCAAAATTGGGTAGCGATGCCAATAGCGCTACAAACCAATGGTTTTTTAACCTTGCTGACAACGCCGCGAATCTTGATAAACAAAACGGTGGCTTTACTGTATTTGGCCAAGTAACCGGTAATGGCATGGCGATAGTAGATGCGATTGCTGCACTGAATCGTTTCAACATGGGCGGCGCGCTAACCAAAATTCCATTACGCGATTACACCACTACCGATTACACCAACAATGTTGCCATCACCGACAAAAACTTAATGTTGATCCAGAATGTTGTGGTGCTTAACGCTGACCCTGATACCGCAGCGACGCTTACACCAACTAAAAATATACTGCTCAATGAAAAGAAAGATGATGGCGGCGGCAGTATGGGTTTGATCAGTTTACTGATGCTGGGTTTGCTTGCGTTAGGTCGCAAAAGACTGTTGAATAGGGCGTAATTACATTTTCTGTAAATCGACCTGGAAGGAAGCACTATGATTACGTATTTATATTGGGCAGCAGTTATCTGCGTTGCGATTTTTGTATTTTGGGGCGTAGGGCGCTACTTGAATTGGAAAATCGGCCTACTCAGTGCCCTTGTAATTTTGGTTATTGCCTGGGGTATGTATACCTTTCGCTACGAGCAAAGCTTTGTGAAAAATTATGGTGGAGTGATGTCGATTGATGTTCCAAAAGGACAAATGCATATGCAAGCCACTTGGAAAGACGAAAATTTATGGGTTGAAAATTATGACCCTGAATCCAATACCTGCATTTTCAGTGAGTATTCAAAAGGCAGTTTGTTAGAAGGTAAGGTGACGATTAAAAACTGTAATCCACTGATGCCAAAAGCAGAGTAGACATTGGTAAATTTCAGTGCAAGATGACAAAAGGGACCTTTGGTCCCTTTTGTGTTTCTGGAATACCCATTTCATATTGCTGTTATTTAAGTAACGTAAAAAAGTTAGATTTTTTTTGGCTAAAGGCACATTTTTCATCGTTCTCATGCAATTTAGGGCTAGGATTGAAGTAACCGGAGCGAAAATCTCCCGCGTTGAAGAGAGGCCTAGGTATGAAAAATTCTTGTAGATCACAGCTTGCCTTGATGTTGTTTGCCGTGTTGATTGCTGGTGGTTTTGCATCGGCCAATGCGACCGAAACCATCAAAGAAAAAACTTGCGATGCCATCCAAAAAGCCATATACCAACTGCCTACTGAAGGTGGTGAACTGGTCTTGATGCCCGGCACATACACTTGCACCGCCCCAATTATTATCGACAAAAATAATGTCACACTGCGCGGTTCTGGACCCGCAACTTTGTTGCGCCTCGCCGACAATGTTAACGCACCTGTCCTTGTGATGGGCGTAACTGAAAATATTCCCAGCCGTTCCGTTCGCCATGTGCGTGTTATCGATTTAATGATCGATGGTAATCGTGCTAATCAAACAGCCGAGTGTATGGGTGGGCCTTGCAGTGATGCATTTCCGTTGCGGAATAATGGTATTAGCATTCGTCGCTGCGTAGATTGTGTCGTTCAATCGGTCACAGTGTACGGTGCTATGTCAGGTGGATTGGTCACTGAATTAGGTTGCCGTCGCTTAACGATCCGCGACTACACATCTTACGACAATGAGTTTGATGGCCTTGCCGGTTATGAAACAGAGGACAGTACATTTTCTGGCATTCATCTCTACGGCAATAAAGCCGCAGGTATCTCAACAGATATAAAATTCAACAACAATAAATTCTACGATGTCACTATCGCCGACAATAAAACGGTAGGGATTTTCATGCGTGATTCGCTGGATAACTCATTCACCAATTTGCATATTCGCGACAGTGTGCAGCACGGTATTTTTCTCGCACAAGTGAACACTGATCCAAACACCGCAGCGACCGGTAATACCTTTACCGGCGTGGTTATTTCGCGTTCGGGTGGCATGGGAATTTTGGCGAACGATGCATCCTGCGTAAATAACATGATGGTGGGTGCACAATTCATTAACAACAAAAATGGCTGTATCAGCGAGGCGGCAGCGGGGTTGGTAGAAAATGTTGGGGCTATTTGCCGTTAATTTTCTACGATGGGTAAAAACCTGTAACCTACGCCTGGTTCTGTTTCTATGTAGCGTGGGTTGGATGGATCATCGCCTAGCTTGGTGCGCAAGCGCGCGATAAAAATGCGTAAATAGTGAGTATCTTCCACGTGTGTGCCGCCCCAAATTTCACGCAGCAATTGTTGTTGTGTAACAAGGCGGCCCGCGTTATTAATCAGGCGCTTTAACAATTCAAATTCTTTGCGCGAAAGCTTGGCTACTTCACCATCAACAGTGAGTTTGCGCTCTTCCAGATCGATAAGTACACGTTCATCTTGAAATCGTTGTACGCTTTCTACACTTGGCCCAAAGGCTTTTATCAACCCGCGAATACGCGCAATTAATTCTTGAATACCAAAAGGTTTAACCACGTAATCATTCGCGCCGACATCCAATGCTTGCACAATTTCAGATTCGCGATTGCGCACAGATAATACGATGATAGGCTTGTGGAAAAAATCACGCAGCTTTTTGAGTACAACCTGCCCATCCAGATCGGGCAAGCCCATATCAAGAATGATTAAATCGGGCGCATCTTCAGCTGCTAGTGCCAAGCCTTGCCTACCTGTCTCGGCTTCGAGGATGACGTAGCCTTGGGCGGTAAGGCCAATTTGTAAGAAGCGACGAATTTGTGGTTCATCATCAATAATTAAAATCTTGCTCATAGCGGCTCCATTGTTGGAGGGAGTATAGACACTGCGTACTTGCGCTAGTGTTATATCCTTGTTAAATCTTTATTCTGCTGATTTTGGGAGTTCTTGTTGCTCGGGCTGGCTGGTAATAGGTAGTTCGATACGTACGCAACAGCCAGGGTTGGTTTTATCACCCACCCGCTTGGGGTTAGCGTGAATGCTAACATTCCCCCCGTGCGCCATAATCATACCTTGGCAAATGGTCAGGCCAAGCCCGCTCCCCGATCTACGTCTATCACCTTTTTCAGCGGTGTGAAAACGCTCAAATACCTTTTCCCGCTCATCTTCAGGAATGCCGGTGCCTTGATCGCTAATCGCAATCACTATTTTGTCATTCTCTTTGGTGCAATCAATATCGATGCTGGCATTCTTTGGAGAGAACTTAATGGCATTATCAATGACATTGAAAATCGCCTGCTCCAATAACGCTGCGTGCACATAGAGTGAGGGTAAGTTCGGATTAATATTTTCGGTCAGATAATTAAAAATAAGCAGAGGTTTTAAACGTTTTTTCACCACACTCATAATTTCTTCTACGCTGACCCAGTTACACTCCAGTTGCAACTGACCAAAACCAAGGCGCGTCATATCCAATAAATTTTGAGTGTAACGGTTAAGCCGTTGCGCTTCTTCTAAAACCGTATTGAGCAATTCACGCGTTTGTTGTTTATCCAGATAATCGCCAAATTCAATAACAGTGGACGTTGCTCCAATCATTGTTGTTAGCGGCGTGCGAAAATCATGCGATACCGAGGAGAGCAGGGCAGAGCGCAGTAATTCATTTTCTTTAGCGATTTTTTCTTTTTCCAGATCTGCAGCTAAACGCGTTCTTTCGAGCGAAATATTTACCTGATGCAAGAGCAGTAAAAAAATATCTTTGGGGATATGTTGAATATTCTCCGCAGCAATGCGCAACAAACCAATTACTTGCCGCGAACTGTACAAAAAATACACATCGTGTTCTTGTTCTAATTGGGGAATTTTTGCAATCACCTCGGGAGTTAAGCGCAGCTCCAACAATTCTTCGAGATAGGTTTTGCGCAAATTAGTGAGGCGACGAATCATCGGGTGCGTTGCCCAATTGTCATCATGAGTGATGAGTACACAGTTCTCATGCCAGGGTTTAAGCGCATCGCGCATTGCGGCTATCACATCTTTGGTATCAATGGCTTTGGGGAGGCGCTCCAATAATTCCAATTCAATATCCGTCATAAATTCGCGCATACGAATTTTTTGGACATTGTGTTTGTGCTTGGTTGCCATGTAACCAACAATGACAGAGGTGAGCAAAAACACCAGAATCGTCAGTAGGTCTTCATCCTGATGAATCATTATTGATCCATAGGGTTCAGCAAAAAAGAAACTGAAAGCAAAAAAACTGGACAGTGCGTTAATGATCGCCAGCTCTACTGTTACGTTGATGGCAATAAAAACTACCATCACGATATACAGCAGGGGCACATTAGCTTTAGGTAAATAGTCCGTAATTAAAAAAGCGATGGGTGTAAGCAGCCAAGGAAACATAATTCCTATAGGGTAGGCAAATTTACGAAGTACCTGTTCAGTGGTCATCACGCGCGCCAGAATGCAGGTGTAAACAACACCAGGATGGTTAAAAATTCAAGGCGACCCAGCAACATTCCTGCTGAAAGCGCCCACTTAGCGGTATCACTCAAGCTGGAAAAATTTCCAGCAGGGCCAATGATCGGGCCTAAACCCGGGCCTACGTTCATCAGTGCAGAAGAAGAACCTGTAATGCTCGTGATTAAGTCCAACCCGGTCAATGCAAGAATGACCGCGAGGATAAGCCAGCATGCGGACATCAAAAACATGTATGAAATAGATGATGCGATTATTTCGGAACTGATTAAACGATTATTGTAGCGACGACTGATGATGGCACGGGGATGAATCGCAGTCATAATTTGTTCTTTAACTAAACCACCAAATATCTGTAAACGAAATACTTTTATCCCACCTGTGGTAGACCCTGAGCAGCCCCCGACAAAAGTGACAAAGAAAAAAACAATGAGTGCTATAGGTCCCCACAACTGATAATCCCCCGAGGCAAACCCGGTAGTGGTAATCACCGACACTAAATTAAAACAGGCAAGTGTTACAGCTCTTATCGGATCCATCTGACCCGTAATAATAAGCTGTGCTGTTAACATAAATGTGGTAATGCCAACGATCCAAAGCAGACCCCGCACTTGCGTATCTTTAAAGACAATAAATTTTTTATTTACGAGTAAGCGTACAAATAATACGAAGGGAAATGCTCCTGCAAGCATAAATACAATCGCAATCCAGTGAATTAACAAGCTATCAAACTGGGCAAAGGAATTGTCAGACGTAGAGAAGCCACCAGTAGATACTGTCGCCATAGCGTGATTGATGGCATTAAAAAAATCCATTCCCGCCACCCAAAACGCGAAACAGCAAATCACTGTGAGTGCGATGTAACAATAAATAATCATTGCCATTAAACTTTGCGCGCGCGGCATTGCTTTATCAGACCAGTCAGAGGATTCGGTTTTAAACAAGCGCATACCGCCGACCCGCAAAAATGGCAGTATCGCAATTGCCATTCCGATAATGCCCACGCCGCCAATCCAATTGAGCATAGAGCGCCAGAGCAAAATATCTTTCGGTAGAGAATCCAACCCGGACATTACTGATGAACCGGTTGAAGTCACTCCCGATACTGCTTCAAATACGGCGTCTGCAATTCTGAGTGGATGATCAATCAAGATAAACGGCAGGGCACTAAAAAGGGATATGCCAGTCCATGCACAGGTGGTAATAAGAAAAACCTGGCGCGGTTGCATAAAATCCAGGCGGGCTTTTTTACCGATCAATAAAAAACAGATGCCAGTAAGGCTCGTGATAGTTGCGGAGGAAAAAAAGGCCAGCTGGTTGTCGCTGTTGTAGAAAATAGAAAGTGCTAAAGGCACCAACATAAATAAGGCAAGGATATTTAGGATAGCGCCCAAAATCAGCAGCGTAGGCCCTAGTAGTTTCATAGTACTCAACTTATGTTATGCGCGCGAATCGGCCAAAGAGTTGGCCGCATTCTAAACGCTACCTTAGCGAGAGCCTATGGGGTGAGTAGTATATATTTTGTAAAACCTCTCAAAGGCGCACCTGAGTGCGCCCCGCCAAGATCCAGCTTAGTAGGGCTGGGTGATCTCAGCGTATATAAGGGTGACGTACAGATTCACAATATGCGGCGATTGCTGCATAAAAACAGTCAAATCAGATTCTATTCCCACACTTCTCACCTGCGCTCTGCGCTCATTCATATAACGCAACGCCGCGCGCTCAAGTACCTCACGGAAAACCAGAGGTTTTTGAAAACGCACCTGCGGATTGTTGATACAGAATTGAGTATAGGCATAGAGTGCCTCTACCACTGCACTTTTATAGTAGGCTGGGTAAAGCTTGTGAGTTAATTTGTCGATCAGATGAGCAAAGCTTTCCTCACCCGGTGTCATTGATTGGCGAATAGTTTTGCAATCAAGATGAAAGCTTCCGCCAGTGGCATTACTGAACACTAGTGATTGAGCAAACATCAGACTGTGCCAAATATCCTTGAGGAAATTCGCATCAAAATGCGTAATCAATCCCCGTGCTGTGCGCCACTCCAGCCAGTCGGTATCCATCGCATCGGAGAGCACCGGGTTTTCATCATCGGTGTTTTCATTTTGATGAATTTTATAAGGAGTGACATGGTTAATGCCTTGCGAAAACACTTTTTTACGCGAGGTAAGGATAGAGCGAATTTTTTTGTACAGTTTCGCCGGAGATTGCAAACCCAACCACTCAAGCATACTGACATCTTCTGCATCGCCTTTATCCATGCCACAGAGTAACATAAAGTTGCGAAGTTGAACTGAATGCAAACCTTCAAACAAATTAGGTTCAGAGCGAATCAATGAGCCAATCGCTGAAATTAATTCCTGCACTAAGGTGCGTTCCAGAAGATCAGGAAATAACTGCCGCACACTTTCAAAGTAGGTGGCATTTGAAAAAGATTGATCCACTTTAATTTCAGTATGATTGTTATCGCCTACTGAGATTGTCAGGTTGCGCGCCGCTAACAAAGTCAAACTATCGGACAGATCAGTCAAAGTGTAATTCAGCTGTGAAAAACAAAAACGAGCTAACAGCCAGTAATTAACTTTTTGTGAGCGAAAGAAAATATCGCGAATCAATTCTTTTACCGTGACAACGATGCCATCAACACCGATGTTATCGGAAAGCTTGTGCGTATTAACGTAAACCACAAGTCTGCGGTAAGTAATAATATCGCTTTCAGTGTAAAAATGTTCCAGTAGCGCTGCCGCTATCGGCTCTAATTGCTTAGGCTGTAATGCATCGTCCTCGGGGGATGCAGCGAGCACCTGATTATTCATTGATGGCACATGAAAATAGGGGATAGTTAAGCTATTAACACGCGACGCGCGATAAGCAAGATTGGCTGAGGCGTAACCCACATATTCATGTTCAGTACGCAATTGATAATCGCGCAGCCTAGAAAATAATTGCTCAGCATTAGGCACTTTATAGAGCCGATGATCCATCATTAACGTAAACACGGCAACTTCTGAACTGAGCCAGTTTTTGTAAATGAATTGAATTTCCTGGGTTAAGTTTTCTATCACCCAGAGCGCATCATAGCGGCGATAATCTTCACGCTCGCTTTGCAGCCATGACAAACTTAAATAAACTTTGTTGTTAATTTCATAGGTTTGCGATGTAGCTAAACTCTGTACACGCCGACGCGGACGCCCCGTTAAACCCAGTGCTTTGTTTTCACCCACATGTGCGTAAGCTTCCATCAAACTCGACGCTGATATTACGCCCATCGGTTTAATATCTTGCAGGCTCTCAGCGATAACGCCATGTTTGGCGAGATGTTGTTTAATGACATCATTTTCTGCCAACACCACGAGCGCAATATTGGATTTAATAAAGCGGGTAGAGCGGCGGCGCATTTTTAAAGGATCGAGATCATCGGCGCTAACTAAACCTTCATCCAGCATAAGCCCGGTGAGATATAAACTTTGCGCCCATACCAAAGGAATATTTTCATTAGGCACACGCGTTTGCGAGCGAGGGCTTATTTTTTCTGCCTCAACATTTTCAACAGGTAAATAATACAGTTCTGGCAGCAATCCAATACCATCAACATGAACCATGAGTGATTCAAGTTTTTTGCGATAATGTTTTGCTGTCGCTTCGCTGCCATCAAATAATGCAGTGATATACAAGTAAGTAAAAAACAGCGGCCATTCCGATTCCACATTCGCAAAATTACCCAACTCATCTTGCTCATAATAAATGCGCGAGCTTTCTTCAAGAACGGTTTGATGTCCATCCCACAAAAAGCGTTTACAACCGTAATTACCGCCCAGGTTAGTAAGCACCGAATCGCGCGTTTGTGTAGCAAGTGTTTCTTTACCCACGGCGAATGCCGGAAAGCCAATGATGCTAAGCAGTGCGCTGTCGGTTTCTTTAGAGAGTGATTCACGCGGCAAAAGCGAGGCGAGGGTGGTTCTGGCAAGGGAAATAGAGTCGGCAATGACATGAATCACCGCCCTTTTATCGCCGTATTTGCCAAATAAATTGAAACCATCTAATGCCTGTAGTGCGGCTTTCGCCATTCCAACCGAGCTGGCATTGATTTCTGTCTTACCATTATTAACTTTATTGCCACGCTCCCAGATGCCGTAATCGGGCGTGCGGTAAGCGCTGGCAATGTAGTAAACCAAATTCTGGACGAAATCGACTTCGTCGTGTGTACACACAATACGCAGCCCGGACGCGCTCATCTGTGCCAGCATCAATAGAAAGACTGACGTCGCATCGATTTGCAAATGCCCCCAAGCATCATCCGCAACTACCGGCAAACCGGTAGCGGTATCATATTTGGCGTGTAGGGCATCGCCGTTTTCCAGGGAGTGTTTAAATTTTTCAACTTTCTGCGCCTGACGCATCATCGATTGCAGGAGACCACGCATCAACTTGGTGGTGGATTGTGCCAGTTGATCGCCTTTATGTTCTTCACCTTGATGCTTGAACGCCATACTCAATGTCCAAACGCAGACAATGGAGTAAACGTTATCGCGCACCCAAGCATCGGTGTAATCACCGTGATTGTTTATAGCGGTACTCGCCGGAAGGAGCCCAGTGACCGGATGTTGCTTACTGAGGATGACTGTTTCGACTTCAGCGTATAAACGCTCTAACAGTTGTTTATGCTTCATAAGGCCATTCGCCGCGCAACGAGGAGTAAACCCATGACCGAGTTAACTTATTGATATTAAATAATATTCAATTTAACATAATATACATTATGCGCAATTATATATTATCCAGCCACAGCCTGGCTTACCCCTCTCAATTAAACTTGTCTGCCACCCTTAACCATAATTCCCAACGGTTAAGCATTGGCAACCATATCAAACAATTCGCTTTCTTGTGGTGTTTCTGGCGATGCGCGCAGCATTTCTGTTAGCTGCAACGCAGCATCTTCACTGAGTGCGTCCAGCTCGACACCAAAGCCATGTTTAGTGGCGTGCATAACAATTGAATCAAAACGATATCGCTGCAATTTTTGTGCATTGCGATAGACAAGAATTTCTATACCTAGCTGTTGCAACGGCTTTACATCGGCCAGATCTGATTCGATATACAAACCGTAACGAGTGCCATTTTTGATGCGGCCAATAGCTACAGGCATGTCGTATCGGTAGATCATAATTTTAATATCGGCGTTATAGCGCGCGCTGCATCTATGTTCCATAGCGGTTCCTACATAAAGTTGAGTAATGAATGTTCTATAACGTTTGGCTTACAGCGCAGCTAGCTCAAGCGATGATAGGTGGTTAACAACTGCCGAATACGTTCGGCAAGTGTGGGGTCAACCTGATCCCACGAAAATTTCCACACCCAATTTTTATCCGTTGTGCCGGGCATATTCATCCTGTGCCCTCCATCCAGCTCCAAAAAATCCTGCATAGGAATAATCGCCATGCGCCCTACCGATGCCAGCGCCGCTTCGATCAGCAACCAAGGCATTTCATCTGCAGAATTAAAACAATATTCTTTTACTTGTTGGCGATGAGATTCACTCAACGCCTCATACCAACCAACCGTTGTATCGTTGTCGTGAGTTCCGCTGTAAATCACATCGCTACGAGTGTGATTATGTGGCAGATGCGGGTTGTTGGTATTGCCATCAAATGCAAACTGCAGCACCAACATGCCGGGCAATTCAAATTGATTACGTAATGCCTCGACTTCATCGGTGATCACGCCGAGATTTTCCGCTATCAGCGGCAACCCCGGATAAGCTTCAAAACAAGCCTTAAGAAATGCTTCACCCGGCGCTTTAACCCATTTACCCAAGCGGGCGTCGTGGCTTTTACCCGGAATTTCCCAATAGGCTTCAAAACCGCGAAAATGATCGATACGAATCAGATCAAACAGTTCAAGCTGTGTACGCAAACGCGACAACCACCATTTAAATCCATCGGCCTCCATGACATTCCATGCGTAATGAGGATTGCCCCAATGCTGACCCGTTTCAGAAAAATAATCAGGCGGAACTCCAGCGACGGTAAGCGGATTGCCATCTTCATCTAACTGGAAATAGTGTTGTTCAGCCCAAACATCAGCGCTGTCATGCCCAACAAAGATCGGCATATCGCCAAACAAACTAATACCTTTTTCATTGGCATAGGTTTTAAGTGCCTGCCATTGACTGAAAAAAGTAAATTGCTCAAACAACACTGCATCAATAGCCACTTTTAGTTGTGTACGAATTTTCTGCAGCGCTTTGCTATCGCGTTTGCGTAATTCAACCGGCCAAGCATTCCAGGATGAACCTTTGAACTCAGCTCGCAAGGCGCTGAATAGCGCAAAATCATCTAACCAATAACTTTGTTGTGCGCAAAAATTCTTAAATTGTGTACTAGTCTGCGCACCCTCATCGCTAGCCAAATATCTATAGAAGGAAATAGCGCCCTGTTGACGTGCACTGGCCAACGAACTTTCACCAACTAGTTGCACATCCCCTACTTCTATCCACCCTTTTTCCACCAACCAATCAAGGCTGATCAAATCAGGATTGCCCGCATGCGCCGAAATGGATTGATAAGGCGACATATCTGCTTGCGTGGGTCCGGTAGGCAACATTTGCCATATTGTCAGCCCCGCTTGCGCAACCAGATCAATAAAATAATAGGCGTCTTTGCCTAAAGTACCGAATGCGTTTTGACTGTTTTCACCCCAACAAGATTCAGTGCAAGGCAAAGAAGTGGGGTGCAACAAAACACCCGCCGTGCGTCGTTGAAATAGTGGAGATTTGTCAGCCATAGAGACCCTTCCATTGTTATAAGTGACAAAAGTTATAAGTGACAGAAATAACGACTAGTTACTTAAAATAGTACAGGTGTCTTAATTTGCATGGCCTTGGCGCATTACACCGCCAGTTGCGGGATCGCCGCCGCCAACGCTGATCACTTGATTCAAATAAGCTGGTGCGGGCTGTTCAATTAATGAATATAAATTAATTAAATGGCGACGGAATAAATATTCAAAATCGCTAACGCTTTGTGATGGGTTGTAATCGCCAAACCACCAAAACCAATCTGACCCTTCACAAAGGGCCAATTGTTTTTCAATCTGCGCTAATTGATCGGCAGTAAAACTGCGTTTACTGAGTGCGTGATCCACTTGTAGTTTGGCGTCACACAACATATCCCAGCCGCGATTTTTGTCTTTATCTCCGATCCAGGTTGAAAAACTGCCGTATACCCAACTACCGGCAACCAAGTGTGGTATTGCAACAGGAATCGGCTGTTGTTGATCCAGTACTTCGCTGTAGGTGGCAAGTTCCAACTCAGGATGGGTAGTTAAACGCTCGTAGAGTGTGTGTAAAAAATGAAACGCATTTTCGGGGAAATATTCCCACGCGTTTTCACCATCCATAATCACCGAGATAACAGTGTTTTTGGAATCCTTACTGGCGTGTGCAATGTGTACCATGTGGTTGATTAAATCGCCGACGGCATCATCGGAATGCCAAGTGGCGTATTTGAAACCAATTAAATCGGAAAGACCATCATCGCGGAAAAAGGTATTGATTTTAACGTTGGCAAATTCATAAGCACGATGCAGTGATTGGTTTGCACTTTGGATTTGCTCAGTAACCGCCCTATTTTCTGGTGCGCGCAAACTGTTATGCAAAACAGAATCACCCGTTGCTGCCCAATCAAATTTTGCTTCATACAATAACTTTAATGTTTCATCGCTCAGTGAGCCTTCTGATGCCCAACACCCACGTGGACGCATGCCAAAATATTGCTCAAAGGTTTTAAAGCCTTCGTTCAAATGCCATATCGCGCGATTGCGCCCGTCGGGATAAAAAGGTGCTGCAGGTAAGCTCACATCTGGCATCGCTTCTTTGGCGCTATTTAAATCAATAAGCAGTGGAATAATCGGATGTGCATAAGGGCTCATACACAATTCAATTTGCCCGGTTTCTGCGAGCTTGCGATAACGCGGTCCAATAGATGCCATAAGTTCGCCGATGATCGTCAGTAATTCACGGCGATCTTCAGGTGAATAATTGCGTTCCTTTTCTTGCAAGCGTTGAATGCGCACATCTGCACGGCGTGGAATTTCTGCCAGCCAACTAATGTGATACCACACGCCCAAATCAATCAAAAATTGTTCATTCAAATAACGGCTGATGAATGGCTTTTCAGCGAAGGTGCCCACTACATTTGCTAGCTCATGATAAGCAGGAAAACGCTCGATCATGCGCTCGCGGTTTGCACGCAAATATTTTTTAGCCAGATCAGTGAATGCCATAGTTCCCGGTACGGGCAACACTGGCTCCACTAATGAGGAGAGAATGGCATCTTTAATTTTCTTGCTTGGATCTTGTAAAAACGCAGCGATTTGCTGCGCGTAATCGTCCAACTGTTCCAGCAAAATCGGGGCAAAGTTCACCACCGCTTTTGCTGCTGGCTGCGCCTCAATATGCGCAGCCATATCTACATAATCTTTAATGGCGTGAAGATAAGTCCAGGGAAAATAATATTCGCCGGTCATGATGTCGCGATAATCGGGCTGATGCATGTGCCAAAGAAATACGACCTTCGTTTTGCCATTATTAGCCATGGTGTTCATCCTGTCCTAACATGTCGGGGGTAACCAGCACTACACCTTTAGGCGACACATGGAAACGTTTTTTATCTGCTTCCAGATCGTAGCCAATGATGGTGCCCTCGGGAATTTTGCAGCGGCGATCAATAAGCGCTTTGCGAATTTTGCAGCGGCGCCCTACTTCTACGCTGGGAAATAAAACGGAGTCTTCAATTTCACAATAGGAGTGAACTCGCACGCGAGGAAACAGGAGTGAATGCTTTATCGCCGAACCAGAAATAATGCAGCCACCGGCAATTAAAGAATCTACAGAATAGCCGCGACGACCATCATCATTAAACACAAATTTTGCAGGTGCTACTTGTTCTTGATAAGTCCAAATTGGCCATTCGGCATCGTACAAATCTAACTCAGGTGTAATGCCAGTTAATTCAAGGTTGGCCTCCCAGAGTGAATCGATGGTGCCTACATCGCGCCAATAAGCATCGCCACCGGATACCGGATCACGGAATGGAAATGCATTTACGCGGTGGGATTTAATCATCGAAGGAATAATATCTTTACCAAAATCGTGCGAGGAATTTGGATTTTCGCTATCTTTTAATAGTTCGCGGAACAACACTTTGGTACTGAACACATAAATGCCCATTGAGGCCAAAGCTTTATCCGGTTTACCGATCATCGGCTCAGGATTTTTTGGCTTCTCTGTAAATTTTACAATTCGGTAATCGTTGTCAATATCCATCAAACCAAATGAAGGTGCGATTTCCAAAGGAACTTCAATACAGCCCACAGTGATATCGGCGCCACGCTCAACGTGTGCGGCGATCATGGTGCCGTAATCCATTTTATAAACATGGTCGCCCGCGAGGATTAATACATATTCGGGATTGTGACGACGAATAATATCGATATTTTGTACCACTGCATCGGCAGTGCCGGCATACCAGGATTCATTTAACCGTTGTTGGGCTGGTAAGAGTTCTACAAACTCACCTAATTCACCACCGAGGAAACCCCAGCCACGTTGTACGTGACGATCTAATGAGTGGGATTTGTATTGGGTTAACACGCTGATGCGACGAATGCCAGAGTTGACACAGTTGGAGAGGGGGAAATCAATAATGCGAAATTTTCCACCGAAATGTACTGCAGGTTTAGCGCGCCAATCTGTTAACTGATGCAACCGTGAACCTCGTCCGCCTGCAAGTATTACCGCCAAAGTCTCTCGTGTAAGACGACTAACAAAACGCCCCGATGTTGGTGTACTCATTAATTCGTGTTCCTTATGGCTATTGTGTTTTTAACGATTAATTTTTTGTTACTGCCCCATGACAGGTGTGAGAGCAATATCAATGCCAATAAATAAAATTGACTCACACCGGAAGAGATACAAAAAATTTTCTGGTGCATGAAATTCAAGCCACATGCTCGCTTTAAATGCAGAACACAGTGTAACCTCAAGTTTGGCATCGAATCTGCAAATGTGTTTTGCCTATGTTGTTTTTTTGCAAAAAAATGGTGCAACAAAAGCAAGCGATAATCGCTAAGCTAGTAGAGCCCAGCGACATGACGATTTCATGTAGCCCAAAATTGGGCACGATCATAAATATACAAAATCAAGTGCCAAAATAATCACTTAGGAAGCGCGTAGATGTTGAATGTGAAACAGGATCAACCCTTATCTCCCGAGCTGCTGCGCATCGTTAGCGCCACCCATCATGATCCGTTTGAAGTGCTTGGGCGCCATTCGTTGGGTACCAAGGCGACAGCATCAGTCGATACTGTCGTGCGTGTCTATTTGCCGGGAGCGCGTTCTGCAACGTTATTAATTAACGAACAACATCATTCTTGTGCACGTATTCAGGGTACGGACTTCTTTGAATGGTACGGATTAGCCAAAATATTGCCCGAACACTACCTAGTACAGTGGTACGACCGCAACAATGTGATGCACACCGAATTCGACCCCTACTGCTTTGCACCGCAATTGGGCAGCATAGATATGCACCTTTTTGCTGAGGGACAACATTGGAATATCTATCAACACTTGGGTGCGCACCCTCGCACAGTTGAGGGAATAGAGGGCGTTTTATTTGCCACTTGGGCGCCAAACGCCGAGCGGATAAGTATCGTCGGTGATTTCAATAATTGGGATGGTCGTCAGCATCCGATGCGTGTGCGTGGTGGAAGCGGATTATGGGAAGTTTTCATTCCGGGCGTTAAAGCGGGCACGCTGTATAAATTCGAAGTTCGTAACCGCGCTACCGGTGCGGTCTTTCTCAAAACAGATCCTTATGGCCAAGCATTTGAATTACGCCCACTTACCGGCTCAATCGTAACCGCTCCATCTGGCTATGAATGGCAGGACGGCGATTGGATGAAAAAACGCGCCGAGTGGGATTGGCAATCAGCGCCCTTATCGGTTTACGAAATGCATCTTGGTTCATGGCGTCGTGGTTGGGTCGGCGAGTTTATGAACTATCGCGAGATCGCACATCAATTGGTCGATTATGTGAAGCCGCTCGGCTTTACCCATATCGAAATCATGCCGGTCAGTGAACACCCTTTAGATGACTCTTGGGGTTATCAAACTACCGGCTATTACGCGCCAACCAGCCGCTTCGGTACTCCAGACGATTTCCGCTACTTCGTCGATTACATTCACCGTCACAACATTGGCATCATTCTGGATTGGGTGCCCGCTCACTTCCCTAAAGATGCACATGCCCTCGCCCGCTTTGATGGCTCAGCACTGTATGAACACGAAGATCCACGCTTGGGTGAACATCGCGATTGGGGCACCTTGATTTACAACTATGGCCGTAATGAAGTGCGCAATTTTCTATTGGCCAATGCACTTTTCTGGCTAAAGGAATATCACCTTGATGGTTTACGAGTGGATGCCGTGGCCTCCATGCTGCATTTGGATTACTCGCGCGAGCCAGGGGAATGGATACCTAATATTCACGGCGGCAATGAAAATCTTGAAGCCATGGTATTTCTGCAAAAGTTGAATGAGGTGTGCCACGGTCAGCATCCTGGTGCCTTGGTGATCGCTGAGGAGTCCACCTCTTGGCCGCAAGTAACGCGTCCTACGTGGGTCGGTGGTTTGGGCTTCTCCATGAAATGGAATATGGGCTGGATGCATGACTCGCTTGATTACATCAGCAAAGATCCAATCCATCGCCAATATCATCACAACCAATTAACCTTTGGCATGATGTACGCTTTTACCGAAAATTTTATGCTGCCCTTCTCTCACGATGAAGTAGTGCATGGCAAAGGCAGTATGATCAACAAAATGCCCGGTGACGATTGGCAAAAATTTGCTAACTTACGCTTGCTTTATACTTACTTATATACCTACCCCGGTACCAAATTATTATTTATGGGCAGCGAGTTTGCGCAGTGGAGTGAATGGGCGCAAAGCCGCACGCTCGATTGGAGCTTGCTTGACCACGCACCACATTCCGGCATGCATACCTTGGTAAAAGATTTAAATCACTGCTACACCAGCATGCCATCACTCTATCAACGCAATTTCCGTGGCGATGGTTTTGAATGGATCGATTGCCACGACAGCACACAATCCATCGTAAGTTATATTCGTAAAAGCGATCATGATTTCAGCATAGTGATTTTAAACTTCACCCCGGTGACTCGGAGCAACTATCGCATTGGCGTTCCGGTTGCAGGCGCTTATCAAGAAGTTTTAAATTCTGATTCAAGTTTTTATGGCGGAAGCAATTGGGGTAATGCAAATCCAATATCCTCGCAACCTATGCCTTGGATGAACCATCAACAATCACTCGAAGTAAATCTTCCACCTTTAGGCGCACTCATCCTTAAACTTGCATAAATTTTTAACTCGAAGGATCACTCATGCAGAAAATTTTATTTGCAACCAGTGAAGTATATCCACTGATAAAAACCGGAGGGCTTGCCGATGTGGCGGCAAGCTTGCCCCGTGCATTATTAAAGCTGGGGCAAGATGTAAAAGTGTTGCTCCCTGCATATGCCAGTGTATTGGAGAAAGCCGTCGATATCGGCATCAAAGAAGTTGCACAGCTGAACGTTGATGGCTACTCAATTTCACTAAAACAGACTCGCTTACCAGGCACACGAGTGGCAGTGCTATTAGTGGATATCCCAGAGTTTTTTGGCCGTACCGGAAACCCTTATTGCGGTCCCGATGGCAATGATTGGATTGATAATCACAAACGCTTTTATGTGTTCGCTAAAGTTGCCGAATTAATCGCACTGAATCAGGTTAAGCTAAATTGGCAGCCGACGATTGTGCACTGCAATGATTGGCAAACCGGTTTAATTCCAGCATTGCTTTCTTTGCATGACAATCCACCTGCAACAGTGTTTACCGTTCACAATCTTGCTTATCGTGGGTTGTTTTCCTATCAAGCATTTGCAGAATTAAATTTACCTGCAGAATTTTGGCACCACGAGCGGTTGGAATTTTATGGGCAGATGTCTTTTATGAAAGGGGGACTGGCATTCTCTAATTACATTACAACTGTAAGCCCGAGTTATGCGCAGGAAATTCAAAGCCCGGAATTTGGTTGTGGCTTGGATGGATTAATACGCCACCGTAGCGATTCGATTGCTGGCATTTTAAATGGTATTGATACCGATGAATGGAATCCTGGCACTGATCCACATTTAGCCTACAACTACAATCGCCGAACTCTGGGTAGTAAAACGAAAAACAAAATCGCGCTGCAAGAAACACTTGGCCTGACCGTCAGTGCAGGCACTCCATTACTTGGATTTGTTGGGCGACTGGTAGATCAAAAAGGCGTTGATTTGATTTTAGCGCAGATAAATCAGCTCCTGAGCTTGGATTGCCAATTAGTTGTTCTGGGTAGCGGTTTTCCACACTATGAGCAAGCGTTATCCACTATTGCTGCGCAGCATCCAAAAAAAGTATCTGTTACTCTGGGCTACAACGAAGCCTTTGCTCATCAAATTGAGGCAAGTAGCGATATTTTTTTAATGCCTTCTATTTTTGAACCCTGCGGCTTAAATCAATTGTACAGCTTACGTTATGGCACCTTGCCAGTTGTTCATGCGGTAGGCGGCCTGCGTGATACTGTATTTGAAACACAGGGTGAAATTGCAGGGCAAGAAGCCAATGGGTTTGTTTTTACGGGAGGAGATGCTGCTGAATTATTTTCAGCAATCAAGCGCGCGGTTTCCGCCTATCATAAAAAGGACAACTGGAAAAAATTGCAGCTTAATGCGATGAGTAAAGATTTTTCCTGGGATGTTAGCGCCAAAGAATATCTGGCGATTTATGAAGGCATCATTTCGTAGAAATTTCCTGCAAAAAAATGGGCATCATTGATGCCCATTTTTTATGGCTAACACATTATAATTTAGGAATTGCCGCTAACAACTGCCGGGTATACTCCTGCTGCGGGGCAGAAAATAATTGCTCTGTTTCGCCTTCCTCCACCAACTTGCCTTTTTGCATAACCACCACGCGGTCACATAAGTAGCGCACCACCGACATGTCGTGCGAAATAAACAGCATCGTCAAATTGTGTTTCTGCGTCAGCTCCAATAACAGTGCTAGTATCTGTGCCCGAATAGTGACATCCAATGCAGATACGGGCTCATCAGCAATAATAAGTTTGGGCTTTAATGCAATGGCGCGTGCAATGGCGATACGTTGACGTTGGCCGCCTGAAAATTCGTGAGGGTATTTTCGAATAAAGCGTCTATCCAAGCCAACATCATCCATTAGCTCATTTACCTGATCTAGCACAGTGGCTTTAGTGGCAATGCCATGAACCAAAAGAGGTTCAGCCAAAGTATCAAATACTGTCATGCGTGGATTTAATGAAGCGTAAGGATCTTGAAATATCATCTGAACATCGCGTCGTGCTGCCTTGAGATTATCTGCAGCAAGATGCAATAAATCCTTTCCGTTAAAAGTCACTTCACCTGCTTGAGCATCCACCAAGCGAATAATACTTCTACCCAAGGTAGATTTACCTGAACCCGACTCACCTACCAATCCTACAATTTCACCGCGCTGAATCTTGATGCTGACATCATCAACGCCACGCGCAAAACGCGTGATGCGATTAAAGAAAGTGCCCGCTTGTGAGGCATAACCTACTTGCAGGTGCTTCACATCAAGCAAAGGCGGTTCATCTAGCTTTGCTGCACTGGCAACTGGTTTGGCCGTCGTTAACACGGCGCTGAGTAATTTTTTTGTATATTCCTGCGTTGGATTTTTAAATATTCCTTCTGATGCGCCCTGCTCTACTAATTTTCCTTTTTCCATCACTAACATGTGATCAGCCATCTGTGCTGCCACACCTAAATCGTGGGTAATAAAAATCACCGCCAAATTACGATTTTTCTGCAGGCTTTTAATCAACGCGAGTATTTGTGCTTGAACAGTAACATCTAATGCGGTGGTTGGCTCATCTGCAATTAACAGTTCTGGTTCAGCGAGCAGTGCCATAGCAATCATTACCCGTTGGCGCATGCCGCCCGAAAATTGGTGGGGATATTCATCAATGCGTTTTTCTGCATCGTGAATTCCCACTTCAATTAACGCGGCGATAGATTTTTCACGGGCATCTTTTTTACTAATATTTTTGTGCTGCAATAATACTTCGATCAACTGATCTGCAATTCGCATGTAGGGATTTAAACAAGTCATTGGATCTTGAAAAATCATTGCGATTTTGTGCCCACGCACATGACGCAGCTCTGCCTCTGGCATCTGCAATAAATCTTTTCCATGGAATAAAGCACGTCCTGATTCAATTTTTCCAGGCGGCATTGGAATTAGCCCCAAAAGCGCATAACAAGCAACTGATTTACCAGAACCTGACTCACCCACAATACCCAACACTTCACCTGCCGCAAGCGAAAAACTTAAATTTTCAACAGCGACAGTTTGACCGTGGCGAGTATTAAAGAGCACGCGGAGATTTTGAACATTGAGTAACTTTTCACTGCTCATGATTTAATCCTTGGATGCCCGTGGGTCAAGTGCATCGCGCAAACCATCGCCCAGAAAGTTGAGTGAGAACAACGTAACAGTTAAGACCAGGCCGGGGAAAATCAACAACCATGGATATTCCTCCATGGTTTCTACTCCTCCCGAAATTAAAGAACCCCATGAACTTGCCGGTGGTTGAATTCCCAAACCTAAAAAGCTTAAGAAGGATTCCAGTAAAATCACACTGGGAATTGTGAGTGTTGTATAAACAATGACTGGGCCAAGGACATTAGGAATTAGATGACGCGAAATAATTCGCCAAGGCGATAACCCCATAGAGACAGCCGCCTCTACAAACTCTTGCCGCTTAATACTAATCACTTGTCCTCGCACTATCCGCGCCATGGTTAACCATTCCACCGCACCTATCGCCAAAAATAAGAGCAACATACTGCTGCCAAAAATAACGGTTAATAAAATAATAAAAATGGTAAATGGCAGAGCGTAGAGTGCATCGACGATTCTCATCATAACCGCATCAACACGCCCGCCTAAATAACCTGCGATAGCACCCCAAAGTACGCCGATGGTTAAAGCAACCGCAGTTGCAATAAATCCCACCATTAAGGAAATGCGGCTGCCATACATGATGCGAGTTAGCTGATCACGTCCAAGTGTATCTGTGCCCAACCAATGTGCGGCAGAAGGAGCTGATGCACCTAAATCCAAATTTTGTTCTTCATAGGAGTAAGGAGCAATCCAAGGCGTAAACAATGAAATTGCAACCATAAATAGCAGCACAAAAAGTCCTGCCATGGCCATTTTATTTTTGAAGAGGCGAGCAATCGCATCTCGTGTAAGTGATGTCCCTTTCTCGAATTTCTGTAATGAATTTTCTGTTGAAATATTCGACATAATTAGCGCCCTCCCGCAAGATTTTGACGGACTCTTGGGTTCAGCCAAACCAGTAGAATATCGGCAAGTAAATTAAACAGAACAATTAGAAATGCAAAGAAGATAGTAAGCCCTAAAATCATTGTGTAATCGCGATTAAAGGCAGCCATTACATAAAAGCGTCCCAATCCTGGAATTTGAAAGATAGATTCAACTACAAATGAACCCGCCAACAATCCAGCAATTGCTGGGCCAAGGAACGAAACCACCGGCGTAATACCACCGCGCAAAGCATGGACAAATATAATTCTAGTCGCATGAAGTCCTTTGGCTTTTGCTGTTCGAATATAATCTTGCGACAAAACCTCTAACATTCCCCCACGGCTGATACGGGCGATATATGCAGCGTAGACAGAGCCAAGTGTTATGGATGGTAAAATTTTATCTCCGGCAATTTGTCCCCATCCAGCAACAGGTAACCAGCCGAGCCAGATTCCGAAAATTAATAAAAGTATGGGGCCAAGCACAAAAGTCGGCATACAAATTCCGATCATGGCAGCCGACATAGGTAAATAATCCTGCAAGGTATTACGTTTAAGCGCAGCAATAATTCCAGCAGGGAGACCAACTAGCAGTGCGAATAAAATCGCATAAAATGATAGTTCAATAGTTGCAGGAAATCCGGCTGCAATTAAATCATTTACAGTATGCGTCGGATATTTGAAAGACGGACCAAAATCGCCCTGCAATAAATTTCCCATGTAATCAAAATATTGTTTCCACAGTGGGTCATCCAAGTGATAACGCTGATTCAAATGTTTGAGTACTTCGGGAGGAACAGCACGTTCTGCATCAAAAGGCCCTCCAGGCGCTGCATGAATCATAAAAAAAGTTACGGTAGCCACTAAAAACAATACTGGGATGGCCTGAAGCAAGCGGAAAAATGTAAAGCGCAACATTACTCACCCCCCTGATCGTTTGATTCAAGATACATGTATTTGTAGGGATGGTAATCCATAATATTCGGGTAGTGACCTTTAACGTCTTTTGAAAGTAAATAGTTAGTGGTGTAGTTAAAGACAGGAAGAATCGGTGCTTCATTAATAAGAATGGTTTCAGCTTGCTGAAGATACGAGTACCGCTCCTCTCTGGTTTTGGCAGAAATTGATTTTTTTAACAGAGAGTCATACTCAGCATTTGACCAGCCAGTATTGTTGTTACCACCATTAGTGAGGAACAATTCCAGAAAGGTATAGGGGTCAAGATAATCGCCAATCCAACCTCTACGTGAAATTTGGTAATTAAGGAGAGTTTGATTGCTGATATAAACTTTCCATTCCTGATTTTGTAAAGTCACATCAATGTTTAATGACTTTTTCCACATCTGCTGAATTGCCACTGCAATTTTCTGATGATCTTGATTGGTGTTGTAAATTAACTCTAATTTTGGAAAACCTTTGCCATCCGGATAACCAGCTTCAGCTAGGAGTTTTTTTGCTAAATCAATATCGTAAACCATTTTTGTTTTCGCGTTATAACCCAATGTGTCAGGAGGGGTATAACTGTATGTCGGCATCTGCCCGCCTTTGGTAATGTTTTTAGTGATTGACTCCCGGTCAATTGAATATGCAAGTGCTCTACGCACACGCACATCATCTAACGGTTTTTTTGTTACATTGAATAAATAAAAATAAGTTCCAAAGTAAAGATGACCTTTGTACTCGGCAGACTTGGACTGCCGATAACCTTCTATTTTTGTGCTCGGCATGGTTTCAGTTTTGTGAAGTTGCTTTGCCTTGAACATGCGCTCTTCTACAAGTGTTTGATCAATGGGATAAAAATATATTTCATTGAGCTTTACAGATGCAGCATCCCAATAATTAGTGTTACGTTTCACAATAAAAATTTTTCCAGGAGTCCACTCTTTAATTACAAAGGGGCCATTCCCAACAAAATTTTCCGGTCGCGTCCAACGAGTTGCCGCCTCATCAATTTTTCCGTATTTAAGAATGGTTGGCATGTGTACTGGATACATACTGTGATGATCTAGTAATTGAAGAAAATAAGGGGTTGGATTCTCTAGCGTTACTTGTAGGGTGTGTGAATCCAGAGATTTAACCCCTACTTGTGAAAAATCGGTAATTTCACCGTTATAAAATGCCTCTGCATTTTTAAGCACATAGAGTGAACCAGCATATTGATTTCCCAGTGCAGGAAACAATGCTCTTTTCCAAGAAAACACAAAATCATCTGCAGTAACGGCGTCACCATTTGACCATTTTGCGTTTACACGTAGATAGAACGTGTAGATTAATCCGTCTTCAGAAATATCCCATCGCTCTGCAACACCGGGCACAGTTTCCAATGTCTTTGGATGTTTCGCCACCAAGCCTTCAAACAAAGCCATCTGTAAATGATATTCAGGTATTCCTGTTGTCGTGTGCGGATCTACTTCGGCAGGTTCCGTGCCATTTCCGATGTGCATGATTTGCTGTTCTGTACCTATATCTACAAGTTTTTTTCGGTCACCACAGGCCACTACACATAGCAAAAGAAAAATAGTAAACGAAAGCTGAAAACCAAATTTCATAACAAAGAACCGAGTAATTATTTACATTAAAGAGTCAGCACCATTTAGTGGTGCTGGTGTTTTGATTATTTAACTTTCAAATCATCAGCAAAGGCATCAAAACTGTATGGGCGCCCAAGAAAATCCTGCACAAGATCTGCTGCATCTTTTTCGCCGCCGGGTTCAAGCACAGTTTTCCGATAATGCCGGGCAATTTCGGGATTGCGTAATCCTTTTTTTGCAAACTCACTGTGCATATCTGCTGCAATCACCAATGACCACATATAGGTGTAATAGATGGATGAATAGCCGTTTAAATGACCAAAGCTTGCGTAAAAGTAGGTGTCATCAACATAACCGAAGGGCGAATAAGTAGATTGGATATTTTCCATTACTTGATCCAAATCCAATATGGCAGGATCTTTGTTATACACCCCGAGTGAAAGTGCTGCATAAAATAACTGATGCTTGGTCCACATGCCCTTACCAAAATCACGGGCTGCTACCATTTTCTTAACCAATGCAGGGGGAATAACTTCACCTTTATCATTGCGTGCGAAGGTGGCAAGTGTTTCAGCATCCCACACCCACTCTTCTAACATTTGCGATGGGGCTTCAACAAAATCCCATTCGGTTTTTATCCCAGAGAAATACATCCAGCGTTGATTAGTGCCCGCAAAAATGTTATGCAGCAAATGTCCGAATTCATGCAGGAAGGTCTCTACGTCCGCATGCTCCATTAATCCCGAACTATCTTTGCCACCTGGAAAATTACACACTAGCGCAGCTTCAGGTAATTGGGTTCCGGTGATGCCATTGATAATTGAAAACTCGGCGGCGTGTTTATATTTACCTTCGCGCGGGTGCATATCCAAATAAAAACGGCCGATGACTTTGTTGCCATCAAGAACTTCATAGGCTTCAACTGAGTCGTGCCACACCTGTGCTTTCCAAGGCCGAATCGTAATTCCAAACATGGTTTGCGTAAGGTCAAAAATACCTTGGCGAACATTATCGTAATGAAAGTATTGCCTGACTTCTTGAGCATTAACTTGATATTGTTCCTTTTTAACCAAGTCTTCCAGATAGCTTTTCTGCCAATCGGATGCGCCAGTGGCAGTGGGGTCAATTTTTTGAAGTCGCTTTAATAACTGATTATATTCAGCGCGCGCCCGAGGGCTTGCAACGGCAGAAACCTTATCGATAAACGTCTGCGCATTTTCTGGCGACTTAATCATTTTATCTTCGGTTATAAACGCGGAATAGTTTTTGTATCCAAGAAGCTGTGCTAACTCGTGACGCTTAACAATGAGCTCATGCAACGCTTTTTTATTTTCAGGATAGGCTTGCTGCCGAAAGATAATGTAAAACTGTTTACGCAACTCATCGCTTTCTGCGTATTGCATAAAAGGAACATAGTCCGGGTATGCCGTTGTGAGTACAATTTCTCCCTGCTCGTTAGGTTTATGGGAATCAATATAATCCTGTGGCAGACCTTTCAAATCAGCAGGCGACGTCAGCATTAGCTGGCGTGCACCATCGCGGATATTTTTATCAAACGATTGACCGATTAAATTAATTTCTTCGTTAAGTTTTTTAATCCGGGCACGAGTAGCTTCGTCTTTATCAACACCTGAACGTTTAAAATCACGTAGCATGTGTTCAACAAAACGCTTATCGAGAGCATTCAAAGATTTCACATCGATACGCGTTATATGATTGTAAAGCGGACGTGACAAGCTAATTTCACTTATCAGCTCAACAAATTTTTGCTCACATTGCTCGGCGCTGGTACGAACCTCTGAGTTGGGATGAACGTTGGCGTAGAGACTGGATACGTTCATCTGACGATCTAATATCAGATCCATATCATTTATGGCTTTCAGTAATGCTGGGGCCTGATAGGTTTTGTTGGTGGTTTCAAGCGCGGCCAGTTGAGCTGTCGCTTGTCTGTAGTCTGCTTGGCAACTATTGAGATACTTAGCCGCTTCGGTGTCTTGTGGCAAAATCCATTCTAATTCCGCGTTGGAAATTACTGTTTTGCTGGAGGTTGCTGGCTTGGATACACATCCACTCAATAACACTCCAGACATAACAACCGCATATAAAGGTTGAAAATATATGAATCGCCAACGAGTTTTTGACAAGGTAGAAAGAACTCCGAAAAACGCCATGATCACCCCTGCTGAAAATTAAAAAATTAACGCGAAAATGCTTGTCGCGACGTTAGCCTAATGGCGACTTATCTGCATGGTAGTACAATTTAACTTACAAACAAAGAGCTCTAAAAAGCTATATTTGATAAGCACTTATACAATTAAAGAATGCTTATATTTAACTAAAAAATGGATTTTTTTAGTCAACTTTTCAGTGCTGCTGGATGTTTCCCAACAAAACTACAGATTGCTGCTAAGCTTCAGATAAATCCCCCTTAGGCTGCTTATAACAAGACTGAACTATGCGAGATTATTTGCTCACCGAAGATCAGCGCGACTGTCTTCAGGAAATCACTAATGTCGCCATGGGGCAAGCGGGCTCCCATTTGGCGCGCCTATTAGATGTTTTTGTGGTTTTGTCTATTCCACATGTGAGCGTACTCAATCCCACCGATATCGCTATGGCCTTGCAATCATTAAACCGTGAAAGCCGCAATGACATTGTGCATGGGGTATGCCAAGGTTTTATTGGTGGTGGAATTGCTGGCGAAGCAATGCTCATATTTCATGAAACCGATTTTGACGATCTCGCCAAGCTGCTTAAATATGATCGTGTTGCGGATGAACACGCTCAATATGAACTATTGATGGATACCGCCAACGTATTAAATGGCGCATGTCTAAGAGGGCTGGCAGAACAGCTCGATACTCACTTCAGTTTTGGGCCACCAATGTTATTGGGGCAGCATTGCAATATTACCGATCTGCTACAAAACAATAATATGAAGTGGAAACAAGCACTGGTTGTGGAGATTAACTACTCTATTGAAAATCATAAAATTAATTGTGATTTGTTATTAGTGGTGGCAGAACACTCTATTTTTGGTCTAACTGAAAAACTCAACTACCTACTCGACTAGGCTGAACAATAGCGATGGAAATTAGAGAAGATCTGAGTAAATTACTTAAAGATGTCCATTGGCAAATGGACATACTACAGAATATTGATGTCGGCCTTGTGGTGATGAGCCCAGACTACACAATTGAAGTCTGGAACAGTTTCATGCAAAACCATAGCGGCAAAGCTCCGGAAGATGTATTAAATAAAAGCTTGTTTAGTGTGTTTCCCGAGTTATCCGAACAATGGTTTAGGCACAAATCCAAATCTGTTTTTGTTCTGCAAAATACCGCATTTACTACTTGGGAGCAGCGCCCTTACCTCTTCCGTTTCCCTCATTATCGCCCTATCACGGGCACTGCCGAATATATGTACCAAAACAGTACTATTATTCCCCTTGTCGACACTAAAGGTGAGGTCGGACATATTTGTTTGGTGATTTATGATGTTACCGATTCTGCCGTCAACAAAATTGCGCAACAGCAAGCAAATAAGCAGCTTCAAAACCTTAGCCGCACAGATCATCTCACCGGACTTTTCAATCGCGGCTATTGGGAGCTTCGTTTAATTCAAGAGTTCAAGCGTTATGATCGCTACGAGCAAGCATCAAGCTTGATTATGCTCGATATAGATCACTTCAAAAAAATTAATGATAAATATGGTCACACTATCGGCGATGAGGCCATCAGAGGCGTGAGTAGGGTAATCAAAGAGCAAGTTCGGGATTTGGATATTGCAGGTCGTTATGGCGGAGAAGAATTTGGAATTGTGCTCACCAACACTAACGGTGATGGTGCTTGTGTTTTTGCAGAACGTTTACGCTCCTCCATTGAGCAATTAACGATTTATACCGGAGGCAACGAAATAAAGTTTACAGTGAGTCTCGGTGTAGCAGAACTTACCAATAAAATTCGTGACCATCGAAACTGGATTGAGCGAGCAGATCAAGCACTTTACAAAGCCAAAGAAGGCGGACGAAATCAATGCATAATACTTCCTTGAGTTTCGCAAAAAAATAACCCAAATTAAAAAGGCCCCCCAAGGGGGCCTTTTTAATTTCAACTTTAAATTTATTGCGTGATATCAGCAGAATCCTTCAAAAATTTCTGATAACTGGAGAAATCATTTTTACCGTAAATATTACCCAGTTGCGCAGTAATAGCTGTCTTCTGCTCTGGCGTTACTTTTTCATAACTACCTGGTGTAACCGCATCTACTGCAACCACTGCTAAATCTCCATTGGCAGTCATAACACTGCCAAATGTAGCCTTAGCTGTAGGCTTATTCATAGTAAATGCATAGCGTAATACATCCGCATCAATATCAGCGCTGCTACGCGTAGCTGTTTTTATTTGTTTTAACTCAGCGCCCGCTGCGCTGGCCAATTCAGTGAAATTAACTCCTGATTTTAAATCAGAAATAAGCTTTACTGCTTTCTCATCCAGTAAGGTCTTGGCTTTTTGATCTTTTAATGTGTTGGTAATTTGCTCTTGAACAGTGGCGAGAGGCTTGACCTGGCTAGGTTTGTAATCGGTTTTTTTCAGCACAATAACATTGCTTGAATCAATTTCAATAACTTCACTACTATTACCTTCTTGAAGCACTTCAGCAGAAAAAGCTGCAGTCACTACATTTGGGTTAGCCATCAAATTACTACCTTTGCTACGCTCAAAAAGACCAGAATTTTGGACATTAATACCAAGCTCTTGAGCAACTTCGGCAAGATTTTCAGCGTTGTAAGATAGGTCACGTAACTTCTCTAGCTGAGCAACAAAAACACTCTCAGCTTCGGCACGCTTCAGCTCATCTTCTATGCTCGCTTTTTGTTCTTCAAAAGAAGACGGTTCAGAACCTTTTTCCGCTAAAAGTTTAATAAAGTGTGTGCCTGCATCAGTTTTAACAGCAGCAGAAACACCACCTATTTTCAAAGTAGCAAGCGCAGCTTCAAATTCCGCAGGAAATGCATCGCCTTTGGTAAAACCAAGGTCACCCCCCTGTTCTTTACTTCCCAAGTCATCAGAAAATTCTTTGGCCAATACAGCGAAATCTTCACCAGCTGCGAGTTTATCGCTGATAGATTTGATCTTATCTTTGTTGTCGCCTTCAACAAGAATATGCGCAGCCTGACGCTCAGGTGCTGCAACAAATCCCGCAAGATTTTGTTCATATTGTTTACGAACTTGCTCTTCGGTAACAGCAACATTTTTCATTAGATCAGCCACACTAAGACTGATGAAATCAACCGCAACCTGCTCTTCGCTGGTAAACATGTTTTGATTGGCGGCGTAATATGTTTGAATATCAGCAGCATCAATTACAATTGATTCACGTATTTTTGTAGCAGGTAGAATTACATAACCTATATCGCGCGACTGGAAGCTCAAGGTAACGACATCATCTAGCTGAGAAGGTGTGGCGAAAGCTGTTGCGCTGATACCAGTCTGCAATTGATTAATAACTATTTCATCAGACAAAATTTTAGCATAGGTGCTATGTGTGTATCCCATATTGCGCAAGACTTGTTGGTAACGGTTATTATCAAATGCTCCCGTTTCATTTTTAAACTGCGGAGCACTGGCAATCTGTTCGCTAAGATAAGTGTTGCTTACCGCCATACCAGATTTATTCGCTGCTTGTGACAACACCATACGCTGCACCAAATTTTCAATTACTGGCTTGCGCAAATACTCATCAGTCAAAAATTCTGCAGGTATTTGATCACCATAAGTATTGAGCATTTGCTGCTTCTGCATGCCTATCGCTCTTGATACATCCATCTCAGTGACTAGCTCACCGTTTACCTTAGCTGCTTGGTTTGCAGATGTATCCCAATTAAATAGCGCCTCAACACCCGTAAGGGCAAAAATGATCACCAAAAACCCAATCAAAATAAAAGAGATAACACCCCTGGAATTGTCTCTGAGGTTTTGTAACATTTTAAACTCCTGGCAGGATAAAGATGCTTTAGGCAGATAATCTGACGCTAACAGACAACTCAATATTTAATTATTCGATGGTTGATTAAGACATTCGTCTTGGTTATTAAAATTACTTACTACTAAAAAAAAAGCGCACCTAGATGCGCCTTTTTATGCTTTGGTATTTCAGATGTAAATCTGAAAAAGCATCTAATTAGTTAACAGCATCTTTCAATGCTTTGCCTGGTTTGAAACCAGGAACTTTAGCGGCAGCAATTTTGATTTCTGCACCAGTCTGAGGATTGCGACCAGTACGCGCAGCTCTTTCTTTAACTGCAAATGTACCAAAACCCACCAGAACCACAGAGTCACCATTTTTAAGAGCACCAGTGATGCTTTCTACGACTGCATCCAATGCGCGTCCGGCCGCAGCTTTAGGAATATCCGCAGATGCGGCAATGGCTTCAATAAGCTCAGTTTTGTTCACACTTAACCCCTTTTGATTATTTGTTTCTATAAACACAGCACAAATTTATGTCGCTATTAATCTGCGTTACCCGTGCAGCAAATGAATTGCGATTTATACCAACAGAGCTTCAGGGGGTCAAGGAAAGCTTACAGCTTTACACAAAACCCCACTAAATCTGGTCACAAAACAAGCGCTCAGATGAAGATGTATAGTAGATCACACTAGCTATATCTTAATGCGTACTCAGGCGATTTTCGTTGTCTGAGGTCTTTTTTGCTGCCTGCTCCAGTGCTCTATACTCTTCATCACTAAGCGGTTTCGGGCTGGATTGCAGGGCAATCGCCAATACCTCGTCAATCCACTTAACAGGCTTAATTTTAAGATCCTCCTTAATATTATCAGGAATTTCTTTTAAGTCTCGCTCATTATCGGCGGGGATAATAACCGTTTTAATTCCCCCTCTATGTGCAGCCAAAAGTTTTTCTTTTAACCCACCGATACGGAGAACTTCACCACGCAAGGTAATCTCTCCTGTCATGGCCACATCAGCCCTAACAGGGATATTGGTTTGCACCGACACCAACGCAGTGCACATAGCTATACCAGCACTTGGCCCATCTTTAGGAGTAGCACCTTCCGGCACATGTATATGGATATCCACTTTTTCGTGATGATCCGGAGCAATCCCCAGTGCTTGGCTACGAGAGCGAACGACGGTCAAGGCTGCCTGTATAGACTCCTGCATCACATCGCCCAAAGAACCCGTTTTGATAATTCGCCCTTTCCCAACCACTGCTGTAGCTTCGATAGTTAACAACTCGCCGCCTACTTGTGTCCAAGCGAGACCAGTTACTTGTCCAACTTGATCTTTATTTTCGGCTTTACCAAAGTCAAACTTACTCACACCTAACAAATTTTCCAGCGATCCCGAATCAATTACGTCGGAGCTCGTACTATTCCCCTTCACGTGTCGTGTTACTATTTTGCGACAAATTTTTGCAATTTCTCGTTCAAGCCCTCTCACGCCAGCCTCTCGAGTGTAATAGCGAATAACGTCTTTAATCGCCTCTGAACTCACTTTGATTTCAGATTCTTTGAGTCCGTTTGCTTTCATCTGTTTTGGAAGCAAATAGCGTAATGCGATATTTAACTTTTCATCTTCGGTGTACCCGGGAATGCGAATAACTTCCATGCGATCCAACAGCGGGCCAGGAATATTCATCGTATTAGATGTGCATACAAACATTACGTCTGACAAATCATAATCAACTTCAAGATAATGATCACTGAAATGGCTATTTTGTTCTGGATCTAAAACCTCAAGCAATGCAGACGCAGGATCTCCACGATTATCCATTCCCATTTTATCGATTTCATCTAATAAAAATAGGGGGTTCCTAACACCCACTTTGGCCATTTTTTGAATTAATTTGCCAGGTAGTGAACCTATATAAGTTCTTCTGTGTCCGCGAATTTCCGCTTCATCACGCACTCCACCCAAAGCCATTCGGATAAACTCACGATTAGTTGCGCGCGCTATCGACTCACCTAGAGATGTTTTCCCAACTCCTGGAGGCCCAACTAAACACAAAATTGGTCCCTTTACTTTTTTAACACGTTGCTGCACTGCGAGATATTCAAGAATGCGTTCTTTAACTTCTTCAAGACCAAAATGATCCTTATTAAGCACCTCTTCGGCGCGAGTAAGGTCATGGCGAACTTTACTCCTTTTACTCCACGGCACTTTAATCATCCAATCAATATAAGCCCTAAGCACTGAGGCTTCGGCAGACATTGGGGACATCATTTTCAGCTTATTTAATTCAGTACGCGCTTTTTCTTGTGCTTCTTTAGGCATTGCTGCAGCTATTATTTTATTTTCAAGCTCATCTGCTTCGCTAATTTCTTCACCTAGCTCACCTAGTTCCTTTTGAATAGCTTTGATTTGCTCATTCAGATAGTACTCGCGCTGGCTTTTTTCCATTTGTTTTTTTACGCGGCCACGAATTTTTTTCTCCACATGAAACAAATCAACTTCTGCATCCATTAGATCTAACAGATGCTCAATTCGCGCATGAACATCAGGCATTTCCAAAATAGATTGTTTTTTGGGAAGATCTAGTGACATGTGAGCAGCAATAGTGTCCGCTAAGCGACCGGGCTCATCAATTCCCGATAACGAAGTGATAACTTCTACAGGAACCTTTTTACTTAAATTCACATATTGCTCAAATTGACCTATAGCAGAGGCAACTAGCGCACGTGCCTCGGCACCCTCAATTACAGGACTATAAATAACATCCACAGTCGCCTTAAAAAAACCATCTGCCTCTTCAATAGAGTCAATATTGGCACGTTCCCGACCTTCAATGAGTACTTTTACCGTGCCATCTGGTAATTTTAATAACTGAAGAATAGAGGCAATTGTTCCTATCGAGTACAGATCCTCTGCTTGAGGCTCATCCTGCTGTGGATTTTTTTGTGCTACCAGCAATACCTGTTTATCACTGGCCATTGCTCGCTCTAAAGCTTCGATAGATTTTCCTCGCCCCACGAATAATGGCGTGACCATGTGTGGATAGACAACCACATCTCGTAAGGGCAGCAAGGGAATTTCAGTGATATGGGATTCGTGCAGAGTTTTAGCGACCATTGGTTCCTCTCTATTTCAAGAAGGCAACAATTACTTTGCCATGAAAACAGATTGGGGTCTAAAGCAAGGAATTACAAGTTAATAGCCCATAAAAAACAAAAAGAGCGCATTAATGCGCTCTTTTTTACATCCTGCACAAAAACCAATTATAGAAATAGCTAGTCTTCAGCAGCTGCTTTAGCCGGAATATCAGTATTTTCATAAACTAATAAAGGTTCAGACTCACCTTTTATAACAGATTCATCTACTACTACTTTAACCACATTTTCTTCAGACGGAATTTTATACATGGTATCAAGTAGTACTGATTCCATAATTGATCGCAATCCACGCGCTCCAGTTTTGCGTTCAAGTGCGCGTTCTGCAACCGCATCCAATGCGTCAGTACGGAAATCGATTTGAACACCTTCCATCTCAAACAGTCTTGCATATTGTTTGGTGAGTGCGTTGCGTGGTTCAGTCAAAATTTGTATCAATGCAGCCTTATCGAGCTCATCCAGTGTTGCAATTACGGGAAGGCGTCCAACAAACTCTGGAATAAGCCCATAGCGAACAAGATCTTCCGGTTCTAAATCCTGAAGAGTTTGGCCGAAATTGCGTTTTTCATCCTTACTTTTCACTTCCGCACCAAAACCAATCCCGCCTTTTTCAGAGCGATCACGAATAACTTTATCTAAACCAGCAAAAGCTCCGCCACAAATAAACAAAATATTCGATGTATCTACCTGTAAAAACTCTTGTTGTGGGTGTTTTCGGCCGCCCTGCGGAGGAACAGATGCAACTGTTCCCTCAATAAGTTTTAACAATGCTTGCTGTACCCCTTCCCCAGAAACATCTCGAGTAATTGAAGGGTTATCTGATTTACGGGAAATTTTGTCAATTTCATCGATGTAAACAATGCCTTGCTGTGCCTTTTCCACATCGTAATCACATTTTTGAAGCAGTTTTTGAATTATATTTTCAACATCTTCACCAACATAACCCGCTTCTGTCAGGGTTGTTGCATCAGCAATCGTAAACGGCACATCAAGCAGTCGCGCCAATGTTTCGGCCAAAAGAGTTTTACCACTACCCGTTGGTCCAACTAGTAAAATATTGCTTTTACCCAGTTCAATTGGCTCTTTATCTTTACCACCTTTTTCACTAAAGCGAAGTCGCTTGTAATGATTGTATACAGCTACAGCTAAGACTTTTTTGGCGCGTTTTTGACCAATCACATATTGGTCGAGAATAGCAGAGATTTCATGCGGCTTAGGAAGCTTTTCAGAGCTACCCTCGGTTGCATTTTCTTGAATTTCTTCGCGAATTATATCGTTACATAAGTCAACGCATTCATCACAGATAAAAACTGATGGACCTGCAATCAGTTTGCGGACTTCATGCTGACTTTTACCACAGAAAGAGCAGTACAGCAGCTTCCCGTTTTTGTCCCCTGCGTCACTAGTGTGATCGGTCATTGAACCCACTCCATCTAAATTTCTATAACAATTGTCAGATTAAAAAATATCAACTTGGTGAAAATACTTAAGCGCATTTAGTCGTATTGCAAAAACTAACCCGAAGTTGATTTTATCTGGCAAAAACCTTTATTTTGTTGGTTGTGCACGCTTATCGATAACTGTATCGATCAACCCGTAGTCTTTCGCCTGTTGCGCTGACATAAAATTGTCGCGCTCAGTATCAATTTCAATTTTTTCAATCGTTTGTCCAGAATGAAATGCCATCAATTCATTTAAGCGAGTGCGAATCTTTAATATTTCTTGCGCCTGAATATGAATGTCTGACGCTTGCCCCTGCGCACCACCGCTGGGTTGATGAATCATGACGCGGGAGTTCGGCAAACAAAAACGCTTACCTTTGGTTCCTGCATTCAATAAAAAAGCACCCATGCTGCAAGCTTGGCCAATGCACATAGTGCTTACATCAGGCTTAATAAACTGCATGGTGTCATAAATAGACATGCCCGCAGTTACCGAACCGCCAGGTGAGTTTATGTAAAGATGAATATCTTTGTCGGGATTCTCAGCTTCAAGAAATAAAAGCTGAGCTACGACCAAATTTGCCATGTAATCCTCAACAGGACCAACAAGGAAAATCACACGCTCTTTAAGTAGGCGCGAATATATATCGAATGAGCGCTCGCCTCTTGCTGTTTGTTCAATAACAATTGGAACCAAGCCGCTATTTATAAGAGATGACTGAGAATTCATGTGTTCGTATGACATCGTGCGTTTTTGTCCTTAAGCGGGCTAATAGCATCGCTAAAATTGAAAACTAGGGATTTTTGACACAGTGAGCTTAACCCGTGATGCGATTATATGCCAGTCAAAAGAGGATTTTTTGGGGAGTATCGAGAGAGAGAGAAGCCGCAAAACAGGCGTTTTGCGGCTTTTTTAAACGATTAGCGCTGTGCGTTGGCTTTGATTATTTCGTCGTAACTGGTTTCAACTTCTGAAACCTTAGCTTGCGACAAAATATGATCAACTACTTGGTCCTCGAGTACCGCTGACTCTACCCCGGCCATCAACTCTTGATTGCTACTGTAGTATTCAACAACTTCTTTGGGTTCTTGATATGTAGATGCAATCTCTTCAATCATGGTCTTAACACGTTTTGCGTCAGGTTTAAGTTTGGCAGATTTAACAATCTCACCAACAATCAAACCCAAGGTTACACGGCGCGAAGCTTCATCTTGAAACATAGTATCTGGCAGCAAAGTCTTCACATCGAAGTTTTGTTGTTGACCACCAAAACGCTGCAACATTTGGTTGCGCAAAACCTGAATTTCATTAAGAACCAGAGCCTTTGGCACATCTGTAGTGTGTGATGCAATAAGCGCATCCATAACCTGAACTTTAACTTTTGCTTTAAGAGCATTGGTAAGCTCGCGATCCATGTTGGCTTTAACTTCTTTGCGGAACTGCTTTTCACCGCCTTTTTCTACGCCAAATTTTTGGAAAAACTCTTTGCCAAGCTCAGGCAATTGAGCTTCAGAAACGCTGTTTGCGGTGATGGAGAACTGAGCTGCCGCGCCTCTAAGTTCTTCAGCTTGATAATCATCAGGGAAAGTCACAGAAATAACCTTCTGCTCACCAGCCTTCATGCCAACGATACCCTCTTCAAAACCTGGGATCATTGATTTAGAGCCAAGTACTAGGGTGTGATTATCAGCTTTGCCACCGGCAAACTCGACGCCATCTTTGGTGCCAACAAAATCAATGTTTACTTGGTCGCCATCAGCAGCAGTGCGCTCTACAAGAGACCAACTTGCTTGATGCTTACGCAGCACCTCAATCATGTTGTCAACATCGGCTTCCGTCACTTCTGCTTTGAAATTGTTTATTTCAAAAGTAGATAGATCACTAAGTGCAACACTTGGGTACACTTCAAAGGTGGCAATATATTCAAGATCTTTACCTACTGCCAATTGCTTAGGTTGAATTGATGGCTGACCGGCAGGCTTAACATTCTCTTTTTGTACGGCGGCATAAAATGAACGACTAATAACATCGCCGACCACCTCTTGACGGATCCCAGCACCAAAACGTTGCTTAACAACAGACATTGGCACCTTGCCTTTGCGGAAGCCTTTAATGCTTACGTTGCGCGCCGCTTGTTTCAAGCGATTTTCAACTTCGTTTTCGACTTGTTCGGCGGGTACGCCAACGGTTAAACGGCGCTCTAAACCAGAAGTTGTTTCGAGTGAAACCTGCATATATGCCTCGTGAAATAACTGAAATATGTGGCAACTGATGAAGTATTCCGAGAGACAGAACACTAAGGGAATTTGGTGCGGACGGAGAGACTCGAACTCTCACACCTTGCGGCGCCAGAACCTAAACCTGGTGTGTCTACCAATTCCACCACGTCCGCTTTGGGTTGTCTTCTTACACGAAGACTCTGACTTCATTTTTATCGCGCGTTAACTTGTTGATTTTTAATGTTTTTTGTAAAAATCACCAACCCCGCCGCGCGAAGGGTGCTGATTGTGCCACAGACATTCTGCAGGTTCAACTTTTTATCAGTACTCTGTACTCGTCTCACGCTGGCGCATTACCAACACACGAAAGCTTTCAAGCCACGATCCCAAGAGTTCAGACGTTAGCTGAACTGGCAGTTGGCTCTCTGCTTCAGTCAGCTCAACCGCGGCTATCAGGTTTTCCTGCGCAAATGCCTTTTTCTCTTTAGATTTTTCAGGGGATTTAGATAGCTGATCATAGTAGTGCGTTAGCTGGTTTAACCAACAACCTTTTAATTCTGCAAGTTCAACTAGCTCAAATGACTCTGGAGAAGCCTTATCAACCTCTGACAAGGTGGAGATCAAATCCTGAATCGAATTGATCGATCCTACATTTTTTATTTGATGATGCTCAGCAAGCTCGCGCACATAAAAATGCAGCCCCATCGACAAATGAAACACCGCTGCATCACCAAGAGCCTGACGCTGGATTTTTTGTGCAGCCGTTGTTGCATCGGGATATGTGCTTAGAGCAGTAATAATCGAGCTGGCAAAGGCCAACTTTTGATTCACGAGCGATAGATGACTGATGGCCATAATTAACTGACTGGGGATGAGGAAGAGAGATCAGTCATCTGTATTCAGACGACTGATCCAAAGGTTACTTTTGCACTTGCCATTTGCTGCCATTAAAAAACGCTTTCCAGCCTGTCGCCTTACCATTTACTTCTGTTTGTACGTACTGCTCTTTTGTTTTGCGACTAAAACGAATGATAGCTTTATTGCCGTCAGGATCTTTCGCTGGGGCAGAGAGTAAAAAATGGTACTTGGGATCGATTTGATCCTTGTAAGGCAACAGCTCTTCCACTAATGGTGCACGCGTTTCCCGATTTTTAGGGAACTGGCTCGCTGCCAAAAATAAACCGGCAGCACCATCGCGCAGAACATAGTGGTCATCTACTTTTTCACAGCGCAGTTCGTGCATCACAATTGGATCCACTTTGGGCGGTGCCGCCTCACCACTTTTAAGCAGCTTGCGAGTATTTTTACATTCGCTGTTGGTACAGCCAAAATATTTGCCGAAACGCCCTGTTTTAAGCTGCATTTCACTGTTGCATTTATCGCACTCGATGGTGGGGCCTTCGTAACCCTTAAGGCGATAACTGCCCTGCTCCACTTCATATCCAGCACAGTCGGGGTTATTACCGCAGATGTGCAATTTGCGACTCTCATCGAGCAGATACGAATCCATCGCCGAGTTGCATAACTTACAGCGATGCTTGGAGCGCAGCTGACGCGACTCGGCGTCCTCATCCGCATCGGCATCGATAACTTCGTCACCCGATACCAAATTCATCGTGTGTTTGCAGCGCTCTTTTGGCGGCAAGGCATATCCGGAGCACCCCAAAAACACACCAGTACTGCCCGTACGAATTTGCATATGGCGGCCACAAAGGCTGCATTCGATATCAGTATCAGTGGGATCATTAGCGCGCATACCCTTGGTGCTGCCGGACGCTAAAGTCAGTTTTTTAGTGAATCCCGCATAAAACTCATCTAACAATGCGCGCCAGTTTTTGCCACCTTGCGCGACAACGTCCAATGATTCTTCCATGCTGGCAGTGAAGCCGTAATCCATTAGATCATCAAAACTTTCAACTAACCGTTCGGTAACAATGTCACCCATTTTTTCAGCATAAAAGCGACGATTCTCCTGGCGTACATAACCACGATCTTGAATAGTCGAAATAATAGAGGCGTAAGTAGATGGACGGCCAATTGCGCGTTTTTCCAATTCTTTGACCAAGCTGGCTTCGGTATAGCGCGCCGAAGGTTTAGTGAAATGCTGCTGTGGATTAAGCTTTACCAACGGCAGCACCTGCCCCACTTTCATGTCGGGCAATACAACATCTTCATCTTTTTTGGCGACTTGCGGTGTTACCTTTGTATAGCCGTCAAAGCGAATTACGCGACCACGGGTGCGCAATTCATACTCGCCAGCACTCACTACTACACTTGTGCTGGTGTACTCGGCAGCCGTCATTTGGCAAGCAACAAATTGCTGCCAGATCAAACCATAGAGACGCTCAGCATCCCGCTCCATACCGCTCAGTTGATTGGGAAGTGCATCGACGCTGGATGGACGAATAGCTTCATGCGCTTCTTGCGCGCCATCTTTGCTCGAATAAAGGGTTGGTGATTCCGGCAGATATCGCTTGCCGAAGTTTTCCAGAATATATTCGCGACAAGCTTCAACCGCTTCTTTGCTCAAATTGGTCGAATCAGTACGCATGTAAGTGATGTAGCCCGCCTCATACAAACGCTGCGCCATCATCATGGTTTTTTTCACGCCAAAGCCCAAGCGGGTACTGGCAGCTTGTTGCAAAGTAGAGGTGATAAAGGGCGCCGAGGGTTTGGATTGGGTGGGTTTATCTTCGCGGCTGATGACTTTATATGATGCGCCTTGCAGAGCCTTGACCGCAGTCATGGTCTGGATTTCGTTAATCGGCTTAAAGGCTTCATCGCTGTGTTTTTTAACTTCAAAGCTGGCGACTTGTTTTTTATCGGCCTGCAAATCAGCAAATAACGTCCAATACTCTTCCGGGATAAACGCGCGGATCTCGCGCTCGCGCTCAACGACTAAACGCACAGCCACTGACTGCACTCGCCCCGCCGACAATCCGCGTGCGACTTTCTCCCACAGTAATGGCGATACCATGTAGCCTACAACGCGGTCCAAAAAGCGGCGCGCTTGTTGTGCATCTACGCGGTTCTGGTCTATTGGCCCAGGAGTTTTGAATGCATTTTGGATCGCAGTTTTGGTGATTTCGTTAAACACCACGCGACGATAACGGGATTCGTCGCCACCAATTGCCTCGCGCAAATGCCAAGCAATGGCCTCTCCTTCTCTATCCAAGTCGGTTGCGAGATAAACCATATCGGCTTTCTCCGCGAGCTTCTTCAGCTCTTCAACCACTTTTTCTTTACCGGGGAGAATTTCGTATTGCGCATCCCAATTGTTATCGGGATCTATACCCATACGATTAATGAGCTGGCTTTTGCTTTTCTTTGCCTGATAAACCGCTTTGTCGTCAGGCGACATTTTGCGGGTGGCGGCCGCTTGTTTGGCGCGCTCTTTAGCGTCAACAGGTTTGGCACCACCGCTGGTAGGCAAATCGCGAATATGGCCGATACTGGACTTAACGATAAAATCGCTACCCAAGTATTTATTAATGGTTTTCGCCTTGGCGGGCGATTCAACGATAACTAAGGATTTACCCATGGTGGTTAGAAATATCTCTATAAAGGAAGGCAGTGTAAATAGTTGAAAAATGCGCCAAACTGATACGGCATCGCATCTAGGACGAGTTAAACTAGCAGTGAAGGTGCGCATATATAAGTCTTGAATCCCGAGGGGTCAAGCTATAATTTCCTGCAAGTCTTATAGTTGAGCTATAAAGCATATGCAAAGATCATATTTTTAACAGCTATGATTTCACTTTAGATTTTATCTGTAAGTTATTGTTTTTAAATTAATTAAAAAAAATTATTAGCTCAGGGATAGAAAATTAATAAAAACCCGAAACCTCACTTACCTTGCCTTAGTAGATTTCCGCATGACCTTGATTGTTATTCTTGTTTTTTTGATGCTGATAACACTTTCTGCCTTGAGTGTGATTAATCGCATTCAGCTGCGCCAGCGGCAGCAGCGGCTGCAACAGCGCCGTTTGCGTATTCAGGCAGAGGAATTAAACGACGTAGTGAATTGTCTGGAGCAAACGCTGCCCAACCGCGCTATTACCAAACATATCAATGACATGATCATCACCTTACAACAACAAATGCTGGCGCTTGAAGACAAAAACCCCGAACACATCGAAGCAGCCATACGTAAAAGCGAGATTTATTCTGAAGAGCTGCTAAACCCCAAAAATCGCCAGAACATTAGCTATCAGCGCGAAAGCGATGCCCAGATTGCCAAAACCCAATTGCACCTCAATGGCGCCATGCACTTGGTGATGGAATTGGCGGCGGAAGGCACTATCAATGAAGTTGAGCTGGATGTGTATTTGGTTGAATTACGCTGGGCTTATTTGATGGTGTCGGTGATGTCCTACATCGGCCAGGGTGATAAATCCATGACCATCAGCGACCGCTTCTCGGCACAGGCGTTTTATCGCAAAGCACAGCAGCTGTTATTGGAATCCATGCATCAAGACCCTCGCCGCTTAAAAATGATCAAAGAGCTGAGTGAAATGGTTGATGGTGGCCGTGTTGAATTAAGCCGCGAGCTGCGTGATACAACACCAGCAGAATTGTCTGCCCGATGAGAAAAATTAATCCCTGCTAAGGCTCTCCGGACTAGCCGCCTGATGCAGTTTTGTGAGCATATCGATCAGTAAATCCAATGTTTCATCGCCTTCTTTTTCCGACCAAAATACGCAAGTACCCATATTGCCGTGACTAATTGCAGGCACTGATACTGGTAGTTGTGGCAGATACGCTTTTAGCGCATCGCATACAGCGGCAGATGGCTGCACGTTAGTTTGCCAATCCCACTCCTGATAAAAATTTCCTTCATGTACATAACTGGTGCGCATCAGTATCCATTCGGCCACGTCGATAGATTTGTTTTTTGGCGGAAGATAATAAACAGGCATAGACGCTGGCTGCTCAGTATCGGTCTTTAATGCCGGTAACATCCGCATACTAAATCGTAAGCCTTTATTGCTTGCATACAGACGTAGAGCTTCTTTGCGGCGCTGGGCGGGGCTGGGTCTGAGCATGGATATTGGGCCAATCACAATCGCGGCCGCTACGATCAAAATAATAAAAAACCAGATATTCATCGAAATCCTTAAAACTTTGGCAGAGAATAACTACTCTATAGTTAACGACACGCACTTTTGCCGAGGATAGGAATCATGACAGAAGCCATTACTTATCAACATATTATTGTGGGTGTGGATTTATCGGAAGAATGTCCACCAGTGATTCGCCGCGCTGCATCTATAGCGCAAGTCTGTAATGCGAAACTCACTCTCGCGTATGTACTGGAGCCGATTGCGTTTGCGTATGGAGGCGATATGCCAGTGGATTTGAGTGGTGTGCAGGAGCAGCAGGTTCAGCGCGCGGCGGCAGATTTAGCCCAGCTTGCCAACACCACTAGCTACCCTATTCTGCAGCAGCATGTGCTCGTTGGGCAGCCCGCTGCGGAATTGCACTACCTCGCTGAACAAGAGTCGGCCGACTTGATTGTAGTGGGCAGCCATGGGCGCAAAGGGTTTGCTTTATTGCTGGGTTCAACACCTAACAGTGTTTTGCACGGCGCGACTTGCGATGTATTAGCGGTACTCGTAAAAAAACAAACCGGTGAGTCATAAACTCACCGGCAGTTTCGCATCAGCAAGAGTAGTAACTACTCTTGCTGCATATCCTCCAATTCTGCCCAGCGTTCAAAACAGTCATCCAGTTGCTGCTGCAACTTGGCTAATTCCTGCAGTTTTTGTTCTACGACCGCCGCCGTCTGACTGTAAAAATCATTGGCAGTAGTAACTGCTTGCAATTCGTTTAACTGCTTTTCAATCACTTCGATTTTCTTCGGCAGCTCATCGAATTCTTTTTGAAATTTGTAACTCAACTTTTTGAGCTTGACGGGAGCTTTGCTGCTGGCCACTTCCGCCACTTCTACTTTTTTCGGCTCTATTGCTGGGGCAGCTGCAGCTGCAACTGCAGCGGGTAACTCATCTGCTTGTGTCCACTGCCCACCTTGACGCAGCCAATCGTCGTAACCGCCCACGTATTCGAGCACGTTTCCGCGCCCTTCAAAGGCAATCACACTCGATACAATATTATTCAAAAATGCACGGTCATGGCTGACCAACAATAGTGTGCCGGTGTATTCAGTAAGAATATCCTCCAACAGCTCAAGTGTTTCTACATCCAAGTCATTCGTCGGTTCATCCAGCACTAATAAATTGGCGGATTTACTGAATAACTTCGCGAGCAATACACGATTGCGCTCACCACCCGACAAGGCACGCAGCGGTGTACGCGCGCGTTCGCCGCTGAATAAAAAATCGCTCAAATAAGAAAAGATATGCTTGGATTTACCATCGATATCAATAAATTCGCGCCCGCCAGCGATGTTATCAACCGCGTTTTTGTTGAGATCCAATTGATCGCGCAGCTGATCAAAATAAGCCACTTCCAAATTGGTGCCCAATTTTACGCTGCCAGATTGCGGCTGCAATTCGCCGAGAATTAATTTGAGCAGCGTACTTTTCCCAGCGCCATTTGCGCCGACCAAACCAATCCGGTCACCGCGCATAATGCGAGTAGAAAATTGGTTGACGATTTTTTTATCGCCCCATGAATAAGAAACATCAACCAAGTCAGCAACCAACTTGCCGGAGTCGCCGCCGGAAGCCAGCGAAAAATTCGCTTTGCCGACAACTTCGCGGCGCTCTGAACGGGTTTCGCGCAATGCTTTCAATGCACGCACGCGGCCTTCATTGCGAGTGCGTCGCGCTTTGATACCTTGGCGAATCCAGACTTCTTCTTGTGCCAGACGCTTATCAAATAATTCGTTGTGGCGCGCTTCATCGGCAAGCGCCTGTTCGCGATACACCAAAAAGCTGGTGTAATCGCCCGCCCAGTAACGCAAATGGCCGCGATCCAATTCGGCGATATGGGTTGCCAAGGCTTGTAACAACGAGCGGTCATGGGTGATGAATACCAAGGCGCCGTTGTAATTCAGTAATTGTTTTTCCAGCCACTCGATAGCGGCGATATCCAAATGGTTGGTCGGCTCGTCGAGCAACAACACATCGGGTTCGATTACCAACGCGCGTGCCAGTGCTACGCGGCGGCGCCAACCACCGGAGAGTTCGCGCATATAGCGCTCGGCGGGCAAATCCAGGCGGGAGATAATTTCATCCACCTTTTGTTGCAATGCCCAGCCGTCGTTCGCTTCAATTTCATGCTGCAAATCGGCCATTCGCGCTAACTGGCTATCGCTAATGTCGGGCGAATGAGACAGCAAACGGTATTCGGCGAGCAATGCGCCTACGCCTTTTGCGCCAGCGGCAACGGCATCAAATACCAAGCGATCATCCGCCTCCGGCAGATCCTGTTCCAAACGGGCGATTCGAATACCGGTTTGGCGGATGACTTCACCCTTATCCAAATCGACTTCGCCATCAATCACTTTTAAAAAGCTGGATTTACCCGTACCGTTGCGGCCGATCAAACACAGGCGCTGACCGCGTTCAATAGTCAGATCAACGCCATCGAGGAGTACTTGCAGGCCGTAACTAAGTCCGGCTTTTTCAATTTTAATCAAAGACATAGAAGGAATAATTCAGGTAGTTTTGCAACGAAAATGATACTGGCAGAAGCCCCAATGGGCTGGTATTCTCAAACTCGATCTGACAATCCACTAACGAGTTTTCCAGTACCACAACAGTAATGTGACGACATAGATCCAGCGCCCGCTCGGCAGGCGCAAAAAGTGCCGCATCATATCCCACCAGTAAGGCATAACCAACCCGCCCGGGTTTGATAATAATTTGAGGTATCCATGAGGTTTTCGAAAATACTTTGGCCGGTAGCCGTAAGTGCCAGCGTATTCGTCGGCAGTATGACCCTGACTTGCGCCTTCGCCGCCACAGCAGCGGTACCATCGACGACAAAAACGGCGCCCGCCAAGCCTGATGTTCGCCCAAGCGAACGGCAAAAATACGATCAGGCACAAAAAGCACTCAATGCCAAAAACATGACCGAATACAACCGCCTGATTAAACAGCTGCAGAATTATCCACTACTGCCCTATCTTGAATATCAGGAATTAACACCACGCTTAATCAGCCTGCCAAAGCAAGACGTGCAAACCTTTTTTGCGCGCTACCCGGATTCTTTTTTATCCGAGCGTTTAACTCACCGCTGGCTGCGCACCTTGGCGCAGCGCGAACGCTGGACGGAGTATCTGGAATTTTACGATAAGCGCCTTACTGACCCGGAACTCACCTGCCTGAATTTGCAAGCGCGCTTGGCAACTGGAGATAAAACAGCCTTCAACGAAGTGGAGCCACTGTGGAATATCGAAAAAGCCCAATCTAAAGCATGCGACCCCGTCTTTGCCGAATGGAAACGTGCCGGTTTGATGACCCCGGAACTGATTTGGGAGCGACATCTAAAAGCAGTGATAGCAGCCAATAAAGGAATGATGAGTTACTTGGCTAACGCGCTACCCGCTGCTGATCGCCCTATGGCGTTATTACTTCAACAAGTGGATGCGAATCCGCGCCTGTTAAAACAAACGGCAAAATTCTCCAAACAATCGCCCAAAATGAAAACCGTCATTTTGCATGGTTTGGAAAAATTAGCGCGCACCAATGCAAAAGAGGCGCTTGCACTATGGCGTGGTTACGACGCGCAACAATTATTTAACGATACTGATCGCGCCGACCTCACCTATCACATCGCCTTACGCTTGCTGTATCAAGATCACGAAATCGAAGCGGAAAAATTGGTGGCATCAACGCCGAATGTAACGCGCTTTGATTTGCTCGAATGGCTGCTGCGTGAATCTTTACGCAAGCAGGATTGGAAGCGTGTTAACGAGTGGATTGCCCGTTTGCCGGAAGACACCCGTAAAACCGAACGCTGGCGTTACTGGCAAGCACGCGCTATGGATGAGCTACAAATTAAAGAAATCAACGGGGAGAGTTCGGCAAGTATTTACAACAGTGTGGCGCCCGCGAGAAGTTTTTATGGCTTTTTGGCTGCCGATAAAACCGGTGTTAACTATCACCTGTTAGATCGCCCCATGACCTTTACCGAAGAAGAAATTCACCGCGTGGAAAATGCGCAGGGTATTTTACGGGCACGCGAATTTTTTGCGCGCGGCGATGTAGGTGCAGCTAACCGCGAGTTTTTCCACACTTCCCGCCGTATGCCAGTGGAACAAATGGTGATTGCTGGCCGGTTAGCGGAAAAACTGGGCTGGTATCGCAACGCTATTCAAGTCATGGCAGACGCGCAATATTGGGATGATTTAGAAGTTCGCTTCCCGATTGTTTATAAAGAGCATGTGACAAAAGCAGCAAACCAAACCTCGGTGAATCCGCTGTTTATTTTTGCAGTCGCGCGTCAGGAGAGCGCATTTTCCCCTGATGCTAAATCACTCGCTGGCGCGGTGGGTTTGATGCAGTTATTGCCCTCTACCGCAAAACAAACCGCGCAAAAAAATGGGTTAAGTTTTACTGATCAAGATTTAATTAAACCAGACAAAAATATCGCCCTCGGCAGCCGCTATCTTGATCACTTACTGGGAGTATTCGACAACAATCGAATTTTGGCGGCCGCTGCCTATAATGCCGGGCCATCGCGCGTGAAAAAATGGCTCAATAAAGAGAAAGGCGCGCAACTGCCTTACGATGTGTGGATTGAAACTATTCCCTTTAAAGAAACGCGCGGCTACGTGCAAAACATTTTGTCCTTCTCGGTAATTTATGCTTATCGATTGGGCGAAGAAACCAATTTTGTGACGCCAGCCGAAGCCAATCAGCAATTGTAATTTGCTGCTTGAGCCTATAAAAAAGCCGCATTTGAGAATATCGAATGCGGCTTTTTTACACACTGCTGGTGTGGTTACTATTGGCGCTACTGTTTTAAATACTCGCGCAAACGCTTTTGCACTACTGCGGCTAATTCATCTGGCTGGAATTTGGATAAGAAATCGTTACAGCCTACTTTTTCCACCATCGCTTTATTAAAGCTACCACTGAGCGATGTATGCAATACCACATATAAATCTGCCAATGCAGGGTCTTTACGAACTTCAGCCGTTAAGCGATAACCGTCCATTTCCGGCATTTCCGCATCGGTAACTAACATTAAAATTTCATCGGTCACTTTGCGCCCGCCCGCTGTCCACTGTTGCAACATGGTTAACGCTTGTAAGCCATCCTGTACCGATAAAACATCAATACCAATATTACCCAACGTTTCTCGCACCTGCTTAACTGCAGTGGGTGAATCTTCAGCCAGTAATACCTTGATTTTGCGTTTTCGCGCCTCTGCGGCCAAATCGGAATCCAGTACATCATCTGACACAGTAGTGTTATAGGGAATGATGTCGGCAAGCACGCGTTCTACATCCAGTATCTCTACTAATTGCTCATCAATTTTGGTGATAGCCGTTAAAAAATGGCTGCGACCTGTGCCTTTGGGCGGAGGCAAAATCAGCTCCCAGTTCAGGTTCACAATTCGCTCGACCGCACCAATTAAAAACGCCTGCACAGAACGGTTGTATTCCGCCACAATCAAATTGGCATTATCCAGCTCTTTCAATTCACTCATACCAATAGCTGCACGCAAATCAATTACCGGTACTGTTTGACCGCGCAAGTGCGCCACGCCACGAATATGTGGGTGGCTATGCGGCACATGGCGCAGCGTGGGAACCTTAACGACTTCCTGCACTTTAAATACGTTAATCGCAAATAATTGGCGCCCACCCAGACGGAACATAAGTAGTTCAAGGCGGTTTTCTCCTACCAAGCGAGTGCGTTGATCAATCGAATCTAATAATTTGGACATACTGCTACCATTCAGTTTTTACGCTTCCATGAGGATGCTCGCTACAAAACATTATGAGTATAGGCAAAGTTTGGTCTGGAGCTGATATTTCACCGGCGAGAATAAGAGCGATTCCTAAATAAGTTGTTGTAAGCTGCTAGTTGCGAGCTACACTTTCATGAGCATTACGCAGATCTCAGGAACGGATCTTTCTAACCACCACTATTGATTAATCCGTTTACTTTATGACCGAAGTCATCCCTCTTCTCGCCCGGCAGCCGATTTTTAACGGCAATATGCAAGTGGTTGCCTACGAACTCTTGTGTCGCAATAGCGATCTGAAATTTATCGGCACTACCGATGGCGACGCGGCCAGCTCGCAAGTTTTACTCAATGCCTTTACTGAATTATCCATTGAGCAAGTGGTGGGTAAACATAAAGCATTTGTCAATTTCACCCGCACATTACTAAGCTCCCCACCGCCTTTCAATCGCCAGAAATTAGTGATCGAAGTACTTGAAGGTCAGCATGTGGATGCGGCCATGCTGCATGCACTAATGCGATTGCGCGAACAGGGTTACACCATTGCATTGGATGACTTTGAGCTCACTGAAAATAGTAAAAGTCTGGTGGCTTACGCCGACATCATCAAATTAGACGTGTTGAGTTTATCGCCCGAAAAACTACAGCAGCACATGGATTACTTAAAGCCCTTCGGCATCACCTTGATTGCAGAAAAAGTTGAAACCTACGAGATGTTTGAGCAATGCAAAGCCATGGGTTTTGATTTGTTTCAGGGTTATTTTCTGGCAAAGCCGCGCGTTATTACCGGCCGGAAAATTTCCGAAAACAAACAATCAGTGTTGCAATTATTGTCGGCGCTACACGATGAAGAGGCACCTATTGAAAAGATCGAGCGCATGATCGCGCGCGATACATTGTTGAGTTTTAAATTATTACGTTTAGTTAATTCGGCGGCATTTGGGTTGTCACGCAAGGTAGAGTCATTGCGCCAGGCAATTTTATTGCTCGGTTTAAATAAGCTCAGAAATTGGGTTAACTTGTTGGCGCTCTCTAATCTCAGTGGTAAACCGCATGAGTTGAGTGTGGCAGCATTAACCCGCGCGCGCATGTGTGAAATGATTGCCACACACATTAATCAGCGTAACCGTCCAGACGCTTATTTCACCGTCGGTTTGTTGTCAACACTGGATGCATTTCTTGATTCGCCGCTGGAAGAATTGTTAGGTAATTTGTCGCTAAGTGAATCGCTTAATCAGGCAATGCTGACGCATGCAGGCCCAGAGGGAATGGTATTAAAACTGGTTCAGGCGCACGAGCAAGGGCACTGGCAAGATATTGATTGGAAGCAGTTGGACGAGCTGGGCATAACTCCTGAATTATTCGCAGAAATTTACGTTGACTCCCTCGGCTGGGTGGCAGAAACCATGAATAGCGTAGGGTTAGGCGCGACAGAAAACTAACTGGATTTCGCTTAACTATTTACTCGCGCCAGAAAATCAGCGGCTTGTTCTGAATCAAACGGCCAGCCCAATTCATCAAGATGATGTGGCGATTTTAATACCGGGATTCTTACTCCATAGCGCTCAATTAATTCATCTGATTCAGCAATGTCGATTTCTTCCAAGCGCAGTGAATAGTCACTTAACAGCGGCGCGACAATATCCCTGGCCATCTCGCATAAATGACAGCCAAGGGTGGAATAAAGGTAGATGGGTTTCATAAAACACTGCCTTGAAAAAACGGCAGTGTATCAGCTCCGCAGCGAACGTTTTACTGAAAACTACTTCAATTCAAGCGCTAATAACTCTTCCATAAAATCGCGGAAACGTTTGCCCTGTTGTTGATCAACCTCAGTCTCACCGGTCACTTTTTCTGCCATGTTAGTCAACAGTGTTCGCGGTTCGTTAAACTCTGAAGCCCTGTCCAGACTTGCCAGCAAATCTTTTATAAAATTACCGAGCGGCAATAACTGATCAGCCAGCATTGTGGGGTTGTCATATTTACCGGCTGAACGACTGGGTTCAAACGTTTGATAGGCTTGAGTGACTTGCTGAATTTCAGCCTGTGCTAAGTTCAGCGAAAAGCTGCCGATTTGTTCAGCGTCATAACCCATATTCATGGCTTGCTCGAAAGCGACATCCAAATCACCTTCAAAAAATTGGCCGGCAAGATCATTTACGCGACCAAGCAAATCATTAATTGCACCCAACTCATCTTCATTTAGATCGCCTTCTATAGAAAGGGAAAATGATTCACTCGAACTGTAACTGGCATTAAGTGCGCTAACCGAATTATTGCCACGCCCTGCCCGCCCCGCCTCTACCGCTAAACCTTCGCTGGAAGTGGCTTTGATAGTGACCTTATCGCCCTCTTTGGTAGTCAGTTCAAAGCTGAACTCACGCGCACGGCCATATTCATAATTGCCATAACCGAGATAACTACTGCTGGCAGGGATGAAGTCTGGCACGTCGAGCTTACCGGAGGCTTTCTTAGGTTCTGCTGTTTTGATGACCTCTGCCGGTTGATTCGATGCTGGCTGGGCTTCTGTTTCAGTCGCCTGGATAAATTTAGCACGTAGGCCGTCAATGCCTTCCAGTACTAAATCATAGGTTTGACCTATGTCTTTTTTAATTTCGGGCGAAAGCAAACTCAATGCTTCCAACTTCTCACTTGCTTCGGCAAAACCCTTTTTGAAGCCTGACAAACCAGCTTCCAGTCGCGCCTGTAGCTCTTCTTGCGTAGCGCCTTCGGCAACATCCAACTGCAAGCGACGCTCGATAAAACCAAGAATATTGTTGGCTACCTTCTCGGCGGTAAGTGGTTCAAAGGTTTCGTATTCAGCACTTGCTGCCTGGCCGCGCGAGCTGATTTTTTCGTAGGCCATGGTCAGCGTGCGGTTGACGATTTGGAGCGCCGCCTGCCGCTTATCTTGCAAGGTAGAGGAATCAGAGCTGCTCACCTCAGGAGCCTTTTGGGTATTGCCCTGCGCGGTGGTATTTGTAGTATTTGGCTGCGGAAGCAGACTATTGCTATTAATAGAAGGATTATTGAGCGAAGAAATGTTCATAAATTCACCTGTGTGCAGAATCTGTCTGGAGCATCACAGGATAGCGGCCGCTTACGGGGAATCTTCAATACTTATTTTTGCGTTAATACCAGTGCCGTTATAACTGCAATTGCCAAAATGCCGAGAAAAATAAGCCCGAATTTACCTTTGTGATTCGCTTGCGGGGCAATATTGGGTTGTTTGCTTACGGGTGAACGCGTGACAGAAGAGGCTCGGGTTGGTGCGACAGCCTTCTCGCGTACATCTACTTTGGGTTTAGCTTCAATGGCTTCAACTTTCAGCGGCACCTTGCGCACGGTTGTTTTGGCCATGTCGTCAGAAGGCCCCATCACACCAAAAATGAGTGCATCAAAACGCAATTCGTCGCCACGTTTTACACGTGCCTCAGCAACCCGTTTTCCATTCAAAAATGTGCCGTTGGCTGAATCCAGATCTTTCACAAACAACATGTTGTCAATGATTTGTAACTGGGCATGGCGGCGCGATAAATGCGCGGCTGCCAAGCTGATATCACACTCGCTGGCGCGACCTATCACATTAATGTCTTTTAACGGAAAAACACGATTAGCCAAGGCGCTGTGATTTGCTTTTAAAGACCAACCGGTTGATTTTGGTGCACGCAATTGCGTTGCATTGACCGACTCTTCTGCAACGACTTTTGCTTCGCGTTTAGGGTCGATCACAATCAACTCGACTAAACCGAGCGTTATTTGATCGTCGGGTTTGAGTTCACATGCTCCGGTAACTATTTGGCCATTTACCGTCACTGGTTGGGTTGGAATGAGATTGCGCAACGTGAGATGTTCGTTATCGACCAACACTTCCATATGCACATCACCGGCAAGAGGGTCATCAATAACCAGTGCATTAGTCGCCGAACGGCCGATGGTGATCTTGGGCTCTACTAGCCATACCGCATTGTATTTATTATCTTTAAAGCGGATTTTAAGCATAAAATTTGACCTGAAAGCGAAAACCGAAACGGGTTGTGATAATGCAATAGCCGCCCGTCGATTTCAACACTTCAATCAGTCAGGGTAATCAAGGAATATAGAGCTTTAACACGCCACCGCCCAAAGGACCGTTGTTGGCAATTGTCATGTAACCCTGCCCTTTTTTTGTTTTGTGCAACTCCAATACTTTGCGCGTAAATAATAGTCCCAAGCGGGTATTGCCTGAGCTAAATGACACCGCTGTTTGCGGCAAAGGGCCGAGTAACATATTGTCGGGATAACCCTGCCCATCATCGGCGACAGAAATACATAAAAAACCATTTTCTTCTGCTGCACTCACCAGTAATTGTTTGCGGCAATAACGTGCGCAATTCACAATCAAATTATTCAATACGCCACCAATCAATTCATTATCAAAATACCAAATCAACTCACTGTCACAGTCGGTTTGAATTTCAATGTGGCGCGATTTCAACAAGGTGTCGTTACGTGCAATTTGCTCTTCAATAATGTCGATAGCGTGGTGCTCATCAATTACCACCACCATGGTATTTTCATCCATCCGATAGAGCGACAACAACTGCACTAACTCACCATTGATACGTGCCGCCTCATATTCCAGCGTAGAAAAAAAACGTGCTTGCTCAGCATCTTTTGGCGGAGAGTTTTCCATCATGGCCGATAAAGTATGTAGCAACATACCCAGGGAATTTTTCATGTCATGTACGCTGGATGCGAGTACAAATGCAAAATCAATAGGAACTTGTCCGTAATCAGTATCCGCTGGTTTTTGCTCAGGTGATAAATCCACAGTTAACCTCGTTTATCTTTTTCATGCGCCCTAACCAGGCTGTTATAAACATCATTCAGTTGGCGATACCGCTGATATTGCGGGTGTTGCTGGGAAATAATGATGTTAGTTTTGGTAAATGTTTGTTGGATTTTTTCGTTGATATTCGCTTCAAAGCGGGTTTTGAGTTTGTCGATCATCGCTTGTACATAGTTCAAGCGCAACCCGACATGATTAGGTAATTTTTGTAATGCAGTTTTAAATGCATCTGCAGCGGAAGAAAAATCTTTGGCGTTATAAAACGCAATACCTTTCTTGTTTATTTCCGCCACCATTAGCTTGTTCTTTTCACTGCGTGGCTCATCCAGCAATACATCCAGCTTTTGCAACTGCTCTTCATTGCCGGCGTAACGCTGCAACAATTCGCTCAACAATACTTGCGCTTCCGTCGTTTTACCTAAAAGCCGCAACGCGCGCACCATTTCAATCTGTATTGATAGGGCAGATTTATCTTTAGTATCGCCAAGTGCCGCTTGTGCGCTCGCCAATGTTTCTTGTGCGCGACGCTGATCGCCAGCACAGACTTGTAACTGGCTTTCTAATAGTAGGGATTCGGCCTTTTTAAGCGGCGACTTACCGAAATTTTCTTCATAACTATTAATGCAGGCAATTGCTTCACGTACCAGGGGTTTTGCTAATTCTTTATCTATTGAAAATAAATCGATGGTTGTTTGAGCAAAAAGCGTGTGCACATCCGCCTTATCAAAGCAGGAGTTCTCGCCTAATTTGACTGCACGTTTGAGTGCATTGGCAGCAGCCACCAAATCATTATTTTGTTGTGCGACGTAACCCAGAGTTTGCTGGCGCAATATGGAGAGCGGTGATATGTCCGTCGCTTTTTGTAGCACCAGCTGTAAGTTTTCAACATCATTTTTTTGCTTGTATAAATCTGCCTGCAGATCGTAGGCTTTCATACACAATGGATTGGTTTGTAATATATTTTCCAGCCACTGTTGCGCACCCATTAAATCTTGCTGCGCTAATTTTGTTTTCACCATGCCTAGTTGCGCCCACTCCAACTCACGGTTATCAAGCACAGTGCGGTACACGGCTTCAGCATCAACAAGATTATTTTTGGCCAAATACAATTGACCGAGAATTTTTTGGCAAGTGTTAGTGTAGCGGCTGCCTTTGGCCACTAACTCTTTGCAGAGATTAATCGCGAGCTGATCGTCCCCCGCCTTTTGGGCAGCAAGAACCGCTTTCAACTCAAGCCGCTGTTCAAATAAGCGACTTAAACGTTGATCGAGTGCTTTAGGCGTTATCGGTTTAGCGAGGTAAGCATCTGGCTCGTAATCATACGCCGCCATGATGATGCTTTTACTGGATTCGGCCGACACCAAAATAAACAGGCTGTCGGAACAGGGATTAGTGGTAGAGCGCAGTTGCTCAAGCACCTGCTGGCCGCTTTTACCTTTACCCAAATTATTGTCGCAAAGAATTAAATCGTAGTTGCGCGCTTTGCAGAAACGTAATGCCTCCTCACCAGTGGCGGCCGAGTCCGCGTGCCCGACCCCCAAATCCATGAGCATCTTGTAGAGAGTTCCACGAAAATTCTCAAAGTCATCCACAATCAGCGCGTGCATCTTGTAATAGCCAAGATCAGCCATTAGCCCACCTCCTTAACGAAATTAGTTAAAGGATAGACCAGGATTTTCAGCTTGCTATGGATTGTTCCTGCTCTTTATATCTTATATCGCATTGAGGTCGATTATTCTGAGCGGGCTAACTTCGGCTTGCGGCGACGCGACTGAAAGAGAGTATTACCACCTTGCGTTTTGGCGGTGTGTTTTGCTTCCGCGAGCAACTGTGATACATGATGATGAGTTTGGCAAAACTCTACATCGGGTGACACGCACCCAATAGCCAAGGTCAAGGCCCCAAATTTTTGACGCTGCCCTTGCCGATCAATACTCCAGTATTCTGCGGTTTCAGGCGGAAGTAGTTGACGGCTAGCTTCCGCAAACCTGATTAATATTTGCTCGCAGCGCAACTGCCAATCGGTGCAGCCAAATACTAAAATAAAATCATCGCCGCCAACATGGCCCACAAAATCACTCGCCATATCCACGCAATCACACAAAATTCGACTCAGATGCAAAATTGCATCATCACCAGCACTATATCCAAACGCATCATTAAATGGCTTGAAATGATTGATGTCGCAATAAGCCACTACAAATTCTTTTTTGTGCAGCAATAAATGATCAACCCATTCATACAAAGGTACATTGCCCGGTAATTGGGTGAGCGGATTGCTGTGCCGTGCGACGCGCAGTTTTTCTTCAGTAATCGCACGCAATAAATCACGCACCTTCCCAACACCAAGATAACGATTATTGTCACTCACAATAAAATCGACGCTCAAATTTTGTAATGGGTCTTCACTAATGAGTTGCCCTACCATTTTCAAATCGGCACTGACATCAACCGTAATCGATAACGGACTAATAAAATCCCGGATCGGTTTTTGTGCATGAAGTTCATGCGCAAAACGATGTGAAAAAATATTGAGAATTTCGGCGCGGCTGACCATCCCTAACGGAATGTCGCCATCGACAACCGGCACACAGGCTAAGCGCACATCGGTGCGAAACATTTTCACTACAGTTTCTGCGATTGTAGACGATGTTACCTGCACAGAATCCACCACAATTTCCCTAACAGTACGAGTGAAATGATCATGATAACGCCGCACAGAATTACCAACGAAGTCCGCGATAGCATCAGGTAATTCAGTTACCGGTGATGCCAGTGGGCGTGCGATAAAATAGCCTTGCGCGTACTCAACACCCATATTCACCAAAGTACTGTATTCCGCTGCTGTTTCAATTCCCTCGGCGATGGCTTTGTGCCCCATACGATGGGCGATATCCAACATCGCGCGCACAAACTCACGTTTGACCGGATCGGTATCAATTCCCGAAATAAAATGGCGATCAATTTTTACGTAATCAGGGCAAAGCTCACTCCACACACGCAGACCTGCGTAACCCGCACCCAAGTCATCCAGTGCAACAGCAAACCCTTGTCGCTGGAAATGATCAGAAGCTGCACGCAGTAAATCCAATTCATCGAGCGGCTGGCTTTCGGTTAATTCAAATACCAAACGCTCTGCGCTTAAGCCAATGCGCTGTAAAATTTCACGCGTAACACCATCGCGATATTGGCTATCAGTGAAACTGATGGGGCTCATATTGAGAAATAATTTGCCGGGCAGATTCAACCCAGCAAAACGCTCGCAAGAGACTTCCCTGCACGCGAATTCCAACACAGCGAGCAAACGCGACTCACGTGCAACCGCAAAAAGCGCATCAGGTTTATGCAGTGGGCTATCTTCGGGGCCGCGAATCAAAGCCTCATAGCCAATAATGCGCGGATTTTCCACCGCGACTATCGGCTGAAATACCGGGGTTAACAATTTAAATTCAATTAAACGGCGTAATTCCTTTTGCAGCGTGATTTGGCTAAATATCTGGCTCTGCAAAGACATAAAATGACAACTTGATGTGGACTATGGGTGAATACGCTGAATATTCCTGCGGAAAGATGACAGTTTTATGAATTTCTGAATTTGTTGTCACATTCAATGAAGGTTACAATGCGCGCACCTGTTTTGCCTCGCTCATCACGCCATTAATCAGTCATGACTATGCACGATATAACCCCAGATACTATTTATGCCAATCCTTTGGCAGAGGTCAGCCGCTTCGCATTTGATCAGCGCGTGGTTGATGTGTTCCCCGATATGATCAAACGCTCCGTGCCTGGATATGCCACCATCATTAATATGATTGGCAATCTCGCTGAGCGCTATGTACATGCCAATAGCCAGTGTTATGACTTGGGCTGTTCATTAGGCGCGGCCACACTCGCGATGCGTCACCGCATTCAAGCAGCGAACTGTAAAATTATTGGTGTAGATAATTCCGCGGCAATGATCGCACGTTGCCAACAAGTGATCGCAGCAGATAGCGGTGAAGTTCCGGTTGAATTGGTAGAGGCGCAAATACAGGATGTTGCACTTCACAATGCGTCAATGGCAGTACTTAACTTCACCTTGCAATTTATTTCGGTTGAAGAACGGCTGGAAATGCTGCGCAATATCTGCGCGGGATTAAATCCCGGCGGCGTGTTAATTATCTCGGAAAAAGTCGCCTTTGATGATGAACCCCATCAACACCTGATGACTGAGTTGCATCACAATTTTAAACGTGCGAACGGCTACAGTGATTTGGAAATTGCACAAAAGCGCGCAGCGATTGAAAACTATTTAGTTCCCGAAACACTCGATGCGCATCGCCAGCGTTTACGGCAAGCGGGTTTCAGCAGCGTTGATGTATGGTTTCAATGTTTTAATTTTGCATCGCTGATTGCGATTAAATAGAGTAAACAAAAACTGTGACGCAGATTAATTACGATCAATTACTGGATGCACTCAAAGATTCACCTCTCGCTGGATGGGCGGAGCAACTGCCCGCACAAATCGCGGCCGGGCTTTGTGAAAAACGCTACGGGGATTTAGGCGGCTGGAAAAAATCACTCGCAAAACTACCTAATGTAAAAACCTCGCAGGTTGCCCTTACGGATGAAGTACGCATCGGCCAAAGCAGCGATTGCGATGAAACAACACGCGAAGAAATTCGAGACGTATTGCAAGAATTAATTCCCTGGCGCAAAGGCCCCTACTTTGTTCACAACATCCATATCGATACCGAATGGCGTTCGGATTGGAAATGGGATCGCGTATTACCTCATCTCGCCCCGTTAAAAGACCGCTTGATTCTCGATGTCGGTTGCGGCAATGGCTATCACTGCTGGCGCATGCTGGGTGCCGGTGCGAAACGCGTGATTGGCATAGATCCATCGCCGCGTTTTATTGTGCAATTTCATATGATCAAACATTTTACCGGTGGCGATTATCCCATCGATGTTCTGCCTGTCGGTATTGAAGATATGCCAGAAAAATTGCAGGCGTTTGATACGGTTTTTTCGATGGGAGTTTTTTATCACCGCCGCTCGCCGATGGACCATTTACTCGAACTAAAAAACACCCTACGCCCCGGCGGGCAACTCGTACTTGAAACATTGGTTATCGAGGGAAAACTGGGCGATGCATTAGTTCCCGAAGGTCGCTACGGCATGATGAACAACGTGTGGTTTTTACCGAGTTGCGACACCATGCTGTCCTGGTTGCGCAAAATGGGTTTTAGCAATCCGCGTGTAGTTGATGTATGCCCCACGACGACTGAAGAACAGCGCGCAACAGAATGGATGCGCTTTCATTCGCTGCCGGAATTCTTACATCCGGAAGATTCATCATTAACTGCCGAAGGTCATCCGGCGCCAATTCGGGCAGTATTTGTGGCAGAAGCTTGATAAAAAAATGGGCGCACACAGCGCCCATTTTTTATCAGCATTACAATTTAATCGTCTAACATTTCCAGTGGCGAATCCAAACCAAACTCCACATGAATTTGCGTACACCACCGATTCAAACGCTCTCCACTTAAATTTTCTTGCTGGTCTTCATCCAGCGCCAAGCCGACAAACATCCCTGCGCCAGGAATCTCTGCCTTGGACGCTTCAAACTCATAACCTTCAGTAGGCCAATGGCCAACGATTTCCGGGCCGGTTTGAATAATCACATCGTGTAGCATGCCCATGGCATCGAGAAAATAATCGCCATAACCAAACTGGTCACCCAAACCAAAGAGCGCTACTTGCTTGCCGGAGAAATCTACTGCGGCTATATCATCCCAAAACTCTTCCCAATCCGATTGGATTTGGCCGAAATCCCAGGTGGGAATACCGAGGATAATTTTGTCGTAGTTGGCAAAATCCAACTGGGTTACGTCGGCGATATCACGTACATCGACCACATCGGCACCAAAACGCTGTTGAATACGATAAGCGACGCGCTCGGTATTGCCTTCGTCACTGCCAAAAAACAGACCAATGTGAGCCACGGAAACCTCGGGATACAGGGAAAATTAGGATGGGTAAAAACGGCGCGGATTTTCCCAAGATTAGCTCGCGCAAGCAAGCCCGCATTTTGCCCACCTTCAAACAAAAAACCCCGGCAAGCCGGGGTTATGGGTGATAAAGCTGACAATCCTAACTTTTAGCAGATTCGCGCTCTCCTTTACGGTCGGCTTTGCGCTCTAATCGCTTGGTTTTGGCTTCTGCCAAGGTTTGCTTCTGCGTTTCAGTTAACACAGCCAAAAACGCTTTTTTAGATTTAGCACCTTCAAGCGCTTGCTCGGCATGTAATTTACCCACTACATCCGCTAATGAATTCAGTTCGGCGTCATTAGCGCCAGCATCTACCGCCGTTGCCAAAGCATTACGGGCGTCGGCAAGTTTTGTTTGGAGGGCTTTGCGTACGACTTTGGCTGCTTCACGTTGCGTTTTCAGAGTTTCTTTTTGTGCATCGGTTAACGCCAATGCCTCGCCCAGATGTCTAAACTCACGGCCATCAAAACCTTCGCGCTCGGCCCATTTTCCATCATGATGTCTACCACCGGCCTCGCCCGCCATAGTCGGTAGCGCAATGCTGGCAACACTTAACAATAACAGGCCAGTAGCTAAAAATTTATATGCTTTCATATCAAATTCCTCTGGATTTCATGAATTCGTTAACATGATGTTTAACGCAGACTCCAGAATCAGAGCCAGTGAAATCATTATGGTGTCTATAATGTTAAGATTGGTTAATGAATTCTAAAGAATCATGACTCTCATCTAGGGCTGGTGCACACTCAGCGCCTTCCATTACCGGGGACTGTAAATCGCTATGCTTAAAGTTCTTCTCATCGACGACGACAAAGAACTCAGTCAATTACTGAGCGAATACCTGCAAACAGAAGGCTTCGCTATTGATACTGCGTATGACGGCCAAACCGCATTGGAACTTGCGCTCAAGCACCCTTATTCCGCCATTGTGCTGGATGTGATGTTGCCGGTTCGCAATGGTTTTGATGTGCTGAAAAATTTGCGCCAACACAGCCAAACGCCGGTCATTATGTTAACTGCCAAAGGTGATACGGTTGACCGTGTAATAGGTTTGGAAATTGGCGCTGACGATTATTTATCAAAGCCCTGCGACCCCCGCGAATTGGTTGCACGTATTCGCGCTATTTTGCGTCGGGCTAATCAAAAAGAAGTGACGCCCAATAATATTGAACGCTTAACCTCGGGTAAGTTATCGCTTCATTTGGGTACACGCACCACTACCTGGGATAGCACCGAAATACCGCTAACGGGAACTGAATTCAGCGTACTGGAAATTCTCGTTCGTCGCGCCGGTCAGGTGATCAGTAAAGATGATATGACCGAGCAAGCGCTCAATCGCAAACTCACCCCATATGATCGTAGTATCGATGTGCATGTGAGCAATATCCGTAAGAAAATTACTGCTGCAGGTTCATCCAAGGATTTGATTATCAACGTGCGTGGCGCTGGTTATATGCTGACCATGAATGATGATGATCCTGTAAGTTAATGACCCGCCTTTATTTAAAAATCTTTTTTACCTTTTGGTTAATCACGGTGGCGATTATTATCGGCACCAATATTGTAGTGCATTGGTTCGACATGACGCCGGAAGGCAATTTGCAGCACACCAGTGATGCAAATGATGATGATCCGGCCAAACGCTTGTTATTTCAAATGGTGGGTAATGCAGTCAATCGCAACACGCTGCAATTGATTCAGGACTTACGTGCAATGCCGGCGTGGTCAACCCGATTTGTATACGTCATCGACAAAGAAAACCGCGATTTACTCGATCGCCCTCTGCCGCCCGGCGTAATGTTTCTTGCTCCCCGCCTCACCTTCAAGCATCCCTTTGATAAAGTGCAAGATCGCAACCGCAAGCTTTTCGGACGCTACATCACGTTAAATGATGGCAACAGCGTGAAATTAATTACCATTTCTGCCGGGCGCGATGAAGGGCAAGATCGCGATATTATTTGGGAATTATTTCTCGATAATATTTGGCCACTGTTATTGGTGTCTATTTTAGTCAGTGGCTCGGCATGCTTTTTTCTCGCGCGTCACTTCACTCGTAGCATTAATACCTTGCAGCAAGCTACGCAACAAATTGCACGCGGTGATTTAAGTGTGCGTATCAGCGAACAATTTCGCGGCCGCAACGATGAGATTGCAGCATTGGGGCGCGATTTTGATCACATGACGGAACGCCTCGAAAAATCCATGCAGGAACAGAAACGATTAATTAAAGATGTATCGCATGAATTGCGTACACCACTCGCTCGCCTGCAAATCGCACTAGCGCTGGCACGGCAACGCAGTAATGGCATTGTTGACCATGAACTGGATCGTATTAAACAAGCGGCGGATTATCTCAACGATATCATCACCGATATTCTTACGTTGCCGGTGCAAGGCCAAGACAGTTGGGTGTTAGATGATGTGCTGGACTTGGTCAGCCTGATGCAAACACTAATGGTTAATTACCAGCCTGAAGCGCAAGAAAAAAATATCGCTATTCGTTTCAAATGCGTGCTAGAAGAAGCACTGGTTGCGACGCATGGCAATATGCTGGTCGGTGTTTTTGAAAATACCCTGCGCAATGCATTGCTCTATACACCAGAGAACTCAGTAATCTGCATAGCCCTAAGCGAAACTGGCGATGGTGAACAGTTCCGCGTAGATATAATGGATCAGGGGCCTGGCGTACCAGACGACGCACTTGAAGATATTTTCCAACCCTTCTTCCGTACCGACCAAGCCCGAGCGCGCGAAAGCGGAGGTTACGGCTTAGGGCTCGCGATTGCACAGCGCAGTGTCTCTTTACACCAAGGCCGCATATGGGCAGAGAATCGTGCGGAAGGTGGCCTAACCTTGGGTGTGCTGCTGCCACAAATTAAAAATTAACCCGTCTTGATCTCCAGTCCAATTAAGTATTTATACCATCACCTATCCATTTATTCGTTTCTTGCCGACAAACTTTTGACTCACGGCAATTCCTTTCCGCTTGAAATAAAACCATCCGTGTCTTTTTTGGCGAATAAATCTACAACCCAGCTTAACAAAACTCCATATCTTATTGATTAATAAAGAAATTAAAAATAAAAAGGCAGATGGCATGAATTTCGCAAAATGTCTGCCATAGACGCCTAAATGCACAATAACGGCAACTAAGCGACGAACGACTTTTTCACATGACAGGTAAAGATTATGCGGGACATGACTATGGTGACCAGCGCCCACAAGGCAAGCAGCGCAGGCAGCATTCCTCTCAGCCCCCTAACTCCGGAACAGGAACTGGTAACGCGTGTACGTTTAGCGCAGGCGCTACAAATGAGCTTGGATCCGAATGAAGTACTGAACCTGTTTTACAAACACATCCAAACCGTTGTCGCCTTTTCCGGTTTGATTTTTAAATTCAGCAGCGGCAACAGTGATCTAAAAATTGGACGCGAATACTTGCATCACTGCGACTACCGTTTAACGACTGATGAGGGTTATCTCGGTGAAATTATTTTCAGCCGCAGTAAGCGCTTTGCAGAAGTTGAATTGATCACCCTGGAGTTTTTACTGGGGTCACTCATTTACCCCCTGCGCAATGCCGTGCGCTATCAAACAGCCATGCGCCTCGCCCTGCTCGACCCACTCACGCTACTAGGTAACCGTACCGCATTAGATGCAGCATTAAACCGCGAATTACAAATGGCTGAGCGACATCAGCATGAGTTGTCATTATTAATGGTGGATGTCGATTTTTTCAAAAAAATCAATGACACATACGGCCACCATAGCGGTGATTTAGTGTTGTGTGACATTGCTAAAGCGATTCAATCAGCATGTCGCGGTTCGGATATTACTTTTCGCTACGGTGGTGAAGAGTTTGTGGTGATATTGGGCAAAACCGACGCTGTGGGTGCAAAAAGTATTGCTGAGCGTATACGCCAGCAAATTGCCGAAACCCGGATAAGTTACAACGGTAAAATTATTGGCACTACTGTGAGCATCGGTATAGCTACACGTCATAGCAATGAGAAAGAACATATCCACGATTTATTTGAGCGCGCGGATAAAGCACTTTACACCGCCAAAGAATCAGGCCGGAATTGTGTTATCAGCAGCGATGAAGTTCTGACACCACCCTAATTTATAAACTCATCAGCAACAATAAAAAACCACGCTGGGATGAGCGTGGTTTTTTATTGTTGCAGCCTTAATAATTCAGCAAGTTATTCCACAATAGGTGGACGCTTGCGCACTGGCACTTTCGGACGACGTGGCGCAGCAGATGCTGCCCGCAACTTTTTATCGTGACGCTCACGTTGAGCGGCTTCATCGCGTGTTGGCTCCATCATGCGGGTATAGGTTGAGCTGTCAAAACCTGCCGTCATACACAAATCTTGTATTTCACGCTCAGTCAAATCAGTCCACTGACCGACCCGCACATGCGAAGGAATAAAAATATTGGCGTAACGGACGCGCTTCAATCGGCTCACTTTTACGCCTTGCGATTCCCACAAACGACGCACCTCTCGATTGCGACCCTCCATTACTACACAATAAAACCAGCGGTTTTTACCTTCGCCAGCACCATCAACGATATCGGTAAAGCGCGCTACGCCATCATCCAGCACTACGCCTTTTAACAAACTCTGACGCATTTCATCGGTAACTTCACCCTGAATGCGCACCAGATATTCGCGATCAATTACCGAAGAAGGATGCATCAGCTTATTTGCCAACTCGCCATCGTTAGTAAATAACAATAAGCCGCTAGTATTAAAGTCCAGACGCCCTACTGAAATCCAGCGCTCTCCGCGCAAGGGCGGCAAATGACCATATACAGTCGGGCGACCCTCTGGATCTGAGCGCGAACAAATTTCACCTTCAGGTTTGTTGTACAAGATCACCCGGCGACGTGTTAACTCGCTGCGCAATACCACACGCTGACCGTTTACAAAAATTTTATCTTGCGCCTTAACTCTATCGCCTAACTTAGCGATTTTATCATTCACTTTTACCTGCCCAGCTTCAATTGCTCGCTCCATCTCACGACGCGAACCCATGCCGGCGCGCGCGAGCACTTTTTGCAATTTTTCATCATCTGGTGTTGCTGGCGTTAGCGATTTTTCATCTGCGTTTTGCGCCGCTTTTGGCTTGGGTACTGACGCAGATTTATAGGCAGGTTTACCCGTTGTTGATTTAACGGGGCGGTCAGTGGCATCTCGTTTTTGAGGTGCGTTAGATTTTGCTGGTTTACCTGCAACTGCTTTTTTCTCGGCAGATTTAGATTTACTAGCAACTACTGGCTTCACAGCCTTGGTAGGTTTTTCAGGTTTATCCCGGTTGATTTTCTTCACCATAGGTTATTGAGCAGCTACTCGCTGCGGGGTTCTTCTTCATTGTCTATTACTGATTTAGCTGGAGTTTCAGCGGTGGCTGTAACTTCATCTGCATCAACAAAAGCTTCTTCACCATCGACAAAACCATCCTCAAAAAAGGTGGTTTTTGCATCCAAGGGTAACGCGTCTAACTGTTCTAGCGCAGGCGGAGGGTTTTCATCGGGGATAGGCGCATCAGTGTCTTTCTCGCCCAATCCAGCCTCACCTAAATCCAGCACGGGATTTAACTCATCCAAATCACGCAACTCGCTAAGTGATGGCAATTCATCCAAACTTTTTAAATTGAAATAATCCAAAAATTGGCGGGTAGTAGCAAAGAGTGATGGACGGCCTGGAACATCGCGATGCCCCACTACCTTAACCCAATCACGCTCCAACAAGGTTTTCATGATGTGCGAGCTAACCGCAACACCACGAATTTCTTCAATATCACCACGCGTGATAGGTTGACGATACGCAACCAACGCCAAAGTTTCGAGCAGTGCGCGTGAATATTTTTGCGGCTTTTCTTCCCAAAGACGATTTACCCAAGGCGCAAGATTATCGCGCACCTGAAAGCGCCAACCGGAAGCGACCTCTTTTAATTCAAAACCACGTTCAGCACTAGCTGCTTGAATATCTACCAGCGCAGCAGCAATGTCGTCCTTACCCGGCGCGACCTCTTCATCAAACAATTCCAGCAAGCGAGTAATCGTCATGGGCTGCCCGGCAGCCAATATTGCGCCTTCGATAATTTTGCGTAGCAACTCCGCATCGACCGGCATTTGGGTTACCGGTACAGTGGCAGATTCGTCGGTATCCGATTCTTCAAACAGTGCACGCGGCTCTTCTCCAACTGCAGTTATCTGATCACGATCATCATCTGCAAGAGAATCTTCGGTGGTATCAATTTCGTTTGTCATTGTGTTCTGGCTTTAACATGAATAGGTGCAAAAGATTCGCTTTGAACAATTTCCACCAGCGACTCTTTAATCAATTCCATCACCGCAAGAAAGGTGACGACAACTCCAAGGCGTCCCTCTTCGGCCTTAAATAGGCTGACAAAGGGTACAAAATGTTGGTGCGCCAAGGTGTCCAATACTTGTGCCATCCGCTCGCGCGTAGAAAGCTTTTCTTTAGACACATGATGGCTTTCAAACATATCGGCACGGCGCAAAACTTCTGATAGTGCCAATAATAATTCCTGCAATTCGACGTCGGGATCGAGACGCGTCAGGCTACGATCCGGCCCAGGAGCAGTCACTGGAAATACATCGCGGGATACCCGCGGTACATGATCCAAATCGACTGCCGCTTGCTTGAAGCGTTCGTATTCCTGCAAACGACGAATCAGCGATGCACGCGGATCATCCTCTTCCTCATGTTCTTCTGACGAACGCGGTAACAGCATGCGCGATTTGATCTCTGCCAACATGGCAGCCATCACTAGATATTCTGCAGCCAACTCGAACTGATGGGCTTCCATTAAATCGACATAGGCCATGTACTGGGAGGTAATTTCCGAGACATTGATATCGAGAATGTCGATGTTTTGGCGGCGAATCAGGTACAGCAATAAATCCAATGGGCCTTCAAATGCCTCCAGAAATACTTCCAGTGCATCGGGCGGGATGTATAAATCCTGCGGTAACTGGGTATAGGCTTTGCCATGAACCATCGCAAAGGGCATTTCACCCTGCTGCGGGCTCTTCTGCGTATGAACGGCAGACTCAATCGGCGCCCCTTCACTTGCACTTGCACTTGCACTTGCACTTGCCTCAGCAGCATTGGACGCCACATCAGCTGGTGCAATAAGATCCGAAGATGCCGTAGGGTCGAGGGTTTCACTCACGCAAGGGACTCACAATTAGTAAATAAAATCAGCTGTTTTAGTGGTAGTACCGGATAGCAAGGGCGGCATTATAGCCATTTCGTGAGGCGCCGGACAGCGCACTGATTGCACAAATAACTTCTATACAGATCAATTAGTTAGAATCAAATGGTGAGAAGTCACCCTTGCCTTGGCGAATCAGTTGTGGCGTACTCTCGGTCAGGTCGATAACGGTAGTCGGCTCTAGCCCACAATAACCGCCATCAATCACCAATTCCACAAAGTGTTCGAGGCTGACACGGATGTCATAGGGATCGGTCATCGGAAACTCTTCCCCCGGCAGCAGCAAGCTGCTGGTCATTAAGGGTTCACCCAGCTCTTCAAGCAAAGCCAACGCAATAGCATTATCGGGTACCCGCAAACCGATGGTCTTGCGTTTGGGATGCATCAAACGACGCGGCACATCCGCAGTCGCTTCAAGGATAAAGGTGTAAGCACCTGGAGTATGATTTTTGATCAACCGATAGGCTTGATTATCGACCCGAGCATAAGTCGCAAGTTCAGAAAGATCGCGACACATGAGAGTGAAGTTGTGATTTTTATCCAATTTTCGGAGGGTGCGAATGCGCTCTAGCGCGTCCTTATCGCCAATGTGGCATCCAAGTGCATAGGCTGAATCTGTTGGATAAACCACTAATCCACCTTTGCGGATAATATCGGCGGCCTGAACAATTAAGCGATGTTGCGGATTTTCTGCATGAATTTGAAAAAACTGGGCCATTGTGATGACTCCCTACAACAATCCACCCAATCAAAAAATCTTCTATCAGGCGGAAAAGATAAGTTTTTATTAACGTTATTAGTTATAGCCCAATAATTCCCAGACAGGCTTAGCCTGCGCAGGCAGCTGGCCGAAGCCTCCTAACTCTTGCCAGACTTGGCCGGGAAGATGAAAATCTGAGCCGCAGGATGAATGTAATGAACGCGCATTCGCAATGCGCAATAAGTCCTCGGTCAAACTGGCTTGCTGCAACCCGCTAATGACTTCCAATGCATTACCACCAGCAGCTACAAATGAATCAACAAGAGCGCACATTTTTGTTCGTGTCAGTTCATATTTTGCAGGATGCGCAAGTACAGCAACTCCGCCAGCAGCATGAATCCAACCAATTACCTGATCCATAAACGGCCATTGGTATTTCACATCCGCAGGCTTGCCTGCACCCAGATATTTTTTAAATGCCGCATTGATATTTTTTACCGCGCCAATCATAACCAAATACTGAGCAAAATGCGGACGCCCCAAAGTCCCATTACCGGCGATTTCTTGTGCTCCTACCAGCGCACAGGGAAATCCAGCTTTGGATAATCGATCAGCAATTGCTAACGCGCGTGCAGTGCGCGCTTGATTCTGAAATTCAACCGCCGCAATCAGCGCGGGTGAATTAACATCGATGCCCAAGCCGACAATGTGCACGCCACCTTTACCCCACTGGCTCGAAAACTCGATGCCAGATATCAAGGTGATGCCAGATTCCGTCGCGGCTTTTTGTGCAATACCCACACCGGCTATGGTATCGTGATCTGTAATCGCCAACACATCGACACCGCGCTCTTTTGCCCGCGCAATCACGGCCTCAGGGCTTAGCATCCCGTCAGAAAAATGAGTATGGCAATGCAGATCAAAAATCACTCAGACTCCACGCAGTAAATACATCATCAGGATTGGTCATGACCGACAATAACACCGAAAAGAATGTGAGCATGTTAGCCGATAAACTGCCTACAGAGTCCGCAAATTCACAGCCAAAACCGAAAAAAGAAAACTTTTTAGCTAATCTGCTGATGAATATTGTTATTCCCACGCTCATTCTGACCAAGCTCAGTGGAGATGAATATCTCGGAGCTACTTGGGGCTTAGTTGTTGCCCTCGCCTTTCCCATAAGTTATGGCCTTCACGATTTCCTTATCAACAAAAAAATTAACGCCTTTTCCGCACTCGGCATAGTCAGTGTGTTGCTCACTGGCGGACTCAGCCTTCTCCACTTGGCACCCAAATATTTTGCAATTAAAGAAGCCGCAATTCCTGGCATTCTTGGACTAGTTACACTTTTTTCAATCAAAACCCGCTACCCACTGATAAAAACTTTTATCTATAACGACAAAGTACTAAAAATTCAAAAGGTTGATGCGGCGCTCCAGCAATATGGAACACAAAAGCATTTTGAGCGGACACTGACAAATGCATCGCTAATGATTGCAGCCTCGTTCTTTTTATCATCAATATTAAATTATGTTCTGGCAAAAGTTATTCTGGTAAGTCAGCCGGGAACTGCAGAATTTAACGCTGAATTAGGTAAAATGACTGCACTGAGTTACCCGATTATCGCCCTACCTATGATGATCATCATGATGGGCACTTTGTTCTATGTGTTCCGTAGCATTCGCTTGCTAACACATTTAACGCTGGAAGATGTAATAAATGATGGCAGCACTAATTAGTTTCCTAACAAAATTAACTAATTCCTTGTCCCCATAATTGATTCACGCAGAGATTGCCCCATGCTTTACGCCATAATTAGTGAAGACATTTCAAACAGCCTCGAAAAGCGCAAATTGGCGCGCCCTGCTCATCTTGCACGACTACAGCAATTAAATGACGAAGGCCGGCTTTTAGTCGCAGGCCCGCATCCAGCTGTTGATAACATTGAACCGGGTGAAGCTGGCTTTACCGGCAGCCTCGTTATTGCGGAATTTGCATCACTCGATCAGGCACAATTATGGGCAGATGCGGATCCCTATGTCGCTGCAGGTATTTACTCACAAGTTGTTGTAAAACCATTTAAAAAAGTTTTGCCTTAATTCTTTTCATTTTTCAGTATCGGAGCAACTGTGAAAAAAATATTTACATTTGGTTGTACGCTATCGTTTGCAATTTTATCATTTAGCAGTTTTCCCAGCTTTGCTGTCGATAAATATGTTTCTGATGTTATTTACATTCCCGTACGTAGCGACAAAAATCCACAAGCAAGCATTTTGCAACAAGGTGTAGCGAGCGGCACCAAACTCAATTTTATTCGCGAAGAAACGGGTACCGACAATAATCTTTGGGCTTTGGTTACCACACCAGATGGCACAGAAGGCTGGGTACGCAGTCAGAATATTACCGACAAACCAACAGCATCCTTACAGCTGGCCGCATTATCCAATTCATCTCGTGATTTACTGACGCTACAAACTGAAAACATACAGATCAAAGGGCAACTGGAAAAAATTCAACAAGAGCATCAACAACTATTAGCAGACACTGAAGATATGCGTCAGGCCGCAACCACTGCTTTTAATTTAGAGGAAGACCATCAGCGCATGCTGAAGGTAAACCAGTTGTTACAAACTGACGCCGATGTACTCAAAGCAGAAAATGAAAAACTTAGAAATACCGATCGCTTTAATCACTGGATTTACGGTGGTGGTTTGGTATTTGGTGGTGTGTTTCTGTCATTCATTCTGCAAGCTTTTGGTCGCCGCAAACGCAAGTCAGATTGGCGCTGAGGTACGAATATGCCAAATCGATTTTTGAAAGTTTTCTTAAGCCTTTTTTTATTGCTCAGCTTAAATATCAAAGCGGCTGAGAATGCGCTAGTTGTGATAAACACTGATTTAGGAGCCTTTGTAATAGAAATATATCCAAAAGCAGCGCCTGCAACAGCGCAAAATTTCTTACAGTATGTCGATGCAAAATTTTACGATGGCACTATTTTTCATCGTGTAGTCCCTGGATTTGTTGTTCAGGGTGGAGGAATGACTTTTGATTTTGCTGAAAAAGAAACTCGAAAACCAGTCATTAACGAGTCAGTAAATGGCTTAAAAAATGACTACAAAAGCGTAGCTATGGCGCGGCAGCAAGATCCCAACAGTGCAACCGCGCAATTCTATGTAAATCTGCAAAACAACTCAGGCTTAAATGCAACGGACACAAAAGCTGGCTATACCGTATTTGGCAAAGTGGTTGCGGGAATAGATGTGATTGAAAAAATCGCACAGGAGCCACGCGGTATGTTCAAGGCATATCCTGAGGCTCCCAATTATGCTGTGCGCATCCTAAGTGCCGAGCGCACCGATGCGAGCGGTTTAGATGCATTAATCCAATCGCAAAATAAACCCAAACCATCCAGACTTAAAGATGCCTTGGTGCCTGCAAATGAAATCTCTCAATAATACTGCGCTTAGCGTAAATTTAAACAAAATTGCGCTGATTAGAAATTCTCGCCCTGGCAATTACCCTTGCGTGATTCATCATGGTGAAACTTGCATTAAATCAGGTGCGGATGGATTAACTGTGCATCCCCGCCCCGATCAACGCCACATCCGCCCACAGGATGTTTACGGCCTGAGTGAGCTGGTAAAATCCCATTCCGGAATTGAATTTAACATTGAAGGAAATCCCTATGCAGAATCGCTGGGTGACTTCCCAGGTTTTATAAAATTGGTACAAGATGTTCGCCCAGATCAATGCACACTGGTGCCTGACTCAAATGAACAACTCACATCTGATCATGGCTTTGATTTGAAAATTGCCGGAAAAAAATTGCGCCCATTAATCCATAAACTCCAAGATTTAGGTGTTCGCGTCAGTTTGTTTATGGACCCCAACATAGAGCAAATAAACCTCGCTAAAGAGTTGGGTGCTGATCGCATTGAGCTTTACACCGGCCCCTATGCTGAAGCATATAAAACCCAAGATGAAAGTTTTCGCATTCTGTTTCAAACTTATCTCAAAGCCGCCACTTATGCTCAAAAAATTGGCTTAGGCCTAAATGCTGGACATGATTTAAACCTCGACAATCTTGCACATTTCCGCCAAGTCCCTGCACTTTTGGAAGTATCGATTGGGCACGCATTGACCGTTGATGCCATTGCTATGGGATTACCCGTCGCCGTAAAAGCCTATAAGAAACTGTGTAATTAGCCTCTATTCACTACCCCACAACTAACGCAAGAAGTTCAGCATGAATAAAGTTCGCGATGACAGCCCTGCTTATCTGGAAAAGAAGCGATTTTTTGATTCATTGATGACAGTCTATGGGCGAAAAACTGTGCTTGAAGCACTGCAAGATCCTGCGACATTTATTTATCGCCTGCATCTAGCTAGCAGCAATAAATCAGCTGGCATTCTTGATGACATCATCTCTTTGGCAAAGTCCAAGGGAGCTGAAATTATTTTCCATGAGCGACAAGCGTTATCTCGTATATCCAAGAACGCATCCCAGGACCAAGGTGTCGCAGCAGATTTACAGTTACGCGGTTACCAACACTACGATGATTTTCTTACAGAAAATACAGGAAAGAATTACACCTTACTTGCTCTTGATGGAGTTCAAAACCCCCAAAACTTAGGCATGATTATTCGTTCAGCTTGTGCAGGCAATATCGATGGTATTTTGTTACCGCAAAAAGGCAATGCGCAAATTGATCCGCTCGTAATCAAAGCGAGTGCGGGCACCGTGTTTCGTGCGCCCCTGCTACGCTGCAGAGAACTCCCCCAAGCTCTACTCGACTTCAAGAAGGCTGGAGCTATTGTTTGTGCCCTATCCTCTCACGCCTCAACAGAATTAAAAAAATTTACGCCACAATCCTCTTGCGTTTATGTATTAGGCAATGAGTCAGAAGGAGTTTCAACAGAAGTAGAGGAAATTTGTAATGAGCAGATTTGCATCCCAATGAATAATGGCGTTGAGTCATTAAACGTAGCAGTCACCGCAGCATTAATTGCTTTCAAATAATAATCAAGTAATACTCGAGTACTAGATGAACTCTTATACTGAGGGGGACAATTTTTAAAGGGGTATTCCAAACCTTCAAAAACTATCGATTTATAACGAAAGGATGTAATTTGATAGGAAAAAACAAAGGAAAACCTTTGAATCACATCACAAAAAAAGCCTCAGAAGTGACAATGCATAAAAAGCGTGCCGCCTACTTTGTAATACTTTCATTGACACGATCACGCATTTCTTTTCCTGGCTTGAAGTGCGGAACATATTTTCCATCAAGAACAACTGCATCACCCGTTTTAGGGTTTCTACCAGTTCGAGGAGCGCGATAATGAAGGGAGAAGCTCCCAAAACCACGAATTTCAATACGCTCACCTGATGCAAGAATATCGGACATATAATCCAGCAAAAGCTTTACTGACATCTCAACGTCTTTAATAGTTAGTTGGTTCTGTTTTTCAGTAATATATTCAATCAATTCTGACTTTGTCATAACCTGATCTCTGTTATTAAAAAAACGTTAGAGCAACATAACCAGACGAATCAAAACAATAAATAGAATAAAAAGCGAACATCACAAAAGAACGGTGGCCGGCCATGCCGGCCACCGACCTGCAAGAAAGATTACTCTTTGCTTTGCATTTGCGCTTTAATCAAATCACCCAAAGTAGTTGGAGAAGCTTGATCAGATTGCTTGCTAGAAAGTTCTTTCATGGCAGTCTTTTCTTCTTCAACATCTTTAGATTTTACTGACAAGCTGATACTGCGATTTTTACGATCTACAGCAATAATCTTAGCTTCAACTTCGTCGCCTACTTTCAGCAGGTTGCGTGCATCTTCTACTTTTTCGCGGCTCAATTCAGAGGCTTTGAGAACAGCTTCAACATCATCTGCCAAAGTAATTACAGCAGCTTTAGCTTCAACTTCTTTAACGATACCTTTAACTACAGCACCTTTATCATTCACAGAAACGTATTCTGAGAAGGGATCGGTCTCGAGTTGTTTGATACCCAAAGAAATACGCTCGCGCTCTGGGTCAATGGCCAATACCACAGTTTCCAGCTCATCACCTTTCTTGTACTTGCGAACAGCTTCTTCGCCAGCTTCATGCCAGGAGATATCTGACAAGTGAACCAAACCGTCAATACCACCATCCAAACCGATGAAGATACCGAAATCAGTGATTGACTTAATTTTGCCACTGATCTTGTCGCCTTTAGCGCAAGTGCGAGCAAATGCATCCCACGGATTCTCTTGGCATTGTTTTAGGCCGAGAGAGATACGACGACGCTCTTCGTCAATATCCAATACCATAACTTCGATTTCGTCGCCCAATTGAACAACTTTTGAAGGATGAATGTTCTTGTTAGTCCAATCCATTTCTGAGACGTGGATCAAACCTTCAACACCTTCTTCCAACTCTGCGAAACAGCCGTAATCAGTCAAATTGGTTACTTTTGCTTTCACACGAGCGCCTTCTGGGTAACGCTTGGTGATTTGTATCCACGGATCTTCGCCCAATTGCTTCAGACCAAGAGATACACGATTACGCTCACGATCGAACTTCAATACTTTAACGTCGATTTCATCGCCAACGTTTACAATCTCACCTGGGTGCTTGATACGCTTCCAAGCCATGTCGGTGATGTGCAACAGACCATCAACACCGCCCAAGTCAACGAATGCGCCGTAATCGGTAAGGTTTTTAACAATACCCTTAACAGCTTGACCTTCTTGCAGTGTAGCAAGCAACTCGTCACGCTCAACAGAGTTAGCTTGTTCCAACACCGCACGGCGAGAAACAACTACGTTGTTGCGTTTTTGATCAAGCTTGATAACTTTAAATTCCAGCTCTTTACCTTCTAGGTGGGTGGTTTCGCGCACAGGGCGAACATCAACCAATGAACCTGGGAGGAAGGCACGGATACCAGCAACGTCAACGGTGAAACCACCTTTAACCTTACCATTAATAACACCTTTGATAACTTCTTCAGCAACATGAGCTGCTTCAAGAATTTTCCATGCTTCAGCGCGCTTGGCCTTCTCACGTGAGAGCTTGGTTTCACCGAAACCGTCTTCTACGCTTTCCAGTGCCACTTGAACTTCATCGCCGATCTGGAGAGTCAATTCACCCATTTCGTTGCGGAATTGCTCAGCAGGAATAACACCTTCTGATTTAAGGCCGGCATGAACAGTCACCCAGTCCTTATCGATATCAATTACTACGCCGGTGATAATTGTTCCAGGAACCATATCAACGGTCTTTAAGCTTTCTTCAAATAACGCGGCAAAACTTTCGTTCATACTCATGGTATTACCTATAGATTAGAGATGCAGACGCTAAAAACTCGCCCCATCTATTCCGCACGGCCAGTCATACGGGTCAGTTAAAATAAAGTGAAAACTCCCTCGGCTGGGTTTGACAGCTTTCACTACTGCTAAAAATGGCACTTAAGACACGAATCAAAGTATATAAAATTAGCAGGTGCGCAAGTCTAGCAGAATGCTCTTTATTTTTCAATAGGTTAGCGCAGGTAAGGCCTTGGGGCGGGATATACAGTCGTATGGAAACTTAAGAAAAATGAACCCTTGCCAGCTCTCTAGCAAGGGACTCTAAATGTTGAAAAATCAATAAGTTACAACACTCAAGCCACGCCCAACAGCGTAATACTGGAAGCCTAGAGTCGCCATTCTGTCTGGCTCGTACAAATTACGTCCATCAAAAATCACTGGATCGCGCAGAGCAGTTTTAAGTACATCAAAAGTGGGTGCACGGAAGTTTTTCCACTCAGTACAAATAATTAATGCATCAGCTCTTTCTAACGCGGCCTCTTTTGTTCCAACCAACTTGAGATCATCGCGCAAACCATATATATGCTGTGTCTCCTCCATTGCAACCGGGTCATAGGCTTGTACTTTGGCTCCTGCAGCCCAAAGCGCTTCCATCAAGACACGACTGGGTGCCTCGCGCATATCATCGGTATTGGGTTTGAAGGACAACCCCCAGAGGGCAAATACCTTACCCTTTAAATCGCCGCCAAAATGGCGCTCAATGTAACCGAAAAGCTTTCCTTTTTGGGCTTGGTTTACCTTATCGACCGCCTCCATGAGATTAGCTTTGTAATCCACGTTGTGCGCGATGTTAATTAATGCCTTAACATCCTTTGGGAAACATGAGCCACCATAACCACACCCTGGATAAATAAAGTGATACCCAATACGCGGATCCGCCCCAATACCATTGCGAACTTTTTCGATATCAGCACCCAACAATTCTGCAAGATTGGCCATCTCGTTGATAAAACTAATTTTGGTTGCAAGCATGGCATTTGCGGCATATTTCGTGAGCTCTGCCGAACGAACATCCATAAAAATCATGCGGTCGTGACTGCGGTTGAACGGCGCATATAGCTCACGCAACAACTGTTCAGCTCTTTCACTATCAGTACCGACCACTATGCGATCAGGCTTCATGAAATCATTTATTGCAGCACCTTCCTTAAGAAATTCCGGATTGGATACCACATCAAACGATACATTAACGCCCCGCTTTTCAAGCTCACCTGTTAGCGCAGCACTTACTATTTCCGCAGTCCCTATGGGAACAGTAGATTTATTTACTACAACCCTGTAATCAGTAATACGCTGCCCTATAGTTTTTGCTACCGCGACGACATATTGCAAATCAGCCGAACCATCTTCACCAGATGGTGTTCCCACCGCAATAAACTGTAATTCCCCGTGCTGAACTGCACGATCCATATTAGTTGTAAAGTTTAGTAAGCCATGCTGCACAGCTTGCTTAACAATAGCTTCTAATCCAGGCTCGAAAATGGGAATTACACCTGCAGTAAGGTTGTCCACTTTTTTCTGATCGATATCAACACAGAGAACATCATGACCTACGTCCGCCAAGCAGGCGCCAGTCACCAAGCCTACATAGCCAGTTCCAAATACCGTTACTTTCATTAGAAACTCCCTAGCCTATTAATGCGATTGATAAAAATCTTTAAGAACGCCCATAACTATCTTCGTACCGAATAACATCATCATCCTCAAGATAGGGGCCCGACTGAACCTCTACAATTTCCAATGGAATTTTTCCAGGATTACTTAATCGATGCTTGGTTCCGACTGGAATATAAGTAGATTCATTTTCTGATAAAAGAAGAGTTTCATCGCCTTTTTGGACTAAAGCCGTACCCTTAACCACAATCCAGTGCTCAGCGCGATGATGATGCACCTGCAAAGATAAACTTCCACCAGGCTTAACGCGAATGCGATTTACCTGGTAACGGTCGCCATTATCTATAGCGTCATAGCAGCCCCAAGGACGATAAATTTCGCGATGCTGCAGATGTTCAGAACGTTTTTGTTTTTCAATTTGGGTAATGATGGCTTTTACTTGTTGTGCTTGTGACTTATCTGCAACCAACACTGCATCAGGAGTGTTGATAATCATTAAGTTATTTACACCCAAAGTGGCCACTAATTTATCTTGTGAAAAAACTAACGTATTTGTTGATCCGATATCGATGCTGTCACCAATCAAGCTATTTCCAGAAACATCTTTATCAGAAAGATCCCAGAATGATTTCCAATCACCTACATCACTCCAGCCAGCATCGAGAGGAATACAAACCACGTTATGGCTTTTTTCCATTAGCGCGTAATCAATAGAAATATTGGGCGCTTGCGCAAAAGAATCTTTGTCTACGCGAATAAAATCAAGATCTTGTACAGCCCATACTTTGGCTTGTTCGGCAGCTACCACAACATCAGGGCTTTGCTCTTGCAGCTCGCGCAAAAATACATCTGTTTGGAATACAAACATACCGCTATTCCAGTAATAACAGCCCTCAGCAAGATACTGTTCAGCCGTAGCCAAATCAGGTTTTTCCACAAACTCGTTCACGGGGAAAAATGCAGCGGAATGAGAGCCCGAAACGTGCTGCGTTTTTATATATCCATACCCCGTTTCAGGGCGAGTTGGCTGCACACCGAAAGTGGCTAGATGTCCAAGTTGGGCCGCCTGCACGGCATCGATCAGTGCCGCTTGAAATACTGCAACATTACTGATCATGTGATCAGCAGACAGTACCAACAGAATAGAATCATCACCCAAAGTACGTGCATGAATTGCGGCCAATGCCAGCGCAGGAGCAGTGTTGCGTGCGATAGGCTCCAAAATTATTGAGGATTTTTGTTGGCCGATTTCTTGTAACTGCTCAGCAACCATGAAGCGGTGTTCTTCATTACATACAACTATCGGAGGAGCAAGATTTGGCACACCCTCAAGGCGCAACAAAGTTTGCTGCAACATAGTTTTATCGCCAAATAATTTAAGTAATTGCTTGGGATAATGTTTACGCGACAAAGGCCACAATCGTGTTCCGGAGCCACCAGCAAGAATTACAGGAATAATCAATTAACTCTCCTTAATGAAAAATTTTGTACCTGAAAGTTTTATTGCCATAGCTACAAATAAAATTGAGCAAAAAATCAATCCAGGTCTCATCAATAATTAAACCTTATAGCGATCTTTTAGGAATGCTTTAAATTTTCCGCCGACTTCTAAGTGACGCTCACCATAGATTACGTTTGCCATCAAATAACCAATTTTTGTTCCGCAATCATGGCTACGCCCGATTAATTGATATGCTTCAACAGTTTCTTTTTCTATAAGTGCGTCCAACGCATCGGTCAGCTGTATTTCACCACCAGCACCAGGCATAGTTTTAGCCAACAAATCCCACACAGTTTTTGACAAAACATAGCGACCAACAATTGCCATATTTGATGGTGCTTCATCGATTGGAGGTTTTTCTACCATGGCTCTGATAGGGGCGGCTTCACCTGGACCAATTATGATTCCCGAACAATCGACCACACCGTATTTATCAACTTGATCATCAGGTACTTGCTCTACAAGAATCTGACTATTACCGGTTTCATGGAAGCGTCTTGTCATCCCTGCAAGATTGTCTTGTCTAAGATTACATTCTGCATTATCAACAATAACATCCGGTAATAAGACCGCAAACGGCTCATCACCGACCACTGACCTAGCACACAAAATTGCATGCCCTAACCCTTTTGCCTCAGCTTGACGGACAGAAATAACCGTAAGTCCAGGAGGGGTGATTGAGCGAACCTCTGCGAGCAATGAACGCTTCAACCGGGATTCAAGCTGAGCTTCCAACTCATAGCTGGTATCAAAGTGATTTTCAATCGTATTTTTACTAGCATGTGTTACCAATACAATTTCCTTAATTCCAGCTGCAGCCGCCTCTTCAATCACATATTGAATTAATGGCTTATCTACAACAGGCAACATTTCTTTTGGAATTGCCTTGGTGGCAGGCAACATACGCGTCCCTAAACCTGCTACTGGAATCACTGCTTTTTTCACTTGCATAATATAATCCTGATAAGTTCTTACGTTTTAATTGTTGAGCAAATGAAGCACTTCTTTGGTCATTTGATCGACAAGTGCTTGATTTCCACGACTTTCTACATTTAATCGAACTACTGGCTCAGTGTTTGACATTCGAAGGTTAAAGCGCCAGGAATCAAACTCAAGACTAATGCCATCGGTTTTATCAATATATTTCGCATCTGCCACATAATGATTAAATACTTTCTCTATGGCAGTTTTTGGATCAGATACATGACTGTTTATTTCGCCAGGCGACGGGAATTTTGCAATTCGGTCTTCAAGCATACTTGAAAGAGGCTGTTGTTTACGTGACAGCAACTCACATACTAATAACCAGGGGATCATGCCGCTATCGCAGTAAAAAAAGTCACGAAAATAATGATGCGCACTCATTTCACCGCCGTAGACTGCATCCTCTTCACGCATGCGTTCTTTAATAAAGGCGTGACCAGTTTTGGATTGAATAGCAAGGCCGCCGTTTTTTTCTGCGACGTCCAGCGTGTTCCAGGTTAATCTGGGATCATGAATAATTTTCGCACCAGGGTTTTTCAATAAAAAAGCTTCTGCCAACAAACCAACAATATAATAGCCTTCAGTAAATGCACCTGTTTCATCAAACAGGAAGCAGCGATCAAAATCTCCATCCCAAGCAATACCCATATCTGCATTATGTGTGATAACAGCTTCAGTAGTAGAAGCTCTGTTCTCTACCAGCAGAGGATTAGGAATCCCATTTGGAAAAGTGCCATCCGGTTCGTGGTTGATTTTAATAAACTCAAAGGGAAGATATTTTTCTATGGCATCTATTACATGTCCTGCCGCACCATTCCCCGCATTAACAACCAAGCGCAAGGGTTTGAGTTGTGCCACATCAACATAGGTCAATAAGTGTTGAATATAAGCATCTAAAGTACTGAGTTCACGAATACCACCGCGTGCTGCAAAATTCACTGGAGCAAAATTATTAGCTTCGGCCAGTCGCTTGATATCATTTAAGCCGGTATCGCCACTAATGGGCCTCGAATTGGCACGTACCAACTTCATACCGTTATAGTCGATTGGATTGTGACTTGCGGTGATTTCAATACCACCATCAGTTTTTAAGAAACTGGTGGCAAAATAAATCTCTTCTGTTCCTGCCATTCCTATGTCGATAACATCGACACCTTCATCGCGCAAACCATTGCTCAGTGCATTTTTTAATGTCTTGCTGGTAAGGCGAACATCGCCGCCAACTACAATACTCTTGGGTTGCAGAAACTGTGCGTAAGCACGCCCAATTCGATAAACAATATCTTCATTAAGTTCTTCGCCGAGTTTTCCCCGAATATCGTAAGCCTTAAAACAAGTTAATGTCATACTCTAATCTCATCTTGAGTGAAGGATATCTTGTGATTCCATGATGTAGTTTCAAACCTATTTTGAGGTGCGGATCACTCGTGCAAACTAATTGAGCATTCTTACAGTTTGTTGACACTGAAGAGTGCACCAACCTCATTTATTAATTGCTGCCAACATCTCGGCAAATACCTTATCGATCGTCATCCCTGTACTATCAATAATCACAGCATCTGCTGCAGGCTTAAGCGGAGAAATGGCTCGGTTTGAATCACGCTCATCACGCTCACGAATATCGCGCACTAATTCTGCCATTTCGACGGATTCACCTTTTGCGCATAGCTGCTTATAACGTCTCTCAGCGCGCGCCTCTGCACTTGCCGTTAAAAACAATTTGGTAATCGCATTTGGGAATACCGTGGTTCCCATATCCCTACCATCCGCAACTAAGCCGGGGGGACATACAAAATCGCGCTGGCGCTCGAGCAGTGCAGACCTTACGCCCGAATAAGCTGCAACCTGCGAAGCACCCATACCGACCGCTTCCTGACGGATTGCATCAGTTACCTCGTTACCTTCCAGCAAAATCTGCGCCGACTCATCATTTTCAAGACTAAACTTTACATCAAGTTCAGCAGCAGCTTGACTCACAGCAATTTCATTACCTAAATCAATTCCCTTATTTATAGCCATTAGTGCAACTAAACGATAAAGCGCACCACTATCCAGCAGATGGTAACCCAAATGACGAGCCAACATCTGGCTAAGCGTTCCTTTACCGGAACCACTAGGGCCATCGATTGTGATAACAACCGGAGTAGATACATTCATAGTGGAACCAGATTCCTTAATGTCTGCCTGATATTACTAAACCAAGGTTTGAATAATGGCTTTACATGTATCGGCAGGATTGGGGGACTGCGTTATGGGTCTGCCTATTACAATATAACTACTGCCTGCAGCGAGTGCGGCAGACGGCGATAATGTACGGCGCTGATCATCGGCAGGAGAAGTATTAAAACGAATCCCTGGTGTAACAAGGCAAAATTCACGCCCAAATTGATTGCGCATCAATGATGCCTCCTGCGCAGAGCAAACTATTCCATCAAGGCCACAGGAGTGCGTTAGTCGCGCCAATTTAATGACTTGCTCTTCAGGGCTGTGTGTAATTCCAATAGCATATAGATCATCCGCATCCATACTGGTTAACACTGTTACTGCAATCAATAGTGGGCGTTTCCCGGAGCGTTGCTCCAAAATATCACGCGCTGCTATCATCATCCGTTCGCCGCCAGATGCATGCACATTAACCATCCATACGCCCAATTCCGCAGCCGCCTTAACAGCTTTGCTTGTAGTATTGGGAATATCGTGAAATTTTAAATCGAGAAAAATATCAAAGCCTATCGCCATTAATTGCTCGACGACTTTCGGACCACATGCAGTGAATAACTCTTTGCCCACTTTTAAACGACAATCCTGTGGGGATAATTGTTTTGCCATGGCTAAGCATTGATCAGCATTATCAAAATCCATTGCGACAACAATTCGTGGACCTAGACTGGACATTTCTTGACCTCACAAAAAAGAAGAGCCCGAGTCATAAAACCCGGGCTCTCATTAAAACAAAATTTACCGCAAAATTCATTCGTTAACACCGCTCAGGGTGTTAACAACTGCTTAAATACGGATAATTTCTCTGTTGTTTGCGAGAGTCGCCTCGCCGATCCCTTTAACTTCCAGCAACTGATCAACAGTTTTGAAGTTACCATTTTCCTTGCGCCACGCAACAATAGCCTCAGCCTTCTTCTGGCCAATACCTTTCAATTTGGTTAATTCTTCAACATCGGCAGTATTGATATTAATAGCTTCCTGAGCTGCGACCGATTCTGCCTGAGCAGCAGGGGTTTTAACTACAGAAGTTTCTGCTGCAAAAGCCAGTGAAGAGTTGCCAAAAGATAAAATTACGATAGAGACGAGGGAAAGAATAAACTTCATAAAATAACTCCTTAATGTATTTATAGAAACACGCGATGTCCTGCTGCGTGTATGGGCAGAATATTGTGTTAGAGCAAAATTAAAAAGCAGACAATCACTATATTTTTTGTGCGACATTGCCTACACATAATGCAAAAAAAAGCCCTGAGTATTAATCAGGGCCTTAGTTTTTGCAGAAAAGACAATTAGCTAAGTAAATTTTTCAAATCTACGGCATTCCAGTGAGGGAAATGCTTACGTATTAATACATTCAGTTCTAACTCAAATTCACTAAAATTGGTTGCAATGTCTGCTTTTGCTTCCAGCTGCTCGATAACCATACCAGCACCGACGGTAATATTTGTTAGTCGATCAATCACAATAAAGGCACCGGTTGCACGGTTGTCATTATATTGATCAGCTACAACTTGCTGAGTCAACAGAATGTCGACAACTGCAATATCATTCAACTGTAGCTGATTGATGATTGAGTGCTCTTGGGTATTCACATCAATGCGAAAATCAATAGCTTCAACGACACCACTTACCACCTTGCTGGCAAACTTAAATAAGTACTCTGAATTAGCCTGCGTAGTTTTTTCTGCCATCCATACAATATGCGCCTTAAGATGGTTTGATTGCGGTACAGAATCTTTAGCCAGCACCAACATATCGCCACGACTAACATCGACCTCAGTTGTCAGGGTCAGTGTTACCGCTTGACCGGTAAAAGCTTCTGGTAATTCGCCATCGTAGGTCACAATGGATTTTACATAGCTTGTTTTTCCTGAAGGTAGCACACGAATTTCATCGCCAACCTTGACTACACCCGAGGCAACATTGCCACAGAAGCCGCGAAAATCGAGATTGGGGCGATTGACATACTGCACAGGAAAACGAAAATTCGAATAATTTTTATCACCGGCAATAGGTACTGTTTCGAAAATTTCCATTAATGTTTGACCTTGGTACCAAGGTGATCTTTCAGAACGATTAACCACGTTATCGCCATCCAGCGCCGAGATAGGTACAAACATTACATTCTTCATACCGAGCTTTGCAGAAAAATCAAAATAATCCTGTTTGATTTTTTCAAACACAGCTTGATCAAAGTTCAACAAATCCATTTTGTTTACAGCAACAACAATATGTTTAATGCCAAGTAGCGAAGCAATGTAGCTGTGACGGCGAGTTTGGGTAACTACACCGTAACGCGCATCGATCAAAATAATAGCGAGATCACAGGTAGACGCACCAGTTGCCATATTGCGCGTGTACTGTTCGTGACCTGGAGTATCCGCAATAATAAATTTGCGCTTTGCGGTAGAGAAGTAACGGTAGGCAACATCGATAGTAATGCCCTGCTCGCGCTCTGCTTGCAAACCATCCACTAACAACGCCAGATCAATTTTTTCACCGGTTGTACCGTGCTTGATGCTGTCGGAACGTATTGCATCCAACTGATCTTCATAAATCATTTTGGAGTCGTGCAACAAACGGCCGATCAGGGTACTTTTTCCATCATCTACACTGCCGCAAGTCAAAAAACGCAGCAATTCTTTTTGTTCATGTTGAGCAAGATATGCATTGATATCCTGCGCAATTAATTCGGACTGATGACTCATAAAGGTCTCTTTGCAATCAGTAAGATGTAACAAGCATTATTGTCGAAGAAATTGTTGCCGGAAAAATTAGAAATAGCCTTCTTGCTTTTTCTTTTCCATTGAACCCGAACTATCGTGGTCGATAACTCTACCTTGACGCTCTGAGGTAGTGGTCAGCAGCATTTCCTGAATAATTTCCGGCAAGGTGGTCGCTTCGGATTCGACTGCACCAGTCAATGGGTAACAGCCGAGCGTGCGGAAACGCACCATTTTTTCTTCAACCTTGTCATTAGGACCAATGGGCATACGGTCATCATCAACCATAATAAGCGTTCCATCACGCTCAACCACCGGACGTTTCGCAGCAAAATAAAGCGGAACAATCGGAATATTTTCCAAATGAATGTATTGCCAAATATCCAATTCAGTCCAGTTTGATAAAGGGAACACACGAATACTTTCACCTTTATCAACACGGCCGTTATAAATATTCCACAATTCCGGGCGTTGGTTTTTAGGATCCCAGCGATGATTTTTATCGCGGAACGAATATACACGCTCTTTCGCACGTGATTTTTCTTCGTCACGACGTGCACCACCAAATGCAGCATCAAAGCCATATTTATTCAACGCCTGCTTCAAACCTTGGGTTTTCATAATGTCAGTGTGCTTGGCACTACCGTGAACAAAAGGGCTGATTCCCATATCAACGCCATCTTGATTGATATGCACAATCAAATCCCACCCCAAGTCCTTGATACGTTGATCACGGAACTCAATCATTTCACGAAATTTCCAGGTGGTATCAACGTGCATCAGCGGGAATGGCGGTTTACCAGGAAAAAAAGCTTTCATCGTGAGGTGCATCATAACGGCGGAATCTTTACCTACAGAGTAAAGCATTACCGGCTTATCAAATTCAGCAGCCACTTCGCGGATGATATGAATACTTTCAGCTTCAAGCTGCTTGAGGTGAGTCAAGTTGTAGTTTGACATTCAATAGTTACCAGATAAGTACAGCGTTGGCAGTTAACGCAGCGTTGAAAAAATAGCAGCGATTATATAGAGCCGTGACGCAAGGTTTAATGACTAAAAGTTTCTAAGTTTATTCCTGTAAGTTTGGACCCTTACAAATTAATCTTCTCTAGGTGCAGCATGACGCTTTGCCAGCATCACCGTAAATTCATCACGTGCTTCTTTCGCACGACTAAAAACATTGAGCAAATAATCACTGTCTTCATGTTCAATGCTGCTGCGCAGGCGAGAAAGATTATCGATAAACAAATCCATCGATTGCAAAATCGCGGTTTTGTTGGCGCGCATAATATCGTGCCACATCACCGGGTCACTTGATGCGATGCGCGTGAAATCACGGAAACCACCTGCAGCATAACGAAAAATATTGGGATTTTTTATATCTTGCGCGAGTGTGTCTACTAACGAATATGCAATCACATGAGGCAGGTGACTCGTTGCACCGAGAACTTCATCATGCTCCGCTACCGACATACTTAATACTTCTGCACCAACGGCCTGCCACATACGGGTAACAAGATCAAAATGTTGAGCAGATGTATTTTCCAGCGGAGTGAGAATAACGCGATGATTTTCATAAAGGTTCGGATTAGCGGCAGTGACGCCACTTTTTTCTGAACCAGCAATAGGGTGCCCGAGCACAAATTGTGGTGGCACTACTCCAAACACCGCTTCAGCAGCCCGTTGAACACTACCTTTCACGCTAGCACCATCGGTGATGGTCACAGTATTAGCAACACAGCTTTTAATTTCTTCCAAAACCGCATTAACCGACAGTGTCGGTACCGCGATAAAAATAACATCACCCTGCCCTAATTCGCCGGCAATTTCCTGCAAAGAGGTATAAGCACGATCAACGACTGCATGATTCACTGCTTCGGTACAGGTATCGGATTTGCGCGCAATGCCAATTACTTCGGCGCAAGCACCACGCCGCTTCAAACCAGTGGCAAGACTGCCGCCAATTAAACCTATACCAACAACAACAAATTTATTGATCAAGGGTTGCGACATAAGTAATCACAACACCGCTTTGGGATAAGAGCCGAGTAATTTTAAATCGGCGCAACGGCTGGCAACTTCTTTCATCACATCACTGATCAAAGGCTCGTCGACATGACCGGCAAAATCGATAAAGAAAACGTAAGTCCAGGCACCCGTGCGCGATGGACGCGTTTCTACTCTTGTTAAATCAATATTGTGGCGATGAAAGGGTTCCAGCAATTTATGCAATGCACCTGGCTCATTGCGCATAGCGACAACGATAGAGGTTTTATCAACGCCGCTTTGTGGAACCGCTTGTTTACCAATAATTAAAAAGCGCGTGGAGTTATCCGGCTGGTCTTCAATTTTTTCGGCAATCATTTTTAAACCGTACAATTCAGCCGCCATAGAACCAGCGATAGCAGCCGCATTCCATTCACCTTTAATGCGTTTTGCTGCTTCTGCATTACTACTAACGGCTACTCGCTCAGCGTTAGGATAATGTGCATCCAACCACTTGCGACATTGTGCGAGCGATTGTGAGTGGGAATAAATACGAGTGATACTATTGACGCTAGTGACATCCGACACCATTAAATTATGGTGAATGCGCAATTCAACTTCACCGCAAATTTTCAGGTTGGAGCCCATAAAATTATCAAGTGTATGGTTTACTACACCTTCCGTAGAGTTCTCTACTGGAACCACACCATAATTTACCGCACCCGCTTCTACTTCCCGAAACACTTCATCAATCGCAGAAAATGGCAAGACTACTGCCGAGTGACCAAAGTGTTTTAGTGATGCTTGCTGGGTAAATGTTCCTTCAGGACCGAGATACGCCACTTTAATTGGATTTTCCAATGCCAAACAAGCCGACATAATTTCACGAAACAATCGTGCAACTTCTTCGTTGCTGAGCGGGCCATTATTACGCTCCATCGCCTTGCGTAATACTTGCGCTTCGCGCTCGGGGCGATAAAACAAAATCTTGGCATCTTCAGGCAGACTCGCTTTCTTTACATCCGCAACTTCTTGCGCGCACTCAGCACGCGCCGAAATCAAACGACCGATTTCTTCATCGATCGCATCAATTTTGTTGCGCAGTGCAAGTAGCTTTTCGGCTTCGGTTTGATCAGTGCTCATTTACTTACTCGTCAATAGCTTCGTCTGCAGCATCATCGACAATATCGTCAGCCACATCATCTGCAGCTACACTATCGTCGAGCGCTTCTTCACCTTCGGCTGCTTCAGCACGAGCCAGTTCACGCTTGGCAGTTTCATCAACATTTTCTTCAATGCGCTCCAAGCCCTGCATGCGCTCGCCTTCCTTCAATTTAATCAGGCGTACACCTTGCGTGTTACGGCTCAGCACGGAGACTTCATCAACGCGAGTACGAACCATAGTACCTTGGTCGGAAATCAGCATGATTTCTTCACCATCAAACACTTGTACTGCACCAACCAACTGACCATTACGCTCGGTAGTTTGCATACCGATAACACCTTGCGAGCCACGGCCTTTAGCAGGGAACTCGCCAACTTCGGTGCGTTTACCGTAGCCATTTTCACTCACGGTAAGTACTTGGCCATTTTCCATCGGGATAACCATGCCGATTACGCGCTGGCCTTCTGCCAAGCGAATACCGCGTACACCGCGTGAAGTGCGACCCATCGCACGTACTTGTGACTCACGGAAGCGCGCAGCTTTACCGGAACTTGAAAAAAGAATTACATCGCATGAACCGTTGGTGATAGCGGTACCCACCAAGGTATCGCCTTCGTCCAATTCAATCGCACGCAAACCAACGCTACGTTGACGTGCGAATTGAGTGAGAGCAGTTTTCTTCACGGTCCCGTAGGCAGTTGTCATGAAGATGAATTTGTCGTCGTCGTAAGATTTCACCGGCAGGATCGAGGTAATACGCTCACCCTCCTCCAATGACGGCAGCAAATTAATGACCGGGCGGCCACGTGATTGACGGCCTGCGACCGGAATCATGTAGACCTTCAACCAATACACTTTCCCGGCATTCGTGAACAACAACACCGTATCGTGGGTACTGGCGATCAATAAGTGCTGAACATAGTCTTCATCTTTTACTGCAGTTGCAGATTTACCCATGCCGCCGCGGCGCTGCGCTTGGTAATCATCCAGCGGCTGGCTCTTCGCGTAACCGCCGTGAGAAATAGTTACTACACGATCCTCAACGTTGATTAAATCTTCGTTGGTCAAATCCATACTTGAAGCAACAATTTCAGTGCGACGCTTATCGCCGTAGTCACTGATAACTTGCGTTAACTCCTCGCGGATCACTTCCATCAAACGCAAAGCATTACCAAGAATTTCGAGGAACTCAGCAATCTGGATTAGTTTTTCGTCGTACTCGGCGAGCAGCTTGTCGTGCTCCATGCCGGTCAAACGATGCAAACGTAATTCAAGAATCGCTTGCGCTTGCGCCGCCGACAAATAGTAATGACCATCGCGCATACCAAACTCGGATCCCAAATCTTCAGGACGGCAAGCATCTTCACCAGCGCGCTCAAGATACGGCGCCATTTCAGCAGCATTCCAGCCGCGCCCCATCAAACTGTCTTTTGCCTCGGCAGGAGACGCCGAGTTTTTAATGAGCGCAATCACTTCATCAATATTTGAAATCGCAACCGCCAATCCTTCCAATAAATGGCCGCGCTCGCGCGCTTTGCGCAACAGATACACAGTGCGGCGCGTAACCACTTCACGGCGATGCTTAACGAAAGCTTCAAGCAATTGCTTGAGGTTGAGAATTTTTGGCTGGCCGTCATCCAGCGCAACAACATTTACGCCGAAGGTGGTTTGCAATTGGGTTTGCGAATACAAATTATTGAGCAATACGTCTGCGGCTTCGCTCTTTTTAACTTCGATAACGATGCGCATACCGTCTTTATCAGACTCATCGCGCAGCTCACTAATACCTTCGATTTTCTTTTCTTTTACCAGTTCAGCAATACGCTCAATCAAACGCGCTTTGTTGAGCTGATACGGAATTTCGTGGATAAGAATTGTTTCGCGGCCAGTTTTTTCATCGCGCTCAATTTCAGCTTTGGCCCGCACGATAATGCTGCCACGCCCCGTACGGTAAGCCTGCACAATACCAGCGCGACCATTGATGATGGCGCCAGTAGGGAAATCTGGCCCCGGAATAAATTCCATCAATTCGTCGATGGTGATATCCGGGTTATCAATCAGCTCCAAACAGCCCTGCACCACTTCTTTCAGGTTATGCGGGGGGATATTGGTCGCCATACCTACGGCAATACCTGAAGCACCGTTAACCAGCAGATTGGGGATACGGGTTGGCATTACTGCCGGGATTTGTTCAGTGCCGTCGTAGTTGGGCACAAAATCGACCGTTTCTTTGTCCAAATCCGCCAGTAGATCATGGGCGATTTTTGCCATACGGATTTCGGTATAACGCATGGCCGCCGCGCGGTCGCCGTCTACCGAACCGAAGTTACCCTGGCCATCAACCAACATATAACGCAAAGAGAAAGGCTGCGCCATACGAACGATGGTGTCGTATACAGCAGTGTCACCGTGCGGATGATATTTACCGATTACGTCACCCACCACACGGGCAGATTTTTTGTAGGGCTTATTCCAATCGTTGTTAAGTTCGCTCATCGCAAATAGCACACGACGATGCACGGGCTTCAAACCATCGCGCACATCGGGCAAGGCGCGACCTACGATTACGCTCATGGCGTAATCAAGGTAGGACTGTTTGAGTTCGTCTTCGATACTTACTGGTGATATTTCTTTGGCGAATTCGACCATGGGAATACAGCTTTCCTTTCTTATTTAAAGCTACGGGCTTAAAAAGCGTTAAGTGATGGGCTGCGGTTACAAGCAATTGGACGGATAGCGCCTGTTTTGCGCACCAATCAAATAGAAGCAAAAACCGCTACCCTACTACTGCCAAACAAAAGGCTGGCTAAAAATGCATCTAACGCTTAATTCAGGGGCGCGATGGTAGCATAAAATCTATGGGATAGGCAGTTGGCCAGACTGTATCGCTATGAAAATACGGATGAATTTAACTATAAAAGGAAGCTACTCAAGACGATCGACACGTTCGCAAATCTGCCATAGCTGATTAGGGGCTTTGCAGTATACTGAGCACCCTTTTTTGCGACCCAAGCCGCCAGTTTACGCCTATGTTGACGCCTATCCCTGAACCACATCCGATTGATTTGATTATAAAAGCCCGCTGGATTATTCCGGTGGCACCCGAGAATCGAGTTCTGGAAAACTGCGCGCTAGCCATCGATAAAGGACGAATTTTGGCATTGATACCTAACGATGAAGCCGAACGCCGCTTTGCTGCGGCAGAGACAATCAATCTAGGCAGCCACGTATTGATTCCCGGACTCATCAATGCCCACGGCCATGCAGCAATGAGTTTGCTGCGCGGTTATGCCGACGACCAACCGCTGCATACTTGGCTCAACGATCACATCTGGCCAACGGAAAACCGCTGGGTAGGTGAAGAGTTCGTGCGCGATGGAACCCAGCTCGCCATGGCGGAGATGATCAAAACCGGCACCACCTGTTTCGCCGATATGTATTTTTACCCCGAGCAAGCCGCACAGGTCTGTCTGGATGCAAAAATGCGCAGCCAGATCAGCTTCCCGATCTTTGATTTCGCCACTTCTTGGGGCTTGGGGGCAGATGATTACTTCGCCAAAGGGCTCGCCCTACATGACAGCCTGCGCGCTAATGATCAGATAAGCATCGCTTTCGGACCTCACGCACCCTATACGGTGTCCGATGCACCGTTGCAAAAAATCGCCGTGCTCGCACAGGAAATGGATATGCCGGTGCAGATCCATCTACATGAAACTGCCTTTGAGGTAGAAGAATCGCTCAAGCAATACGGCAAACGCCCAACGCAGCGATTGATGGAATTAGGCTTGCTATCACCACTGACACAATGCGTGCATATGACGCAAATTACTGATGTGGATATCGCGCTCTTACAGCAAACCGGCGCACATGTTGTGCACTGCCCGGAATCAAATTTGAAATTGGCAAGCGGCTTTTGCCCGGTCGATAAATTAATGAAAGCCGGAATTAATGTTGCACTCGGTACCGACGGCGCAGCGAGCAATAATGACCTGGATTTATTCAGCGAATTAAAAACTGCTACATTACTGGCTAAAGCAGTTGCTGGTGATGCCGCTGCATTGGATGCTCATACCGCCCTGCGCATGGCCACACTCAACGGCGCCAAAGCCTTGGGGATGGATGAAAAAATCGGTAGCCTTGAAACAGGTAAATATGCCGACATTACGGCAATCGATTTAAGCGGGTTAGGAACACAACCTTTATACAATCCTGCATCGCAATTGGTTTACACCCATTCAGGTCAAGGTGTAACCCATGTATGGGTGCAAGGAAAAGCGTTACTCATTAATCGCCAGTTACAAACACTGGATGAGCGCGAAATTTTAGGTAAAGCCAATTGGTGGCGGAAACAAATCGCCACTCACTAAATTTACGAAATGGAAAACATTATGGCCAATGTCGATACCGCCGAAATTGCAAAATTTGAAGCCCTCGCCAGTCGTTGGTGGGATAAAAACAGCGAATTCAAACCGCTACACGATATCAATCCCCTTCGCGCCAATTTTATTGATGAGCGCTCACCTGTTGCACAGAAAAAAATAATCGATGTGGGTTGCGGTGGCGGCATTCTTGCCGAGTCACTCGCACAGCGCGGCGCTGTAGTGACCGGAATCGATATGGGCGAAGCCCCACTTGCCGTTGCGCGTTTGCACGCATTGGAAAGCGGCGTTGAATTAACCTACGAGCAAATCACTGCAGAAGATAAAGCAGCGAAAATGCCTGGTGAGTTTGATGTTGTTACTTGCATGGAAATGCTGGAGCACGTGCCTGATCCATCATCTGTTGTGCGCGCTTGCGCGCAATTGGTAAAGGATGGTGGCGACGTATATTTCTCGACCATTAATCGCAGCCCGAAAGCCTATGCATTTGCGATTCTGGGCGCAGAATATATTTTAAAACTGCTCCCTAAAGGCACGCACGACTACAGCAAATTTATTCGCCCCTCCGAATTGGCACAATGGCTGCGCGCAGCGGGTTTGGAGTTGCAAACCATCACTGGCATGACCTACAACCCGCTCACCAAACACTACAAACTTAATCCGAATGATGTCAGCGTGAATTATCTCCTGCATGCAAAAAAGGTCAGTGAATAATGGCAAAACCTATTCGTGCAGTGATGTTTGATCTGGATGGGACTTTGCTAGATACGGCGCCCGATTTTGTTGTTGTCGTCAATCAATTACTCAAGGAACAACAACGTCCTGCACTCGCCGCAGACACTATTCGTGCAGGCGTTTCTAACGGCTCCAAAGCACTGATTAAACTTGCATTTGCAATCGATGAAAACAACGAGCAATTTGAGCCGCTGCGCCAACGTCTGTTGGAGCTGTACTTACAAAACCACTCTGTATACACCAGACCATTTCCCGGCATTACTGCATTAATTGAACAATTAGCCGCGCGCAATATCGCGTGGGGTATTGCCACCAATAAACCTGCGCTTTATACACTGCCATTGATGGTCGATATGAACATGCAGCCGCCACCGGTCAGCATAATTTGTCCCGATCATGTGGCGCGCAGCAAACCCGATCCTGAATCCTTATTTCTCGCCAGCAGCCAATTGGGCTGTACGCCGGAAGAAATCATTTTTGTGGGCGATCACAAACGCGATATCGACTGCGGTAAAGGAGCTGGCAGTATTACTATCGCCGCCGCCTACGGTTACGTGGATGATGGTGATGACCCCGCAAGCTGGAATGCTGATTACTGCGTAAACCACGCCGATGAAATTTGGCCAATCATTGAAAAATATTTGTAACGCCCGCCGGAAAAAATACCTTATTTAAAATTATTTACTGAAGACGTATTTATGCAAATCCCAAACGATTACAACATCAAACCTGAAGCATTAGCCGGAAAAATCATTCTGATTACTGGTGCAGGCGCAGGCATCGGCAAAACCGCCGCAAAAACCTTTGCCGCCAGTGGCGCAACCGTCATTCTCTGCGGGCGCACTATGGCCAAACTGGAACATGTTTATGATGAGATAGAAGCGGCAGGTCATCCTCAACCAGCTATTTACCCGATGAACTTTGAAAGTGCCGTAGAAAAAGATTACGACGATATGTGTAATGCCCTTGACGATACATTTGGGCGTTTAGATGGGATTTTATTCAACGCCGCCGATTTAGGTGAGCGCACACCATTAAGCAATTACTCAGTGGATGCTTGGCTGCGTTGCATGCAAGTAAATGTTAACTCCCCATTTATGATGACGCAGGCATTGTTACCCCTGCTAGCGCGTGCGGAAAATGCGAGCATTCTATTTACCAGCTCAAGTGTTGCATTTAAAGGCCGTGCATTTTGGGGTGCTTACGCCGCATCCAAAGCAGCCATAGAAAACTTTATGCAAACTCTGCACGATGAGTTAGAAGGCGCAACAAGTATTCGAACCAACAGCATTAATCCTGGCGCTACCCGTACCGCAATGCGCGCCTCTGCCTATCCAGCCGAAAATCCAGAGACAGTCAAAACTCCTGAAGAGTTGATGCCATCTTATGTGTATTTATTAGGCGATGATTCTCTCGGTATTAGCGGGCAGGCGTTTCATTATCAATAATAAATTATTCGTCAGTAGACGATGATTCTTGGCGCCTATAAAAACTTACACAATCAAAAGCGCTTATCGTGAAAATTGCATATAATGCACATCTTTGTCCCCGTAGCTCAGCTGCATAGAGCAATCCCCTCCTAAGGGATAGGTCGCAAGTTGGAATCTTGCCGGGGACGCCATCTGAAAAATTCAACCAAACCTTTATTAGGTAATGCGCCAGTTAATAGTGCGTTGGGCAACAACACTGCCGTTAAGTGATCCAACTGTCGTAAATTATAAAAATGAGCGCTTATTGATGCATGAACAATTTATGTTGCGCGCACTGCATATATCAAAAAATGCATTGCCCTCTTGCACCCCAAACCCTCCTGTCGGTTGCGTATTAGTTAGGAATGGAGAAATTCTTTCCGAAGGCTTTACTCAAGCTATTGGCGGTAATCATGCAGAAGTTGAAGCATTTAATGCTTACTCAGGTAGCTTCGATGATGTCACTGCTTACATAACTTTGGAACCGTGCTCATTTACAGGGAGAACACCAGCTTGCACATCTATGATTTTAAAATCTGGAATTAAACGTGTTGAAGTCGCGATGTTGGATCCTGACCCCAGAAATAGCGGCAAGGGGATACAAATACTTATTCAAGCTGGCATCAATGTGCGCGTGGGATTGTGTGATAGTGATGTAGCTAAGTTTTTGACTCCCTATCTAGGAAAATCCTAACCTATTCATTGCACCCCCCTACGGCCAAGGGGCTGGCGTAACATTAATATATTGCGCACCACCTTCAGAAGGTTCAGGTTCCGTTTTTTGCGAATCAATACCACAGGCAATCTTGCGGAATTCTTCACGCACTTCAGAAAAATCTGCACCAGATAACGTTAATTCTTTATTGGGAGAATTATCGATAATCCACACAATCAGTTCATTGATTTTGCTGGTTACTTCCAATGCAAAGGTGACTTGTTCTGGTGCTTTAGGCATTGCTGACTCCTGGAAAAAGGGACATTAGTTTCCGGCAAATACTCTTGCCGCATAAAATCCTGCTACCGCTGATATCGCACTTACACAGGCGCCCCACGCAATATCAACAAGGGTAAGCGTTATCGACCAAGTCTTTAATGTAGCCATATTAGTCAGGTCATAACTGGCGTAGACGATAATTCCCAGTAATAACCCTAAGCCTGCCGCAACCATCCAGTTCTGCTCGCGCAGTGCCGGGCTTATTGCAAAAACAACCAATCCTGCTAGATATAAAACATAAAAAGTTACAGCAGGAACCATTTTGACTTCTACCGCCATAAGCTCACCCATATGAGTTTTATAAAAATCTTTGGCTACGATTGTGAGCCAAATGAAATCCATTACACAAAAGACAATCGCCGCACCAAGGTAAGCCGCAACATAGGGCATAACAATTTTCCTTTATCGTTACAGAAGCGATAAAAATGAAATATTAAAAACGGAGTTTGACATGCTCACCTTTCGGTCTGGAATGGCCACCAGTGAGTGCTGCTTTAGCGAGCGCAAACAAACGCAGCATTTTATTGGTTTCAGAATCCCAATACTCTGCCGAATAAGTAGTGAATTTTATTAGCGACAAATGCGGATCATTAGGCCCCAGCGGAAACCAGGCTTCCACCATTGGGTTCCACAGCTGTTGCGCTTTTTGTGAATTCTTAATCAACACAGCGCTACCAGACATACTCACATAGATGCTATCGGATGGGCTTGAAAAGCTGATATTAGTGGACGGCTCATGGTACAAATGTTCTGCAACCTGACTTTCATCTGCAGTGAAAAACCATACTGTTCCATCTTCATCAATTGCTTGATGTGTCATAGGACGACTAAACAAATTATGGTCAGCACTGAGCGTAGTCATCATACAAAACTGTATGGGATCGATTTTTTCACGCAATCTACTAATCGGACTTTCTACGAGTTCAAACACGGCAATTACCTCTCTCGCTACTTAATTTTCAAGTGTGGTAAAAAGACTTATTTCTGCATTCAATACTTTTGAAACAGGGCAAGCCTTCTTGACTTCATTCGCCACTTTCTCAAATTCTGCTTTATCAATACCGGGAACTTTTGCTACCAAATTAAGATGTACCGCTGTGATAGTGAAATCCTTGCCCGATTGCTCCAATGTCACTTCTGCCGTGGTTTGTAGTTGTTCAACGGTCAATTCAAGCTCTGTTAACCGTGCAGCCAAAGCCATAGTGAAACACCCAGCGTGCGCAGCACCAATTAACTCTTCCGGGTTAGTGCCCGGGCCATCTTCAAAGCGAGTATTGAAACCATATTGGGTGTTTGAAAGCGCTTTGCTTTGAGTAGAAATATTGCCTTTCCCTTGTTTCAGGTTGCCAGTCCAGGTTGCGATTGCTGTGCGTAACATAATTAGCTCCACGATTAATCGATTAACAAACCAACGCAATCAGCGATATATATTCGCAGCGGCGTTATTAATGGTATGACAATCGCAGTTATGGGCTAAAGCGTCTGTGCGGTAACTAACGTGAGTGATGGGCGTGGATTAAATACAGAAAGGGGAATAAAAATGCGGGAAGATGATGTGAACGATAGTAAAGGCGTACTCAGCGAAGCAGCGCCTTAACAGTTTTAACATGATAGTCCAAAATGATCATTAAATTCGTCTGGTTCGCGAAACCCAGTTTTAATGCTTTCAGATCAGCATTAAAACTGTAGAACTTATACAAAATCACTTAACATCTCCAAGCGATGAACCCTCCCTCATCTGCCTCATCAACCTCACCGCCACATACACCAAAACCCCAACCGCTAAAATCAAAATCGCCCAGAACAAAATAGTCCGCCAACTAATTTGCATGGCATGGCGAGCAAACGAATTCACATCCGGTTTCAATTCTGTAAAACCCACCTGCCCCCACTGCAATGTTTTTCCACTCACCAATTGCGAAAAAATCTGGCTGCTGGTTTGTTGATTATTAGCGGCGGCTTGGTCATCTATTGCAATATTATAGGGTGCGGCATTGTTGGCGATAAACTGTAGGTTTTGTGGTTGGCGATGAAAAACCAAGGTGGGATTGAGTGTGGTGCGCACCAACTCATTGAGCTCAACGCGCCAATAGGTGTCGCTATTACTGTAGATAGTGATTGCATCGCTTTGCTGCCAATCGCCACCCACTTGCGTGTTAAACCAAATACCTTGGTGGAGCAATTGCCAAGCTTGTTTTTCTGAATGCCGGGAAAATACTTTGATGCCATCACCATACATAGTGGTGGCAAGGTTAAGGCTTATATTGGTGATAGGGGCAATATCGTCGCGCGTAAACTCCCATGCCGAGACGGGCATTGCGGCGGTGTGATTGCCTGCGCGCAGTGCTGAATTTTGATCTTCAGCCAAAGCGCCATTTACTTCCCATATATCCGCCACTGGAGCGTTGGCGATTTTATCGGTATTTTCAATCTGGATTTTGGTGAGCTGCAAATTTTCGTTGCCGCGAGTAAATTTCAATCGTAAATAAGCGTATTGCATCTCACTCAAATTAACGGCGATTTTATTGCGTTTCAGCTGCTGCCCTTCTTTTTGTAATTGCACCAGCGTGGTTTGGGTAACGTTCGACCAAGTGGTGAGGTCGTTGGTGCCGCTGACTTGCACTTCAAGATATTGATTACCGTCATTCACTTGCCAATCGACAATTAATTTATCGGTGCGCGTTCTTGAATCACTCAAATCGATCACATAAAAATCCACCGGCACGCTTTGATCTTGCAGCTTATCATTAGTGGTTTTTTCTACACTGACGGAAATTTCATTATCATCCAAACGGATTGATGCGCTACTTAAGGCAATTAATGCTTCAGGTGGCGCACCGACAGCGACAGGGAAAAAACGGGCATCCGCGAGTTGCGCGTGTTCATTCACTTGCGTGCTGGGCGCGGTGATGCGATACGGAAGTTTGTTGCCTTGCTTGTCTATCACAACCAAATCATTTAATTGTGCATCGGCACTGTAACGATAAATGTCATGTCAAG
>Ga0247803_1000017_pt1 | contig 190232 bp, 165 predicted proteins | sample UWRJL014104B1_FD_180928 | JGI IMG/M metagenome (GOLD analysis project Ga0247803, IMG submission 180928) | Plant litter microbial communities from Arlington Agricultural Research Station in Wisconsin, United States - UWRJ-L014-104B-1 | ecosystem: Environmental > Terrestrial > Plant litter >... | reverse complement strand
AACCGGCACTACTGCCAACACTGTTAGCTTCAACGACAGCCTGACCACGGCTGGTGCTGGCAGCTATGACTATAAAGTCATCAGCTACACCGACAGCATCCCGGCGGTGGCGACTTCGCCGTTGACACTGGTGTATGCGGTGACGACGTCGTCTGTCAGCAGTGTCGCTAGCTCTGTTGTGTCCAGTAGATCTAGCTCCAGTGTCCCTCGTAGCAGCTCAAGCGCTCCCGTTAGTAGCTCTGGAACCACAAGTTCCACTCCAGCTTTCCCAGGGAATGCGACTACCGGTGGCAACATCTTCAAAACCAAAGGTTGTGCGGGTTGCCATGAAGATCCGGATGGCGATGGTGTATTTGAAGGCTTTGCGTTTAACGTGAACTCCTTTACTTACCCAACAAGATTCGCCGTCAATAACTACACCGATGCAAATGTTGCAGGTTTGAGTACCTTTATCGGCCAGCAAATGCTTCCTCGTGTTGGCGGTTGTACTGACGCTAACTGTGCGGATCACTTAGCTGCCTACTTATGGTCGCTTAAAGGCCGTAGCCAATCGGGCGCGGTTGCATGTGATGCATCTTCACCGGTTAAGTACGGTATGCGTTCAGTCAAGTTGCTGACATCTTTCGAATATCACAACTCGTTGCAAGCGTTGTTTAATAGAACATTGCCGGCCAACTTTGCGTCGAAAGAATTGGCTAACGCCGATAAGACAGTTGCTAACCTGCCGAACCACTTAACCGAGCCAGTTTCTGAGGCGCGTTTGTTGTCTTACAAGAAAAACGCTGAGGATATTGCTAGCTGGGCAATCACCAACAATGCAGTGACACTGAATAATTGTGGCGACACAACTACTGCAAACTGTGCGACTAGCTTTATCGACAACTTCGCGTATTTGGCTTTCCGCCGTCCGTTAACTAACGAAGAAAGAACCGAGTACAGCGCAATTGTCCGTAACAGTCCTACCGGCTTGCGTTGGGCAATCCAAACCGTACTGATGTCGCCGCAATTCCTCTATCGCACCGAGCTGGGTATTCCTGTTAGCCAGGCACGTTCGCAATCATGGGGTAATAGCTCGGTGTTCCAAAGTGCTGACAGTACTGCCTATGCATTGGATCCTTACGAGTTCGCTTCGTCATTGGCCTACATGTATACCGGCAGCGCACCAGACAGAACTTTGTTGAGTGCAGCAGCAGCTGGTCAGTTGGAAAACCCCACGTCGCTCGGCCTACAAATCGATCGCCTACTCGATTCAGATCTGGGTAAAGCACACATAGGTCGTTTTGCTGGCTTGTGGTTCCGCACTGATGATGTAGTGAATTTGACCCGTACTGGTAGCACCAATTTTAACCAGTCTGTGAAAGATTCGATGGCGCAAGAGATTCGTGAAATCTACAAATATGCGTTCTACAACAACCTGCCATTCACCGATATCTACACCGGTGATTACACCGTACTGAACAGCACCCTGTCGCAGTACTACGGCGTAAATGGTGGCGGTACTAGCGCGACTGATTGGCGGATGGTCAACACGGCTAACTCCAAACGCGGTGGTGTGTTGGCGTCTGGTGCATTTATGACTGTAAATGCCCACGCAGGCCGTACCTCACCGATCAAACGTGCAGTGCATATTCGTCAGGACATCTTGTGCCAAAACATCCCATTGCCAACATCATTCGAAGATAACACCGGGCTGCGTGATAAAGCCGCTGCTGACGCTCAAGTCGCGTTGGAAGCTGGCAATCTCACTACTACCGGGTTCTATGATATGCAAACCGCCGTACCGGGAACGCCATGTGCGCAATGCCATAACGCCATTATCAACCCACTCTTCGCAGTAGATGATTTTGACCACTTGGGCATGCCACGCGCGCTGAGCAACGGCAAGGTTGTGCAAAAAGCGTTGGATCTGAAAGGTGACGAAGCTCGCACCAATCTGGTTGAACTTCCAATGGTCAACAATGGCGGCCGTCTGTTTGGTGCCAATGGTGTAGGTACTGTTGGTTTCAACGAAGTGAACAATGAGAAAGATACTGGCTCACCAGGTCTTCCGTTCACTGGCTCCAAAGATTTGGGGAAAGTAATGGTTGCTAACGACCTGCCCGGCATCGATGCGTGTTTGATCCAAAAATCATTCCGCTACGCGACCGGTTACGCGCTGAGCAGACAGTTCCAGGACGACACGCTGGAAACTGCACTCTCTACCCAACAACAAGGGCAACTGGCATGCGTATCCGATTCGCTTAAAACCAGACTCTCGGCAAGCAATGGCAATCCAAAAGCCATGCTGAAAGAGTTGGGGATGTCTAACGTAATTCGTTTCCGTCGCTAAGGCTGAACGGGTGGGGTAACCCGCCCGTTCAGTAGACAACCAAAAACAGAATTCTAAATCCAAGAGGTTTGGTTATGAAAAAGATTGATAGCAAATTTTCTCACTTGCCCGAAGAAGACGCTCTCGAGGCAATGGATCATGTCAAAAAATTGGAAGAAGCACCTGCGGCTTACAATGCCTATTTGAAAGCAGATTATTACGGCGAGAAAAAAGAACGTGACGATTTCGTGCAAAAAGACCGTCGTCGCTTCCTTGATTTGATTGGCAAATCCGGTATCGCTATTGGCTTACTAAAAGGCTCTGCCCTAATGGGCGGCATTTTGGCTAACCGCCATGCACTTGCTCAAGATGCAACGAACAAACGCGTGGTATTTTGTTATTTGAACAGTGGCGCAGCAGCTGGCACCTGGATGCCGACCAGCGCAAGCCAAATGAATCAGATAACGCGCGCCTACGGTCCACAGGGCTACGCGGTTTCCGATATCTGCCACTTTCGTCAAGTGGATGTGATCACTTCAGGCCATGCCACTGCGCTTAATTCATTGGGTGTAACTGACTATGTACAGCCAACGATGGACAAGCGTATTGCAGCGGTCTTAGGTAGCAGCACTCCGCGTTCATCGATTTATTTGGGCGCAAAAGCAACTACTAGCGGCACATTGTGTAGCAATATCGGCCCATGCCAGGACAACCCAACCCAGGCACTTGCGAACATTTTTAGCAGTACTGGCGGCGGCGGTGGCGGCGGAACAACGCCTGATACCACCTATGCACTTTCTTACGATGCGCAATTGAGAGCGCTTGATTCAATTAAGAGCAAACTCAGCACCCAGGAATATGCACGTTATCAAGAGCACATTGATTCGTTGAAGAAAATCAAAACCAATACAGCCAATGCAAATAGCAGCAGTAGTGGTGGTACCACTACGACTAACTGCGGAACAGGCATCACACCCAGTGTGGCCAATATGCAGGCGACGGGTAAATCGCAGGCCGACATTATTGTTGCTGCTCTCGCTTGTGGTATTACCAAGGTTGCAACCTTGCAGTTGGGCAATCACCAAGGCGACTGGCTGGGTCACAACACAACCTGGAGCCAAGATGCGCATCAGGCATGTCATGGCGCACCTAACAATGGTGCGTTTGTCGAAATGTGGCGCTACCTGAACGAAGTGCCGGCTTACTTGATTGATAAATTGCGTAAAACCTCTGGTCCAGACGGTCAACCGCTTATCAACTCAACCGTAGTGGTACAAGTGACGTGTATGGGCAACGGCATGGACCACACCTCAGGTAATGGGCCATTTATCGTGGCGACACAAATGCCTGGCTTTGCGCGTGGTTTCTCCGCACGTCAAGGTGGCAATGTGTACGACTTAAATGGTGCGATTCCAAAAGGTATGGGCTTGACCGGAATAAATCTTGGAAGTAACACTCTCGGTCTTGTGTAATTTTCTTGTTTGACAAGCAGTATCTAAACGCCTTCTACTGCTCTGCAGTAGAAGGCGTTTTTTTTCGCAAAGCTTATTGGTAATTATCTCGCTACAATTTTAAAAACTAAATGTGGTAATAATTGAATGAACAATAACAAGCAGTATCCTGACCGTTTTATTGAAAGCCTCCGGTGTCCTAATTGTGGTGGCAATGCACAACAGGGATTTCAGTTTGATAATCTCCAATGCACCCAGTGCGGAACAAATCATTTTTCGCTGGGAAATGTTCCCTGTTTATTTCCTGCGGGGATTCATCAAAAACTGATTTGGCAACATCAAACTGCCACTATGCATTACATGGCGCAACAGGGATTGGCTGCCTTGCACGAATCACTTTCGCGTTATGATTTAACCAGCAGCACCCGTCGCCGATTGACTGATATACAAACTGCCTGCCAACTCAATGTAGATACCATTCTCTCGCTGCTGCAAAAATACGGAATTGATCCGATTCCTAACGAGCAATTAGGGCAAATGAATCCCGGTGACTTAAACGAGTATTTTGATTTACTGTTGCGCGATTGGGCATGGGATACAACCAGTGATGCCAACCCGGAAAATTCCTCTGCTATCGAACGAACCTTGGCCGCCATCCAAAAACTTCCGTCAAAACCAACACGCATTCTGGTGCTCGGCGCCGGAGCAGGCAGATTAAGTTGGGATTTACATGTCCATTTGAAACCTGAATACACCGTTGCCTTGGACAGCAACCCTGTGTTGTTGGCTGCCGCTGATGAGTTGGTTAATCAGCGCCAGCCTATCGCAATCGGCGAGTTTAAAAATTTCCCACAAATTGGTTTTCAACCTGCACAGAGCTGGTTATTACAGCCACCAGTAGATTCTGATAGTTTGCGCGAGACATGGTTTTTATTAGGTGCAAATGTATGGCAATTGCCCTTCTTGCGTGAAAGTTTTGATCTGGTTGTTACGCCGTGGTTTATCGATGTTAACGGCGGTGATGTGAGGGATTTAATCGGGGTAATCAATGAAAAACTGGTGCCGGGCGGACACTGGTTGAATTCGGGCCCCTTGTTATTTACCCGTCATTTACCAGTGCAATTAAAATACAGCGACACCGAGATAAAAGAATTTATGTCGCTCGCGGGTTTTACATTGATTACCGAAACTGTCGCCAATACCGATTATCTACTCTCGCCACTTGAAGCGAGATTCCGCCAAGAACAAGTGTGGACATTTATTGCGGGAAAAAATAAATCGCATGCGCCAGCACCGGTTATCGATGAGGAAATTGAAGCATGGCTAATCATGCATCATCTGGCAGTTCCACAACGCGATTATCCAAATCAGGATGCGCATCCGCTGATCGACGCAATACTGTCACTGGTCGATGGTAACCGCTCAATCAATGATATTTGTTACGAAATTGGCCCACATCTTCCACAAGATATTCCGGTAAAAGATGTCGTGGTCACTTTATTTGGCCAAATAATCTCTGAAAAAAATACTGAGGCATGATCTATCAGTCTTAGTATTGAATGGAGATTAAGTGCCAATCTGATCGGCTTTGCATTTTTGTAAGATTTGGCACTGGTTGAATCTATCTAAGCAGTAACTACACTCTCAACGCACCACGAAATGCTCTGGCAGCATAATAAGATTGCGCCCCGTTATGGTAGACAAAAACATTATCGTAACGGCGATCAGCAAATAAAGCGCCGCCCAATTTTCTAATTGCAGCTGGCGTTTGAATCCAGCTTGAGGTTTTTAAATCGAACTCGCCCAATGTCTGTAGCTCGCGATATTGCGCCTCTGTTAACAGCTCAATACCCATAGCCTTGGCCATATCAAGGGCATTATTTTCCGGCTTGTGTTCTTTGCGCGAGTCCAATCCTTCTCGGTCATAACACACACTTCGGCGGCCTTTTGGCGTTTCTGCTGCACAATCATAAAAAATGAATTCGCCTGTTTTTTTATCATAAGCAACAACATCCGGCTCACCGCCCGTCGCCTCCATTTCATTTAGCGACGCCAGTTTTTTAGCGTTAGCGTCCAGCTTTGCTTGCACATCAGCCCAATCAAGCTCTTTATGGCGGCTCATGTTTTTTCCAAACCGAGACTTTAATATTTTAAGTAGTTCTTCGCATTGTTTGGTATTCATAGTCTTTGGCCTCCATTTTCGCTCTGATTACAAACCACGAGACAATAAGTCACTCAATTCATTTTCAGATAAATCACGTACAGATAAATCTCTGATATCTGCCGTACCTGGACCGCAACCAAAAAGAAGTGACAGATAAAACAAAGCTGCAAATTGCAACCTCATTTAATCTCAATCCCCGCCGCACGCGCAAAGGCAGCATAATCAAGCGCTGTATTTTGATCATGCACGATTCGCCATTGACCTTCTTGCAACTGAAAAACATAGGTAAGCCAAGTGGTAAAGGGAACAGCATCTGGCGTGGGGCGATAGTGATATTTGATTAGCGCCATGGCCATGTCTTCACCGACAACCTTATGAACAACTGATCCCTCCCAAATCCAGTTGGGGTCTTCAAACCATTGTTTATGGATTTCAATTGTTTCTGCTGGAGTTGTAAATGCATGGCCATTTTGAACAATGGTATACAGAGTATCGCCACGAGTGAGATGGGATTTAAAAGCATCTATATCCCTATTCGCGATAGCATCAAAATGCTGCTGTAGCGCAGCGTCGAAATCTGGTTTCATGGGAATAGCTCCGTCACAAGAAGTAAATATAAAAGCAAACGTTTGCCGACCAAATTTATTTATCCTGAAGGCAATCTGTAAAACCCGAACATTAATAAGAACTAGCCGTATAAATTTGACGAACCTCATCCGCAATAATCTGCGCGCCCTGCTCTACCACACTCGCATCCTGACAATAAGTTACACGAATACATTCATGGCAATGTTGCCAATCGCCTGCCAAACCCGGAAAGAAATGATGTCCCGAAACCACTAAAACACCGCGCGCTTTTAAACGCTGGTAAAGCTCTTCGCTGCTGATGGGTAAATCTTTAAACCAGAGCCACAGAAAAATGGCGCCTTCCGGTTTGTGGATAAAACACGGCAGATCGCCGAGGTGTTTTTTAAAGGTTGCCACCGCATGCTCCATGCGCGCGCGATAAAAAGGCGCGACGACTTCGCGGCTCAACTGCAAAATTTTTCCATCTTCTAATAAATGCCGAGCGAGTGCAGGGCCAAAATTGCCCGTGGCTAAACTTAAAATAGTATTGGCTTTGGCGAAGGCATTTATTACTTCAGGATTGGCAATAACAATACCGGTGCGTGCGCCGGGCAAACCTAATTTGGAAAGGCTGAGTACGAGGATGGTGTTGTCATTCCAGTGTGGTTGCGCGTCGGCAAATAAAATATTTGGGAAAGGAGTGCCGTAGGCGCCATCGACAATAAACGGGATTTGATGCTCGCGCGCCAAGGCATCCAGTTTTAATAATTCGTCATCGCTAATCACATTGCCAGTGGGATTGGTGGGGCGCGATACGCAGAGTGCACCGGTTTCACTAGTAATCTTGAGTTGTGAAAAATCCACGTGATATTTAAAAAAGCCATCGGGCAGCATTTCGATACTGGGGCGCGTGGAAGTAAAAAAATCGGCGCAAATGCCCAAATCGCTATAGCCCAAATATTCGGGCGTAAGCGGTAATTGAATGCGCTTTTTAGTGCCGTCGGCACAGTCACCCGCGAACAAATTAAACAGGACAAAAAATGCGGATTGGCTGCCATTGGCGAGCGCAATATTCGCGCGCGAAATTGGCCAGTGATATTCGTTTTGCAATAAGTTGGCGATGGCATCGAGCAATTCGGCATCGCCTTGTGGGGGTTGGTATACACCGAGCAGCTGATGGGTTTCGTGTGGGCTGTCGAGCGTTGCGCGCAGTGCGGCTTCAAACGCTTGCTCCATTTGCGGAATCCGCGCCGGGTTGCCGCCGCCCATAAAAATCATATTGGGGTTTACGCGTAAGGCTTCGCCCAAATCATCCATTAAGGTGACTATGCCAGCATCAGTGCAGAGTTTTTGGCCGAAGCGAGAGAATTGCATAAAAGGAAACCCGTTTGATAAAAACCACTTTTGGAAGCGGAGCAATCTAGCGGGTAAGGCAGAAAAACACTAGCGTGATTAGACCAAGCCGAATTTCTTTAAAATGATGGCGAGTTTTTCGGCGTTAACCGGTTTTTGAATAAAATCCATCGCGCCCAATTGGGTGACGCGCGCATGGGCGGTGGGTTGAATATCGCCAGAGATCACGATAATCATGGTATCCAACCCTTCTGCTTTTACCGCTTCCAGTACTTGGTAACCATCCATTTCCGGCATGGTCAGGTCGAGAAATACCATCTCCCCTTTCCCTTCACGAATCGCCTGCAAGCCCTCAGCACCGTTAGTAGCAAAGGTGATTTCGACATCCCAGCCTTCCGGGAGGGAACGCGCGACTTGCTTGCGCGCCATCATGGAGTCATCACAAATCAGTAGAGGTGTCGCCATGGGGTAAACGTATCTTCTATTAGTTATCTGGAGAGGAAACTGAACGCCCATTTTTATGGGCAGCCAATTGCTGTGGTCAAAGGTGAGTATAGTCAGGGATTTTTGCCCACAGCGAGTTTTTTACCGAGCTTTGCGCGAAGGTGATTATCACGCGGGCTGATCTGCCTTTTCTGGCTTGCCATGCAATTCAAACAAGGTGGCGACACTCACATCCAATTGCTGTTCGATGCTGGCATCCACACCGCCTAAAATCCTGATCGCATCGCCCCCCCAAGGCACACTCGATAATCCGTGATGATCTTTGGGCAATTGACGCGGCAAATCCAGTATCACGTTCAACTGCTGCAAACTCAGCAGATTCAAATTCTGGCTGAGCACGTAATCGCCCTGATAATTAGGGGTAATAACATGGTGTTTCACCAGCGCAGCGCTAATACGTAACCACTGTTCGGCGGCTAACCCCTGATGCATAAGTTCGCGCTCAGATACGGTATTGCCCTTGGCTGACGCGCGATAACAGCACCACAGAATCAACAAGCTGGCGAATAAATCGGAGTAATTACGATCGCGCAATACGATTTGGTGTGCGCCAATCGTATGTACAAATACGGCGCCGCCGAGAACAACAGTCCAAATCAAATTGACCCACAGCAGGAACAGGGGCAAGGCGGCAAAAGCGCCGTAGACCAAGGTAAAGGACGAGTGGCCGACGATCCACCCAAAAGCCGCTTTTAATCCCTGAAACCCCAATGTAGTAACAAGCGCGCCGATCATGGCATGGCTAACCGATACTTTGCAGTTAGGTACAGCGACAAACAACAGTGTAAAGGCCGCCCAGGTAAGCACCCAGGGCGCGAGTTGAAATACCCACTCAAATACACCGAGGCTATCGTAGGTGCCGACTAACAAGCGGAATGAGGCAAGATATGTGCTGATCCCCAGTGCGGCGCCAAGCAATAATGGACCCAGACTCAATATCGCCCAATAGAGGAGGAAGTTAGCAACGCCACGCCGACCGCGCGGTACGCCCCAGATAGCATTAAAGTTCTGTTCGATATCCTTGAGCATTAAATAAGCTGATACGAGCAAAAATAGCAGGCCAAATACCGTCAAATTGCGCGCCTGCTGGGCAAAATCTGTCAGGTATTTGCCCAGCTCCTGCTCGCTGTTAGGTAAAAAATGTTGGAACAAAACCGATTGCAGCTCATCGCCCATACTCTGAAACGCAGGGATGATGGAGAACATGGAATAGGTCACGGTCATCATCGGTACAGTGGCGAAGAGGGTGACGTAGGTGAGCGATGCAGCACTTTTCTGGCAGGCTTTGGCCTGATACTGACGCACCATCAAGTAGAAAAAACCCACTAGCCAGCGATATTTCTTGTGTGCAAGCGCAATCAGGGAGGGCGACAGCGGCATAACGTTAAATCCTTAAACCAAGTCAGGGCGCAGCCGCTATAATCTGCCGCGCCATCATGAATAGACGTTATCAAGAGAGATTTATGGTCACACTTTATCACAACCCACGCTGCTCAAAATCGCGCGAAGCCTTGAACCTATTGCGCGAGCAAGGGCTTGAACCTGAAATCATTCTCTATTTAGAAACACCACCAACAGCCAAAACCTTGAAAGCTTTGCTAGCGTCATTAGGCTTGGGCGCGCGCGATTTGTTGCGCAAAGGTGAAGATGTATATAAAGAGTTAAACCTTGCTGATGAAACCCTTAGCGATGCGGTGTTGATTAAAGCCATGGTAGAACACCCCAAATTAATCGAGCGGCCGATTGCAATTAATGGCAATAAAGCAGTGATCGGCCGGCCACCGGAAAATGTGAAAACAATTTTATGACGCCTTATATTTTAGTTTTGTATTACAGCCGCAGCGGCTCCACCCTCGAAATGGCAAAACAGATTGCGCGCGGAGTTGAGCAAGTGAGCGGCATTGAAGCGCGCTTACGCACTGTGCCTGCAGTATCGGCAGTTACCGAGGCCACCGAAGCAGCAATTCCTGACAGCGGTGCAATTTATTGCAGCGAAGCGGATTTAAAAAATTGCAGTGGATTAATTCTCGGTAGCCCCACCCGCTTTGGCAATATGGCCGCGCCGCTGAAATATTTTCTCGATGGCACCAGCGGCCTTTGGTTGAATGGCGACTTGATTAACAAACCGGCAGCGGTATTTACCTCGACTTCCAGCTTACACGGCGGACAAGAATCCACGCTGCTCAGCATGATGTTGCCACTGTTACATCATGGCATGGTGATCGCCGGAATTCCCTACAGTGAAGCGGGCGTTAGCAACACACGTACCGGCGGCACACCTTACGGCGCATCTCATCTCGCCAGCGGCGCGACACCCAGCAAACTCAGCGGCGAAGAAATTACGCTCTGCCAAGCGCTCGGCAAACGCGTCGCCACTCTCGCACTGCAATTAAAAGGTTAATGTATGACCCAGATTCCTGAACCCGACAACGTTCAACCCAGCGATGAAAAACCCAAAAAAGTCATCATCATTACCGATGCCGATTCAGTTGTGTTGCATAAAAAATTGCGCATAGGCCGCGCGCTGGTACACATTTGTTTTGTCGGCTTATTGCTGCTATTTACCCTCATCAATTTGATTCGCGCCAACGGCAATTTCAAATTGTGGATGTTGCAAATTATTCCACTGCTGATTTTTATCCCTGCACTGCTGCGTGAAACCCATCGCACCTACAGCTGGCTATGTTTTGTCGCACTCATGTATTTTGCAGCGATTATTCCGTTACTCATGAGCCGCTGGCTGTGGAGCGATTGGGTCATTACCGTGCTGGTGAGCGTTATGTTCGTCGCCGCTATGATGACCAGCCGCTGGCTGCAATACTGGAATTATTATTTGTCTACCAAAAGTAAAAATTCATAACCCTTTTCTGAAGGAAATTATTGTGTCTGTGAACCATTACGAACCACCGGTACCACCCAGCGCGCCGCAACCAAAACGCAATATTGAACCCGCGCCAAAATCACCCAGCGCATGGAGCCGTTTTTTTGGCGGCATTGGTGCAACTATCACCTGGTTACGCAACGCAGTAATGAATACGCTGTTTATTATTGTGGTAATTATTCTTGCAATCGCTATAGGTGCCAGCGCGCCGCAGCCGCTGCCAGACACTTTTGCTCTACGCATTGCACCTACCGGCGTGTTGGTTGATCAGCGCAGCTATATGGACCCAGCCAGCTTGCTATTGTCGGATGAGGATCCGCAAGAGCATGAAACAGTAGTCAGTGATATTGTTGAAGCAATTAACAAAGCCGCCAAAGACAAACGCGTAACCCTGTTAGTGCTAAGCCCCGGCCGCATGCTCGGCGGTGGCATTAGCAAAATGAATGACATCGGCCAAGCATTGGAAAACTTCAAAAGTGCCGATAAAAAAATCATCGCCGTGAGCGACAACTATTCACAAGACCAATATTACCTCGCCAGTTTTGCTGACGAAATTTACCTGCACGACATGGGTTTAATCGAAATCACCGGCTATGACCGTTACACCAATTACTATAAATCAGCATTGGATAAACTCGGCGTCACCATCCACGCCTTCCGCTCCGGCAAATACAAAGATTATTTAGAACCCTACCTGCGCGATGACATGTCGGCAGAATCGCGCGAGCACAATGCGCAGTGGCTTAACGAACTCTGGGCAAGCTACACCGGCAAGATCGAAAATCTGCGCCACTTACCGCCGGGCAGCATCAACGATTACGTAAACAATATTGATGCGCACATGGAATTAACCGCAGGCGATAGCGCCAAGGTCGCATTGGAAAAGGGCTTGGTTGATAAAATCGTCGCGCGGCAAGACATGGAAAAAATGCTTATTGAAAAAGCGGGACTAAACAAAGAAGGCGATTGGTATAACGGCATCGATGTTCACACTTATCTCGCCGATTTACGCAAACATCCACTGCTGGAACAAGATAAGGTCGCCGTGGTAGTTGCCTCAGGTTCGATTGTCGATGGCCATCAACCCGACGGTAGTATCGGCAGCGAAAGCATGCTGGAATTATTACGCCAAGTACAAAAAGACGAAGCGGTAAAAGCCTTGGTGATTCGTATCGACTCCGGCGGCGGCAGCGCATTTGCATCGGAAATTATTCGCTCAGAAGTAATTGCGTTACGCGAGAAAAAGATTCCGATTTATATTTCCATGGGCACAGTCGCTGCATCCGGCGGTTATTGGATCGCCACCGCAGGCGATAAAATTTGGGCGCAACCCACCACTATCACCGGCTCCATCGGCGTGTTCGGCGCCTTCCCTACTTTGGAAAAATCACTGCAGAAAATTGGCATCAATACTGACGGTGTAGGTACTACTGAATTAGCAGGTTCAATGCGCCTGGATCGCCCACTATCGGACAAAGCCAGCAAAGTTGTGCAACTCGGTGTAGACAGCATTTATCAACGCTTTATCAAACTGGTAGCCGACGCCCGCAAACAAGATATAAGCGCGATTAATGAAATCGCGCAAGGCCATGTATGGACAGGTAACAAAGCCAAAGAAATCGGTTTAGTTGACGAGCTGGGAACGTTGAACGATGTCATCAACGCTATCGCACAGGAAGCAAAACTCAGCAGCTACCAAGTAGAGTTTGTGCAGCTCCAATTATCACCAAAAGAAGAATTGGTTCGCTCACTGATGCAAGGTCACGCCGGTACACTCGTGCCGAGTTCATTGCTGGAAAAGTTCGCATCGCTGCGCGTACTAAACGACCTTTCCCCCGCATTAAAACCACTGAACGATTTGCGTAACATGAATGATCCGCAAGGCATTTATGTGCAATGTTTGGATTGTGTAGCACCTTAACGACATTGGATACCCGCATTCGCGGGTATCCATAACGTGTGTTTCTCACCATTTATTTTCATTGGGCGCAGCTAGCCAACTCTCCAATCCACGCCGATATAACATCCACCGCCGCCTGATCAACCACATGCGATGCTAACGGCGGCATCTGGTTTACATCGCGCACTTTCATACGCGCAAGCAATACTGAACGCTCGGGTTCACCCGGTGCAATAATGCGTACATTATTAATTCCCAAATCACCTGCTGTTGGCTGCACATTGCAAGTTTGCGTTGCGGCAAGTGAAGTGCTGTAGCGCAAATCCAAATTGACCGGCGTCGGTCCATCGGGGCTATGGCAATTGCTACAGTTGCTATGTAAATAACTGCGCGCACGTTGAGCTATAGTCGCACTAGTATCATTGAGAGGAAAAAGTGTTTGCGCTTTTTGAGTGGAGGTAATTGCGCTGGAAAATAAATTGATATGCGCGAGCGTATCCAGTTGGTGTGCATTAATTCCGCTCGCGCTGTATAGCATGGAATTATTTAATTGCAGGGTTTCCAAACCCAGCGAGAAATTCGCGACTTGTGTGTGGCAAGTAAGACATTGGCCGCGACTCGGAAACTGCCACTGCACACCTTCGATCAATTTTTCTTTGCCATCCGCTAATAAAAGCGCATCGGTTTGGTCATCGCGCCATTCATAGCTGAAGCCTTGCCAACCTAGCTCACTGCGTGTAAACAAACGTGTTTCGATAAAACGGTTATTCAATTTAAAATGTTTCATCAACACACTGCCGACCGGAAATAAAAAATCGCCTTCGATTGTCAAATCCACTGCTGCGTTATTGGGCAATGCAAAGTAACGGTCTTTATCCGCAGCATCTGACCATAGCGGACTGGCGACAGCATAGGGAATCATGGCAACTGCTGGTAATGTCGGATTGGCGGAATTTACGCAACCCGTTGCCGATAAATGCGACGCCATAACACCCGGTTGCAATTCCCCACCCGTCGCTTGCATTTTTACAATTTGCGAACCGGCGCCCGATTGACCAATCGCATACAATTCACCTTGATTATCTTGCGCGAAAGACACTATATCGACCGGCACAGTGCCGTGATTGCCAACACTGATAGTGCCATTACTATTGCGCGTAATGGATTGCATGGTATTAACGCAGTAATCAGTGAAAAAATATTTTCCATAAGCAGCAGGATATTGCGTGCCACGATAGACATAACCGCCGATTACTGAACAAACACCCGTGTTGTGACTAATTGATAGCACCGGTTTAATTTTATTCACGGTGGAGCAATTGGAGCGTTCGCTGTAACAAGAGTCACCCTCCATATCGCCCCAACCGTAATTAGCACCGCGCGTAACCAGATTCACTTCTTCCCACGCGACCTGCCCTACATCGCCCACCCAAAGTTCATTGGTTTCGCGATCAAAACCAAAACGCCAGGGATTGCGCAAACCATAGGCCCAAATTTCTGGCGCACCACCCGCTGCAAATGGATTATCAGAGGGAATGGCGTAATTGCGCCCACTACTAATGCCATCAACATCAATGCGTAAAATTTTCCCGAGCAAATTATTGGTGTTCTGGCCATTCTGTTGCGGGTCACCACCACTGCCGCCATCGCCGGAACTGATATACAAATAGCCGTCACTGCCAAATGCAATTTGTCCGCCGTTGTGATTGGAATAAGGTTGGTTAAAACGCAGTAAAATAATTTCTGAATCGCGATTAATCATTCCGTCGCTAGCAACCTCAAAACGCGTCACTCGTGTTTCCATATTATTGTTGGTGTTACGCCCGATATAATTGAAATACACGTAACGATTAGTCGCAAATTGCGGATGAAATGCCATACCCAATAAGCCGGTTTCACCGCCGGAAAAATCCACACGGTCTTCGATATTTAAAATTTCGGTTAGCACATTCGCTTCAGTTGTGTTTTGAAACCGCACCACTCTGCCCGGCTGACGCGTTGCATACCAATAATTATCATCGTCCGGTGCCTGCAGCAAATTTGTCGCATTGGCGATATTGGGTAGTGAAGGGAAAATCGCTTGCCAACTAATACTGGTCGGCGTACTGGAATTTATCGGAGCTGGCGCAAGGCAAGTCATGTTCGATGGTCGCTCGGCCAAACCTAGGGTAACCTCACTTGTACTACTTGTACTACCTGTACTATTTGCAGTAGCTGAAGAGGTTGAAAGAGACACTGAAGAAGTGGATGAAGAAGCAGTTGTGCTCACTGACGACTGTGCGATGGATATTGACGATGCAGGATTGTTACTGCCACCACTACCACCGCCGCAAGAAATGAAAAACAAACAACTGGTAATAATCAGTAAATTTTTTATTTGGGTTTTCATAGTGACTACCTTCCGCCGCGATAGAGCAATCTGAAATATCGTTTTGTTGTCGATCTTAAACCGATTTATTTGTCATTTATTTATCATACCCCTCATAATTACTCTGTTATTTAACACACGTTCATTCATCGTTTTCTTATTCAGGGACGAAAAAAAACCAGCACGAAGCTGGCTTAAAGAAATATCTTTTCTGTTGATTACACCCATTAACTATTGCGGCGTTAACACCTGAATAGCGGCCGATACATAAACTAGCGGTGCATTCCAGTTAATCGCAATTTCATTGCTGGCGTAGCTGCAGTAATTATCGAGATAGGATTTAGCGGTAATGTTCGACGGATAAGCGACATTGCAATCGGATTTATCCTGCTGCCCTGCTTGCGGGCCACCGGCGATGAAACCGGGAATTGGTTCTACAATACCATCGGCTTCTGAGGGGCGGTGATGCGGATGCAGTGTTGCCTTGGCGCCGTACCCGGTGACGAAGGAAGTGTCAGTGGCGTTGCGGCCGAGCACGTAATCGAGCATTGCTTGCGCAGCATCCAAATATTCACGTTTTCCATTTAAACGATAGCCCTGCACCAACATCATTGCCTGCCCCAGCGCAACGGAATTACTGCCCCACACAAAATCATTTTTTCCCATAGTGACGCCGTAAGCGGATGCCGCCCACTGCGTTTGCAAAGTAGCGGCGAGGCCATCGATGCGGTTGGCAATTAATTGTTTATCGGCAATTGCCGTTAAATGGTCGCGGTGCTGTGCGAGCGACACCCAAGCCAAGCTGCGCACATCGCCCCAAGCGGGAATTGTGGCCAAGGTTTCGGTGGGTTTCATCGCGCTGTAGTAAGCGTCTTTTTTGCTGGTTATGTACAACTCTGCCGCTGCCCAGGCAAATTCGTCGGCGAGATTTTTATCGCCGTATTCACCGGTTTTTATATCTGCTGGCTGCTGATAAACAACCGAAGGATTAGCAGCAGCCCACAACCATGCCGCTTCTGCAGCAGCCAACATTTTTTCCGACATACCCGGCAGTTGGTTCTCGTATTGCGCCATTACACGGCTGGCGGTTGCCATTACCGCCGCAAAATCCAAGGCTGCTGCCGTGGTTTTTTGCACGACATAACGTTCACTCGTCGCTTGATGCGGCATCACTGTGCCATCAAAACTTTTGTTGGTAAGCTTGTGATACACGCCGCCATCGTTCGGGTCTTGCATGGTGAGCATCCACTCCAGATTCCACAGCGCTTCGTTGAGTAGATCGGGAATGGCGTCGCCACTTTCAGGGATGTTTAAATTCTGGCTGTTGAAAAACTCAGGGAAGTGTTCGTAGGCGGCGAGCAGTGAATAAGTCGCAATGCCGGAATTGACTATGTATTTGTTGTAGTCGCCTGCGTCATACCAACCTTTGGGGCTGGAAATAACGGTACCTGCCGGGCGCGCGGCGCTAGCGGCGGAAGCGTGTACTAAAACCTGGGTATCCGGGTGGCCGAGTGGACGCGCAAATTTACCGGCATGAGCGGCTAATAATTCGGCGCTGTTGCGGTTGAAATAAAAGGCTTTGATGCTGGCGGCGTTTAGTGCGCTGTAGGCATCGCGGGCGATGGAAAACCGGTAAGAATCATTAGTGCCAGCGACGCGGATAAGATACTCGCCCGGCGTTTTTATGCTGGAGAAATCCGCCAGCTTTACGCTTTCTTCCGATGCAGTCCAAATAGCAGCGGCGGTTAAGGTGCCGCTAAATACCTCTTTATTAGTCGTCACATTAATGACGCTGAAACTAGTTGCAGCCACGGCGGGCACTACTGCCCATTTGGCCGACTCGGGTAAAAAACCCAGCTGGTTAAGTTTGATATTGTCGCCCGACAATGTGCTGGTGCTGATAGCTGCGCTGCTAATTGCCGCCGATTTAACGGCACTGCCGCCGCCATTTCCACCACTGCTACCGCAGCCAAGCATCAAACCAGACATGCTGACAAACGCCAGTGCCGACACTAAACGAGCCGGGGTATATAAAGCCATTGAGTTTCTCCATTGCACAGAAGGCCGATACCGGCCGGTAATTATCGTTATGTTTTTTAAACATACACAGCGGTAACGAGAGTACTGCTATACGGCGCTGTCAGGCGCCCCACTTTGCGTGAAAACCTGAAGTGGTAATTAGGTTGGAGCGAGTCTGGAGGTGAAGCGGGAGGAGATCAAATTGCTAAAACTTTCTTTACAAAAGGAATGGTAAGTTTACGTTGCTCGGCGAGCGAGGCATGGTCGAGCCGCGCTAACTGCCAGAAAAGTTCATTGGTGTCGCGCGGCAAGCGTTGGATAATGTATTGCGCCACATCATCACTCAATTCCAAACCGCGAGCGCGAGCACGCATCTGCAGCGCTTGTTGTTTGTCGTCATCACTCAGGCTGTGGACTTGGTAAGTTACACCCCACTGCAAGCGCGAGCGTAAATCTTCCAAACTCAACGCCAGTTCGCGTGGGCCGTGTTCGGCGGCAACCAATAGGCGTTTGCCTTGTTCGCGTAGATGGTTATAAAGAGTGAATATCGCCAGCTCCCAATCGGGGCGACCAGCAATGCTAGGTAGACAATCGAGGCAGACCAGATCGACCATCTCCAGCCCGGCGAATAATTCGTCTGGCGCGTAGCCAACCATATCGCGCAGCGGTAGATATTGCACTGACAAGCCCACACTCTGCGCTTGATGGCAAGCGGCTTGGAGCAGATGAGTCAGGCCGCAACCGGGTGCGCCCCACAAGTAAATGAAGGCTTCACCGCTGCCATCCAACTGCGCGCGCAAGCCCTGCACCACCATCGCATTGTGGGTTCGGGCAGGCGCGTAAAAGTTGTCAAAGGTGGCGTCATCATTCAGGTTGACGCTGAGCGACAGTTGTTGCGGCAGCTGCACCATAGTTACTTCTGCCAAACATAGAGCAAAGGATTTTCCAGCGTACCGCCACCCACTGGCACCTGCGTCCCAGAAGACTGAGCTAAGGAAGGCTGCGCAGTACTAACACCGGGAAATTGTTCGTTCGCCAGTGCCTGATCCAACTCAGCCATCGCATCAGCATCGATACTCTGGTCAACCGGTGCGACAGGCACTTCATTCGCTACCACGGCGGGTATTTCATTCAGGGTTGCGGTTTGCATCGGCGCCAAACGGCGGCCGAGTGCCAAAGTGCTCATCAATAACTTTACATCGCCGTCGGTAGTCAAACGCACCAATATGCCGTCGGCATTTACCTTGGCTACTTCCATGCGCTGCACCATCGCCAACTCATCCAAATAAGCTTGCGCCTGTTTGAACTCGCCAAAACTGGTGATATTGCCGATGCGCAACATAATGGCTTGCGGCCCTTGGTTATTGGGCATGATGGCGTATTGATTGGCGAAGTAATCGGCAGCGCGATCGACCGCCAGAGTGAACAGGCCGGCGACTTCAGGGGTTTCGTCGGCGAACGATTGATCGTCGTTGGCATGGATTAACTGCCAGTCACCCAACCAAGGGCCTTGAATTTCCACTGCAGGGGGGATTTCGGCCGAGGCATCTGCCGTCACGGAACTCGCTGATGATGAGGCTAGCGCAGGTACGACATCGGCGTCACTTGGATTTGCTGTAGCCAATGGATCAACAACCACCGGAGGCGGAATGGGGCCGAGGCTATATGGGGTGTAGCGGCCTACTAAAATTGCATCGGCTTTGTAGCGCTGGGAAGCGGCTTTAATTTTTTCCAGATTCAATGACCATAAGTCATCGCCACTGAGCGAGAGGCTGCCATCATCAGGAAAAGCCAGTGGCAAGCCGCGCTGATGTGCCTGCAATTGCAACGCGTGCAAATCCGCAGGGGCTGGCACCAGGCGCATGCCAGACTGATCTTTCACGACCAACCACACCAAAACTTGCGGCCGGTTTGCTGGCCAAATTGGCAACTGCGCCTGACGCAGCAATTGTTCAATCGCGCGCGGTTCGTAATTCAGTTGTAAACCGACTGCCGGGAAGGTTTTGCCATCAACCGTGATTTTTTCGCTGGAGGATTTGTAGCTAAAACCAAACAGATAATTCTGCGCCTTGGGCAAGGCGGCTTTAATAGCAGGGTTACTGAGCGCGCTGCGCTGGCCGGATACGCGCACAATGACTTCACCGAAAGTCGCACGGGCAGCGGCGTTGCGCTCGCTTTCCGCCTGAGACTTCACCAGAGTATCAGCGCGGTAAATATCGACCTTTTGCCCAGCAGTTGCTGCGCTGGCAAGGGCGACAATCAAGGATGAAACCAGCAGACGTAGATGCAGGAAACGCAACGGGAATTACCTCTAAATGCAGTCAGCAACAAGCAGGGAAGCGGCATTGTAGCAGGCTTAAACAAGCGCGCGGCAGACCTAATGTCAGTAGCGTCGAACAAAAACCCCCGATTCAAGCAATGCCCTTTTATACCGGGATCAGAATAACTTGTGCAGCCGCGGCGCTTTGGCCTGCAAGCAGCAACATTAGCTGTTAGAATGGCGGCCTTTTTTTCAACCAGTCCAACTGCCCGAGCTGTGAGCCATTCCTATGAGCCAAAACCAAACCCCTACACCATCCCTTAGCTACAAAGATGCAGGCGTTGATATTGAAGCTGGCGATGCGCTGGTCGAACGCATCAAGAGCGTAGCCAAACGCACCCGTCGCCCCGAGGTAATGGCGGGTTTGGGCGGCTTTGCAGCTTTATGTGAGATCCCCGAAGGCTATCGCCAACCAGTACTGGTATCCGGCACCGACGGTGTAGGCACCAAATTGCGCCTGGCAATGAACCTGCAAAAACACGACACCATCGGTATCGATCTGGTCGCCATGTGCGTTAACGATTTAGTGGTGACTGGCGCTGAACCGTTGTTTTTCCTCGACTACTACGCCACTGGCAAACTAAATGTTGATGTCGCTGCTGCTGTGGTATCCGGCATTGGCGATGGCTGTGAATTATCCGGCTGTTCATTGGTTGGCGGCGAAACCGCTGAAATGCCCGGCATGTATGAAGGCGAAGATTACGATCTGGCTGGCTTTTGCGTTGGTGTGGTAGAAAAATCAGAAATTATCGACGGCAGTAAAGTACAAGCGGGCGACACCTTGATCGCCCTAACCTCCAGCGGTCCGCACTCCAATGGCTATTCGCTGATCCGCAAAATCATCGAAGTCACCAACGCTGACCTGAAGCAAGATTGTGGTGGCAAACCATTGGCCGACGCGCTGATGGAACCAACCCGCATCTATGTTAAATCCGTACTGAAACTGATTAAAGAATCGCAAGTCAACGCCATGGCGCACATCACCGGCGGTGGTCTGACCGAAAATATTCCGCGCGTATTGCCGGACGATTGCAAAGCCGTCATCGACACTAAAAGCTGGGCATTACCTCCCGTATTCCAATGGTTGCAGCGCGGCGGCAATGTGGACATCCGCGAAATGTACCGCACCTTTAACTGCGGTGTGGGTATGGTGATTGCGGTTCCTGCAAGCGAAAAAGATAACGCCTTGAGCATCCTGCGTGCGTCCGGTGAGAATGCTTTTGTGATTGGTTCTATCGCCAAAGCCACGGGCGACGAACACCAAGTTGAATTGCAAGGCCTCTAATACGCATGTCATCTAATGAAGTAAAATCCTTGCGGGTTGTGGTACTGATTTCCGGTAGCGGTAGTAATCTGCAAGCGCTGATTGATGGTGTCGCTACAGGTGATTTACCCATCGAGATAGCAGCGGTTATCAGTAATCGCCCCGATGTGTTTGGCCTGACTCGCGCCACACAGGCAGGTATTCCAACATCGGTGTTGGATCACAAAGGCTTCGCCAGCCGTGAAGATTTTGATCAGGAATTGATGCGCACCATTGATGCTTATAAGCCTGGGCTGATCGTACTCGCGGGGTTTATGCGTATTCTCACCGCTGAATTTACCCAGCATTATTTAGGCAGAATGCTTAACATCCATCCATCACTATTGCCTAAATACCAGGGTTTACACACTCATCAACGCGCGATCGACGCCAATGAAAGCCAGCATGGCGTGACAGTACACTTTGTCACCGCTGAGTTAGATGGTGGCCCGGCGATTGTGCAAGCTATTGTCCCTGTATTGGAAAATGATGATGCTGGCCTACTCGCCAAACGGGTACAACGCCAGGAGCATGTGATTTATCCCCTCGCTGTCAAATGGTTTGCGCAGGGTAAATTGCAAATGGTGAATGGCAAAGCTGAGCTAAAGGGTGAACTTTTGCCCGCTTGCGGTTATCAAATTGAAGCCAACGAGCCATAAAAGGAACACTCATGTTAAGTATTCGAACCCTCATTTTTTGTACTGCTGCCTTGTTCTCAACACTTGTGCAGGCCGCTGACGAACCCAAAACATTTAATAATGAATATAAAGCCAAGCTCTATGGTTTTAACATTACCGTTACCAACCGCTTGACTAAAACGGCCGATAATCAATATGACCTGCTGTTTAAAGCAGACTCTATGATTGGTAGCATTACCGAACAAAGCAAAATGCAGTGGAATCCGGCGCAGCAAACAATTAGCCCGCTGCACTACAGCTATGCACGACGCGGCCTAAGTAAAGATCGTACAGCGGAATTAACTTTCGACTGGACGAATAAAAGCGTTACCAACAACGTGCAGAAAACCACGTGGCAAATGGATATCGCACAAAAAGTACAAGATAAGTTGAGCTATCAAATCCAAATGCAGCAGGATTTACTCAATGGCCAGAAAAATTTCACCTATCAAATTGCCGATGGTGGCCGCCTCAAAGAGTACAAATTCACGACCGTCGGCGAAGAAATGTTGGATACACCTTTAGGTAAGGTGAATACCATTAAAGTAAAACGCAGCCGCGAAAACGATGAGCGTGTCACCTACGCCTGGCTCGCCAAAGAGTGGAATTATTTGCTGGTGCGCTTACAGCAAGAAGAAAAAGGGGAGGCTTACACAATTTATATTCACAAAGCGACCCTGGATGGCAAAGCCATCGAAAAATTTTAACACTTGCTCTGCAGTAATTTGATTTACTTAACTCTATTCACCTAAACCTATTCACTCAAATCAAAAGGCTCTTTATGAATATCGCTGAAAATTGTGTCGCCAGCTTTCACTACACCTTGACCGACGGCACGGGCAAAGTGCTCGACACCTCAGAAGGCCAAGATCCTCTGTCTTACCTGCACGGTGCGGGCAATATTATTCCAGGCCTTGAAGATGCACTGGAAGGCAAAACTGTAGGCGACAAACTGGTTGTTGCGGTTGTCGCTGCAGAAGCTTATGGCCTGCGCGATGACAGCATGGTGCAAGAATTGCCATCTAACATGTTCTCCGGTATTGAGAACATCGAAGTTGGCATGGAGTTTCACGCTGAAACTGAACAAGGTTTGCAAGTTGTGACTGTTACCAAAGTAGAAGGCGATCAAGTGACTATCGATGGCAACCACCCACTGGCTGGTGTTGACCTGACCTTTGATGTTGAAATCACCGAAGTCCGCGCCGCGACTGAAGATGAACTCAATCACGGTCACGCCCATGGCGCCGGTGGTCATCATCACCACTAATCGCGTCGCGATGAAACCGAAATAGCGCTAGGATTTATAAAAGGCGAATCTCATTGAGATTCGCCTTTTTGTTTCAAGAGATTTTTTATCACTCACCGGAATAATCCCTATGATTGTGCTCTCACCCATCAAAACCTTAACGCTCAACAACCCTTCGCATAAAGACCGGCACCCACACTTGAGTGCGGCCAGTGGTTTGGTACAAGTTAATGACTGGCTATATGTGGTGGCGGACGATGAAAATCATCTTGGGCTTTTTATGCGTGACGGTAATGAGCACGGTGAGTTAATTACCTTGTTCTCCGGCAACTTACCGCTGGAACTGGAAGAACGTAAAGCGGCCAAACCCGATCTGGAAGTACTAACACTTATCCCTGCTTCAAAAAAATACCCTCAGGGCGCCTTGTTGGCTTTAGGTTCTGGCTCGAAAGACGCGCGCCACAGAGGCGTGATCATTCCCTTCACCACGACCGGCGAATTAAGTACTGCAGAGATAATTAACCTCACCTTACTTTATCGCGAGCTCAAAGAAGAAATTGGCAAAATCAATATCGAAGGCGCAGTGATTATCGATAACGATATTATTCTGTTTCAGCGCGGCAATAAGAAAAATAAACTCAATGCCAGCATTCGTATTTCGCTCAAACAATTTTTTCAATACGCGTTCGCCGACGATAAAAAAACCAAGCATAAACTCGATGCGACTATTACTGCCTATGAGCTGGGCGAAATAGACGGTGTGCCGCTGTGTTTTACCGATGCGACTCCCCTGCCCGATGGCAGTATTATATTTACAGCTGCCGCCGAAAATACTTCCGACTCCTATTTGGATGGCCTCTGCATGGGTTCCATTGTTGGGATCATCAATTCCAATGGCGATTTACACAGCACTATACCGCTCGATAAAAAAGTAAAAGCAGAAGGTGTGGAAGCCACCATCATCGATAACGCAATTCATCTGTTGCTAGTAACCGATGCCGACGACGCAACTGCGCCAGCGCAGCTGTATGCTGCACAACTCACTGGCTATTCATTGTAAGTCGGCCATCGCCCAAACGCCTGTCATTGCGCTGTAATACATAACCATTACCCTGCCTCTTTGCACTACGCTGCCTCGGTCACGCTGCTCTGCACAGGTTAGTTATGTTTTCTCCTCTACAGCAATTATCTAACGCTGGCCATCAATTAGATGGCGTACTCCAGCGATACAAATCTATTCTCTACCCGCAGCGTTATTTGACCTATCGCCGTTGGCTCGCACAACAGCGCAGGGATGTTCCAAGCGATCGACCCATAGTGGTATTTGATTTTCGCGATACACGAATAGACGGCCCACAAGGGCGGCGCTTTTATTGTCTTTTTATTTATTTTATTCGCGCTGGATTTTATCCTGTGCTGCGCGACAACTATTTAGTGCTGTGCAATATTCAGGACAAACATAAAAAGCTCTGCCTACAAGAAGCGTTTTCGGTATTGCAGCATGAACGGGATTTACCACAAGACTATTTACTCGTTACCGATAAATGGCATTCAGGTCTGGCGTATAAAGCGCGCAAAATCATTACCGTCAACTATCAAGCGAATTTTCACTCTGACGATATTTGTTTTCCCATGCCGTTTCCGATGTTCCCGCCATTGTATGCAGTACAGCAAGATTTACGTTTATCTGACTTTCGCCGGCAACCACGCCAATGGCAAATATTTTTTGGTGGCGATGCAGAGCGCGGCAAATACAATAAAAAATCCATCCGTAAAATTTATGCGAAATTAAGCCGCGCGCAGTTATTGGATTGCCTCACCGAATCACTTGCCCCTGAACATTTTATTGAATTACATAATGATGAGGCCCGGCGTAGCGCAGAAGAAAAACAACATCCGGGATTGGTAGTAATGAACACCCGTGAATGCAAAGTATTACCGGAAAATTGGCTGGCCACATTGGCGCGCGCAAGCTTCTTTTTAGCCTGCCCCGGTGTGCGTTACCCTATGTCGCACAATTTGATTGAAGCTATGGCTGTGGGCAGCATACCCATCACCCAGTATCCGGAAATGTTTTTCCCGCCATTGGAGAATGGTAAAAATTGTCTGACATTTTCCAACGAAGCAGAATTATTGATGGTTATAAAGACAGCCATGACAATGAGCGACGCAGATGTTGCGGCCTTATCCCAAGCCGCTACCGACTACTACGATAAGCACTTGGCACTTGGCACCCGTCAGCAGCATCACAGCGTTACTCGGACATCGGCCACGTCGCATCAATTTACGTCTCTTGCCATTTTTAAAAACTGGGGGCGGTTTCACCTGACATTTACCCAAGCCACGATGTTTAACCCCCATTGCGGCACTGGGGCCGTAAGAATTGCAAAACTTACAGCTCAGCTGAAATACTTTCAAATAAGCCATCTTAAAAGTGCAATCCCAGCCCTGAAATAGTCCGACAAACACCTCACATATCGCTTGAAAACCACGCCACATCGCAATTTATCCAGGGCAATAAATCCCAATAAAACTCTGGCACGCATGTTGCAAAATCCATCTCAGTAAAAAATGCAGCACTTACCCTGTCGTACAACAAAAGGTTTCATACCTTGCGATGAAAAGGAAAAAAATATGTCTGCCTCAATAAATGAACCTAAGAACATTCTGCTCAATGCGCTAAATTTGGAAACCAAACGCAGATTACTTCCTCATTTAGAGCTGGTGAAATTAAAGCAAGGAAGTGTCATTGCGGAATCGGACGACATTATGAAGAATGTGTATTTTCCGATAGATTCATCCGTGTCATTGTCATTTACAACCAAGGATGGCGACACCAACGAAATATCACTGGTGGGCAATGAAGGATTTGTAGGCATTGCAGTTTTTATGAAAGGCGGCAACTTACCGAGCCGTGCTGTAGTAAAAAGTAGTGGCTACGCCTATCGCCTTTCAAGCAGAAAATTTAAGGAAGAACTGTGCCGCAATGGCGACTTACAGGAATCTATGCTCCGCCATATTCAAGCGCTGCTTACCGACATGGCACACGCAGCAGCAGGTGAAAGCAACCCATTAGTTAATCAGCAATTATGTGAATTTTTAATGCTGATGCTAGACCGCCTTACCGATAATGATTTATTGGTAACCCAAAAAATCATTGCAAGCATGCAAGAAACGCCTAATGATAAAGTCGTCAATATCGCCGCTAAACAACAGCAATTTGACGTCATAGAGTACTCCCGTGGATCTAGCAAAACATGGGATCGCACGCTACCGAAGAATAGGTCTTTCGAGTGTTACACACTCATTAAAAAAGACACTGACTATTTATTGCCTCAAGCATTTTATGCCCAAGATAATGTTTATCGCTTTTCAGCATAAAGGAACTTATGCATAACAGAATTTCTGTTGATACCATCTCACGAGTGAGTTTTTTAAAAATGGAATTGATTGTTATGGGTAAATAGCAGAAGCTAATCCATCAATGCAATAATCACTTTCATTTATTGGTATCAATCCGCACGGAGAACAAAGCGATGAATATACTGGCAATTTGTGGCAGCTTGCGTAAAAAGTCTTGCAACATGGGTCTATTACGTTACGCCCAAACCAATACACCTGAAGGATCGCAAATCACTATTGCTGATTTATCTGCTATCCCTTTTTATAATTCCGATATTGTAGAAAAACCGGCTGCTGTTACGACGCTTCTACAGCAAATGGGCGCAGCTGATGCTCTTATTTTTAGCTGCCCTGAATACAACTACTCTATCGCACCCGCATTAAAAAACGCTTTGGATTGGGCTTCTCGCGAGCCGGAAAATAACCTGCTTAGCGGGAAAGCCGTGGCATTGATGGGCGCAGGTGGCGGCATGGGTACATCCCGGGCGCAATACCATTTGCGCCAAGTCTGCGTTTTTTTAAATCTACACCCGCTGAACAAACCAGAAGTATTTGCCAATGCCTTTGCAGGCACATTTGATAGCGACGGCAATCTAACTGATGAGAAAATTCAAGCCGGCATCCAAACACAACTGAGCGCATTGATCACTTGGGCTGCGCAATTAAAGAAATAAAACCAAAATCAAAACCCTTTATACTGGCAGCCTACTTTCCCCAGCACATAGGTATTCCCCTTGAACTACGATGCCCGCACCAACGATTCCGATGAAGACCGCACCGCCTTTATCCAATGGCTGACTGAACAAACCGTTGCTGAATTACAAGCCGCGCGCGATAACGAAACCGCCCTGCACGCGGCGGTAAAAAATTATGTCAAACATGCATTGGATGCCCATTTACCGTTTGAAGATATCGAAGAATTACTGGGTATTAATGAACCCTGCATTATGGATTTGGCTGAATTATCGGAGGCCGATGAAGAAGCCGTAGTCGATGCTTTTGAAGACCTATGTAATGCCTGAAGTGCAACCCCTGGCGAATCGCCAGTGCCCGCTGTGTGCACAGCCTAACCGCTGCGCCCCCGCAGATACTGGTAGTTTCGCTAACCCTTGTTGGTGTCAATCACAACAATTCCCGCCTGAATTATTGGCACAGGTTCAACCTGAGCAACGTAACAAAAGCTGTATCTGCCAACAATGCGCGGCTGATTTTCACGCCCAGCATCCTGATTAAGCATGCTCTTATCCAGTATTCCCAACGGTTTAACAGCCTGAGCTAAAGATTGCTTATTCGGGCGCTAAAATCGGTTATAGTTTCTCGTCTTAGCTTTTATTCTCAGGAGTCTGCCCATGAATGCTTATCACCAAAGTTTGATTTTGATTGGTATGCCCGGCGCTGGTAAAAGTACTTTGGGATTGCTATTAGCTAAAAATCTGGCACGAGATTTTGTCGATACCGATTTGCTGATCCAACTGGAACACCGTAAAACCCTGCAGGACATATTGAACGAACAAGGCTATCTCGCCTTACGTGAAGCAGAAGAGCGGGTGCTGCTGAATGCGCATTACCCCAACCATATTATTGCCACCGGCGGCAGCGCCGTTTACAGCGCAGCCGGAATGCAACATTTAAAACAATTCGGCCCAATTATTTTTTTGGATGTCAGCTTCGTCGAATTAGAAGCGCGAATTCACAATATGAATAGTCGCGGCATAGCACGCCCCACCAATCAAACATTTGCCGATGTTTACGCTGAACGCCGCCCTTTATATTTACGCTATGCAGACATCGTGATTGATTGCACAGGTAAAAAACTGGAGCAATTGTTAGATGAAGTCACTTACGAAGAAGCCGATTCATTTATCCAAAATGACGCATGATTTCGACAGTAATTCCAACCCAGCCTGTTTCGCTAGCGGCAATACACGTAGTACCTCAAACGCCTTAATACATCTGCTTACTATATAAGCAACAACTGCAATCAAGTTCACGAATTGATGCTGTAAATTCGCGCGAAAAACGTAAAGGATGAAATTTGCCGCCCATGGGCGTAGAGTGACAGCCCCTTCGACGACCACCGAGACAGCGCAATGGAACCAATAGAAGCCGCCATTCCCCACGAGGAACCCGCCCTACTCAACACTATTGAAGCCCGCGTATTGGGTTCGCTGATGGAAAAACAGCTCACCACGCCCGACCAATATCCACTGACGTTGAACAGCCTGCTGCTGGCCTGCAACCAAAAAACCAGCCGCGAACCGATTAGCAATTACGAAAGTGGCGTTGTGCAACGCGCAGTGAGTGAATTGCAAGACCGCAATTTTATAACAGTCGATTACGGAAACCGTGCTGCGCGTTATGACCAACGAATGACGCGCGTATTGAGTGTCGATAAACCAACCCAAGCCATTTTGACCGTGATGCTTTTACGTGGTCCACAAACCATAGCCGAAATTCTAGCGCGCACCCAACGTATGGTAGAGTTCGCCAGCGCGCAAGCACTGGAAGAAAAACTGCAACAACTCTGCGCCAAAACCAAACCTTTGGTAGTACATATTCCTCGCCAAATTGGCCAGCGTGAAGATCGCTACATGCATCTATTGTGCGGTAAACCGGATTTGGCAGCGATAGCGGCTATGCAAAACTCCACCGCCAGCCCGAGCAGAAATTCCAACAACAATGATGAACACACTGCTCAGCTTGAACAAAAAATTCAGCAATTAGAAAACCGGATCGAATTACTCGAAAAACAAGTCGCTACCCTGATGGATTTAAATGGCGTCAGCAACGCAGATTTGACTTAATCCCATTCGGGTAAAAATAGTAGAGCTCATCAATTTATTCAGTGTGATTTAAAAGAAAGGTAAACCCCATGACTACAGCAACACCCGCAAACGCAAAAAAATCCCCACAACGCAGCAAACGTTTGTGTAAAAAATTATTTCAAGACGAGTTCGCCACTTTTGGTTTTGAATTGGAATGTGAATTCAAAAATGACCTGACCGACGAAACCATTAGCCAATTCGTCGATAGCTTTTTTATCGATGCAATCAATGCAGAGAATCTGGTATTTGGCGGCGGCTTATCCAGCAAACGTCTATCGGGTTTCGTCAGTTCCAGCAAACGTTATGGCTCAGCGACAGAAGCAGATAAAGCAAAATTACTCGCCTGGCTCAAAGCGCAACCACAGGTTGCCACCGTAGATTTAGGTGAAATAATTGATGCAAATTACTATATTTAAATAGTTTTTTTTTGATATATAAAAGGCTCGCACAAGTGATTGTGCGAGCCTTTTGTTTTTTAAAACCTTATATCCTAGATGATTAAGGTAGAGAACCAACTGTCACTCAAGTAACTGGATCAAGAAGATCCTGGTAGTACGCGCCCAAGTCATGCCACTTCCCATAAGTGTTTAAAAACAAACACACACCCACAATAAAGTTATAAGCATATAAAATTAAATTATTTCTCTAAATCCCGCCGCTATTTATATACTCCCCACAACTTGTCATAACAAGTAGTAATGAGATTGATTTTTTATAAACAGATGAGCACCTAATGAATAAAAAACCTTCGCCCCGTTTAGTGCCATTTGCACCGGTGCCGCTGTACAACCAGTTAAAAGAATTGTTGCGCTCACAAATTCTGGATGGCACCTACCCTCCTGAAACGCGTATGCCATCTGAAAGTGAATTGGGTGACCTCTTCCATGTCAGCCGCATCACCGTGCGCCAGGCATTAGGCGATCTTCAAAAAGAAGGATTGATTTTTAAAATCCATGGCAAAGGTACTTTTGTCGCCAAACCAAAAGCCTTTCAAAACGTTAGCAAGTTACAAGGATTGGCCGAGTCGATGTCGCAATTGGGTTATGAAGTCATAAACCAATTACATAGCGTGAAATTTATTAATGCTGACAGCAGAATTTCCGAGCGCTTGCACATTAGCGAGGGCGACAAAGTGGTTGAAATAAAGCGCGTGCGTTTGATAAATCGCGAACCCATATCGCTGGAAATATCTTATTTGCCCAAGGATATCGGCGAAAAATTGCAAAAAGCAGATCTCATTACACGCGATATTTTCCTGATTCTGGAAAACGATTTACAACTGAATCTCGGCCATGCAGATCTTGCTATTGATGCAGTACTTGCCGACAGCGAACTGACCAAAGCACTTAATGTTGAAGAAGGCTCACCCATTATGCGTATTGAACGCCTTACTCACACCGCAGATGGCAAGCCAATTGATTTTGAATTTTTATATTACCGTGGCGATGCATTCCAATACCGATTCCGAATTGACCGCCAACGCACTGAAAGTGGGAGCAAGTAACGATGACCTGGGAAACAATTAATACCATTGAACGCGAATACGACATTGTCGTTGTTGGTGGTGGTACTGCAGGCCCAATGGCCGCCATTAAAGCGAAAGAAAAAAATCCGGCATTGCGCATTTTATTGTTGGATAAAGCCAACGTAAAACGTTCAGGCGCGATCAGCATGGGGATGGATGGTTTAAATAATGCGGTTATTCCCGGACATGCAACCCCAGAGCAATACACCAAGGAAATTACCATCGCAAACGATGGCATAGTGAATCAAGCCGCCGTTTATGCTTATGCAAAAAACAGTTTCGCCACCATCGAACAATTAGATCGCTGGGGGGTGAAATTTGAGAAAGATGAAACGGGTGATTACGCCGTAAAAAAAGTACATCACATGGGTTCCTATGTATTGCCCATGCCCGAAGGGCACGATATTAAAAAAGTACTTTATCGCCAATTAAAGCGCGCAAAAATTTCTATTACCAATCGCATTGTCAGCACACGATTATTAACCGATGCAGAAGGTGCAGTAAACGGTGTATTGGGCTTCGATTGTCGTACGGCAGATTTTCACGTGATTCGTGCAAAAGCCGTGATTTTATGTTGCGGCGCCGCAGGTAGATTAGGTTTGCCCGCATCCGGTTATTTAATGGGAACTTATGAAAACCCCACTAATGCCGGTGACGGTTATGCGATGGCGTATCACGCTGGCGCGGAGTTAGCAAATCTGGAATGTTTTCAAATCAACCCATTAATTAAAGATTACAACGGCCCTGCTTGTGCTTATGTAACCGGCCCACTTGGTGGTTACACCGCTAACAATAAAGGTGAACGCTTTATTGAATGCGATTATTGGAGCGGCCAGATGATGTGGGAATTTTATCAGGAACTTGAAGGTGGTAATGGCCCGGTATTTTTAAAACTGGATCATCTCGCTGAAGAAACAATTCAAACGATTGAAACGATTTTGCACAGCAACGAACGCCCCAGTCGCGGCCAATTCCATGCTAACCGTGGCACTGACTATCGCGAAAAAATGGTGGAAATGCATATCTCCGAAATCGGTTTTTGCTCAGGCCATAGCGCATCTGGCGTATGGGTAAATGAACACGCAGAAACATCGGTCAAAGGTTTGTATTCAGCGGGCGATATGGCAGCAGTACCGCACAACTATATGTTAGGCGCATTTACCTACGGTTGGTTTGCCGGAGTGAATGCCGCAGATTACGTGGCCGACCGCAGCCATAGCGAAGCTAATACGGAGCAAATTGAAAGAGAAAAACAACGCGTTTATGCACCCTTATTTCGTGAACAAGGCTTACCACCTGCCCAGGTTGAATACAAATTACGGCGCTTTGTAAATGATTATTTACAACCACCTAAAGTCACCAAAAAAATGGAAATTGGTTTGGAGCGCTTTGCGATGATTGAACAGGATATTAAACAAATCAAAGCGGATAATCCGCACGAATTAATGCGAGCAATGGAAGTCAGTGTTATCCGTGATTGCGCCGAAATGGCTGCACGTGCATCGTTGTTCCGTAAAGAGAGCCGTTGGGGGCTGTATCACTACCGCGTCGATTATCCAAAACGAAATGATGGCGAATGGTTTTATCACTGCCATTTGAAAAAAGATGCACAAGGCCAAATGGTTAGCTTCAAACGTGAAGTAGAACCCTACCTGATTGAGCTGAATGCACAAGAAGAACACGCCTACCAAGGCTTGCGTTTAAAAGTAGCCAACAGTTAGGAGATGATTCATGGCCCAGCAGCAACAGAATATTTTTTTCCGTAGCAATGCTCCGGTTACCGTCGATGAAGACAAATGTATCGCACACAAGGGATGCACTGTGTGTGTTGATGTATGCCCTATGGACTTATTGGCAATCCACCCTGAAACCAACAAAGCATTTATGCAGTTTGATGAATGCTGGTATTGCATGCCCTGCGAAACCGATTGTCCTACCGGCGCCGTAAAAGTAGAAATTCCTTACTTACTACGCTAATGCTCAACATATTTTTGCTACCCGGGTTTACCCTCGGATGCCGATTAATAAAAACCTCTCGTTGCCTACCTCCACCCGAGGCGAAAACGATAAACACCTGGATATTTGGAGAGGAATAATTATGAATTTAACAACTCGATTTGCCGTGGCGATTGCACTCGCCACATCGTTTACCCTTGCAAGCATCAGCGCCAGTGCGGAAACCATTCGTATTGCATTAGGTACGCAAGACACCACCATCAATTGCGCCACCGGTGGATTAATTATTCGCGAATTAAAATTATTGGAAAAATATTTACCTAAAGATGGTAAATATAAAGATGTAAAATATGAAATCGAATGGAAAAACTTCACCAGCGGCGCACCACTGACTAACGAAATGGTTGCAGGCAAACTCGACTTTGGTGCAATGGCCGACTTCCCGGGTTCATTCAATGGCGTTGCGCATGAAGCCGCTGGAAAACGCAGCTTATTTATCAGTGTCTTATCCGGCAGTATTAAAGGCAGCGGTAATGGCATAGTTGTACCTGCGGCATCGCCAGTACAATCCATCTCCGAACTAAAAGGCAAAACCATTTCTGTTCCTTTTGCATCTACTGCGCATGGTATGTTGTTGCGCGCGGTCAAGGCACAAGGCTGGGATTTGGATAAAGACGTGCGCATTATTGCCCAAGCACCAGAAATTGCTGGTTCTGCATTAAAAAGTAATCGTATCGATGCACACGCGGACTTTGTGCCTTTTGCTGAATTATTTCCCAATCGTGGTTTCGCCCGTAAGATTTACGATGGGTCGCAGGCCAATGCACCTACCTATCACGGCACCCTGGTTGATGAAGCCTACGCAAAAAAATACCCTGAAATTGTTGTCGCTTATTTACGTGCTGCGCTTGAAGCTGACCGTCTGGTTGCTGCCGAACCGGAAAAATACAGTGAATTAATTGAAAAAGTCACCGGTATTGAAGCCGAAGTAAATTATTTATTTCATGGCCCATTAGGTTTGCAAACTCGCGATTTAACCTGGAAGCCAGAATATCGCCAAGCAACAGCAACGGCGATTGAGACATTAAAATTACTAAAGAAAACGGATCAGGGTTTAAATACCGACACCTTTATCAATGATAAATACCTGCGTGAAGCATTCAAACAATCCGGCGTTGATTATGAAGCCGCATTGAAAAATTATTCACCGCTGGCCTTAAATGCAAAAGATGCCGTAACCGGAAAGCCAATTACTGACTTTAAACACCTTGCTCAAATATGGGTACGCGGCGAACCAGCAGTACGTCATTACAGCTCGTTTAAAGATGCATTAACCGCATTACAAGAATTGGAAACGGCGGGCACTGATATCCGTGCAATTTACGCGCAAGCATCGGACAGCGGCATTAAATTGCTCGCTAACCAAGCCTGGTTTGTACAAAACGATAAAGGTCAACTCGATGCATTTTTATTAAAAGAACAAGCACAAACTTTTGCAACACAACACGGCGGCAAAGCACTCGAATTTAGTGCGCTACGTTAATAGGAGTTGATATGGCCAGCGTAAAACATAACTCTGCCTTGCCTTCGCGTATTAATACCATTGCAATGCAATTTGGATCAGTGGCTGTTTGCGTGCTGTTATGGCATTTAGCATCCACCCTGCGAATTGATTTGGGGTTAATTACATTTTCCAATGTACCTACCCCACATGAGGTAATTAATGCAATCGGGCAACTGCTGCAATCCAATACGCTGCTGCCACATTTAGGCAGCAGCCTCGCCCGCGTTTTTAGCGGTTACACAATGGCTGCAATTGCAGGGGTGAGTTTAGGCTTGGCCATAGGTCGTTCGCGTAAAGTAGAAAATTGGTTAATGCCACCGTTGGAATTGTTGCGCCCTATCCCTGCAGTGGCATGGATTCCCTTAGCGATATTAATGTTCCCGTCGTCAGAGGCGTCAATGATTTTTATCACCTTTACTGGTGCGCTATTTCCAATTTTATTAAATACCGTTCACGGAGTTGAAGCTGTTGATCCACGCTTGATTGCATCGTCACGCAGCCTCGGTGCTTCACCGCGCGCAATTTTGCGCGAGGTTGTTTTACCCGGTGCATTGCCGAGCATTTTTACCGGCCTTTCAATTGGTATGGGTACATCCTGGTTTTGCTTGGTCACGGCTGAAATGATTTCCGGGCAATGGGGCATTGGTTATTACACCTGGTCGTCCTACGTAATTCAAAATTATGCCGATATTATTGTTGGTATGTTACTGATCGGCTTGCTCGGTATGGGCAGTAGCTGGTTAATAAAACGTATCGGTGATTGGTTGACGCCCTGGTATCGACTACAAGGAAAATCATGATGACTATTTATGAAAATCACCATCGTGAGCACGATGATGATAATAAAGAAGCCGAAGAAAACTCTGTAGCACGCGGACGAATTAATGCGCAACAATTATCGATTCTTCTCGGCACTGGTGTAAATGAATTTGAGGCGGTACAAGCAGTAGATTTCACTATTAACCCCGGTGAATTCGTCTGCCTGCTTGGGCCGTCAGGATGTGGCAAATCAACTTTGCTCGGCGCTTTAGCAGGGCATATTTTTCCATCCTCTGGCGCGCTTGATGTAGACGAGGAAATTATTGATGGCCCATCACCGGAACGCGGCATGGTATTTCAGCACCACACATTATTTCCATGGCTAAACGTAATCGATAATGTTGCCTTCGGATTAAAAATGCGCGGTGTGGCAAAAGCGGAACGGCATCAGCAAGCACTTGCCATACTTAAACAAGTTGGCTTGGAAGATGTTGCCACGCGCTGGCCGAGTCAGCTCTCTGGCGGTATGCAACAACGTGTTGAAATCGCACGCGTATTAATTAATAAGCCACGTTTATTATTAATGGATGAACCCTTTGGTGCGTTGGACGCGCAGACACGTTTGAAAATGCAGCAATTATTGCTCGATATCTGGGGGCGCATCCGCACAACATTAGTCTTCGTTACGCACGATATTGATGAAGCGCTTTTTTTGGCAGATCGCATTCTCGTCATGAGCCCGCGCCCCGGTCGAATTATTGAAAATCTGCCGGTGAATTTTGCACGGCCGCGTCGGACTGAATTGGTCACCACGCCAGAATTTATGCTGCTGAAGCGCCATTGTTTGGATTTACTGAATCACGAAGAAGGTCGGCAACTACCGCGGCTTTCTCCATTAGGTTTACCGTCAGATTCCCATTCGCGTATTGCTGTTTAATCTAACCAAGAATATAAATTTATTATGACGCAACCAATAACCGATAATCCCGATATTTTAGAATTGCAACCACGTTTGCAGGATGACGATGCCAGCACGCGGCGTATTGCATTAATTGAACTGGCTGATCTGGAGGATCCCGATGCGCTGCCTTGGTTAACCCATGCGTTGACGACTGATGCAAATGTGGATGTGCGCCGTGAAGCTGCGCGTTTGTTGGAAGGATGGGATGAAGCCGACGTTGTGGAAGCCTTGTGTGCCGCTCTGACTGATGCTGATGAATCAGTCAGTGAAGTTGCAGCACAAAGTTTAAGCCAATTAAAAACCGCAGAGCTTGGTCATATTATTTTGCAATGGGTCAATCATGCGAATGCAGAAGTACGCAAGCATGCATGGCGTGCCCTGCGCGAATTGCGTTTGCCTGCCTCATCACACCACGCGCTCACTGCATTGCATGATGACGATGCCAACGTACGTCGCGAAGCAGTCGGTGTATTAGGCTGGTTAAAACATATTGATGCCTTGCCCGAACTTGCTCGCCTTGCCAGTAACGACTTGGCTATTGAAGTTCGTCGCGCCGCAACCGGGGCATTAGGCTTGGCTAATAATGAAAGTGTATTACCTGCGCTACGCAGTGCGCTCGGCGATGCGGAATGGCAAGTGCGCGAAGAAGCCGCGAGCACGCTCGGTAAATTGCGCCTATCTGCAAGTGGCGACTATTTAATTGTTGCGCTCAGCGATTCCTACTGGCAGGTACGCTTGCAAGCAGTGCGCGCATTGGGGAAATTACATTTTATTCCAGCCACCAATGCGTTACTTGAATTACTCGGCCACAGTATTAGCAATCTGCGCAAAGAAACAGCATTGGCATTGGGTGAATTAGGCAATATCGCTGCCTTACCTGCCTTGCGCAATGCGGAAAATGACAGTGATCCTGAAGTACGTAAAGCCGTGCGCATTGCATTGGCACAGTTGCAAAAGGCATAGAGGTTTTGCAATGAATTACGCTCCATTATCACTGAATAATTCACAATCACAGCAACAGGTGACAGTAAAATGGGCGGACAACCAAGTCCAAACATTGAGTCATCAACGTTTGCGCGGTGCTTGCCCCTGCGCAAAATGCCGCGCTGCGCGAATTCAAGGGCATATAACCCTGGTGGATGCCAATGTAAAACTCGTGGCCATGAATTCCATGGGTTACGGTTTACAAATGGTATTTAGTGATGGACATGATCGTGGAATTTATCCCTGGATTTATTTGCGGGAATTAGGCACGACCGGCTGATCAATTTTACGAATTACTGAATTTAATTAATTTTTGCTATATAGAAAAAGCCCGCACAATTACTTGTGCGGGCTTTTTTATTTTAGGCGCTATTATCTTAAACGATTACGGCAACGTAATAATCGAAACAGAACCTACAGGATCGTAAGAGTAATCATCTTTTGCTTCACCTTCATCCGCAGTCAGAATAAATTTTCCATCCGGCGAGAAAGTCAGCATATCCGGTAGTGCACCGACTGTCGCAATTCCCACTAACGCATAAGTTGTTGTATCAAACACTACCACTGTGCCCTGCTGGGTTTTATCAACCGCTTGCAATGCACCGGCTAGTTTGCCGTTTTTAACAGCGACACTATTGATACCACCAGCGTAAGGGCTAAGATCAATCGTCGTTAGCAATGACAAATTCGCAGGATCGGCAAGGTTTAATACTTCGATACGTGAATTTTTTAACAGTGTTCCGTTGTTCAGTACAAATAACCGTTTGGTTACAGGATCATAAGCACTGATCTCTGCAGCTGCAGCGCCACCTTCCAACACCAAGCGCGATGCAAGACTAAATACTCCGTTAATATCGCTTTGGTACACAGTGACATTACCGCTGTCTTCGTTAGAAACAACCAATAGTGGATTTCCGTTAGGACTATCTACAGCACTCACGAATAAAATACCTTCTGGTGCATCATCGCCCGTGGTTTTCAGGAATTGTTTGAAGGTGATGTTGCTGATGTCGGTAATATCATAAACCGCAACAGCATCGGCACGTTCCAAACCTACAAATACAAAACGTTTTGCGCCGATAACACCGATAGTCAGATTTTCTGGCTCAACACCTTTTGCATCGCTGCGGTCATCAGGGTAAGCGCCCGCCGTATTTGCTTGCACTTCCAAATCTTTACCGCTGTCATATACCTGTGCGCCAGTAGTACCGTTCCAGATACTGAATGAACGCGCACCAAAGCTCAGCAAATCGCTGTAAAGCGTTTCAGCAGTGGGCGAATTTGCAAATTGGGTAACGACCAAGCGGCCTAATTGTGTATCCGTTTTCAACGCAACTGCGTTGGGGAAATCTGATTGATCCAAGGTGAGGCCAGAGACTTTTACACCTTCGATAAAATTGGTGTAGTAATCACGCACATCGCCTTCGTTAGCGGTAATGACATAATCCATTCCACCATCATTGAACGTGGTGATGCCATCAGGTTGATACATCCCGAATACTTTTGGATATTGTGCGAATGCAATAGTGTTGTCTTTATCGCTTGGATCAATTTCATTACCGATTACACCGTAATCTTTTAGACCTAACGGGAAGATGTTGGTGATGACGGGTGTGCCATCAAGATTAATACGCGCGATTCCATTATTTTCCTGCAGTGTTACCCAGGCAGTTTTTGAATCGGCTGCGACGGTAATATATTCCGGCTCAACATCTTTAGCTAAGTCGGCATTCAAACCGAACACACGAAAGCCACCCGTTTCCAAGAGAGTTTCCTGATTGTTATACGCAGAAAAATTTAACGTAGTCACAGTTAAATTCAGCGCGGGCGTCATAAAATTTTTCAGTTTTGGTGATGCATAAAGTTGTGGTTTGCTAGCATCAGCCAGATCAATCCAGTTTCCGCCATCAGGCAAGCGCCCGAAGGCATTGACATGGAAATCGCCGTAAGTAATTTGATCGCGCTGCTCACCTTTATAAAATAAAGTGATAGTTTCTTTTTTACCGATTCCAAAGGTTTCAAGGCCAGTATTTAGAATTGCACCAGCAGGAGCATTCGCCGGTAGAGTTGCACCAATGGCTAAATCGGTCAGTAAAATAATATGGCCTTTTGCTGGAATTTCAGTACCGCCGGGAATAGGCATAGGCTTATTGCCCGTATCAGTTAGCGTCCATTCGCCAGCAGCAAAGGTGTAGGCCTGTTCACTTTTGTTGTAAATCTCAATGTAATCAAAATTAATATCTGTACGACCACTGGAAACGATTTCATTAATCACTATATCGGTCGGGCCTGCAGGTGCAACTACCGTTGGTAATTTATTGCTCGCAGCGGGTGTTGCTTCCAATGCTTCTACTTGGTCATGCCATGAGGCACCATCTGGCAAGCGGCCAAAACTATTTACATGCGCACCGGCAGTCCAACCTTTTTCATCAACAATAGTGCCTTTATAAACCAGCAACGCTGTATCGCCTTTGCCCAAACCAAATTCACCCGTCCCCCCAACAACTGTTTCAGCTGGCGCACCAAAAGGAACAGCGATTTGATCAACAGCGACCAACAAAAATCCTTTGGCAGGAATGATTTTTCCAGCAGGAATTACAATGCCGGGAACTTTATCTTCACTAATTCCTTTCAGGTCATTTACCGCCCACTCATCGGCAGCAAATGTGTAATCCGTATTATCTGCGTTATAAATTTCAATGTAGTCAAAACCACCGCCATCAGAGCGCATTTCATTTAATAACAGTGCAGGCACAGCAGCAGATGGTGCTGAAGATGCACTGCTGCTCAGTGCTCCCGATGAACTGCTTATCGCCACTGATGAAATGCTGATTGCTGCAGACGATACGCTGCTCGCCACAGAGGAAGGTTCACTACTTGCCACACTGCTTACAACACTCACCGCACTGCTCGCCAGGCTCGCAGTACTACTCGACAATACAGATGAAGGTTGGCTGGAGGATGAACTGCTACTAGTAGAATTATTATCGCTACCGCCACAGGCCACTAATGTAAACGACACGGCAGCCAGCGTTGCCAACTGCGGAATTTGTTGAATAAGTTTCATGTTTAGCCCCGTCATTTAAAAACAAACAAACCCGATTCCGCTCAGAATTAAGCAGCCAGGTTATGATTTTATTTGTAATTTTCGGCGACAAGGCTAACCAGCGTTTATGACAAACGCGCAACATTTTAATGACAGCTTGATGACAATAAAGGCTTTAACGATCTTCATGTGCTCGCGTTCATAAATGCCACCCGGCATTTATGATTCGGCAGCAAATACACACTATTAAACACTTTCTTGATTGTAGGGCAGCATATAAAACCCGAACCACCCGATAAAGGTGACCACAACAGCCAGAACGGCAATAATCTTTATCAAATTTGGAGCTAAATGCACGCTGCTCGCGACCGAAGAAAAGAACGACCGCAAAAGTGGCTCTATAAATTTAGCAATAAGATAAGCAACTAAAGCCAATAAGCTGACAGGAATAATGGGTATTAAAAAATCGGGTAACGGACGTAAACTGGTGCTAATTTTACCAACGATGAAGATCATTATATTTTCATGAATAAGGTAAAAAGGGTAACTAATAAAACCGATAAAGAGCAGAATCTTTGCTGACAACACGTTTTGCAAAGTTTCCAGATAAATTGCACTGGTAAAGAGCGCAATCAAAATAAGTGCATAAAACATAGTGGCATCATGCCTTGCGACGCTGGCATAAAATGATGCACTTACCGCAAGGATACAGATAAAAGCCATTTTCAATCGATCAGGCTTTTTCTGCAGCTCATATACTAATGCACCTATGAGAAACCAACCAAAATATTTAAAACTTAGATAGGTATCAAACCACTTGGTCATTAAGTCAAGCGCCTTTAAATCTAAAAAATGATTGACGACCATTGTGCCCAGCGATAAGAAAAATGCTGCCGCAAGCACAGCCTTGGCCCACTCACGCCCCGCCAGATAGAAAACTGAACCAAAGATAAAATAGAATTTCACTTCGACGAACAACGACCAAAATGCTCCAACCAATACACCTTGACGGACACCGAACAAATCCCCAATCCAAATCGGTTCAATAAAAAACAAACCAGGAATTAAATCGCTAAAAGTAGGTATGCCCGCCGGCCGCTCAAAAAACTCGGCTGACATGTAAACAATAATTGAAACCACAAGCATCGCCGGGAAGAGCCTCAACCATCGGCGCCACAAAAACTCACGGAAGGAGGTACATTTCTCCAGCGTCATGTAGATGACGAATCCAGAAACCATAAAAAACAGATTAACGCCCAACCAACCGTATTTCACTAAGAAAAATTCGGCATATTGGTATCCATAAGGAACACGGTCAGGCCATCTGGCGAAGGCATGGAAAAATACTACAAGAAGTATTGCAACCCCTCTAAAACCATCTAAATACAAAACTCTGTTTTTGGGGCGGTGCTCCACAGAAACATCTCCTTGCTGGCGAATTTGCGTCATAAAAAATAGCCCAAGCCACTACCGACCCCATAAATCATACAAATGTTTTAGATGATGAATACAAAGCAGTAGGAAATAATATAGGGCCTCAACTTAATGGGCCTACGAATCGCGCACCATACTATCTCCCTTAGCTAAAGTTAAGCGCATGGAGGATCTCCTCAAAATAATTTTACAGCAGTTCTTCATTCTCGCATCTCAACCCTAACCCAAATGCTGCGATAACCTTAGTGCCAGCGCCGTTAAGGTTCTTACCGGGTTAGCGGCGGAGCTGAGGGGTAGTACCGACATATCACATACATATATGCCATCGGTATTGCGAACTTTTAGATTTTCATCGACGACGCTTCTGTCTGACAACCCGGAGTCGTAGCTGGGGCGATAAGGCATGCGCAAAGTCCCTACGGCGTGATGCACAGTTCCCAAGCCAAAACCTTTGTTGTTAGCGCCGTAAATTTTTATTTTAGTAGGTGATACGTTCACACCATTAAGAGTGAATTGGGAAAATATCTGGTGGGTAATGTGATCTAGTGTATCGAATATTTCATCGGCATTTTTTTGCCATCCGGCAACTTCGGGGAACCGTGAGAAGGCAAGATGATCAGTCCATTTTAAATTGTGAAAAGAAATCTCTGGCACATAACCAAAGGGCGACGCTGGTCTTATTTCGTTGCTGTCATCAAGACAATTGGCAAAACTGAACTTAACCTCCAAAATTGAATTTCCATCCTGAATTGGAAAGTCAGCAGGCGATGGCAAATCATTGTCGCGCAGGTGCCAATACTCATGGTTGATATTCATTTCAATGTTAAAAGGATATTTAATACGATTTTGGTTGTCCCGCTCACCGCGCGAATAAAATACAATTTTGGCATTGGTATTTTTGCGAATTCTTAAATCGCCAATGTGGGTTACTTGCGTACCGACCCAATCGGAAGTGGGATGATCAGTGAGACCACGACCAATCAAGTTTTTTACCTCATCCGATAAACTGTGCACAAGGCTGGAGCGCTTGAGCAGCTTGGGGCTTTCTACCGAACCCGCTGCCAATACAATTTTAGGCGCGTAAAAAAACCGGTGCTGGCCACTAAGGGTATCGCGTACTACCAGTGCATAAGAACCTTCACCATTTTTTTGGATATCTTCAACGTAATGATTAAGCAGTAAGTGCAAGCCATTGCCATCGTGATTTTTAGCATGATTCGGCAAGCCCAATTGGTTTATCAATAATTCTGCCGTATTAAATACACCCGTGGGTTCAACAAAAAATTCTTCTCGCGGTACACCGGTATCATTTAAATAAGGTTGATGTAATGCACGCGGCGTTTCTTCAATCACAAAATCCTGTGCGAGGGGACTGGCGCGAAGCTTGTTAACAATCGCCGCTGCGGTAGAACCCATGGTAATCGATGAATTCATTTTTTTTCCCGCCAGATCCAGATACTGATTTGCCAATGCAAGCTTTACTGAATCCGGGAAAAACTCCAATTCCCACGGTTGGATTTTTGGAATTAGTCCCGACCAAAAAACCGAGCGTCCGCCTAAATTCAACATAGGTTCTTCGTGAATATAAAATTGTGCACCACTGTCACCAAATTGGTAAAAGTTTTTTACTTTAAAGCGCGCAGCAACATCGGCGTTCGGAAATCGATTCACATTAAATACGTGCGTGGGATACAGGTATGAACCTGCTTCTAATACCAATATGCGTTTGGAGTCACCGCGCTGATCCGTATATTCGTCGGCAAAAATACCGCCGCCCATACCGGAACCTATCACTATGATGTCGAAGTCATTGCGATTACCGGCATATTGGGCAAATGAACGCGCTTGGGTTTCACTGAATTGGCTGATTAATCCGGAGTAGGTATCGCGATGGAAGGTCATATCAAATCCCTCTTGCGCTAGTGATTAAATCTGTACAGCTTGCGCTGTAGTGAAATAAAGTCGAATGACGTATTGCTGACAATGGATGCTAACCGAAAAAAAATGTCGCTGTTTAGGCTGATTGGTTTTAAGAAGCATTAGCGAATATATCGGTAACTGCTCACCTCACTGCTAATTATCCGCATTTCTAAACGATCCTTGACGGTAAATGACATTAACTCCCAACGACGATTAACTCACTGACAATTGTCACAAAACTCTAGTGACTTTTGCGGCTGGCACAAGCTCATCACAGGGAAGAAACTGCCCTATTCACCTGAGCTCCAGATTGAATATTAATCATCGCCAACGCTTATCCCCACGCTTAGGGTGGTTCATAATAACCGGCAGGCAATCGACCACACTCTACGCACATTGGAAATATGAACAATGAACGCACACCAAGAACCCTGTGTTGGCTCTATTTATTCCGCCAAATCCTGGATTTGGCTGATATTCAGCCTCTGGTATTTTTTCCCCGTGTATTACATGCCGATCACAGCTCTCAGCAAGATTCTACTGGTCGGCGTTTATTTTTTATTTGTCGCCCTGTATTTGTGGGCAATAACACTCAACACCCAACAGGTATGGAAACCCATCCTTGCGATTGTGTTGCTCGCCTTGTTTATCACCCCATATACGCCCGGTTCGGGTACTTTTTTCTCTTACATCGGATTTTTGGTGGGTTTTTCCTACCGCACCAAAATTTGGTTAGTTGTTACGCTTTTATTGGCAACCACGATTATCGCTTTCCATTTCTATTTTAATTATCCCTTTCCCTATTTCGCATTTCCGGCACTCTCAGGTTTGGTTACCATCGGAGTTATTGGCTATGTGGAAAAATTGCGGTTGGAAGCGCGGATAAGTCAGCAAAAAAGCCATCAGGAAATTGAACAGCTTGCTGTCATTGCCGAGCGCGAACGTATTGCACGCGACTTGCACGATATCTTAGGCCACACGCTTTCGAGTATCGCGCTGAAAGCGGAACTGGCAGAAAAATTATTGACGCAAGAAAAAACAGAACAAGCTAAGCAACACTTATCGGAGCTGCACCAAATCGCGCGTAATAGCCTGAGCCTGGTACGCCAAACGGTGTCGGGTTATAAACACCGTGGCCTTTCCGGCGAAGTCATGCAGCTGTGTGAAAAACTGCGTCAAAACGGATTTGTAGTAGATCTTAATGGCGATATTCCGCAGCTTTCAGCACGTGCAGAAACCGCGATTATTTTGGCCTTAACTGAATTGACGACCAATGTTTTGCGCCACAGCAAAGGCAATCACTGCCAAATTGAATTTCACAAGAGCTGCGACAAAATAGTCGTGCGCATGCGCGATAACGGCAAAGTAGAATCGCTAATACCTGGTAATGGTTTACAAGGCATACAGGAAAGACTCAATGGGTTGACTGGCGATTTACAGTCATCCATCACCAAAGGCTGTGAATTTATTATTTCCTTGCCGCGCCGTGAACTGCATCAACAGGAATCGTAATTCGATGAAAATTTTATTAGCAGAAGATCAATCTATGGTGCGCGGTGCCTTGGCCGCATTATTGAGCATGGAGAACGGTTTTGAAATCACCCAAGCGGAAGACGGCGACCGCGCCTGGCTACTAATGAAACAAAACAGTTACGATATTTTACTCACTGATATTGAAATGCCTGGTCGCTCCGGCCTTGAATTGGCGCAGTGGGTACTGCAACAAAAAATTCCGACTAAAACCATCATCATCACCACCTTTGGTCGCTCCGGTTATATTCGACGCGCAATCGATATGGGTGTCGCCGGTTTTTTATTAAAAGATGCTCCCTCGGAACAACTCATTCAGGCGATTTATAAAGTAATGGATGGCAAGCGCGTGATCGACGGTGAACTGGCGATGATGGCGTTGGGTGAAAGTGATCCGCTGAATGACAAAGAACGCCGTGCGTTACGCTTGGCAGCGGAAGGTAAAACCACGGCGGAAATTGCGACTGTACTGTGTTTGTCGGAAGGCACTGTGCGCAATTATCTCTCTGAGGCGATTGCTAAACTGCACGCCGTTAACCGTGTCGATGCCGCGCGTATCGCTCGCCAAAAAGGCTGGATCTAATAAGTTATTAGTTGTTTGCCAGTTTGTGAATTTTATCCTGCACGGTACTCCTGTCGCGTCGATATGGCTGCTAGAATCCCCTCTCTCGCCCACACCATAATCTACAAAATAGGGAAACTACCATGCAGATCGACACCATCCGGCAATTACCGGAGTACGCCGCACTAACCCGCGCGCGCAAAAAAATCATGTGGCCGTTATCACTTGCGGTGATTGCCGCCTACTTCGCATTAATTCTTACCATCGCATTTAATCCCTCTGCCCTCGGTAATCCGATTGGCGATGGCGTTACTTCTATCGGCATGGTACTGGGTTTGGGTGTCATCCTATTCTGCATGGTCGTGACCGGTATTTATGTTTACTACGCCAACCGTGTATTAGAACCATTGACTCAAGCGATTGTGCAAAAAGCAGGAGGTAAAGCATGAAATACAATGCTCCTCTGGCACTCATACTTTCTGCAATGGCAACCTGCGCTTGGGCGCAGGCGACGAGCGAAAAAAGTGTCAATGTGATTGCCATCGTCATGTTTTTAGCCTTCGTTGCCGTCACCCTCGGCATCACCTATTGGGCTGCGCGCCGTACTAAAACGGCGAGTGATTTTTATGCGGCGGGTGGCGGTATTACGGGTTTCCAAAATGGCCTCGCTATCGCGGGTGATTACATGTCGGCAGCGTCTTTTTTAGGGATCGCCGGATTGGTCTATACATCAGGCTTCGATGGTTTAATTTACGCGATTGGCTTTTTAGTCGGCTGGCCGATTGTGTTATTACTTATTGCCGAGCCTCTGCGCAATTTAGGTAAATACACCTTTGCCGATGTTGCCTCCTTTCGTTTACAACAAAAACCCATTCGTATTCTCGCTGCCAGCGGCTCGCTCGTCACAGTGATCTTTTATTTGATTGCACAGATGGTCGGGGCGGGAAAATTAATTGAATTACTGTTCGGTTTACCTTACGAATTTGCCGTGGTAATCGTTGGTGTATTGATGACACTCTACGTGACCTTCGGCGGTATGCTTGCCACCACCTGGGTGCAATTAATCAAAGCGATTTTATTATTGTCCGGTGCATCGCTAATGGCATTTTTAGTGATGGCACAATTTGGTTTTAGTTTTGAAAACCTGTTTTCCGAAGCAGTCAAAGTACATGCTAAAGGCAACGCCATCATGGCGCCGGGCACTTTGGTTAGCGATCCGATCTCAGCTATATCGCTTGGCATTGCACTGATGTTTGGTACTGCTGGCCTGCCACATATTTTGATGCGTTTCTTCACCGTGAAAGATGCCGTACAAGCACGCCGTTCAGTATTTTACGCAACCGGGTTTATCGGCTACTTCTACATCCTCACCTTTATCATTGGTTTCGGTGCGATTATTTTGTTGTTGAAAAATCCTGCTTACTTTACTGATGGAGCACTGACCGGTGGTGCCAATATGGCGGCGATTCATTTATCACAAGCCTTGGGCGGAGATGTGTTATTAGGCTTTATTTCTGCTGTTGCCTTCGCGACTATTCTCGCTGTGGTTTCAGGTTTAACGCTGGCAGGCTCAAGCGCAATCTCCCATGATCTTTACGCAACCTTGATACTCAAAGGAAATCACGACGAGAAAAAAGAAATCCGCGCATCGCGCATCGCCACCGTATGCCTGGGTGTGATTGCAGTATTGCTAGGCATTGTTTTTGAAAAACAAAACGTCGCGTTTATGGTTGGCCTCGCCTTCTGCGTCGCTGCCAGCGCTAACTTTCCGATTTTGTTGTTAAGTATGTATTGGCGCAAATTAACCACACGCGGCGCAGTTATTGGTGGCGGTCTCGGTTTATTTACGGCGGTAATTTTGGTGGTCATTGGCCCGACTGTGTGGGTCGATGCGTTTGGTTATACTGAAGCGATTTTCCCGTACAAGTATCCCGCCATCTTCTCTGTAAGCATCGCATTTATTGGGATTTGGTTCTTTTCAATTACCGATAAATCAGCATCAGCAGTAAAAGAACAAGCTGCGTTTGATGCACAGTTTGTACGGTCACAGACAGGAATTGGAGCGGAAGAAGCGTCCAAGCATTAAGATCTCATCGTGAGTGCTTCTTGCGGGAAGCACTCACGACTCTGTGTTAACAGGCATATCAATCACACACTACCTGATCACGGCCATTTAATTTGGCTTGGTACAGCGCTTTATCCGCTCGTGCAATTAAACTCTCCAAAGTATCACTATCTCTGCGGGACGTTGCTCCACCCGATGCAGTCAGCTTGCCTACCGGCGGAAATAAATCACTGTTAATCGCTGTGCGTAATCGCTCCGCTACGGTAAATGCATCTCGCTCTGCAATTCCGTGAATCAATACCAAAAACTCTTCACCACCCCACCGAATCAAATGGCCATCACTGCGCAGCGCACCATTTACTCGCGCCGCAAATTGTTGCAATACGCTATCGCCTACCAGATGGCCGTGGGTATCGTTAATTTTTTTGAAGTGGTCAATGTCCAACATAATGATGCTGCCGGTGGTTCCGCTGCGCATAAAATCATCGAGCAATCGCTGGCCACCCCACCGATTGTATTGCTGTGTTAACGCATCGCGTTCAGCCAAATTATGCATATGGGAATTATCATGTTGTAAGCGCTCAAGTTGCAGGCGAGCGCGACGCTGAAACGGCAATAAAACCAATAACAGCAAAATGGCCAAGCCGTAACTCATAAACATTTCCTGCCCACGCGGTGTCCACAATTCCTCTGTGTGAGTTAACAGATAACTCAAGATAGGTACGGCATTTAACAGCCAGGCAGCAATCATGATCGGAAATGCGCGCCGTGGTGGAAGCATGACCATCACCAACACAATTAAAATAATGAGGAATGCTGAAATAGGCGGGAAAATATTAATCAATAAGGTGTCAGGAGTTTGTGTCGCACGCAGGCTGTAATACCACGCAGGTAATGAGAGCGCAGCAATGGCCACACCAAAGGCTGAATAGACTACATGCAAAATATTTTTCGGCCGACACTTCAACCAAATCACAAGAACAAGATTCGCTAAGGCAACTGAGGGCGGTATAACCAAATCCATCAGTTCTGGCTCAGGTTCCAGAAAGTGCAACGCACTGGCTGCCACGCCCATAAATCCCGTGAGTGCCAACAGCACTAACACCCCACGATAAAAAGCCCGTTCATCAATCAATTGGTTCTGCATTATTTACCTGACAAACCATCGCTGCAGGTTGGTAAGAACCACTACGCAGCGCTGGATACTCTTAATGTTAAAGCGAGCATCTTAAAGCCTTAAGATGAAATGACAAGTGAGCCCGAGAGAATAATCAGACAATTCAATATTCGACTAGAGAGCACTATTTGAACTAAAAATCTGGCCTCGATTCAACAAAAACCTCCAGCCCAGACAATGTATGCATAAACCGCAAATCCGTGGCGTGAAGCAACAACCGGTCAGCGGCCGAAGCAAATTCCCCGCCATAGAACTCACATCCCAAAATCGGATGCCCTATTGCCTGCAAATGCAGGCGTAACTGATGGGAGCGACCGGTAATGGGATGTAGAAAAACACGCGTTGTGCGCGCCTGCTCATCGCGTTCAATCACCTTATATTCCGTGACAGAAGGTTTGCCGGTTTCATGGCAGATTTTGTATTTCGGCCCTTCATCCGAGGCGATAGGCAAATCTATAACGCCTTCATCCTGCGCCATCAGCCCCGCCACGATTGCCGTGTAGTGCTTGCTGACTGTACGCGCCTGAAATTGTTTACTGATATGGGAGAGCGCCGTTTTATTGCGCGGAATCACCATCACCCCGGAGGTATCAAAATCCAGGCGATGGACAATACTGCATCCGGGGTAAGCAGCCTCCAGACGACTAATCACCGAATCGCGATTTTGCGGATGGCGCCCCGGTACGCTGAGCAAGCGTGTAGGCTTGTTGATCAGGAGAAAATCCTGCTCCTCCCGTAATATTTCTATCTCCCCATCACAGGGCGGAAGGATGAATAATTGGTCAATATCCGCTTGCATAAGTGAAATCGATAATAGATAGACAAAAAATCAATGAGTCCATGATACCAGCACAAACCCAATAAACTTGCGGGTCATAACTTACAGGAACAAACTTAGTCTCAAAGGTTTGTTCCCATAGGCACGGCCTGCTGTTATCTTTCCGCCGCAAAACTCGCCGGAATATGGCTTTTCCTGTATTCTGCGCGCCTCAATTTTTAGCCTACAGTGCCATTCCGTGATGGCCTTTACATTTGCCATCTGCGATGGCTCTTTAGATAGGTATCTAGCTCCATGTATATCTACGACGAGTACGACCACAGTATTCTGCGCCAGCGTATCGCGCAGTTCCGCGGCCAGACTGAACGCTTCCTTGCAGGGGAGCTTCCGCCAGAGCAGTTCTTGCCACTACGTTTGCAAAATGGCCTCTACGTACAGCGTTTGGCACCCATGCTGCGCATCAACGTTCCCTACGGCATGGTCAATTCTGCCCAGTTGCGCAAACTCGCCCATATTGCCCGTCATTACGATAAAGGCTATTGCCACGTCAGTACTCGTCAGAACATCCAATACAACTGGCCGGATCTGACCGAAGTACCGGATATTCTCGCCGAGTTGGCTGAGGTCGGTATGCACGGCACCCAGTCAAGCGGTAACTGTATCCGCAATACCACCTCTGACCAGTTTGCCGGTGTCGCGCCGGATGAAATTATCGATCCGCGCCCCTACTGCGAAATTATTCGCCAGTGGTCAAGCTTCCACCCTGAATTTGCCTTCTTGCCACGCAAATTCAAAATCTCCGTCACTGGTTCGACGCAAGACCGCGCTGCGGTGCAAGTACACGATATCGGCCTGGAAGTTGTGTTTAACGATAAAGGCGAAGTAGGTTTTAAAGTCTATGTAGGCGGCGGCTTGGGTCGCACTCCAGTGATTGGCGTAGCGATTCGTGAATTCCTGCCGGAAGAAGATTTACTCTCATACCTCGAAGCCATTTTGCGCGTGTACAACCAGTTCGGTCGTCGCGACAACAAATACAAAGCCCGTATCAAAATTTTGGTGCGCGCGCTGACCAAAGAAGTCTTTGCACAAAAAGTGGAAGATGAATGGCAGCATTTGAAAGATGGTTACAACAAATTAACGCAAGCAGAAATCCAACGTGCAAAAGGTTTCTTTACTGCACCGGCTTACGAACAAATCGATAACACAGTTGCGCAAGCCTCTGTGGATGCACAAGCCACGGCTAGCATCGCGTTCGGCAAATGGCTGCAACGCAATGTGCGTGCGCACAAAATCTCTGGCTATGCGTCAGTCACGCTCTCGCTGAAACCGACAGGTGTTGCACCTGGCGATATCACCGATGCGCAGTTGGAAATTATTGCTAACCTCGCTGACAAATTCAGCTTTGGTGAAGCGCGCACAACGCACGAACAGAATATCGTGCTGGCCGACGTGAAAAAGACTGAGCTTTTTGCGCTCTGGCAAGAATGTAAAGTCGCTGGTTTTGCTACACCGAACATCGGCACTATTACCGATATTATCTGCTGCCCCGGCGGCGACTTCTGTTCACTCGCCAACGCGAAATCCATTCCGATTGCCGAAGCTATCCAACGTCAATTTGACGATTTGGATTATGTGTACGACCTTGGCGATATCGACCTGAATATTTCTGGCTGTATGAATGCCTGCGGCCATCACCACGTAGGCCATATTGGCATTCTTGGCGTGGACAAGTCTGGCAAAGAATTTTATCAAGTGCAATTGGGTGGCAGTGCAAGCAATGACGCATCACTCGGTGATGTACTTGGTCCGTCATTTGGCGCCGATGATATGCCCGCTGTAATCCAAAAAATTGTGGATGTGTATGTTGGAAATCGCAATGCTGAAGAATTATTTATTGACACCTATCGCCGTATAGGTGCCGCTCCATTCAAGGAGAAAGTCTATGCCAAAGCTAATTAAAGACGGCGTTATCGCTGACAATACCTGGGTATTAATCGCCAAGGCAGAAGGCGATGTTGCAGCAGTTGAAGTGCCTGCTGGCCAAGTATTGATTCCTGTCACCGTGTGGATTGCGCAAAAAGACCAATTGCAAAATCGCACTGACATAGGTGTCTGGTTTGATAGCGACGAAGCTGCTGATTTGATTGGTGAAGATGCTAATCGTTTCGCAGTGATCGGCGTTAACTTCCCATTGTTTATGGATGGCCGCTCCTTCTCTACCGCACGTTTGCTGCGCGAGCGATACGGTTTTAAAGGTGAATTGCGTGCGGTGGGTAATTTCATTCGCGACCAACTCTGCTACCTGCGCCGCTGCGGTGTGAATGCCTTTGCCTTTGCCAACCCGGAAGCCAACCTGGAAGAAGCGGTAAAATCGCTCACTGATTTACAAGAATATTACCAAGCGTCAGTTGATCAACCACTGCCGCTGTTTCGCCGTCGAGCTTAATTTTTTTGGGCGGAAGGAAGGTAGTCATGCCATCTTCCGCTTGGCTTCTTCTTTTCTGTTCTGCAAAAACCTCAATCCTTTCAAGCTTAAAAATATTGATGAATATTTTTAAGCAATTATGCTATTGAAAACCGATTCGCTTGTAGCCCTGTAAAGATCTCACCAATCCTTGCCAAATATTTTTTGGAGTGTAGGCCTGAATTATTGAAATTAAACTCTGTGCGTCATCAAATTCTATATTGCTAGCAAATTGATTAGTGCTTTTTATATGGTGTTTGTCTTGTGTGCAAAGCGCAGGATAAAACTGCAAAATCTCCAGCTGTTTGACAAACGGAGACACGTTAAAATTAAATAATAAAATATCACTGGGCTGATGTTGCTCAACAGGTAGCGAAACTAACTTTTGTGCGGTAGCACGGCTCAATATGTAAGCCCCGGCATTCCAACTGGTAGACAAAACTTTATGCGCTAAACGATTACCATGTTTGATAACAGGCTTTTCACTCAGGAAAATACGGTTAGTAGACGTTTCCAAGCGAATAACATCAGTATTTTTTGGTATCCAACTTATGTCTTGAAGTAAATACTGTAAGTCATCCGAGATATGCACATCATCCTCAAATACCGCGCAATAATCTTCAGTGCCATTAGCGATCAATTGCCACGCATTGAAATGACTTAGAAAACAACCCATTTGCCCCCGCAACCAAGGTCGATTATCGCGCGGGCGTAACCGCATAAAATCTTGATAATCTTGCTCGCTAAATTTGCGTCCATCAATCGCACTGATGCGTTCAAATTCTAAATTCAGCCGTTTAAAGTTGCTGCTAAAAAACTGGAGTCGTTCGATATCTTTATCCAGATTGATAACATAACACTTCATCATGTCTATCTCCTTACACATTTGAGCAGGACTTTCCTAAACATGCATCAAAATTCTCTCAAAAGGAACAATCAGGAATATCAGGAATATCAGGAATATCAGGAAAACAGTAAAAGAACATATATGCTGTTGTAACGCAGTTAGATTTTACAAGCTTGAAACGAGGGTAGTCTGTATAGTTTCCCGACAATTATTTTGTGAATTTAACGACAATTGCAAAAAGCTACGAACAGTGAGATTCCACAACAAATCCGTACGAATGTCCAGCCCCTTGATCAAAGTGTTCAGAATTATGCAGAGTGATGCTGAGGATTGAACAAAAAACATTAATTAAATGATATCCAGACATCAATTTTTGCAGAAAAGGGTTTAATCGATATACGTAAGCGTACATCATATTTATTACAATTCATCAGCATGCTTATTTTTTTGGACAAAAATCATTTTTTGGTCTGAAAAAAAACCCTGATATTATCTGCTTCTGCCAATGTATCTTCGCGCCCCAGCGCCATTAATTCGGTAATAAATTCGTTGGAAAATAACAAATAACTCGCCGCCGTTGCACCGCCACCTTTCGCCGTCGCACCAATTGCACGCAGAAAAAAACGCAGACTTTTGGGTAAATAACGCACGTTGCGACCAGCAATACTATCAATAGGCGAGCTAGGTGAAATGACCATGTTATCGACCGGACGTAACATAATGCCCTCCTTCATACGCACATCATCAGGAATTAATTTCAGCAATTGATTCATGCGCTGCATATGCTCCAAATCACCTTCGAGCGCATCAACAAACGCGCTGTTAAACAAATGGCCGATGATTTGCCCCATAGATGGTGAATGTCGATGAGGCACGCGGCGATTCGCTTTAGAAGAATTACGATTACCACTTACTCCCACAACAAATAATGCATCCGCCCCCAAATGCAGTGCGGGGCTAATCGGCGCTAGCTGGCGCAGTGCACCATCGCCAAAATATTCACGGTTAATACGCACAGCGGGAAAAATAGTGGGAATCGCCGATGACGCCAGCAAATGCTCTAACCGTAATTGTGTTGCGACACCACTGCGTCTATAACGCGCCCATCCTTGCAAGGTTGGGCTGCCTTGAAAAAAACTGACGGAATGCCCCGATGTATAACCCATCGCTGAAACACTCACCGCAAGTAATTTTCCGCTGTCGATGGAATGGTTGATATTTTCAAAATTAATTTTTGAACCCAATAAATTCCACAGCGGAGCATTATCGAGCAAAGATAGAGGACGCTTTCGTCCCATACCTTCGTTAAATAATGAAAGGCCGAGGTAGCCAATCCCTTTAAAAATATCGCCCCACCCATGCAAATAAACCTGACCAATATCCAAATTCTGCCACATATAGGCGAGCGCATTTACCGCCGATTTAAAATTGCCCTTGTGCGCAGCAATCGCCAGAGCATTAATGGCGCCTGCGGATGTACCACAAATAATTGGAAATGGATTTTCACAATCATCCGGCAAAATTTCAGCAAGCGCCTGCAATACTCCCACTTGATATGCGGCACGCGCGCCACCGCCGGATAAGATCAACGCTGTTTTCATAGAGGATTCTAATAAATTGATACTGTCGATGATCAAGAATTCATATTGATCAATCGTTATTGTTGTTGATAATTACTTTTAGATTAGCAGCTATGCAGCTGTTTGATGCAGATATTTCCATGACATCAACCAACAAAAATATAGCCACCGTTGATTGGGAGTAACGCCGACTGTCGAATTCTCTATGTATTATTTATTTAGCAATAGCAGCGACTACTGTAGAAAATCGCGTAAAATCAGCACCGAATTTAGCCCTACATTTGGATGCCATCATGCCCGCTGCGTTAACCCCCACCTTACAACTCGCTATTGATTTGATCCGCTGCCGCTCAGTGACTCCTGCAGACGATGGCTGCCAGGAAATGATGATCAAACGCCTTGCAGCGATAGGTTTTACCACCGAGCGTTTACGGTTTGGTGAAGTCGATAACTTCTGGGCGATACGTAATGGCACCGACGGTGAAGAAGGCGCTATCCTGGCATTTGCTGGTCACACCGATGTCGTACCCACCGGCCCAGAGAGCAACTGGGATAACCCTCCGTTTGAACCCCAAATTATCGATGGCATGCTGCATGGTCGCGGAGCGGCAGATATGAAAGGCTCGCTTGCCTGTATGGTAATCGCCTGCGAAAATTTTATCGCTCAATACCCAAACCACAAAGGTCGAATTGCTTTTTTAATCACCAGCGATGAAGAAGGCCCATCCATCAACGGTACTGTCAAAGTGGTTGAGTGGCTAGAAGCGCGCAACACCAAAATGACTTGGTGCATTGTGGGTGAACCATCAAGTACCAAGGTGGTTGGCGATGTGATTAAAAATGGCCGCCGCGGATCCCTCGGCGCCATATTAAAAGTAAAAGGTATTCAAGGGCACGTAGCCTACCCTCATCTGGCCGATAACCCCATTCACAAACTGGCGCCTGCGCTTGCTGAACTCGCTGCTGAGCATTGGGATAACGGCAATGAATTTTTTCCGGCGACCAGTTTTCAGGTGTCGAATATCAACGGCGGCACTGGCGCTACCAATGTCATTCCCGGCGATGTCGAAGTGATTTTTAATTTCCGGTTTTCTACCGAACTGACTGAACAGATTTTGCGTGAGCGTACTGAAACCATTCTGAATAAACACAAGGTCAATTACGATTTACAGTGGATTTTAAGCGGTCAGCCGTTTTTAACAGCGCGGGGGGATTTAGTGGATGCAGTAGTGGCTGCGATTAAATCGGAAACCGGATTAGACACCGAGCTGTCCACTACCGGTGGTACTTCTGATGGTCGCTTTATCGCTCCCACTGGTGCGCAAGTGGTTGAGCTGGGGCCGATCAATGCAACCATTCACAAGGTAAATGAATGTATCAGTGCCGATGATTTGAATAAATTAACACTCATTTATGAGCGCACCCTTAAACAATTGCTAGCCTAAACTGGCTTGCTGAGTTACCGGCACTGCAGATATTTGACTGCTCTTTTGGCCGCGCTATCAAATCGAAATACTAATGCTGGGCTGGGGGGACTTGCGACGGTCTTTACCAGCGCGCGTTTCCAAAATAGAGGCGCCGGGTTTGTTGCGCCTATCTTGTTTGCGCCGCTCAACACCTTTGGGTGGCCCGATCGCATCCAGCCCGGCGGAGCGATCATCCTTCTGATGTTCATCGGCATAAGCGCTGACAGCGGTAGTCGCACTAGGTCGACTGGGCGCTTTAACGGATAACGGTCGTGGCTGTATTGGACCTAGATAAACCATAGTGATACCTGCTGTATCTGAATACTTAAGCTGTAGTCAATTTATCGGCAGAACATTCAATCACTTTAACCTTAAAACCCAGTACAGCACCTTTCTGACACATAGATCACATTTTAGACAATCTAATCGCCAGTTTTAAACCATTTCAGACTGTCATGGAGCTTAACAACTTCGCCAACGATAAATAACGTCGGCGCGTGAACATCATTTTCGGCCACCACCTCCGCTATAGAATCAAGATCGGAAATCAGCACTCGCTGTTCCTGCGTAGTTCCCTTTTCGATTAAGGCGACGGGTGTACTGGCAGCCCGGCCATGAGCAATTAAGGACGTACAAATCTCTTTCAACCCAACCAATCCCATATAAAACACCAATGTCTGGGTTGGATTGGCAAGCTCAGGCCAGGATACATTGGTATCGTCCGATTTCAGATGCCCTGTAACAAAACGCACCGACTGCGCATAATCGCGATGCGTGAGTGGAATTCCCGCGTAGGCGGAGCAACCTGATGCTGCAGTTATACCGGGTACAACTTGAAAGGGAATATTATTTTGCGCGAGTAACTCAATTTCTTCACCACCACGGCCAAAGATAAATGGATCGCCTCCTTTCAAGCGCAACACACGCTTACCTTGTTTAGCCAAATCTACCAGCAGCTGATTAATGTTTTCCTGCTGCATCGCATGTTCACTGCGGCGCTTGCCTACATAAATACGTTCAGCATCGCGGCGCACCAACTCCATTACCCCATCTGACACTAAACGATCATAAAGAACGACATCGGCCTGCTGCATTAAACGCAATGCACGCAACGTTAATAATTCAGGGTCGCCAGGGCCGCCGCCGACTAAATACACTTCGCCTTGGGTGATGGACTCATCATGCTTGCAAATTTCAGTGGCGATAACGTTTTCTGCAGCAACATCCTGACCATTTAGCACCAACTCTGCCGCAGGTCCCTGCAGAATTTTCTCCCAAAAACGGCGACGACTATCGCCATCATTAAATCGGGCTTTTACACGTTCACGCCAACTACTGGCAATTTGTGCCAATCGACCATAACCGGTTGGTATTAAGGTTTCTAATTTTGCACGAATTAAACGCGCAAGCACGGGCGCTTCCCCGCCGCTAGAAATAGCAATTACAAGCGGAGAGCGATCAATAATGGCAGGCGTAATGTAGGTACATAGCGCAGGACTATCCACCACATTTACCGGCAGGTTAAGCGCTTTTGCATCGCCGGATATTTTTTCATTGAGCGATTCAATATCAGTTGCCGCAATCACAATCACGCAATCATTCACATCACTAGATTGATATTCACGCTCATAAAGTTCGCCATTATTTTGCGCAACCAACTCACGTAACTCAGCAGAAATTTCCGGCGCAACAACACGTAAGCGTGCACCCGCTTTGGACAGCAATCGCCCTTTACGCGTGGCTATATCGCCACCACCAACCAAAAGACAGAGGCGATTTCTTAAATCGAGAAAGACGGGAAAATATTCCATAAATACATCTGCCAATTAAAATGGCCGCAAACTACATTATCATTTGCGGCCATTATTTTTATGTAGAAATGATTCACTGGTAAAATCTAATTCAACCAAAAATCATAACAATAAGCGTATAGAGTTATTAATTCATAGCGCAATATCGCGCGATAAATTCTTCATGGTTTGGCAATAGACTGAGATTTTTACTGACATGATCACGATAATTTTTCATGTAAGCTTTAAATTCATCATCCGCCATATTATCGACAATCGGTTGATAATTCATCGGCGTAACGCCCTGGCCAATTAATACTTGCGTCCAGCCATTGGTTCTAAACAATTCGTCGCCACCTAAAAATACCATGCCGCTTTCAGTAAACATATCGATGCGATGGCGAAGCGTATCTGGCACCGACATGGTGCGCACATAGTTCCAGAATTCAGTATCTGTGCGGCGTGTGGCATGGTAATGCAATATAATGAAATCGCGAATACTTTCAGCCTCTTCACGCGACTGCCGGTTAAACTCTTCCACCATGACTGGCTGAATACCACGCAGCGGAAATAGGCGCAATAAGCGAATCAACCCCGATGTCACCATATGAATACTGGTTGATTCCAAGGGTTCCAGAAAACCTGAAGACAGACCAAGCGCGACGCAGTTTTTATTCCAACTTAGCTTTCGACGCCCGGTTTTAAATTGAATCAAGCGCGGATCCGTAAGCATTTCGGCATCAAGATTTTTAACGAGTGTTTCCTCCGCCCAATTGCGATCTGCAAATTGACTTGAGTAAACCACGCCATTACCCGTGCGATTTTGTAAAGGTATCCGCCACTGCCAGCCAAATTCATGCGCGGTCGAACTAGTGTAGGCTGTCGCAGGGCCTGCTTTTGCTGTCTGCACTGCTAAGGCAGAATCACACGGCAACCAGTGTTGCCAATTTTCATAACCACTCTTTAATGTCTCTTCAATTAATAGACCGCGAAAACCGCTGCAATCGATAAAAAAATCGCCCGCGAGAGCTGTGCCATTCTCTAAATGCACGCGCGTAATAAAACCGGAATCTGGATCCTGCTCAACTCGTTCAACCTTGCCCTCTTGTCTAACAACGCCTAAGGCTTCACTAAAGTTACGCAAATACTTTGCATATAAGCTCGCATCAAAATGAAATGCATAATTTAATATTGGATTTTCGCAAACAGCAAACTTACCCGCGCGCGCCGCCTCATGCTCCAGACAATAGGCGCCATAACCAGCTTCAACACCCAGTTTCTTAGAGCGTGCCCAAAAATGCTGGAACTCACCCGCCCAAAAAATTCGCCCAACCTGACCAAATGCGTGAATGTAATCTTCACCAATTTCGCCCCAGTTTTTGAAATTAATTCCCAACTTAAACGTCGCATGGGTTGCACGCATCATTTCCGCTTCAGGAATACCGATCAGCTTGTGAAATGCCATCATTGTAGGAATAGTTGCTTCACCCACACCAACAGTACCAATCGCATCTGACTCAAGCAGAGTGACATTTACCTTGCCTTGGTAAATTTTGCCTATCGCGGCAGCGGCTAACCAACCTGCTGTGCCACCACCGACAATCACAACATCCTTCACTGCTTGCATGCTTCACCTCGTTGGGATTTATATTCTTATAAATAAATTTTTGACATTAAAACTGTTGTTAAAGTTGGTTATTTTTGACATCAACCATTTGTTGAATATTGCTGACCGAACCGATCATCAAATAGGCGTAGCGAAGTAAACCAGAGCGATGTAGCGCGGCGACTTCCGCATCCGGAAGTGCCAATAATTTCTCTTTACTCACGGTTGCGTAGCGATTATTTTTATAAAGCGCACCATTGGAAAACTCCACTTCAAGAGTAATATTTTCAATCAAATCCAACCGCGCAAATTCAGCTAACATTCTCTCCGCTTCAGCAACACCTTCATGCACTACCGACAATACACTCGTCATTCTTTCCAAAAAGGGAGAGTTACCGCCGTAAGGCAAAAAAACGGCTTCACCTTGTTGCTCATCTTTTGCAATACGAACGCTATCCAAATCAACATGCACCACAGGCTCTATATCGCCAGATGATCGCTGCTGCATACCGATTACAAAAGGCTCGCGCTCAATAATCGCGGGGATATAAGGCACCCGCCATTGATCGCCCGATAAAAATAAATTTTCGTTCGATTCAAAACCAAACAACACTATTGTCAACCAAGAACCATCCTCCATTGCCTGTAACAAAATGGGATAGTATTTTTGCAATTCATTAAACTCTGTCGGATAGACTGCGCAGCCACCTACAGCATCACCAAAGTCAGCGCCACGGCGCGTAACAATGCGCAAATCTTTGTGCGCGATATTATTGAGCAATTGATATTGTGCCACTGGAAAACTCCTCAACTAGTGATTCGTTGTTTTTCTTGTAATTGATTAAAATAATCCCGATTAGCAGGTAAATGCGCCAGATAATGAGCACGCTTAGCCATCAAGTTTTCTATCTCTCTTAGCAGTTCTGCTTTTTTTCCACCCGATCGCGAAAAATGTATACTCACATAAGATGGCTGCATTCCCAGCAAAACATATTGATAACTCGCCGATGGAAATAATTCCATGAAATGACCAAAGTCATTCAATACCGGATCCCGATAACGCCACTCTTCCAGAAGATTGTGTAACCTATCGGTAGCTGGAATAGATTCTGTGACATACCGCCAATATGCGGTATCACGCCGATCACTCAACAAATAATGCAATTGTAAAAAGTCACGTATGCGGCTCCAGCGTTCAGTAAATAGCTGATTGTAGCGTGCGGCAATACCATTCAGCGCGGCTGGCGTTGCCGGCAAATGCTCACATAAATAGGTGGCCGCTAACTCTACCATTACCAAAGCTGAGGCCTCCAGCGGCTCAATAAAACCGGCAGCCATTCCAATCGCAACACAGTTACCAACCCAAGGCGTTGTGCGGTAACCTGGTTTAATAATTAATTGCCGCGCCGCACTCGCATCCACTTCCGGATTAATTGCCGCGACATAATGCGCTAATACTTCGCGCGCGCGCGCTTCAGTCGAAAACTCACTTGAATAGACATAGCCTACGCCACGTCGATGTTGCAGTCCTATATCCCAAATCCAGCCAGCTTCTTGCGCAGTAGATAACGTCGCACTGTGAATAGCATCCTCTTTCCCGGAATATGGAACAGCAATGGCAAGTGCTCGGTCGTTGGGGGATACATCACTCAGGGAAATAAACTCACTTGCCAACACATTGCCAATTAATTGATTGTGGGTACCGCTGGCATCGATAAAAAAATCCCCTTCCAGTTTCGTGTCATCAGTTAGATTAAGTGCCGTTATGCGACCTTCGCTATCTATGTCTGCCGTTTTAAAATGTCCAATAACATGCTTAACGCCAAGCCGATCTACAGCATGTATCTTCAATAATTGGGCAAATTTACCCGCATCGAGGTGGTAACCATAATTCAATACGCCAGCATAATCCGGTGTATGCAATTGTTTGGGTGCGCATTTAGCATCGATCGCGTGGGACTGTAGGCAAACCCAATGTGAAAAGGATGGTTGCGTTGCCGCTTCTTGAAACGTGGAGCCTAGGGATGTACCGGCAACCATGGGTGGAACAGTAAACGGATGGTCGTAACTATCAGTATTATCAGCACCGCCTTTCCGCCAATTGATAAAACGCGAACCTTGTTTAAACGTCGCATGACAAAATTGTAAGAACTCACTCTCGCGGATGCCTATTTTTTCGAGCGTTCCGCGCATACTCGGCCAAGTACCTTCACCGACGCCGATTGTCGGGACATCCGATGACTCAACCAAGGTGATTGCCACAGGTACAGCACCAATCATCAACCCCTCTGCTGCCAAACGCGCCGCCATTATCCAGCCTGCGGTTCCGCCACCCAGTATCACTATATTTTTTTGCACACTAGCACCTCGACCAACGCTATGAGTTGCAATTTTACAAAAAACAAAGCCGCTGTCTCCAGCGGCTTTGTTTAAGGGGTGTCACTCACTTTCTAGATCAGATTAGAAAGTGTAACGCAGACCCAATTGGTAACGAGCACCCAGGTCTTCCAAAGACAACAACTGTGCTTCTGAACGACCGTGAGTACGGTAGTTTTCGCCAGTTACGTTGATGCCTTCAGCAGTCAAGGTCAAATTGTCGTTAAGCTCGTAACCGATCGACAAATCGATTTGTGAATACTCTTCAACATATTCAGGCTGATTACCACCACCGGCAGTACGGCTTTCAAGGAAGCTATCACGCCAGTTATAGGCAACACGGATTTGCCATGCATCTTTGTCGTAGAAACCAACCACGTTAGCGGTATCTGACAATCCAGTCATAGCAAACTGACCTTCAGTACTGAGGTTATCGAACTCAACATCAGAGTCAACCATAGTGTAGTTAGACTGAACACCGAAGCCTGAGTCACCAAACCAATGCTGAACCGCCAACTCAAGACCATCAATCACAGTTGACTTATCGTTTACTGGACGGCTAACTTTCCAAACCAACGGTTGATCTCCGTCGGCTGCACGTACAAAACGTCCATTATCAGAAATATACTGAGCGTCTGAGTTAGCCAATACGTGCTCATACAAGCCAAGCTCATTACTTTGAGGAATGCCACTAGCTAGCGCAATTTCACCTAAGCGAACATCACGTAGACCATAATGGCTCTCATTGAAAATTTGAGAACCGATAAAGCCATCTATATCCTTACGGAAGTAACCCAAGGACACATAACTATCTTCGCTGTAATACCACTCACCAGACAAATCAACGTTTTGCGATTCCATTGGCTTCAAACCTGGATCACCATCATTCGCAGTACGTTGATAGATATCAGAAATACCTACATCCGGACGCAAATCACCGTAACTAGGACGACCAATAGTTTCACTATAGGAAACACGCAGCTTCAGATCTTCAATCGGGCTAATGTCAAAGTCGATGTTAGGAAGAAGGTAATCGTATGAACCGGATTGCTGCTGTTGAGTTTTTTCATTCGCATAACGTACAGACCAGTCGTTGTCACCTTCCCACCACAAAATTTCAGGCGAGTTAACCAACGAAGTGGCGGTAACATCTGTTTCCTCGTAACGCAGCCCTACCAACAAATTCGACTCTAAACCCCCCAATTCAAAACCAGAGTTGAACTGCACGTAGGCTGATTTACTTTCCTCTTCAATAGTACGGTTAGTAGCGTAAAGACCGTTCCACTGAATTTTACCATTTACGAAGTCATAGAAATCTCCACTGACACTGCCTGTAGCTGGAGTAGCCTCGTTAGCTGGAGTGTTTGGATTATCAGGGACAGCGGCGACAGCCTTGTAAGGTGGTTGATTCTGAGCTGCATTAATAGCCTCAGCAGTCTCGATAATTTTAGGCAGATTGGCATCAACACCTACGATAAACAGCGGATCATTGGTAGTTGAGCCATAGTCTGGGAAGTCTTTACCAAAGTCACGGCTTTCAAAGTATTGATCTGGAAATATACTTGGATCAACACCATCCCAATTGCCCACACCTTGACGATTATCACCAGACGCGCGGCCAACGTTTTCGTCAGTGCGTTGCTCAACACCAAACTTCAAACCTGCATTTTCAAGAAAGCCAGTACCGTTAAATTGGAACTCACCGAACAATTGTGTCTGTTCGATTTCAGTGCGGGTTTGTGAGCGAGGATTATTCGTCATTGCTCCACTTACATCACCGCCATCAAGAACGCCATTACAGTTACCACTGGTGTATTCACCACGTGGTGCACGATTACGCACGATACAATCGTCGGTAGTTACAGACATCAATGGCATTTCTTGTGACCAGTCCACGTACTCACCGGTCACAGTGTTAGCATTCAAACCAACTTGAATTTCTTTAGTGTTGTTTTCAGCGCTAGAACTATGATAATCAAGACCCAAATTCAGCTGGTCATTAACTTCAAACGCAAAGTTAAGACCGATAGAATTATTCTGGGTTAATGAGTCAACATGGCCTGCAGCAAATGAAACGTCTTTAAGTCTGCTCACACCTTCAGTGAGGTAAGACTCACGATAAAAAACAGGGGTGCGGACTGGACCATTGTCGAAGGTTAATTCAGAAATCGCATCGACGTTGAACCAAACTGATTGCTGTGCACGCTCAGAAGTACGATCCAGCTCGGAATAGGTGTAATCCAAGGTGGTAGTTAAACGTTCAGTAGGCTTGAACTGGATAACAGCTTGAGCATTAGTACGCTCACGCTTGTTATCCTGTACCTCATAACGAAGATCGGTAGGCAATGCATACAACTGCCCCTCATCTGGAGCGTTGTTAATTACAGCACCATCTTTAAAACGTTCAATTGATCGCTTAGTAAGATCTGTGTTAGTTGAATCCCATTTGTTGAGATTGGCCCAGTTGTTAACGAAGTTATTAGCATTTGAACTATCGCGACGCTGATAAGTACCCGTCAATGCAACACCAAAAGTATCGTCATCGTTTGCCCATGAACCTAAACCTGAGAATTCCGGGGTGATTTCATCACCAGCACCAGAACGCACAGTCTCATCTTGAATTGCCTTCACGCCAATAGTCGCACGGGTACCAGCTTCTAAAGGCCGCAAAGTTTTAATGTTGATTGTTGCGCCCAAACCACCAGTTGCTACATCGGCACGGCCAGTTTTATATACATCTACACCGTATACAGATTCAGAAGCCAAGTTGGCAAAATCGTATGCACGAGTTGATGAGTCACTAGAGTCACCGTTGGCAACAGCAGGCATTACACGGCCATTCAAGGTCACCATGTTCAACTCAGCACCAATACCACGTGCGGTTACTTGAGAACCTTCACCATCTGACCGGTCAATAGAGAGACCTGAAATACGCTGTAGCGATTCGGCAAGGTTAGAGTCAGGCATTTTACCGATATCTTCAGCAGAAATGGCATCAACTACACCGGCCGCATTACGCTTGGTATCCATTGCTTGCACAACAGAAGCGCGAATACCTGTAACCATTACTTCTTCTACAGAATTATCTTGTGCAAAGGAAATACCACTGAAGCTAGCTGCAGAAGCGATAGCTGTCGTCAGAAGTTTTTTCTTAAAGCTTATAGTTTTGTACATGGAGCTCTCCTTTATTATCGTCAGGAATTATGTTTTCCGGTACACACATGTCTGAACTACTATCGTGATAGATTTAAGTTCAAACATTTCCGCTTTCTGGATGAAAGCGAATTCTTTGTTACATTTTGATTATATTTTTCTCGATCTAACACAAAAATGATTTTGAATATAAATGCAGATGACCTGAAATTTTTATAGGCAAATAGCAATCAAGCTGCGTTGTGAATTGGAGCGAGCCCTCCAAGCCAATTTGCGCACAAAACTACTACTATGTGACAGCGCTGTCAATTATTTGAAAGATGATTCATGTGTAAATTTAAGCAAGGTAAGTCACACCTTAAGTTATAGTCAAAATGACAAATTATTATTCAAACTTATGAGGACAAGTTATAGCTGCCAATTTATAGGCGTCTTGTTGTGATCCTGAAGATATTGGTTAGCTTGGGAGAAATGCCCGCAGCCAATAAAACCACGGTGCGCTGAAAGCGGCGATGGATGTGGCGCCATAAGGATCAGGTGCTTTTGGGAGTCAATAAAAGCCGCCTTTTTCTGTGCATAACTACCCCATAAAAGAAATACTACGCCATGGCATTGAGCATTAATCAGCTGAATTGCCTTATCAGTAAAGGTTTCCCAACCCTGACCCTGGTGGGCACCAGCCCGCGCCTGCTCTACCGTCAAGGTGGCATTAAGCAACAAAACGCCCTGGTCTGCCCACTTCTGCAAACACCCATGAGCCGGAATCGTAAAACCCAAATCGCGCTGTAATTCCTTAAACATATTCTTCAATGATGGCGGTGTAGGCACTCCTGGCTGCACAGAGAAGCATAGACCGTGAGCCTGATTTGGGCCGTGGTAAGGGTCTTGCCCAAGAATGACTATCTTTACCTCATTCAATGGAGTGCTGTTAAACGCATTGAAGATATGTTTTGACGCAGGATAAATAACCTTTCCTTGTTGCTTTTCTGCCAACAAAAAAGCCTTTAAGGCCTTCATATAAGGCTGTTCAAACTCTGGGGCGAGATGAGCGAGCCAACTCGAGTGCAGATCAATGGTTTTTGAAGCGCCTGCCATAGATAGTTCCCGTAAAATAAAAAGCCCAGCGAATATGCTGGGCTTTTTACAAGACTTACGTTTAAAAGTAAAACTTAGAGTTTGTCGCCATGCTCAGCCAAGTATTTGGCAACACCTGCTGGCGATGCATCCATACCCGCATCCCCTTCTTTCCAGCCCGCTGGGCACACTTCGCCGTGCTGCTCGTGGAAAATCAACGCATCAACGGTACGAATGGTATCGTCGATGTTACGGCCGATTGGCAAGTCATTAACGATTTGTGAACGCACCACGCCAGCTTCGTCGATGATGAATGTGCCACGGAAAGCAACGCCGTCAGCAGATTCTACATCGAACGATTTAGCGATTGAGTGGGTGATATCAGCAACAAGGGTGTAACGAACTGGGCCGATACCACCATCATTTACTGGAGTATTACGCCATGCGTTGTGAGTAAATTGTGAATCGATAGATACTCCAATCACTTCTACATTGCGCTTTTTAAACTCTTCTACACGGTGATCAAACGCCAGCAGCTCTGACGGACATACAAAGGTGAAGTCTAATGGGTAGAAGAACACAACTGCTTTTTTGCCTTTGGTGGCAGTAGCAAAGTTGTAGCCGTCTACGATTTCGCCGTTTGCCAATACCGCTGATGCGGTGAAGTCCGGTGCTTTTTTACCAACTAATACGCCCATATCTAATCTCCTAATGGTTGACACGTGAATCGGTGAGGGTAAAAACAGGAATCAGGAGCCAAGATACTATCCACTGATTGTGAACATTTGATGGCCATTTATTGATTACCTGACATTTATTGATAGTGCGCGACTATCATACACAGGCATACAAGGGTGTCATATTGATTTTGTATATGGTGCCGACGAAACTGTGACTATGACGAAATCGGTGGCACATTATTCATCTAGCTATTACGCAGTTATAATGAACAATAGAAATTACTACCAAACAAGATACTTTCCTATAAATTATTGACATGAATTATCATTAGCATTAGAGTTTATCTGTACGCGATTTAATCGCATGTAGAAGAGTATTCTGGAAGCCTTTATGTACGTCTGTGTTTGCAAAGCTATTACTGATCGTCAAATCAAAGCGGCTATTAATGATGGTGCCAATTCGCTTGGGCAATTGCGCAAAGCCTTAGGTGTTGCAAGCCAATGCGGCAAATGTTCAGTAATGACGCGTGAAATTCTTGACGAAGCGCTCACTGATACTCCTATGATCAATGGTTTACCACAATTCTATGCCTTGGCTTGAGCAACAAAAGGCGTTACTCACTGAGAAACAAGAATCTAAATCATTGCGATTTTTAGTATTTTTTCTTTCAGCATCAAACACTTAGATAAAACACCCTGCTTGACATAGCCAACCCCGAAGGCCAGACTCTCCCTTTGTATTTATCGCATAAGGAGAATTCCATGAAAGGCGATCCAAAAGTCATAGCCGTTCTAAATAAAGTACTTGGCAATGAGCTCGTTGCTATAAACCAGTATTTTTTGCACTCGCGCATGTACAAAGATTGGGGCCTAAAAGAGCTGGCCGACCACGAATACCATGAATCAATTGATGAAATGAAACATGCAGATGCCTTGGTTGAACGCATTTTGTTTCTGGAAGGTTTACCCAACCTACAAGATCTGGGCAAATTGCATATTGGTGAAGACACACTGGAAATGCTTAAGTCCGACTTAAAACTGGAGCTTAAAGCGATTCCCGATTTGCGCGACGGAATTATTGTCTGTGAAGGTGTACGTGATTTTGTAAGCCGCGATTTGCTAAAAAGTATTCTCGAATCCGAAGAAGAGCATGTCGATTGGTTGGAGACGCAACTGTCGCTGATCGATAAAGTCGGCATTCAAAATTATCTGCAGACTAAAATGGTCGCCAAATCCTAACAATTAAATTGCTACATCTGATAAATAAAAAGGAGCTATGCGCTCCTTTTTATTTACCGGTTAATTAGCGCAAGTTACATATTGATCCAACCATTTAACGCGCGCATTTTAAACACCGCATTGCCATGTTTTAGTACCACGCCGTCAACATAAATCTCCTGCACTACAAACTGCCCGGTGCCAATAATATTACCTACGCCGGTCGTCTGATTATTAATAACCACGCTACTCACTCCATCCGCAAGAAAGTTATGGCGCGCATAAGTGATGGTAGGAATTTGCTGGCGCATATTCCAAGGAAGCGAATTAAAATCAGGAATATTTTTGATGCTATCGAATGTACGTGGTGGTGCCTGCTCTTGGGCTACAGCCGATAACGCAGCGGCATTTCCTGAACCATTAAAAGGATCAACAATGGTTTCTGATGCTGCCGCAGTTGCTGCCTCTGCAGCATAAAGTTCATTTACACCTGTATCGGCAGTTGCCGGGGCTGCCGGATCCTCAGTGGAATATAGCTTATCGATGGCGGCATTCGATGCAGAAGGCTGAGTAGTTGCTTTGACTGCGATGGTGTTTGATGCGGATTCAACTGCAGCTTTTTTTGCAGTCGTTTCTGCTGCTACAACCGAAGTTTTTTGTTCAATAACCGGCTTGGGTGATGATATCTCAGCGGGTTGTGGCGCTGGTGCAATTTGCGCTACCGACGGTTGCGCCACTGGCTCACGGCGCAGCATCATTACCAGCACAATAATGATGACAACTAATAACGCCACCACCCCCATCACCCACCACAGCGTGTGCCGTTTATCCGGCGTCGCATTAAATAACTGCGGGCTATGCAGGGAATTGAGGTCCGGCACTGTGTTTTGATTTTTGCGCTCATGCTCAGCGCGATTCAGGGCATCCAATATTAACGACATACCACTACAGCCCCTGAGTTTCTAACGGAGCAACTAATTTTTGCTCATCCAATTCCACCAGGGATTTATCGACCCCCAGCACTTCATTTAAACGGCGCAAGGTCTGCGCGTTAATAACACCGTCCGGCAGAATGTTATGCGTCGATTGAAACAGCTCTACCCGTTTTTGTAACCGCTCGGTAAAAAACTGGCGCGTTAGCGGCGCGGGTTGCTCATCGATAGTGGCAAACTGCTCTGCGATCCAAGTGACTAAATCGCTTTTATCGCCTACCTGCAAATCGTTTTCAAACGCTTGCGGACGCGACCATACATACAAAAAGTCACCATTCCAAATACTCGCGATTTCGCTCCAGGGGACAATTTTTTCTGCGCCCTTTTCCACCACCAGCGCATGATTTTCACTCAGCCCGATCACTAGGGCATAAACCCATTTTTTATCCGGCGTCGCCAGCGTTATCAATCCAGGTCGATTGATATCTTTTAATTCATCCCATGAATTAATAGCTGCTTTTTCGCACACATAGTCGGCGTCTTTCACGACCAAACAAGGATTTTTTTTGTCGCCTGCGGTGATACCTACATAAGTGAATAAGGCTACTTGGGCTGCACTTAAATCCCGCGTTGCCATGGCGACAACAGTGGGTATTACCGGCTCAGCAGGTTTGGGTGGTTTGCGCAATTCACTCAGCGAGCCAGATGCCAATTGTTGTGCCGTACTTGAATGAGTAATCGCCGCTTGCACAGACGACAATTGCACTGCCGATGAACTACTCGTTGCCTGCACTGCGGGCGCTGATGGTAATGGAGCTTCATCCGGCACCAGAAACCAGATCGCCGCCATTATGAGTAGTGCACCCAGTACAAATAACATATGCCAGGATGTACGTGTGGTCGCTAATTTCTCTTCTTGTTGCGTGGTCGTACCGGCAACCTCTTTAACAGCCTCGTCAAAAATTTGCTTATCGATCTGGTGATGATTTTGGGCATAAGCACCCAATAATAATCGCTCACTAATGACATTAATCAAGCGTGGAATTCCACCACTGAAGCCATGAATTTTTTTCACGATTGCATCGCTGAACGGCCGTTGGTGATCAGGCAGGCCAGCAATTCTTAGACGATGCGCTATGTACGCTTTAGTCTCAGGTAGGCTCAACGCCTCCAAATGAAAGCGCGCCGTGATCCGCTGGGATAATTGCCGCAGCGCCGGGCGTGCCAACAAGCGTTTTAGTTCCGGCTGGCCCACCAACATAATTTGTAGCAGTTTGGCGGTAGTTGTTTCGAGGTTGGTGAGCAGGCGAATCTGTTCAAGCACAGGCACTTTTAATAGCTGAGCCTCATCAATCAGTACAACGGTTTTGCGTCCTTTGCGGTGGTTGTCGAGCAGGAATTGATTGAGCGCATCGGTCAAAACTTTTACCGTCAATTCATCCGCGATGTAACTCACGCCCAGCTCATCACAAATAGTCGAGAGCAATTCCGGCGCACTTCCCATTGGATTGAGAATAATCGCCATATCAGTATTGGGCGGTAATTGTTCCAGCAAGCAGCGGATGATCGTCGTCTTGCCCGTACCCACCTCGCCGGTGAGCATCACAAAACCGCCGTTCTGGATACCATATAAAAGATGTGCCAAGGCCTCCCGATGCTGGTCGCTCATAAAGAGGTAGCGCGGGTTCACGGCGATGGAGAATGCGGGTTCTTTGAGCCCGAAAAATTCGTGGTACATAGGCCTATTGATACAAAGTTATTATGGGTTCCGCACTTATGCGGAGCTGAATCATATCAGGCCTAAGATTCAGCTGTTACCCTCTTATTCCCTTGCCAGTCCAGAAAGTCAGTATCAACGCGACGCCCCATTGAAAACTCTCGCTAAAAAACCTATTAGGTCACAGCTCGATTGCCCGAAAAGCACCAAATTGATACCATTGCCGCCTTTTTAAGCAGGCACCCTCCAGCCGCAACCCTCTCCCGCCTTTATTATTGATTTCCTTACACAGAGAGTTTCTATGTCAGTTGATTTTCGTTCAGCTTCGCTATCCGTTTTGGCCTATCACGACGAGTTTGTACAGCGTCACATCGGCCCGGATGCCCAACAAACTGCCGCTATGCTGGCAACACTGGGCGTAAGCTCAGTTAAGGAGCTGATCGACAAAACGGTACCGGACAATATCCGCCTGAAAAATGAATTGAATCTAGGTGATGCGGTAAGCGAAGCCAATGCGCTGGCTCAGCTCAAAACCATCGCCAGCAAAAACAAGATCTTCAAAAACTATATCGGTATGGGTTATCACGATACTCATGTACCCCACGTAGTCCTGCGCAACGTATTGGAAAACCCGGGTTGGTACACGGCTTACACGCCCTACCAACCAGAAATCGCTCAAGGTCGTCTGGAAGCATTGCTCAACTACCAGCAAATGATCATCGACCTGACCGGCATGGAAATGGCCAACGCCTCAGTATTAGATGAAGGCACAGCGGCGGCCGAAGCCATGGCGATGTGTAAACGCCAGAACAAAAAGAGCAAATCCGACGTATTTTTTGTGGATGCCGATACCCACCCGCAAACCATTGCTGTAGTCAAAACTCGCGCCGAGCATTTTGGTTTTGAGGTTGTTGTTGCCAAGGCCGATGAACTGGCCAATGGCGATTACTTCGGTGCCCTGCTCTCCTACCCCGGCTCCAGCGGCCAAGTGCGTGATTTAACCGCACTGATCGAAACCGCCCACAACAACAATGCACTGGTGACGGTGGCATCGGATCTGATGGCGCTGTTGTTATTGAAATCCCCCGGCGCTATGGGTGCCGATGTCGTGGTCGGCACCAGCCAACGTTTTGGTGTGCCTATGGGCTTTGGCGGTCCACACGCCGGTTTCTTCGCCTTCCGCGATGCCTACAAACGCTCCGCCCCTGGCCGTATTATTGGTGTATCTATAGATGCACGTGGCAAACAAGCACTGCGCATGGCGATGCAAACCCGCGAACAACATATCCGCCGCGAAAAAGCCAACTCCAATATTTGTACTTCGCAAGTATTGCTCGCAGTCATGAGCGTTTTCTATGCGATTTACCACGGTCCCGATGGTTTGAAACGTATTGCAAATCGTATTCATCGCTTAACTGCGATAGCAGCCGCTGCATTAAAAGCCAAAGGTTTTGGCATTACCAACAGCCAATTCTTCGACACGGTTACGATTAATGTTGGCGACAACCAGAAAGCGATTTACCAAACCGCACTCAACGCAGAAATTAATTTGCGTTTGGTGGGCAGCGATTCATTGGGCATCAGCCTGAATGAAACGACTTCTGCTGCCGACCTTGAAGCCTTGCTCGCTGTGTTTGGTGTAACGGGAATTGAATTGACGTCATTTGATGAGCAAGTGCTCACCGGAAAAAATATCACCGCGAACAACGCAATCCCTGCGGACTTGTTGCGCAGCGACGCCGTGTTGTCTCATCCGATATTCAATACCTATCACAGCGAAACCGAAATGTTGCGCTATTTAAAGCGCTTGGAATCAAAAGATATCGCACTGAATAACGCGATGATTCCGCTCGGCTCTTGCACCATGAAATTAAATGCAACCGCAGAAATGATTCCTGTCACCTGGCCGGAATTTGGCAAGCTGCATCCGTTCGCACCGATTGATCAAGCGGAAGGTTACAAAGAATTATTTGAAGAACTGCAAGAGATGCTCAAAGCCTGCACCGGCTATGACGCCATCAGCTTGCAACCTAACGCCGGTTCACAGGGTGAATACGCTGGTCTCGTTGCGATCAAAAAATATTTTGAAAGCAAAGGCGAAACTCAGCGCGATATTTGTTTGATTCCCGCATCAGCGCACGGCACCAACCCTGCATCAGCGCAAATGGTGAGTTACAAAGTCGTGGTAGTTGCCTGTGACAATAAAGGCAACGTCGACCTTGTTGATCTCGCAGAAAAAATTGCCACCTACAACAATCAAATCGCCTGCATCATGGTGACCTACCCATCCACACACGGCGTGTTTGAAGAAGGTATTACCCAATTGTGCGATATGGTGCATGCAGTCGGCGGCCAGGTGTATATCGACGGCGCTAACATGAACGCACTCGTAGGCGTTGCTGCACCCGGCAAATTCGGCGGCGATGTTTCGCATTTGAATTTGCACAAAACCTTTTGCATTCCACACGGCGGTGGCGGTCCGGGCATGGGACCAATCGGCGTCGGCAAACATTTGGAACCCTTTCTCGCAGCGCACCCGGTGCAAGCAGTTCCAGGCACCGATGTGAATAACGGAACTATTTCTGCTGCACCCTGGGGCTCAGCCAGTATTCTGCCAATCAGCTGGATGTACATTAAAATGATGGGCGCCGTTGGTATGCGTCAAGCGACTGAATTTGCGATGCTCAATGCAAACTATGTTGCGAAAAAATTGGAAGTGGCCTATCCGATTTTGTACAAAGGCACCAACGGTTTTGTAGCGCACGAATGCTTATTAGATTTGCGTCCATTAAAAGAAGCGAGCGGCATCAGCGAAGAAGACATCGCCAAACGTTTAATGGATTTCGGCTTCCACGCCCCCACCATGTCGTTCCCGGTGGCAGGCACACTCATGATCGAACCAACCGAATCCGAATCCAAAATCGAATTGGATAAATTCATTGAAGCAATGCTGATTATCCGCAAAGAGATCGAACAAGTGATCAGCGGTGAAATTGCCGCTGAAGCAAGTGCACTGCACAATGCACCGCACACGCAAGATGACGTACTGGAAGAAAATTGGACACGCGCCTACTCACGTGAAGTTGCTGGCCGCCCAGCGACGTGGCTGAAAAACCACAAGGTGTGGCCGACGGTGAATCGCATTGATAACGTATACGGGGATCGCAATTTAGTTTGCTCATGCCCAAGTATTGAAAATTACATGGAATAACTTTTCAGATTTTTTGGTTATTGTAGGGGCGCGATTTATCGCGCCCTTTTTAAAATAGATCAATCACTAGCGAATAATTAAAAGCTTACATCCTTTTCAATATCTTGAAGTTTGCGGCGAGCCAAAGCCAGATTGGCTTTGCTTTTATCCAACACGTAATAAATGAACACTCCTTCTTTGCGTGACATTGGGCGAATCAAGTGATACTGCTTCCCCAAGGTAATTAAAATATCCTCAATAACATCATTCAAACCCAGCGCTCGCATGGTTTTTAACTTAGCGCGAACCACTTCGGTATTACCCGCCGCTGCCACCTCCAAATCCACACCAGAACCAGCAGCTCCCAACATCATCCCGCTACTTGAATCAACGATGGCACAGCACAATGCACCATCAAGCACCAAAAGTTCATCCAAGCTTTGTTTAATAGTAGTCATGTAATATTCCTATAGTTGATTTCAACGAAACACATTTTTATAAAAACTAATTTAACATCTCATACTGCTTAACCACATTGCGCAACGCAGCAATACTCTCACTCCAATCATGCCAATGCATTTTGTTTGAATTTGCCAAGGTAATTAACAACATAGTTCTACCGCACGACTGAACGCAAAGCGTTCCTTTAGCATGTTGAACAAAAATATTTTTTATCCTTCCCATAGCGTCAAAAACATAGCCATTACGATGATGCAAAACCCAATAGTCACGCGCACCTTCTGCCATCACTTCAAATTGGGTCTCGCGCGATGTGGATAGGCAAATCATGCCTGTATCAATCGCCACGAGCGCGCAAGAAATAATATCTTGCGATTTTGCAACCTTCTCTAATTCATATTCAATTGCTTGGTAGTTCAATTATTTTTTAACCTTTTTCCAATTTCACCACATCGATAAATTACCTGCGCCAAAATTGCTGTCTTATCTGCAACAACATTGAGCACATAGTTGACTCCCGCCAACTCCAAATAGGTAATGTATACAAATCCATCTTCAGTATTTACCGTTACGCTTTTACTTGAGCCAAGCGAAACTTCTTGCGTCACTACTGAACCTATGGCTGCAATCGAACTAGCCATGGCAGCAATGCGCGATGGATCAAGCATTTTGGAGACAGAACTTGCCACATCAAACCCATCTATGCTGGCGATAACTACAGCTAAAATTCCATTCTGCTCACTTAAAAGATTATTACATTCGTCTTTTGCCGCATTAGCAATATAGTCTGGGATACTCATAGTTTCCTTATAATTTAAATCATTTCTGCTTCGGTCTGAGCCATCAATATACCAATCAGCATATTTACGTCATCAGCGTTACGCACATCAACAGGAATAATAGGAAGAATTAAATTTTGCTTTTCTAGCGCAATTGAAAAATCGTCCAATGATGGATGGCTATGAGCCTCTGTCCGCCCTACACCAATAACACAGGGAGTTGTCAGCAGTTCCTGCTCAAAACCGTTTATGTATAAATTCAAATCTGCAAGTGGATCAGGGCGGGAATTATCAATCAATATAATTATGCCGAACGCATCCCTAACCAATATTTTCCACATAAAATCAAATCGAACCTGACCCGGTGTACCAAACAAACGCAAGCGATCACCATTCGCAAGACTTATCTGCCCAAAATCCAGGCCGACTGTTGTTGATGCTTTATCGATAGTTGTATCGGTATTTGCAACATCAGTTCTGATGGGCGCTGCCTCACTTATTGCAGCAATCGCGGTAGTCTTACCCGCACCCGTTGTACCCGTAAATACCAATTTATACTCTCTCATACGCACTCCGCTCTTCTTATTATGATTAACTGATTCCCAAGCGCGACTTTAATAGCGATAGAAATGTTTTCTTGGTCTCTACTTGCCGCACACCAACCTGAGTTGCGCTTGCAGGTACGACAGTTCTTTTTTCTTCAACTACCAGTTCATTCTCAATAAGTATTTGTAAAAACTGCTGGCAAAATTTTTCACTCTGTCCTGACAAGGTGACAAGATTTTCAATCGTTTTAGTACCTCGACTTAAGTAAACGGCCAACAACATAAAATTTTTGTGTCGTGAAAGTAAGTTAGTCGAAGGCCATTTTTTAAGGCGATATAATTTTTGCGGGCCTGAAGTTTCACTGACAGTTGCTATGGTGGAAGCGCCAAAATTTGCCTTAATGAGTATCAAAGTATCGACCAACTCATCAGCCCTGAAAGGTTTGTAGAAAACAAGCCCTGGATGAACTTCACCACGGCGTCTTATGATAATTAACTGCGTACCCGGCTTCATAACAAAGGGAGCGACGCTTTTTTCGGCGTTATAGACAAGCAGCGCATCGCATTCACCACTTTCTACTAACGCCCAATTACCCTCCAATCGGGAACTGGTACGCAGGATAGTACGGATCAGGTCAACCTCTGGTTTGATTAATCCCAAACACCCCAAACGTAATTTAACTTCCATAAGCTCATAATCCACAAGACTAAAGGTTACGAATAGTAACACGCATCACTCAGATACCAATTGCCTGAGCTGGCACTTAGTTCATCTTTACACAAAGGGAGCCTGCCGTTGACCTTGGCAAACCATCGCTTTGGCTCCACTTTATTTAAGCAAAGAAACGGCGTTTAACATCTTTTATCAGACAGAAGTATTCAATAACACTTCGAATTCCACCTTAAATTGTAAAAGAAGCCAATTACACTTTTTTCTTCGGGCAAATCCGAATAACTTGCTGTATATTACGCCGCTATTTTCCAACCCTGCTTTTTCTAACCTTGCTTAACATTAAGAGAGTCCTATGGCTGACTTATCCCTTTACAGAAACATCGGTATCTTCGCTCACGTGGACGCCGGTAAAACCACTACCACCGAGCGTATCCTCAAGCTCACTGGCCGTATTCACAAAATCGGTGAGGTTCATGAAGGTGAATCTACTACCGACTTTATGGAACAAGAAGCCGAGCGCGGTATTACCATTCAATCAGCAGCCGTAAGCTGTTTCTGGAAGGGCCACCGCTTTAACGTAATCGATACCCCCGGACACGTTGACTTCACCGTTGAAGTTTACCGTTCATTGAAAGTACTCGATGGCGGTATCGGCGTATTTTGTGGTTCAGGCGGCGTAGAGCCTCAGTCTGAAACCAACTGGCGTTATGCGAACGATGCAAAAGTATCGCGCCTGATCTTCGTAAACAAACTTGACCGTATCGGCGCTGACTTCCTGCGCGTTACCGAGCAAGTGAAGAAAGTACTGGGCGCCAAGCCATTGATCATGACCCTGCCAATCGGCTTCGAAGACACCTTTGTAGGCGTGGTCGATTTGTTGACTCGCAAAGCCTACGTATGGGATGACTCTGGCCAGCCAGAAAACTACACCATTACTGACGTTCCAGCCGATATGGTTGATGACGTAGAAATGTATCGCGACCAATTGGTTGAAAATGCCGTTGAAGTTGATGATGACCTGTTGATGGCGTACATGGAAGGTGAACAACCGTCTATTGAAGACATCAAGCGCTGCGTGCGTAAAGGTACTCGTGACCTGGTCTTCTTCCCAACCTACTGTGGTTCGGCCTTTAAAAACAAAGGTATGCAACTCGTGTTGGATGCGGTAGTTGATTACTTGCCAGCGCCGCAAGAAGTTAACCCACAGCCTTTGACTGACGAAGAAGGTAATCCAAACGGCGAATACGCTATCGTTTCTGCTGATGAGCCGTTTCGCGCACTGGCGTTCAAAATCATGGACGACCGTTTCGGCGCCTTGACTTTCGTACGTGTTTACTCGGGCGTATTGAACAAAGGCGACACCATCCTCAACTCGTTCACTGGCAAAAGTGAACGTATTGGCCGCATGGTTGAAATGCAGGCGAACGAGCGTACCGATCTGACCACCGCACAAGCGGGTGACATTATTGCTCTGGTAGGCTTGAAGAACGTACAAACTGGTCACACCCTGTGTGATCCGAAGCACCCATGTACTCTTGAGCCGATGATTTTCCCTGAGCCGGTAATCTCTATTTCGGTAACCCCGAAAGACAAGACTGGTGTAGAAAAAATGGGTATTGCGATCGGTAAAATGGTTGCTGAAGACCCAACTTTCCGCGTTGAAACCGATATTGACTCAGGTGAAACTATCCTGAGAGGTATGGGTGAATTGCACTTGGATATTAAAGTAGACGTTCTGAAGCGTACTTACGGCGTTGAGTTGATCGTAGGCCAACCACAGGTTGCTTACCGCGAAACCATTACCCGTGAAACTGAAGACAGCTACACCCACAAGAAGCAATCAGGTGGTTCTGGTCAGTACGGTAAAATCGACTACCGCATCCGTCCAGGTGAAGCAAACACTGGCTTCGTATTTAAAACCTCGTGCGTTGGCGGTAGCGTTCCTAAAGAATTCTATCCTGCGATCGAGAAAGGCTTCCGCTCAATGATGTCAACTGGCCCATTGGCTGGCTTCCCGGTACTGGACGTTGAAGTTGACCTGTTCGACGGTGCATTCCACGCCGTTGACTCCTCGGCAATTGCGTTTGAAATCGCTGCAAAAGGCGCTTTCCGTCAATCTATGCCGAAAGCAGGCCCACAACTGCTTGAGCCAATCATGAAAGTTGATGTTTACAGCCCTGAAGATCACGTAGGTGATGTTATCGGTGACTTGAACCGTCGTCGCGGCATGATCTCTGGTCAAGAAGCCAACGTGACTGGCGTGCGCATCAAAGCTGACGTACCTCTTTCAGAAATGTTTGGTTACATCAGCACCCTGCGTACCATGACCTCAGGTCGCGGTCAGTTCTCTATGGAATTCTCTCACTACTCCGCATGCCCTGCGAACGTAGCTGAAGCAGTAATTGCCAAAGAGAAAGAAAAGAAAGCTGCCGCTGCTAAATAAGCATTGCGCTAGCCTTTAAAAAGCCCCGCCAGTGAAAATTGGCGGGGCTTTTTTATTAAACAGTTTTTATTGGGCAAACTATCTAAAATTCCCATTTTTACTCAAATTTTTATTTTTCTTTATGACTGTGATCGGCGAGCTGTTCCGTCTTTACCGGACCAATACCCGTCACCTGAATAATAGCTTCTTCATTTTTAGCGCCATCAAAATGGATTTGCCCGCCTTTGTGAATCACATAACTTCCTGCTGGGACGGGAACGGTTTGCTCTTTATCAAAAGCCTTGCCAGTACCCACCCACCAAGTACCGGAGATAACCACAAAAAAACGATCTCCATTGTGGAAGTGTGGCTTTGAAAAATTACCCGGCAACCACTTGATGCGCACCACATAAGGCCCTGGTTTGGCTGGATCACCAAATAAAATCGCCTGTTCATTCGTGCCTGCAGCGTTACGCACCCATTTAATTTCCTGTGGTATTTTAAATTCAACTGAACGAGGATCTAATTCAACCGCCACCGCACTGTAAGAAAAACCTATTAACAATATCGGCAACCATTTGGTGTAATGCATCAAAAAGCCCTTCATGTTTATTTCCTCTCAATGGATAATCATTACTATAGAAGTTAGGATCAATAATTGCAGATCTATATGGCACTAGGCTCAGATGTAGCAATCTTTGTGCCTGTGAAAATAGGTATTTCTGCCGATGTGATACCGAATTTTTAATGATTATTGAACACATCCAACAAAAACGTGTTCAAATTAAAACAACAGATCAACAGCACATCACCCTTCTGCTAGAGAAATATCAACATTGAAACTGGGTAAACGGTTAACGCAAATTGAATCTATGGCGATAGAAAAATACGATCACATTTGGGATTGTTGTTGCGACCACGGACTACTAGGCGCAGCGCTGCTGTTGCGACAAGCAGCAGCGCAAATTCATTTTGTCGATATAGTTGCTGAACTCATGCGGGAACTGGAAAACAAGCTAAATCAGTTTCACCCAAAAAATTCTGACTCGCGCTCTGAATGGCAAGTGCATTGTATAGATGCTGCAGAACTACCGTTACAAAAAAACGGCGGCAAACATTTAGTAATTATTGCCGGTGTCGGCGGTGATTTAATGACGGAACTGGTTAAAGCGATTTACCAAAAAAATCCAGCTATCGATATCGATTTTTTACTTTGCCCCGTACATCACCAATTCACACTAAGGCAGCAATTAATCCAACTCAATTTCAGCCTTAAAACGGAAAACTTAATCATTGAGAACCAACGCTTTTATGAAATCTTATTGGTCTCAACAATCCAGGAGCCGCACGCAGCGATAAATCCCATTGGCAATCTAATTTGGCAAGGCAATACGCCAGAACAAGAAAAAATTGCCGCTGACTATTTAAAGAAAACGCTGGATCACTACAAGCGGATGCAATTAAATAGTAATGCCGATGTGCAACATATTATCGATGCTTATAGCGCAGCAACCTTCACTCTCGCTCCCACACCAACAATCACCTCACTTAAATATTCCGCATCGCGACCTACCTGATAAAAACGGCCGGAGCCCCAAGTATGCATCCAATTCAAGCCGAGAAAATATAAACCGGCGACATCGGTAACGCCGCGTTTTTGTTTGGGGTGGCCGTTTTCTTCGAGCACGGGCAAGTTGATCCATTCAAAGCGCATATTGAAACCGGTTGACCACACAACAGATGTTATGCCGGTAGACTCAAGCGCAAGCTCAGTGACAATGGGTGGTAAATAATCGCTGTAGATATTGTCATCGGCCGGAGCATCTATGCCATTTTTTTGGATGTAGTCTTCGATGTTATTCACTATGCGCTGCGCGACTTGATCGGCGTAATCGAGATTGTGTTTTAGATCGTCTTTAAAAATTAAACGCTGACCTTCGGCGTCTTTTAATACACCGTAAAGCTGCATGCCCTGCTCGGCAAAAATACGTAGATTTAAATCGCGCCCGCCGTCACGGCCGGTCACGTAATGGTTGGTGGAGTGGACTGCATTTTTTCCGTCGGGATGAGTTTCTAATGTGGTGCTGTAGTAACCCATATCATCCAACCAATTCACTACATCGCGCCCACGGTAACGGCGATTTACTCGTGGTGCGGGGCCGACACACAAATGCACTTTGCGCCCGGCTAAATGCAAATCTTCTGCGATCTGACAACCGGATTGACCAGTGCCTACCACCATCACTTCACCCTCAGGAAGCTGCGCTGGATTTTTATAAAAATTGGAATGCACGTGGGCGATATATTCCGGCATTTTTTTTGCCAGCGCCGGAATGCGCGGCTCGTGATAACTACCGCAGGCGATAACCACTTGATCTGCGGTGTAAATCGTTGTGGATGTCACCACCGTGAACAAATTGTTATTCTTAGTGAGCGAAATAACCGGGCTGTCAAACACAATGGTGGGATTAAAAAATGAGCGGTAATTTTCCAGATACTCCACAATTTCATCTCGCACCATAAAACCATCCGGATCATCGCCTTGATAAGGAAACCCCGGCAACTGGCATTGCCAATTCGGCGTAACCAAACAAAAGGTATCCCAGCGCTGGTTGCGCCAGTTGTCGGCAACTTGATTGGATTTTTCCAAAATAATATTATCGATGCCTTGCTGCGTCAGACAGTAGCTCATCGAAAGCCCTGCCTGACCCGCGCCGATGACAATGGCGCGGTGATGTTTTATGTCCGGTTTTATTGCTGGATGTGTTGCCAAGTTCATGATGATTCCTGAAATTATTTTGCAAAAAGACATTGAGTAAACGCTTAACCTAATTTTGTTAATCGTACTTGCCCGCTAATTTTTTGTTCGCGCAAAAATTGCAATTTGCGTTGGATCTTTTCCAGCTCGCCACTGGCGGCAGTGCAGTAATAACCAAAGCGTTGATATACACGCTCGGATGCCGCCGTCAGCGCTGCGTCGGTTCGCGCACTGAATTCTTCCTGGCTGTAATGGCTACCCGCCACGAGATGTTCGTGAATGATGGTGGACGGCGAGTAATAAATTGCCTGTTCGCCGTCTGGCCAGATGACGTTAAAGTTGACTGAGGGCATAGCTGCCTCCCATAGCGGTAAGCGGTTGTTGGTTGATGTCCCAAAATTCGGCGGTGGCACCGGCGTAATCCAGTTGGATTTTTCCGCCACCAGTAAAGCTGCCGATGGGGCTGCAACTCAGGTGAGAATGCTGAAAGTAATTGAGCAAAGCCGAAACCTTGTCTGGCTCTACTGCCAATAAAAAACCAAAGCTTTGGAAGGCGCGCAGCCAACGCAGCAAGTCAGGCGGATTTTCGCCGCTGGGCTGCGGGATGGCGCTCAAGTCGAGGCTCGCGCCGCAGCCGGTCAATTCGAGCATCATGATCAAAGTGCCGAGCAGGCCACCGTTGCTGATATCTTTGGCGGCCACCGCTAAACCGGCTTCGGCTAATTCTGCGGGCACTTGCCATTGCTGGCGAATTTGCTCTGGCGTTTTACCTTGCACGCAGCCCCAGTAGGGCAGGTCATCGTGCCAGCTGCCGGTTAAATCGGTGAGCATAAATAAACGCTGACCGGGTTTGATGTGGTGGCAAGAAAGCAAACGCTGCGCCTGCCCCATAACTGCCACCGCTAAATTTGGGGTGTAACCCGCTTGGATACTGCTGTGACCACCGGCAAAGGTAATGCCGAATACATCGCAGGCGCGTTTCATGTGTTTCAGCAAGATCGCGCTGGCGTCGGCATCGCAATGCCAGTAAGCGTTGACTATCGCCGTCGCCCGCCCGCCCATTGCAGCTATATCGCTGATATTCACCATCACCGCCGACCAACCCGCTGCTTTAGGGTCGCGCAAGACAAAATCCGGCAACATGCCTTCCATCGCCAATAACTGATAGCCGCCTGCCGTTTTAAACGCGGCGCAATCATCCCCCGGTAAGGCGTAACGCTGCTCAAGCGTTAATGCAGACTGATCGCCACTAACCTGAGCGGCCAGTTTAATAGCGGTTTTTGCGGCGATTTCTGGTAGTGCGCGCAGTTCGGCGCAGAGGCCATCCAACTCGCTTTGTTGATGATGCCCCCAACTGCTGCAGGCCGATTTGCTTGCCGATGCGTTCATCATAAGTGCCTCGGCATAAACGGATAATGCTCAAGCTCGGCCTGCATACGCACATGCGGGCGCCCCGCCACTTCAATCGTGCCCAGTGTTTGCCAATGCACGGACTGGAAATAACTTTCATTCTGCGGCTGCACATTAGCGAGGAAGCGGGTGCAACCTAAATCCTTCGCCCGCGCTACCGCCTCATTGATCAGCGCCTTGCCAATCGACTGATGGCCGCGATAAGCACGCGCCACACACAGCCGCCCGCCGAACCAGAGGTTGTGCTGGTCGTCCTCGACTTGATAGATGCGCACAGCGCCTACCACATCGTCGGTCACACCCCAATTGGACGCCATGGCAACTATGGCGATGGCGCGGAAGTCCTGCCCGTCCTGCTCATTGTCAGGCAGGATTTTTTGCTCCTGCGCGAACACGGATTTGCGCAGCGCAAAGTAGCGCTGCTTTTCCCAGGAACTATCGGCCACTTTCACCTGGATATGCTGGGAGCGAAAATCGCTAAAGGTTTGGTCATCAAACGCGTAATGCAGCTTGGCCATGAGCCACCTCCTGTTCGTAACTTTTAAGCGATGAGCAGGCGCCGCATTTGGCGCAGCCTGCCTTGAGCGATTCCGAAGTGATGCCAGCGCGATGCAGTGCGGGGCCGAGCTGGCTGAAAATACGGTCGAGCATATCCGCCTCAGGCATAGGGTGATGCTCCAGCGGCGTACCGGCGACCGGCACAAAAGGCACCACAAAAGGATAGACGCCAAGCTCCACCAACTGCAGGCTCATCGCCATAATTTCGGCTTCGGTATCGCCCAAGCCTGCCAAGATATAAGTGCTGACATTGCCTCGGCCGAAGACGGCAACCGCCGCTTTAAACGCCGACATATAACGGCTGATCGGCACTGTCGCCTTGCCCGGCATAATCTGTTTGCGCACCCGTTCGCTTACCGCCTCAAGGTGCATACCTAGCGCATCAACACCGGCATCTTTCAGGCGCTGGAACCAGACATCATCGTCCGGCGGCTCGCACTGCGCCTGAATCGGAATATCCACTACCGCCCGCACGGCGCGGGCAGATTCCACTAACACCGCCGCGCCGCGATCCAGGGTTTTGGGGGTGCCGGTGGTCATAATCATCTGCTTTACCCCATCCAACTCCACTGCTGCCCGTGCTACTTCAGCGAGCAATTCAGGGGTTTTGCGGGCGATGGTTTTACCCGCCTTGAGCGATTCCTCAATCGCACAGAATTGGCAGGAGGTATCGCGGTTGCGATAGCGCACACACTCCTGCAACACCGTGGTCGCGAGTACATCCTTGCTGTGCAGGGTGGCGATTTTCCAATAGGGAATGCCCTCGCTGGTGCTGAGTTCGTAAAACTTGGGGCGACCGGGCATGAGAGCGATGGCGATCAATTTTTCGTGCTCAAAAATCAGCACTTGCTCATGATTGGCATCGGGTTTGGCGCTAAACGGCGAGCGTTGGATTTGCTCGTTAAACACCGGAATCATGCTGGTTTGGCGTTCGAAACTGAGCGCTTTGTGATCCGTCGGCCCCGCGCCACCGGTGCGTGTCAGACCCAGACTGGCCTGCTCCACCCAGCGAATTCCCTGCGTTTGGATTTGGGTAAGTTGCTGATTACTGAGCGCCATTACGAAATCCTCTAGTTGCTTGCCGTTGCTGTTGTGACGGATGTGGATGCAGGTACGGGAGTGACCAACGCCAAGCCAGCTACGGGTGCGACTTCGGCGCCCGCTGCAACCGCAACCGGTTTATGCAGGGGATGGGTATGGCGGGTGGGGGTTTTATCAATCAACAAACTGAGCAGTTCCGGGCGACTGTAATGGCCGACTGAATCCATCATGCGTTTGCGTTTATCGATAAGGTTGAAATCCAGCTCGGCGATACAAGCACCTTCGCCCGAATCACTGCGCAAGGGCGTACCAAGCAAGCGGCCTTCCGGCGAGACAATCGCGGTAAAACAGCCACCGCTAATCGCGGCGATAGGCCCGCCGGTATCTTTAACGATTTGCGCCTGCTGTTCCGGTGTTAGCCAGCCAGTGGCATTCACCACAAAACAGCCGGATTCCAAGGCGTGATGGCGAATACTGGCTTCAATCTGCTCGGCAAAAATCTCTCCGACCAAGGAACCGGGAAACATGCTGACGTGGATTTGCTCGTGATCGGCCATGAGCGCATAGCGCGCCAGCGGGTTGTAATGCTCCCAACAGGCGAGCGAACCTACGCGGCCAACGGCGGTATCCACCGCGCACAAACCCGAACCATCACCCTGCCCCCAGACCATGCGCTCATGGAACGTGGGGGTGATTTTGCGGCGATGCTGCACCAACTCGCCGTCAGCATCGAAGAGTAATTGCGCGTTATAAATCGAGCCACCATCGCGCTCGTTCACACCGACCGACACCACCATGCGCGCGGCTTTGGCGGCAGCGGCGATTTGGCGGGTGTAAATAGAAGGCACTTCTACCGACTCTTGCATCAGCAGCAAATGCTGTGCGCCCATGGCACAAGGCGCCTGGATAAACGAAAAATAGGGGTAATAAGGCACCAGGGTTTCGGCAAACACTGCCAGCTCTACGCCCTGCTTACCCAGCTGCGCAATCCAGTCGCAGATTTTGTTAACGGTTCCGGCGCAGGAGTAAAGCACCGGGCTGCACTGAACGGCAGCAGCCACGACTTTGTTCATAGGAAACCCTGAGTGTCTTAATAAAGTGGGAAAGAAATGTTCATCCTGCTGTGAAAATCAGGTCGTCCAGGTGTGGATAACAAAGGCATTTTCGCGTCGCATCAGCAGTTGCAGATCCATCACATCCAGCGGATTAATCGGGCGAATCCCCTCAATCAGCGCCTTTTCGGTTTGGCCGTAAAGTGCCTGCAAAGCGAAGCGACAGGCGTAAACCTCACCGCCCTCAGCCATAAATGCCTTGAGTTGCGCGTTGTAGGCCAAGTGACCGGGGAATGCTTCTGCACCCAAAGTAGGAAAGCCGCGCTGCACGCCGAGCAATACACCTGGACCGTACAACAGGATCTTGGTTTGAAACCCTTTGCGCAAAATACGCTTGGCTTGCAGCAGATTAACCAGCCCAATCGAGCCTTCAAACGCCACTGTGTGGAAGGTCAACAGCGCCTTGGCACCGGGCTCGGCCTGTACGTCTTCAAAGACTTTTTCTTCGTAATCGACCAGAAAATCACCGGTTTGGTAATGGGGAATATCCACGGTTGGCATAATCGTTTCCTCTAATGTTGGTGGGGGTGGTATGGGTTAGCGATCACTGCAGGCTATGGTCAACGCCCGCAATTCATTCTCAAGAGAGGTATTGCGACATCCGTACCAGCTTCGGAAAATCTTCCCGGGATTTGGCGTTATTTTTATAATTTCAATAAAAACAAATGGTTATAGATTAATTTTTGTTGCGGGTAGGTCGTGGTTGCGCTGTATGGTTAAAAACCCTACTACGCAATTGCATTGAAAGACTCAATTGCGTAGCATGAAATTACGCAAATGAGTAGAGATGTACGCCATGTACGATAACGATTCATCTGACAACTGGAGCCGGCTCACCTATTGGATGCGGGAAGCGGCGTTCGAGCAGTGCCCCGAGCCGCTGATGCTGCTCGACCCGCTCAAGAACCAATATATCGATTGCAATATCGCGGCCAGCGAGCTGCTCGGTTTTAGTCGCCCCGAAATCCTCAAAATGCCTATCTCGTTTATCCACGGGCGTGAACTCGGCCAACTGATTGTGTTTACTGAAGAAGCGCTCACCAAAGGTCACGCTAAAAGCAAACGCATTTCCTGCCGCTTAAAAAGCGATATGCACATTCCAGTCGAGTTATCGGCTTCGCGCACCGTCATCAAAGGCAAAGAATATTTGGTGGTGTCGATCAAGGATATAGACGCGCTGGAGCGCAGCCGCGACAAAGCCGATGCCGACCGCATTGCGCGCAATGGCATTCTGGAGTGGAAACATTTGCAATCGATTTTCCAGCAGGGCGAGCGCGAGAACTTGCTGATCCTCACCTCGGTGGGCGACGGTATTTATTGTGTCGATACCAACGGCTTATGCACCTTTATCAACCCCGCTGCCAAGCGTTTATTGGGGCGCACCGATGGCGATGTGATGGGGCAAAACATCCATTACGTGCATCACCACACCCATGAAGACGGCACCCATTACCCGGTTGAGGAATGCCCGATTTACGCCGCAATTCGCGACGGCGTTGTACATGAAGGGATCCAAGAGATTTTCTGGAAGCACGACGGCACCCCCTTTCCGGTCGAATTCACTAGCACGCCGATCATTTCCGGCGGCAGCATCGTGGGGGCGGTGGTGGTATTTCGCGACATCAGCGAGCGCATCGCCACTGAAAAGCATTTGCGCGAAGCCTTGGGAGAAGTGAGCGAACTTAAAGCCCGTCTGGAGGATGAAAATGCGTATTTGCAGCAGGAAATTTTAATCGAGCAGCGTTACCACGGCATCATCGGCGAAAGCGCCGCCATCAAACGCATCCATCAACAAATTCAATTGGTCGCCCAAACGGAAGCCAGCGTGCTGATTACCGGCGAATCCGGCACCGGCAAAGAATTGATCGCGCGCGCCATTCACGAGGCCAGTGAGCGCAAAGACAAGCCCATGATCCGCGTCAACTGCGCCGCCATTCCGCACGAATTATTTGAAAGCGAGTTCTTTGGCCATATTCGCGGCGCCTTTACCGGCGCCGTGCGCGACCGCACCGGCCGCTTTGAATTAGCCAATGGCGGCACCTTGTTTTTGGATGAAGTCGGGGAAATCCCTCTCGATCTGCAAAGTAAATTGCTACGCGTATTGCAAGAGGGACAACTGGAACGGGTGGGCGAAGAAAAAACCCGCAACGTCGATGTGCGCGTCATCGCCGCTACCAATAAGGATTTAAAGAAAGAAGCAGAAGCGCATCACTTCCGCGAGGATTTGTATTTTCGCCTTAATGTATTCCCCATCCATTCGCCACCCCTGCGCGAGCGCGGCAACGATGTCGCCCTGTTGGCGACCCACTTCCTCGAACAGGCCAGCCAGAAATTTGGCAAGAGGGAATGCAAGCTGCGCACTAACGATCTGCGCCAACTACAGACCTACCCTTGGCCTGGCAATATTCGCGAATTACAAAACATGATGGAGCGCGCCGCGATTACCGCGAACAACGGCCGCGTTAGTATCGATTTACCACTAACGACTAATAAAGGAGAGACAACCCCAGCCCCCGCACCTCACACGGCGCTGACGATAATCGCCGACGATGAAATGCAGGCGCAAGTCACGCGCAATATGCTCGCGGCACTGGAACAATGTAACTGGAAGTTATTTGGCGATGACGGCGCTGCCGCACTTTTGGGACTAAAACCCACCACACTGGCGTCACGCATTAAGCGGCTGGGACTGAAACCACCGCATTAAGGTAATGATTACAAAGGAGATTTTTTCAAAGAAAAACAGACGCCCATAAAAAAAGGCGCCCTGGGGCGCCTTAAAATCGGCAATGGTATTCGGTCAATACCGAGTTCAATGTATCCCCCCGCTGGCGCTAAAACAATGCCCCAAAAACCCACCTTTTAACGATGCAATCGGTTACAAATTTGCAAAAAAGCACATCTAACCGCCGTTTTTAAAATCCAGTCATATCAAAAAGTATATTTTTCGATAAAAATAATAAAAATTAGGATAAACAACCTATTTTATTATTAATCTATTTTGATTAAATATTTCTATCGATTCTAATATGTAATCGGTAACTATTTTAAATAGCAGACAAATGAAAACGTTTACATTGCATTAAAAGGGTGAATTTTAAGCATTACTAACACTTTTTAACGAAAGCAAGCGGTACGTATTGCAAATATTCAAAACGACTATAATATTGCCAACGCATCATTTTTAGGATGTGCATTACCCCATCTGATTTGCCACCTAAGCTATTTAGGTGGCCTTTTTCAGCGCAGCATCGGGGAGGAAGTAACGAAAATAAAAACCAGACGCGGCACATGTTGGTTGTTTCAGCAAGTGAACTGCGCGCGCAAATCACAGTATCAGCAAGCCTCGGCCCAATACCAAACACAATCCAAGCACAATAATTATTTGGGAATAGCTATGAGAAACTTCACTCTAAATCCGCTCGTATTAGCCATTGCAGTCGCATCTCTGGCACCCGCCGCATATGCACAAGATACCTCCGACTCAACCGTCGAAGAGGTGGTTGTCACTGGCAGTTTCCGTGACAGTTTGAAAAACGCCTTGAATTTAAAACGCAACAGCACTGCGGCAGTAGACAGCATTGTTGCTGAGGACATCGGCGACTTTCCCGATAACAACCTCGCCGATGCCATGCAGCGTATCCCCGGTGTAAATATCGACCGCGTAGGCGGCGAAGGTAAACAAATTAGCGTGCGTGGTTTAACAGCAGATTTCAGCCGTGTACGCATAAACGGCATGGAGACAATCGCGGCGGGTTATGGCAATAAAGCCCGCGCATTTGACTTCAATATTTTTGCCTCTGAACTCTTTAGCCGTATCGACGTTAAAAAGACTCAATCGGCTGAAATGGAAGAAGGCTCGCTAGGTGCAACTGTGGATCTATTCACCGCCCGCCCACTCGACTCTGAAGGCGATACATTTGCGGTAGGTTATTCACAAGGTTTTAATGATCGTTCTGAATCCAGCGATCCACGCGTTACTGCACTGGCCAATATCGTCAACGATGAAGGCACTTTAGGTGCATCTTTTTCGGTCGCTTATTCCGAACGCACCGTACTGCAAGAAGGCCACAACTCAGGCCGTTGGGAAGCACTTGGGGCAATCACTACCGCCAATCGCTGGGCTAACGCAGCAGCCTTACCGGCGCAAGTGAATACGGCAAATATCCCGCGCTTCCCGCGTCAATTGGATCGTGAAATCGGCCTTGAACGCTTGGGCATTACCGGCACAGTGCAGTGGCAAATTGCCGATAGCACCTCGATAACCCTGGATGCTATGCATGCCGATTTAGGCTACACCCAAAACGATTTAACACTCACGCCAATTTCTATGGCGCGAACCGGTGCCACTGGTCGCCGCGAAACAACGGTGACTGATTACAGCTTTGATGCCAATACCAACTCGTTGGAATATGCCGCATTAAGCGGTGTTGATGTGCGCTCGGAAAATGCATTTGTCGATGCAGATACTACCTTCGACCAATACTCATTGGCATTCGAGCACGACTTTACCGATAGCTTCCGCATGAAAGCCTTAGTGGGCACATCTGAATCCAAAATGGATTTGAAAGAAGAATCCACCGTCATTCTTGAACGCTTTAATGCCGGTTTTACCTATGACTATCGCGGTGCTGCACTTGACCCTGCAATGTCTTACGGTTTTGATTTGGAAAACCCCAACAGCTGGCAAATTTCTGAGTTGCGTGACCGCCCCGGCTATACCGAAAACACCTATGACGTAGGTCAGCTTGATTTTGCATGGGACATCAACGATACCTTTACCTTAAAAGTCGGCGCCTCAGTTAAAGAGTTTGGCTTCGATAATGATAAATCCCAACGTGACCGCGCAATACTTAATCAAACCGCACCGCAAGGAACATCGGTAAGCGTTCCGGCTGGCTGTGGCCTGACTTTGGCGGATATGGCAGTGAGCAGTGATTTGGGCTCGCTCTACACACCATCCAATGGCGCCAATACCTTCTTCCTGCCTAGCATCAATGCGGTTGCGGAAAAAACCGGCTTATTCACCGACAGCACCTGTTTCCCACTGGTTAATATGGCAGGCGAAAATCGCTCGGTAAAAGAAGAAGACACCGGCTACTACGCGCAGGTGGATTTCAATACTGAATTGTTTGGCCTGCCGTTCCGTGGCGATGTAGGTGTACGTGAAGCGGAAACCCAGCAGACTTCTACCGGCTTGGTTAGTGGCACCGAAGTTACCGTCAAGCGTGATTACAGCGATACCCTCCCCTCGGTAAACCTTGCATTGGAACCAATGGCCGATATCATCTTGCGGGCATCTTGGGCAGAAGTTATGACTCGCCCAGGTTTGGGTAACCTGACTCCCGGCGGCAGCGTGGATGTATTCAATCGCGTGTATACCGCCGGTAACCCCAACCTTGACCCTTTCCGCGCACAAGCAACTGACCTCGCCGTGGAATGGTATTTTGCTGAAGAGTCCATGCTCTCCCTGGCATGGTTCCAAAAAGATATTGAATCATTCCCTGCTAATTTTCGTGATGATGTAGCTTGGTCTTCACTCGGTTTACCAGACAGTTTGTTGGCGACCGGGCCGGCCACACCAGCGGATATGTTCAACTATCGCACCACCGGTAATGGCGAAGGTGGTGAGTTAAATGGTTGGGAATTCCAATACCAACAACCCTTCAACTTTGGCCCGGATTGGTTGCGCAACTTCGGTATCAAAACCAACATCACCTCGATCGAATCGGAAGTGAATACCGGTACTGCAGAAGCACCGGTATTAACACGCCTGAACGGCCAATCGGATGAAAGTTACAACGCGACTTTATGGTATGAAAATGAGTCAGGTTTCTCCGGCCGTGTTTCTTATACCTTCCGCAGTGACTATCAAACGGCGCAAACAACGGCGGCTAAAGATCCTGCAGGCGCATTTGCCAGAACCGATAACTCCGATGATGCCGCTGTGGTAGATGCGTCATTCGCTTATCAATTCAATGACAACCTCAAGTTCACCTTTGATGCGTTGAACCTAACCGATGAACCAGAAACCTTGCTAATCAGCGACTACGACTTGGTGGATACCACGCTCAAGTCAGGCCGCCAGTATTATCTTGGTGTGCAATACTCGTTCTAATTTTTCACCATCCGCAACACAAAAAAAGGGATGCCAGTTCAATGGCATCCCTTTTTTTGTGTGAAAAAACGCAAGCAAAAATTTTACGGCAGCGCGCGATAAACCAGATTGCTGAAACGAACCTTACCTTTTCCTGCGGCATAAATCGCCGGGCGCAAACTCATAAACCCGTAAGCGACGTTGTGGTTGTAGCCAGTCACATCCATTTGCACGCCGTATTTCACCCAGGTTTTTCCTGCATCGGTACTGGTGTGGATGGTTAAAATATGACGATTATTCGTCACCCTTATGCGCAGCTTGTTTTCCATACCATCGGGCTTGGGGGTGGTGCGTTGATCCATTCCGTAGCGATGTAACACCATGCCGTCTTTATTGATGCCAACACCAACGTAGAGCTTGTCGTTGTAAAACAATAAAGCGCCGCCTTGTGCATTTGGGTCGATGTCCATATCAACTTCAAATTGATACGCCTGATCACCCGCTAAAAAAGTCAGCGGCGAAGTGTTGCTGGGCGATGAACCTTTTGCCGTTAACTCAAGTGCACCATTTTGATAATTTACGCGTTGGTTTTCTGTTACGTCGCCGCGAAAAAAACTCCACTGAATACCAAATTTATTGGTAGAAAAATCATCCGATAAGGCCATACCGTGCGGCACGGCTTCACCACCTTTGGGTTTGCGAATCGGTTTGCCCACATCAACACCTTTGGCTTTAAACCAACCATCTTTGGTCCACTCAATTGGCTCCATCATCGCTTGACGTCCGAGCGTGTGGAAACCATTTTCGTAAGCGTGATACATCGTGTACCACTCTGCTTTATTTTTTGCGCCGGGATTTTTGCTGGTGCTGCCGGGGCCTTCCACTAAAGTTGCATGGCCTTTTGACCACCATTTTTCTGCGGCAGATTCAGTTCGGATAATCGGATTGTAAGGCGAATTCTCCCAAGGGCCGTTAATCGATTTTGCGCGTGCCGACACCACCATATGCCCGGTTGGTGGGCCAGCAGTGCCGCCGAGAGCGAGCGTCATGTAATAGTAGTCCCCGTGTTTCATCATTTTGGGGCCTTCTTGCGCGTAACTTTCTACATCCCATTCTTCTGGATACGCCCAGCCGTCATACACATGCTGCATATCACCCACGATTTTCAAACCGTCATCGCTTAATTGCACGCGGTCGCCGTGGGATAAAAATAAATAACGCTTACCGTCTTCGCCCACAATATGGCCGGGGTCGATGCGGTCATTATTTAATGCAACTGGTTCCGACCAAGGGCCGCGAATATCGTCTGCCCAGATCACATAGATATTGTTGTTGCCCGGCAATTTTGCGGGGATATATAAATAGAAGCGGCCATTATGTTTAGTCAGCTCCGGCGCCCAAATACTGCCGACATATTTTTTCAGCGCCGGGCCTATGGGCTGCCAATTCACCAAGTCTTTTGAATGCCAAATAGTGAGCGCAGGGTAAGCCTCAAACGATGAAAACGTCATGTAGTAATCATCACCGTCTTTGAGCACGCTAGGGTCGGGGTGATCGCCCGCCATAATAGGGTTTAAATATGTTCCGTTACCCAAATCTGCTTTGCGCTGGCCCTCGATACCCTGCGCCCATTGCTGACAATGTTTGAGAAATGCATTGCCCAAGTGCGGCGTGCATTGATTTTTGTTGCGCGGTTCATCAGCGTTGCTGGTGGCGGTTGCCACTAACAACAACGCGCTTAATAGCACTGGAAAAACGGGTTTCATAAGCGACTCGCAGAGGTTTTTCTGTTTAATGACAATTACAAATCTTCACTGCCATCATCAATTTTTTGCAAACTCAATTCGCCAAAGCTAGTCGGTGGTGCTTTCGTTTGCGCTTGCGCTTGAGCTTGTACCGCCGCAATAACCGATTCTGACTTGGGCATACCAACACCATCGGTTGCCAATTTGATGCGTAAGCGCAAGTTATTGGGTGAATCGGCATTGGCGATAGCATCATCAAAACTTACTTTGCCTGCCATGTACAATTTATAGATGGCGCCATCAAAGGTTTGCATACCGAGATTTTCCGATTTCTCCATAATTTCTTTAATTTCAGTGAGGCGGCTTTTTAAAATTAACTCCTGAATCGTTTTGGTGCCTAATAAAACTTCTACTGCAGCACAACGTTTGCCATCAACCGTGGGCAATAAGCGCTGCGACACAAAGGCACGCAAATTTTGCGACAAGCCCATCAATAATTGCGGACGGCGCTCTTCGGGAAATAAATTAATAATCCGCTCCAGTGCCTGATTGGAATTGTTGGCGTGCAGCGTGGAGATTGCCAAGTGTCCGGTTTCCGCAAATTCCAGCGCATGCTCCATGGTTTCGCGGTCGCGGATTTCGCCGATTAAAATTACATCCGGCGCCTGACGCAGTGTATTTTTTAATGCGGCTTTATAGCTGCGTGTATCCACGCCGACTTCACGCTGATTGATGACGCTACGTTTGTGTTTGTGCACAAACTCCACCGGATCTTCGATGGTAATAATATGACCGCCACTCGATGAATTACGATGATCAATCAAGGCGGCAAGCGATGTCGATTTGCCGGAGCCAGTGCCTCCGACAAATAAGACCAAGCCGCGCTTGGTCATGATTACATCTTTTAATATCTCCGGCAGACCCAGCGCATCAAATTGCGGAATATCGGTTTTGATATTGCGCGCGACTATCGCCACTTCATTGCGCTGTTTAAAAATATTGATGCGGAAGCGGCCAACACCATTAATTGAAATCGCGAGATTCATTTCCAGTTCGTGCGCAAAAATACTGCGCTGCTCGTCATCCATAATTGCATTGGCGATTGCTTCTATCTCACCGACTTTGAATGGCTCAGTTGCCAGCGGCTTCAATACGCCTTGAAATTTTGCACAGGGTGGCGCGCCAGTACTCAGATATAAATCCGAGCCGTCTTTTTTAGCGAGAATATTTAAATACTGGTCGATTGGGGTGGCCATACATAACTCCGGTAGAGGCAAGACAATAGGAGCAGTATAGGCAAGAATCGCTAATCAACAGCCGCAACAAAGGCGATTTCTATCAACATACGCGGATCGAGTAATTCCACTTTTACGCAGGCGCGTGATGGCGCGCAACCCGCAGGCAACCAAGCCTCCCAGACTTCATTAAGCGCGGGCACATTATCCTGATGGGTAATGTAGATAGTTGCCGAAAGTAAACCGGACTTATCGCTGCCAAGCGTAGCTAAAGTAGTCTCTGCCTGCATCAAAAGTTGTGCGATTTGTTCATTCATCGCGCAATCGGTATTGTTAGGCACTTCGACAAAATGGGCGATGCCGCGATAGACAGTAGCATCAGACCAGCGCGGCGCTGGATTTAAACGGTGAATATTCATCTTGGGTTTTCCCGATTGAGTGTTTGCAAATGCGATCTGGCGCCTATAATAGCCGCCTTTTGCGCGCCCTCCACTTTCAATTCCCATTTATAAAGCGACTCGATTCATGGCATTAACATCCATCATTGCACACCGTATTTACCGTCACTCGCCCGGCAGCGCCTTTGAATTACAATTGCGCGGTGAGGCATTTGCCAGTGCCGGTACATTGGAAGAACTGGTCTATGAATTGAAAACCCAATTTATTCGCAAAGGCGGCAAAAGTTACGGGCGGTTCTCGGATGAACTGGGTGAATTCCCCCTACCCGCCTGGCTGCGCGATTATCGTGAAGAGCGCTTAAGCTTTGTCAGCTTCACCCACAAGGCAATGCAGCAATTCCAGCAGGCACTGGAGAAGGCGGAATCGCTGTTGGATGCTTATGTTTTTTTCGTAGAAGAAAAACTGGAAGTCGGTGATACCCTGAGCGTGTATTTGGTGGAGCATCAAAGCGGACTTTATCTAGATGGTGAATTAGCAGTGGATGGCTCACTCTTTCTCGATGCCAGCGGTTTTACTCTCGCCGCCAAGATCCAGCTTAATGATTGGACTTCGGGCGACTCAAATACCTATTTGACCTTGATGCGCTCCCGCAGCGATAAAGATATCGCTGATGCATTTACCCAATTCATCGCCTTTACCGATAAGCAGGACATCAAGCAGGAAACCGCTGAGTTTTTGCAGATCGTCGATAACTTCAGTCAAACACTGGATGAAACCACCGCGAAGATCACGCGCAGCAAAGTGGTCGATTACTGTCTGGAACAAAACAAAGCCGGTAAGCCCGTTACTATTGCGGCACTCTCCAGCAATCTCGCTGCAGAAGTGAAAAGCTATGAGCCGGAGCACTTTGCACGCTATGTGGAAAGCAGCAAGCCGGATCTCAAACCCGAATTTATTCCCCATGCTGGGCAAATCCGCAGTTACGTACGCATTAGTGGCCGCAACGACTCATTGAGTATGAGCTTTGCCTCTGAATGTCTCGGCCGGGAAATCGAGTATGATGCTGCGAATGATGTGTTAACGATCAAGAATCTGCCGTCGTCACTGAAAGCGCGCCTGATCAAACATTTGAAAGACGTGCACTAAGCAATCTGAAAACAACAATAAAAGCTTCATGGCCATCAAAAAATCACATGAGATGAATCTACCTATGCCGGCTCAGAACGAAAAACATATTTTCATATAACTACATAAACTAAACCCAAGCTTGCAAAAGCAGACGACTGGTCATATATTTACCCCATGAGCAAACGAGAACTGAAAAAAGATTATCTTCTGGATGCCGGCTTAAAAGTCATGGCGACTCGTGGCTACAACGGCACCAGTATCCAGGACATAGTTAACGCTGCCAATGTGCCCAAAGGCTCTTTCTACACCTACTTTAAAAGCAAAGAAGATTTTGCAATTGAAGCACTGGAGAAAGTGACTGAAGAGCGCATGATCCAGAATCGCCATTTGCTCAGCGACCGCAGTATTTGCCCGCAGGAACGCTTAACACGCTTTTTTGTAGACAATATCGGTGGTTGCGAGGAAAACCTCAACGGCGGCTGCTTTATTGGCAATATGTGCCAGGAGATGTCCGAATCCAGTGAGGCTATCCGTATCAAAGTTCGTCAGATGCTGCGCAACAGCACCCAAGCGATTGAAGATGTATTGGAAGAAGCAAGACTGAAAAATGGCTTGAAAAGCCAGCTTCCATCCCCTGTATTGGCAGAGTTTTTATTCAATGCCTGGGAAGGAACACTGATGCGAATGAAAGCATCAAAATGTCGCGAACCACTCAATGCATTTTTAACCGTACTACCCGAACTGTTTGCCAAGCCCGAGGCTTAACCCATATCGCACCCCCCTGCAAAAGCGCCTTGAGTGGCATTTTTGTTTCATAAAAATAAGATGACCAGTCAGTTTTTAATTGTAGGGAGATTGTCACAATCTCTTTTAGGCGACTTAGTTCGCCTATTTTTTGAAGCAAAAACAAGACGACCGGTCATTTAATTATTATGAAGGTGTTACAAAATGAATTTCAGGTAACAAAAAAGAAGGAGTTACCATCATGCACCAACAAGAAACACCTAGAAATAGCGCAGGAACTTTCTATCCAATCGCTCGGCTTTGGTTGGCAGAATCCTTAATGTTTCAAGCATTTGCTCTATCACTTTTGCTTAGCGTCAGCAGTTTTACTTGGGCGGAGCAAGGTACCTATCTCGCCCAACAACAACCTGAGTGGCTGCAGGCCGCATTAGTGGATGATGAAAAACAACCTCAGCTGCACCTGCAAGATCAACCAACCAAACCCACCAGCAGCTGGGCATTTGCATTTGATAACGATGTATTGGTTCCGGGCCACCGCGATCAGGACTACACCTACGGACTCAACTTTACCCAGACAGGAGCAGGTGCGCGCGTTGCGACCCTCGCGCTAAACGAACCCTTGGTTGCACTAGATAAGTGGATTGGTTTTGAGCACTCGTCGCTAGCCACTCAAGAAACTTTTAGCCGGGAAATTGGGGTATTTGGTTTCACTCCCGAAGACATTACAGTGAGTGAAGCTAATCCTGATGATCGCCCCTACGCCAGTCTGGTTTATCTTTCTAGCTCACGCGAGCAGGTCGATTTGGTAAATAACGTAGCCTGGAAAAGCACGCTTACAGTTGGTGCATTGGGTTTGGGATTGGTTGGCGAGTTACAAAACATCGCCCACCAAGGTACTAACGGTAAAACAGCTCAAGGATGGGACAATCAGATAAGTGATGGGGGGGAATTTACAGGGCGCTATGTGATTGCGCGGCAAAAATATTTTGATAGCTTCTCTGAAAATGTTGAAATTAAAAGCACTGTGCAAGCATCTGTTGGTTATCTCACTGAAGCGAGCTGGAGCTTGAGCATGCGCACCGGCAGGATTCACAGCCCTTGGTCTTCTTTCAACCCTGAACTCGCCAGCTACGGCGAAAAATCATCTTATTCAAGTAACGCGAAATCCGTTAGCGAACGTTATTTTTGGGCGGGAGTTGCTGTTAAAGCACGTGCATACAATGCATTCCTACAAGGACAATTTCGCGACAGCGCCGTAACTTATGAACACACTGAATTAAATCCATTATTAATCGAAGCTTGGGCGGGTTATACCTTTGCATTCAAACAAGGTTATCGCATTAGTTACGTATTGCGCGGACATAGTTCAGAAATTGAAGAAGGTGCCGGCGATCGCAATTTATTGTGGGGTGGAATTATCATTGCGCGTAGTATTTAACAGCTGGATCGTAATGCGGATATCAAGAAAAAAGGCACCATCAAAAATTTATTAACAGTGCCTTTGATACACAATACAAAAGATTTTTACGGTTTCATTTTATTTTAACAAGGGTGAATCGAGCGCCTCTATTTTTGAGCCAATTAATTTCTCAGCGCTTTTTCGCAAGTCATCAAAGGACACTTTGCGAATCTCCATTAGATCACGCGTCACATCGTCGATATTGTATTTATTATTACTGCTCTTGCGAATTTCTTTATCTAGCTGATCTAACAACACTACTGCACGTGCTGTCACAGGCCCTGTAGATTTACTTTTACGTAGATGTTTTACGTCTGCGCCCCACTTGGCCAAACTTTTAATTATCGTATTGCGCCGCGACTTGGTCATACCATTGGCGCGATAAAGCAATTCAAATGAATAGAACTCAGCTAGCCCTTCAGCTATCCAATCATCATTGGTTTTCTCTGTGGATATACCACTTATGCGAGTCACCATATGAGTTAATTCATGTAAAAGTGGGCTAGTGCCATTCTCACTGACCAAGGGACGATCAGAGTGTAGGAATAAGGAATTGGATGCTGAAAGCCCACCCCGCCACATTGGATCACCCGCTCCAACTACCAGTAATTTTTTAGGCGTTTTTTTAAATGCAGAATGAATCTCAGGCCATACGAAATTAAAAAAAGTTAGTGAATCCATACGTTGAAAATTTTGCCCAATAGGAGCACTGACGGTAATTGCCGTTTTAGATACAGTTGCACGGCGTGTACCCACCTTGCCAGCAATCATCCAACCGGTAGGTCGATCAAAGCGGCGATATGGATTATCAATCGAAAAAACATTACCTTTTTTTCTCGACCAACCAGTTTCTATACTATCCCACCCTTCTGGTAAAACGACTTCCATTGTGGCTCTAGCGTATGACCCCATTACTTCACCTGAATCTATGTAGACAGGAGGAATCAAATCATCACCGCGAAAAATTGCCCAATCTTTTGTTACCAGAGCATCATATTTTCCCGGATCGCGCTCATGAGTGAGCATCACAAAAAAAGATAACTGGGCATTTCCCTGAGGAAGATCCCATATCACCTGCTTATCCTTGAGAGTCAATTTTCCATTCGCGCGAACATTGGAATAGATACTACGGCTGTTATTAAATCGTAGGTGTTTAAGTAACTCACCTTTATCAATACTGATAGTCACCAAAGCGCCTTGCTTGGACGGATCGAGTATAATTTTGTAGGTTAACTCGTAAGATTGCGCTTGTTGAGCCGAATCTGCAGCCATAACCTGGACGCCCACAAGCATCAGCATAGCCACGCAATAGGCATTGAAAACAATTTGATTTTTTTTCAAAAGAAATAACATAACGCAAAAACCTCGACAAAAATAACCTGCTTTTAATTCAGCGCACTGGATTAATGATGCCATGCTTTATCAGCCATAATGACGCTAGCTGACTTGATAAGACCACACGGAAAGATAAAAAGTAAATCTCAATACAATTTATTTCCTATTGAAAATTAAATTTTACGCAAGAAATGTATAGTTATCAAAAAAGCACATCAAGAAGCTAACAATAAGATGAGCGAGATGAAAGAAACTATGGATAAAAACAGGAAACCCCTATGTATAGATAAACTATCAAACACACAGTGGCAGTGAATAGTCAAATAATCCCAAGTGAAGGTAAAGAGTAAGTTGCGACAGGATTTAGAAACAATAAGCGTAGAGAGATACAAAGCTAATTTTAGCTCTATATAATTTGAATGAATGCTACAAAATTGATTTATATTGGGCTTAACGTATTACCCAATTAACTAACTATGTGAATAGTAACTAAAAATTATCGCTAAGAAACTTTTGTGCCAAACGTGCTGCATCACTACTGCCAGCAGCTACTTCGGATAACAAAGATTTAGCTTTTGCAGTATCACCAGTTAAGAAGTAAACCTTACCTAAATCGAGCTGGGCATCAGGTACTTTTGCTGCACTGGGAAAATGCGTGATCAGTTCTGTAAACCAGATTTTGGCCTGAGGATAATCTTTTTTCAGCATGGCAATTTTACCCAGCCAATAATGGCTGTTACTGGCAAAGTCACCGTTGGGAAAGCGACTCAAATGCTCTTTGAAGGCAAGAATAGCGCCATCAAAATCTTTTTGATTGAGTAAGTCGTAAGCGGCTTTGTATACATCGCTTTCACTAGCAGAGCTGGGCAATTGTGATCCCAGAGAAGCGGCACTTGGGGTTGCGGCGGCAGAAGGTATTTCGTCAACACTAGCAGAACTAACTGTAGGACGGGCGCCACCAGACAAACGGCGATCTAGATCCATGTAATTATCTAGTTGCAATTGTTTGAGCTGCTTGAGCTCATAGGCTTGCTCTTCAATTAATCCACGTAAAGAAGTTACTTCTTCTTGAAGGGCACGAATTTGGGAATAAACATCGGATTCAGCAGGAGCAGACAGATCGGATTGAGCCACCCCAGAGCGAGTGCTCTGGGGTGAAGACTCAACAACCCGTACTTGAGCATTTAAGATCGGTGCTGACGCAATTAAGACAACAGCAAGCAGATTTTTCAGCATACGGGCTTAGACTCTTAGTACTTAACTTCTACACGACGGTTTTGAGACCAAGAAGCTTCGTCGCTACCGGTAGCAGCTGGCTGCTCTTCGCCGAAGCTAACAACTTCCAGAGAAGAACCGTTAACGCCTTGAGTCACGAGGAAATCGCGAACTGCGTTAGCGCGCTTCTCACCCAATGCCAAGTTGTATTCACGTGAACCGCGCTCATCAGCATGGCCTTCAAGACGTACAGCTACTGAAGCACCTTTCAGCTTATCAGCGTGAGCCAACAGCACAGCGCGGCTTTCAGCAGTCAATGCGTACTGATCAAAGTCGAAGTAAACAACGCTTGACAGAGTAGCTTCAGAAACAGCAGTTTCAACTGGCGCAGTGCCAGTGGTTGGTGCTTCGGTGCCTTTGTTGTCGCTGCTTGAGCAGCCTACCAAGAAAGACATAACAACAGCCAAAGTAAGACCTTGCTTGAGTGCTTTGGTGATCATGTGTGTGTAACTCCAATGAAGTTTTGATCTGTTTTACGAGGATTTAGTTAAAGAATGGCGACCATGCGGGTTCCCGCACATCACCCTGTTTCGGAGGCTGGAGGATTTTGACACGTGCATCTAAAGACACAGCCGCCAATACTCCTTTACCACCAGAACGAGTCGCATACATCAACATAGCGCCATTGGGCGCTATAGTAGGCGATTCATCCAAACTTGTCTCGGACAAAATGCGTAAATTGCCAGATTTTATATCTTGTGCAGCGATATGATGCGAAGTACCGGGGCGTTTGTTCAACATAACCAGACTTTTGCCATCAGGAGATACACGGGCACGGGCATTGTAATCACCGTCAAACGTCACGCGTTCTTGCTGCATAGTCGCTAAATGAACCTGATAAATTTGAGGTTTCCCACCACGGTCAGAGGTGAAGAAAAGCGATGCACCATCAGCAGACCAGGAAGGCTCATGATCAATAGCAAAGTGATTGGTCACTCGAGTTAATTGTCTTGTCAAAACATTCATCACGTAAATTTCGGGATTGCCGTCTTTAGACAATGCCATAGCCAATTTTTGGCCATCCGGCGACCAAGCAGGTGCTCCGTTCAAACCGCGGAAGCTAGTCATTTGTTGACGTCTGCCCGTAGCAATATCCTGAATATAAATCGCTGGTTTGTTATCAGCCTCAAAAGACACATAAGCCACGCGCTGACCATTTGGTGACCAAACGGGAGACAAGAGTGGATAACGTGTTTCCAATAATAAACGAGACCGGAATCCATCGATATCCGACAACATCAAACGAGACTTTTGCGGCTTCTTAAATGCCTCTACATAAATCAACTTGGTAGAAAAAATTCCACGAACCCCTGTAATGGTTTCATAAACCTTGTCGCTAATATGGTGTGCCATATCGCGCAACTGGGCTTCAGTACCGTCTACAGTGAGTTTGGCAAATACACGTTTTTGCTGAATGACGTCAAACAACTCGTAACTCGCATAATATCGACCAGCTTGTTGAGTGATCGATCCTATCAATAAATACTCAGAGCCTAGCGCCTTCCAATCCCGATAATGCACTTCCGCCTCAGAGCGAGGAAAAGCCAGCATACGCTCTGGATCGGTAGCCTCAAACTGACCGGAAAATTCCAAATCATTCCCTACAATTTTGCCAATATCTTCTGGTAAGCGGGCTCCCGTCCACGCAAAAGGCACAACAGCAATTTTGGTGGGGTTATCAACTCCCTTGGTGACAAAAACTATATTGTTTTGCGCGTTAGCAGATATTGCAAACACAAGCAAAAATGCACTGATTATGTATCTCACTGACGTAAATCCTCCGGATTAAATGCAAATTGGAAATGACGGAAATTCCTTTCAAAGACATCTATAGGTACATCTTTGATTTCAATGAATCGCTCCACTTTTCGGATCGCCTGCTCGGCGGCATTATCAAATGCAGAATTGCCACTACTTTTGGCAAGCTCTACACCAATAACCTGTCCGTTAGGAAGCATATCTATATTAAATACAGCAATCATACCTGCTCGTGCTGATGGAGGTCGGCTCCAATTTTGCGCAACACGCTCTGATAATAATTCGTTGTAACTTTTAACATTTGCTTCGTCATTAGAGTCTGCAATATGTTTCTCCTGCTCTTGACGAGCAGCCTGAACACGGCGCTGTTCTGCCTGAGCCTCCTGTTCACGTTTGGTTTTTTTGAGAGCTTCAGCTTTGCGACTTGCCTCTTCTTCCGCTTTTTTCTTTTTTTGTGCTTCTGCTTGCGCCGCCTTAGCCTTGGCTACCTTTGCTTGCTCATCTTTAACTTTTTGTTGTTTCTGTTTTTCCGCTTCCGCAGCCTTGGCTTGCTGCTCCTTTTGGCTTTGCACTAATGCTTCTGCCTCTTTACGGCGCTGCTCATCTTGCTTTTTGTTGTTTTTCAAATCTTCATACGCTTTTGAATCCAACACTTGCTCTTTGATTTGCTGGGGAGCCGCCTTTGCTTTGGGCTTCAGATCGACCAAAGTAGCAGTCACATAATGCGGCTTATAGGGTTCATCTTCTTTTTTTAAAAAATCCCAATTACCCAAAAAAAGAGCCAACAGAGTACCGTGTAAAAAAACACTCAAAAAGGTTGGTAGTGAAAATGATTTTTCCAACTTCATAAAAAACCTAGCGCGGCGGCTCCGTAATCAAGCCAACAGACGGAGCTCCCGCCAGTTTTAATTCGCCCATCAAATTAACGATGACACCATACTCAACTTTTTTGTCACCTTGGACAAAAACCAGAGTATTAGGCTTTTCTGCCAATACTTTACTAACAATAGATTTGATTTCAGCCAGAGGTCGAGGCTTCTCAGGATCGCCCGCCAAATCTATATAAAACCCACCGTCTGCTTTCACTGAGACAGTGATCGGCTCATCTTCTTTGCTTTCAACCGGTTCTGATGCCGCCTGTGGCAACTCTACTTTAATACCCTGCGTCATCATGGGTGCTGCAATCATAAACACGATTAACAACACCAACATAACGTCAATCAGCGGAACTACGTTGATTTCCGCTTTAAGCTTCTTTTTAATCGGTGGCCCAAATCCAGACATTTTTTAAACCTGTTTCTCAATCATCATAAAACAGCGTTAGTTGCTGTGAACCTGGCGATGCAAAATTGCAGAAAACTCTTCGGCAAACGTACGGTAGTTGCTGAGCAAGTTTTCGGCGCGCGCTGAAAATTTGTTGTAAGCAAGTACTGCTGGGATGGCTGCAAACAAGCCCATAGCTGTAGCAATAAGTGCTTCAGCAATGCCAGGCGCAACAGTTGCCAAGCTAGGCTGACCCGCATTCGCAATATTCAGGAAGGAAACCATGATGCCCCACACAGTACCAAACAAACCCACATATGGGCTTACCGAGGCGACACTGGCGAGAAATGGTAGGTTTTCTTCAAGCTTCTCTTCTTCACGCGCAAGCGCAACCCGCATCGCACGCATAGAGCCTTCCATCACCGCATCAGAGTCAGCACCAGCTTGTTGACGCAAGCGAGTAAATTCTTTGAAGCCAGCGCGAAAAATATTTTCGATGCCCTCCACCACTTCATTGCGACCATTACCCTGGCGATAAAGTTGATTGAGATCAATTCCCGACCAAAATTGTTTTTCAAAAAAGCTAAATGCTGCTGAGGCTTTACGCTGATAAATTTCGCGCTGAAAAATCATCACCCAGGAAATGACCGAGGCTAAAAATAAAATCACCATGACCATTTGTACTAAAAAGCTGGCCTCCAGGATGAGGTGCAGTATCGACAGGCTTTGCTTGGCTTCTGGCATAGTGTTAATTAACTCTTTCGGTTTGACTGTGGAAAAATTGATTGAGCTGATGATGCATGTTAGCGGGGATAGCATTGGGTCTCATGGAATTTGCATCGACACAGGCAATGCGAATTAACCCATCACACAACAACTCATCGCCTCGTAACACGTGCTGCTTAAATTCGACATAAGTGCGCGCCAACTTTTCAATCTGCGCAGTTACCTGCAATTGGTCATCGAGGCGCGCTGAACGGCGATAGTTAATTTGTGCATTATGCACTACCAACAACAAGCCACCATCTAAAATAGCGGGCTTATGATAGCCCAAACTGCGCAAGAATTCTGTACGGCTGCGCTCCATGTACTTGAGATAATTGACGTAATAAACGATACCGCCCGCATCTGTATCTTCAATGTAAACCCGTAGCGGAATACTAAATTGATGCATAAATGATTTATTCCGCTGGATCCTGCAAACGTTTGGGTACCGGCATACCAAAATATAAATAGGCGTTATTGGTTAAAATTCGACCGCGCGGTGTGCGTGCCATAAAGCCTTGTTGTATCAAGTATGGCTCTATTACATCCTCAATAGTTCCGCGATCTTCACTAATTGCTGCTGCCAAACTTTCCACACCTACCGGGCCGCCATCAAAATTGTTCATCATTGCCGTTAGTAAACGGCGATCCATATGATCAAAACCGCGCTCGTCTACATTGAGCATGTTTAGTGCACTATCGGCCATTCTTGCACTCACAGTACCGTCGCCTTTCATCTCCGCGTAATCACGCACGCGACGTAATAAACGGTTGGCAATACGCGGTGTGCCACGCGAACGTTTAGCGACTTCGGCTGCACCTTCTATATCCATCTTCACACCCAGGAGCGCCGATGACCGCGCCACAATATGGGTGAGATCGGCGACATTATAAAACTCCAAACGCTGAACAATACCAAAACGGTCGCGCAAAGGTGATGTCAGCAAACCTGCTCGCGTGGTTGCACCGACCAATGTAAATTGCGGTAAATCCAATTTAATCGAGCGTGCCGCTGGGCCTTCGCCGATCATAATATCGAGCTGGAAATCTTCCATCGCTGGATAAAGAATTTCTTCAACCACAGGACTCAACCGATGAATCTCATCGATAAAAAGCACATCCCCCGGTTCAAGATTGGTGAGTAGTGCCGCCAAATCGCCCGCCTTTTCCAGCACCGGGCCAGAGGTACTTTTGAGCGAGACATTCATTTCGTTGGCGATAATATTGGCGAGCGTTGTTTTACCCAATCCTGGTGGGCCAAATACCAGAGTGTGATCCAGCGCCTCACCGCGCTTTTTTGCAGCACCGATAAAAATTTCCATCTGCTCGCGTACGGCCGGTTGGCCGACATAATCGGCGAGCGATTTAGGGCGCACTGTGCGATCAAGATGATCCTCTCGCTCTTTGGCAGCAGGGGCAATCAGGCGATCTGTTTCAATCATTTTTATTCAACCTGGTTAACTAACTTTTTCCGACGACAAGCTTTACCCGGCAGCCTGTTTATCCAGCAATAGAGCGCAGTGCCATACGGATTAACTCTTCGCTCTTGGCATCCGGCTTTTGTTTGGTGGCGAGAGAAATCATCTTGGCTGCATCTACCGGTTTGTAGCCCAGCGAAATCAGCGCGCTTTCCGCTTCAGCAAAGATATCGTTATCGCGTGCAATAGATTGGATTTCATTGTGCGCCAGCAAATCGCTCTGCGGCATATCCCAATTTTTCAAGCGGTCGCGCAATTCAATCACCAAGCGTTCAGCCGTTTTTTTGCCGATGCCGGGGACTTTGGTCAATGCGGTGATGTTGTCATCGCGCACGCAGCGAGCGATATCATCCGCCTCCATGCCCGATAAAATCGCGATCGCCAACTTGGGGCCGACGCCATTTACTTTGATTAAGGTGCGAAATAAGGAGCGGTCGCGTTGATCTGAAAAGCCAAATAATTGATGCAGATTTTCTGTAATAGATAGGTGTGTATGCAACACCACTTCATGTCCAAGTGATGGCAGGCGATAAAACGTAGTCATGGGCGCTTGCAATTCATAGCCCACGCCCTGAACATCCAGCAATAAATACGGTGGCTGCTTCTCCAACAAAATACCACGCAAACGTCCAATCATATTTAGTCTCTTTATTAATGATGTTTAAACAATACGACCACGACGGAAACTGCTGGAACCCGCCATACGGATTAAATGATCGCGCGTATTGGCATGGCAAAGGGCAACTGCTAATGCATCTGCGGCATCTTCTTGCGGTGCAGCAGGCAGCCGTAAAAGGGTTTTCACCATGTGCTGCACTTGCAGTTTATCTGCTGCACCATTACCCACTACTGATTGCTTTACCTTGCGCGCTTCATATTCAGATACCGGAACGTTCTGCGCTGTTGCCGCAACAATCGCCGCGCCCCGAGCCTGCCCCAACTTCAAGGCCGATGACGCATTCTTGGCCATAAATACTTGTTCGATGGCCATCTCTTGCGGGCAATATTGTTCAATAATTTGGGTCAGAGAATCAAAAATAACTTTAAGGCGCGCGGGCAATTCATCCGTATCTTTCATACGGATAACACCGCTAGTGACATACTCCTGCTTACTGCCGATGACATTGATGATGCCAAAGCCGGTTTTGCGGGAGCCGGGATCAATACCGAGAATAAGCGCCATAAGTTGTATCTATATACAGTAGTTATAGCGCAGTGTTGCATGGGAATTTAGGTGGCGCAAGCAGGATTTGCGGAGTTAAGGAGGGATAGACTTAAAGCCTGTGTTATTAACGACGATCAAAAATCTGCCACCAGCTGGAGATTGACCCTTTGCCCATCAGGAAAGATTACGCGCATTGATGCTGGCTGTTCATTCCCGACCAACATTGTCGGCGATGAAAACAAACGATATCCGCCATCGGAAAAATGATAGATTTTAGCGGAGAGCAGCAGATGCTCCCCCTGACGCGCGGTATTGACCAACATCCGAAACTGATTCTCTAACTCCATCTCACCTTCCTTACCTATTTCATTCAGCAGCATGATGTCGGAATAAATTTGCTCTCCGCGTTCAATTGAGAGACTCACCATCACTTGCTCAGCCGCCGCTGTCGACCACCAACCCAATGCCACCAACGATGATCCGATTAAACCGAGCGCACTCCATAATTTATAACGGCGTGGCGTGGCAGGAATTGCAACATCCGCAACATCTTGCGACGCCATCAACACCGCCAGCTCCAGATTCAATGCTGCAGCCAAGGCACTCGCCGATTCCATAGATGCATCGCCGGTGCGTTCGATGCGCTGCACGGTGCGCATACTTAAATCGGCGACTTCCGCCAGATGGCTTTGGGTCCAGGCACGTAGCTCGCGCTCGCGGCGCAATATGTCTTTATTGATTTTCATATCCATGACACTCACCTCGCTTTGATTAAAAGCCGCCAGATTTCGCTAAATCTGCCGTTTTGTATACGACAGCAATGCGACATGGCGGCTTTTACGATGTGCGCGAGGTTAATTAACCCAATTGCTCTATAATTTCCTCCGAAATATCCGCGTTGGTGTAGACGTTTTGCACATCGTCCAAATCTTCAAGGGTATCTATCAGTGCGAGGATTTTTTCGGCAGATTCTTTATCAAGACTGACGGTTAGCGATGGAAGTTGGGTGATTTCTGCTTCAGCCGCATTCAAGCCGGCGCTGGCCAACGCATCTTTTACGCGAAAGAAATCTTCAAACGCGGTCATCACATCAAACGAACCATCTTCATGACTGACAACATCATCAGCACCTGCTTCGAGCGCCGCCTCCATCAACGCATCTTCATTGATTCCCGGCGCAAAACTGATTTGGCCTTTGCGCGCGAACAAGTAAGCAACCGAGCCGCTGGTGCCGAGATTACCCCCGCGTTTATCAAACGCGTGGCGCACATCACCTGCAGTGCGGTTGCGATTGTCGGTCATGCATTCAACGATAAAGGCGACGCCGCTTACTCCGTAACCTTCGTAAGTTAGTTCTTCGTATGCATCAGATTCCGAAGTGCCTGCGCCGCGGGCAATAGCGCGTTCAACAACATCTTTTTTAAGATTGTTGAGATACGCTTTTTCAACTGCCGCGCGCAGGCGCGGATTATCAGCAGGGCTCGCGCCACCTTTGGCGGCAACCGTTAATTCGCGAATAATTTTGGTGAAAACTTTTGTCCGCTTGGCATCCTGACGCGCCTTGCGATGTCTCATGTTTGACCATTTGGAATGTCCGGCCATTTAGCTGCTCCAACTATTCTCTATGATTTTTAAATTTCTGAAATAAAAAGGGTGGGCAATTGCCCACCCTTTTTAACAAACAGATAAATTAATCCGTTTCTTACATGCCGTATTCAGGCGTATCTTCTGCCACTACTGCTTTTTCTTTTTTGCGCAAACGGATATGCAGATCGCGTAATTGCAGTTCGTCTACGGTACCCGGAGCATCGGTCATTACACAGGCAGCGCTTTGGGTTTTCGGGAAGGCGATAACGTCGCGGATTGAGCTTGCACCCACCATCAACATAATCAAACGATCCAAACCAAACGCCAAACCGCCGTGTGGTGGTGCGCCGTATGCAAGTGCGTCGAGCAGGAAGCCGAATTTTTCGCGTTGCTCTTCCGGTGAAATACCGAGGATTTTAAATACGGCTTGTTGCATGGTTGATGAGTGGATACGAACCGAACCACCGCCCAATTCAGTACCGTTCAGTACCAAATCGTAAGCGCGTGACAAGGCATCACCCGGGCTGGCAACCAGCTCATCCGGTGTGCAGCTTGGCGAAGTGAATGGGTGATGGATTGAAGTCCAGCCACCTTTGTCATCTTCTTCAAACATCGGGAAATCAATAACCCAAAGTGGCGCCCATTGCGTGGTGTACAACTCAAGGTCAGCACCCAGTTTGCAGCGGAGTGCACCCAAAGCTTCGGTTACAACTTTATGCTTGTCAGCGCCGAAGAAAATCAGGTCGTCGTTTTCAGCACCAACGCGATCCAAAATGGCTTTGCGCACTGGAATCGGCAAGTTTTTTACGATCGGCGATTGCAGACCTTCTTCCAAATCTGACTTGTCATTGACCTTGATGTACGCCAAACCTTTAGCGCCGTAGATACCAACAAACTTGGTGTAGTCGTCGATTTGTTTACGGGTCAACTTCTCGTTACCGCCGGGAACTTTCAATGCGGTAACGCGAGATTTTGGATCGTTAGCTGGACCCGCGAAGACTTTGAAATCCACTTCGGTAACCAGGTCTTTGATATCAACCAATTCCAGCGGGATACGCATATCCGGCTTGTCTGAACCGTATTTGGCAATCGCTTCCGAGAAGGGCATGTGATTGATTTCAGCAAACTCTACACCGAGCAAATCTTTGAACAACTCACGGAACATACCTTCGGTAATTTCCATGATTTGCGCTTGCGACATGAACGAAGTTTCAATGTCGATCTGGGTAAATTCCGGCTGACGGTCAGCACGCAAGTCTTCGTCACGGAAGCACTTGGCGATTTGGTAGTAACGGTCATAACCAGCCACCATCAACAGTTGTTTGAACAACTGTGGTGATTGCGGCAATGCAAAGAATTTACCGTCGTGGGTACGTGATGGAACCAAATAATCCCGTGCGCCTTCTGGCGTAGCACGAGTCAGGATCGGGGTCTCAACATCGAGGAAGCCGTTGCGATCCAGATAGTTGCGGATAACGCTGGTCACTTTGCTGCGAAAACGCAGGTTCTTCTGCATTTCGGTACGGCGCAAATCGAGGAAGCGATACTTCAAACGGGTCTCTTCGCCCACGTTCGAGTAAGAGTCCAATGGGAACGGCATGGTTTCCGCTTCGTTCAAAATAGTCAGCGCAGTACCGTAAACTTCGATTTCGCCAGTCGCCATATTCGGGTTAACGGTGGACGGTGCACGAGCGCGCACTTTACCGGTCAACTGCAGTACGTATTCGCCGCGCACTTTATCGGCCAAGGCAAAATTCTCTTTTGCATCCGGATCGAACACCACTTGCACAATACCTTCGCGGTCGCGCAGGTCGATAAAGATCACACCACCGTGATCACGACGACGATCCACCCATCCGCAGAGGGTAACTTCTTGATCGATAAACGAGGCATTTAAAGCGCCACAGTATTGGCTGCGCATAGCAAGTTCCTGATGTGTATAAGTAAAGTAGTTATTAAGAAAGTAGTAATGTGTTATCTAACACTAGATGCCAGCTGACTTTAACTGGCCGTTGTTGTACTGCTTGAAGTAGGGCTTGATGTACTACCAGATGATGTACCGGAAGATCCGGCATCGCCAGCGAGATTCTTTTTCTTGCCCGATTTGAAATCGGTCTCATACCAACCGCCGCCCGAGAGGCGAAAACCAGCCGCTGAAATTTGCTTTCTGAGGCTAGGTTTACCACACGCAGGGCAATCCACCAGCGGGGCATCGCTCAACTTTTGCAGGGCTTCAAGGCCATGGCTGCAAGATTCACATTGGTATTCATAAATAGGCATGCCTATTACCTCGGTTACAACAGGATAGTTACAAGAATTAGCTAAGCAGGATACCAAGACCCCAAAAGGGTCGCGATTGTAACGCAAAACCACTGCGGCGAGAACCGCGCGCCTGCGGATATGGTTGCAGACACGCGGATTTAAAGAGAGTGCGTTTAGGGAATCTGCGAATAGCGCATACGCGCTTGAATACGGGAAGCATGTTTCAGCACCCAAGCGGGCATCGCGTTTTCGTATTTACGTGGATTGGGCAGCATGACCGCCATGCGCGCCGCTGCCGAAGGGCCGATCTGTGATGCAGGGACGCGATAATAATGGCGCGCTGCAGCTTCAACGCCAAACACTCCATTGCCCCACTCCACCACATTCAAATACACCTCCAAAATACGGCGCTTATCCCAGAGCAACTCAATCATCAGCGCGACAACTGCCTCCTCTGCTTTGCGAATGTAGGAACGGGAGGGTGATAAAAACAGGTTTTTGGCAAGTTGTTGGGTGATGGATGAACCACCGGCGACGGATTTACCTTTGCGCTGGTTCTTTTTAAGCGCCTGCTCAATGCCGCGCAAATCAAAGCCTTGATGCTGCATAAAACGGTCATCTTCCGCTGCAACTACCGCGCGCTTAACGTTGGTAGATATCTGCGCATAATCCACCCATTGGCGCTTCAATTCCGCCTTGGGATTTTTCTCGCGTAGTTCATCCAGCCGAATCGACATAAAACTCGTTTCATCCGGATTTATCCATTTCCATACCAACACATGCGCGAACAACCAAAGCTGATAGACCAGCAATAGCAGCAGTAGCCATTTAAGAATTCGACCTGCGGTGCGCCAGAATATTTTCATCCAGGCTATTGCACCTGTTCTTGTTGTTGTGCGCGCTGTTTCATAGCCTCAGCGGCGGCGCGGGCTTTGTCGAGCGCTGATTCTTGAGCTGTCACTTTGGGTTCTGGCTGCTCGACATTGATGTCAGCAGCTTCTGGGGCAGAAATCGCTTTGCGGGTATCGACTTCAATTTGCTCGGCATCGCCAGCAGCGGGATTATCGCCAAAATGCACTTGGCCGTTGACGTCAGTCCATTTATAAACCTTGGTAGGTGCCACTGGCTCTGGTTCGGAATATTGATCGGTGACACTTTTCATGGCTGCTTTGGCATCGGCAGCCAATTGATCGGATGAGAATTGCTCACGCAAATCGACCATCCAATCATCACCCAGGCGCTCGCGCATATCACGCAGTGGCATCTGACCAGTTTTAAGATAGATGAGGTAATTGCCAATAAAAAATACTAGCAGCACAACCACAATGGATTTAAACAGCAGACCTTTCATAAAACTCCTTCGTTACGTAGTCCTATCATTTAGCGGATATCAACACCAATACTGCTGCCTTCATAAATAAGCGGTAAAAACTGCAGTGCTTGCACACAAACCGGGCTGCGCGAACGGCCAGTGATTAAATCAAACTCTATACCGTGTACAGGGCAACGCAGGCTGTTATTAGCGCAACTGGCGTGAGTCAGCGGCGCACCCGCATGGGGGCACTGATTTTTAATCAAGAGTGTTTTGCCACTTTCTTGCAGTAATAGTAAATTTTGGCCTTCAAGCTTGATTGGTTTGCGATAACCGTCATATAGCTGATGCAATTTTTCCAAGGCAACAAACGGCATAATACGTCCTCACTATGCACAACTGATCGGGCGACACCCATTCTGGCGATTTATCCAACAAGACGCCAGCGATGCAGATTTATCTGACAAAATCTGGCCACAAATGCCATGCAACCAGATAGAATAGTGCCAGCTACGGGCATAGGTATTTGGCACTATTTATGTGTAGTTTTATACCTGGTTCTATAGGTATTATTCGGTAAGTTCTTGCACTCTTATGTGGCAGCCTTGTTATGACCGACCCACTTTACCTGGAACGTTTAAAGCTGTTATCGACGCGCCTGGTAGCCTTGCAAAAACCGATTCGCATCCTTGATGCCATCAAGTGGCCGCAGGACATCGAACACCGTTTTCGCGCACAACAAGGAAAAGAGCTTCCTGATTTGGGTAGCGATTTTTACCAGCGTCAAGCACTGGCATTTGACCCAAACACTGTCAGCCAATCATTGAAAGAACTAAAAAGCGATGTTCGCCGTCAACTCGGGCGCGACGATGCGCTAGGCAAAATCCTGCAGGCGACCATCGATCAATATCAAATTGTTATTGAGCTATTACGCAATCGCGGCACCCATCAATTCGGTTATTTCAGCCGCCAGCTTTATGGTTCTGCCAGCGATAACTTACGTGGCGATCGCAAAACCTTGCGTCAAATGGGCGAGCGCTTATGCCATATTTTTTCGCTACCCGCAGTAGAACAATTGAACCGCCCTTACACCAATCACATCAGCGCTGAAGAAGCAGTAAAAACCTTGAGCGAACGCATGACCGACTATTTTGGTGCGGGCGAAGTGCGCGTGCAAATCAGCGATGATATTGTTTCTGATGCCTCCGCCGGCGGCGATTGCATTAAAATTAATCGTCGCGCCGCATTTTCTGAATTAGATTTACAGGTGCTTGAAGTACATGAAGGCTGGGTGCATATTGGCACTACACTCAATGGCCGCGAGCAGCCTTGGGCGACTTGGTTGAGTGTCGGGTCGCCGCGTATTACGGCGATTCAAGAAGGTATGGCAGTATTACTCGAAACGCTGACGTTCAGCTCTTTTCCACAGCGCGCACGGCGCATCAGCGACCGCGTAGTGGCAGTAGATTTAGCCGAACAAGGCGCGGACTTTTGCCAGGTTTATCGCTACTTTTTAGACCGTGGTGTAAACGAACACGACAGCTACCGTGTTACCCAGCGCGTTTTTCGTGGCGGCACATTAACCGGCGGCTCCGTGTTCACCAAGGACATTTCTTACGTAAAAGGATTTGTCGAAAACGTAAACTTTATTCGCAGCGCAATCCAATCCGGTGTACCGGAAATTATTCCTATGCTGTTTGTCGGCAAGGTGACTTTGGATGATTTACCACTGCTGTACGAACGCCACTTGGAAGGTGTGATAGCTGCGCCCAAATATCTGCCGCCGATGTTTAAAAATTTGAATGGATTATATGTATGGTTTGGCTTTTCGAGCGGTATGTCAGTTATGAATATCGCGCGCGTTCAACAGCATTTCAGCAAGCTGTTCGATCAATTGCCAACGTCTGCACAACAGTCCGCTGGCACCGATGTTTAAATCGATTGAGTTTGATTGTAAATGATGAAGTATTACAAGGTTGTACTCTCAGGTGAGAATATATTTTTTGAAAACGCCTGCCGCATTGATAGTAATGCGCCGGAACCGGTTATTGGTTTTATTGCCTGCAAGTTAATTCAAACGGACAACAAAGAATTAGCTATTGCCATCGCCAAACGGGATTTATTGGTGCAGTGGAACCAGAGTTTTAATCTGGATCGAAAACTAGGCATGCCAAAATTGGCGGTGGAATTTATCGCGGAAGTGCGTGGCTGGTTTAAACCCAAAACTACGCATGATTATTACTGGTTTACCGATCAGGAGCACAAACATCTACAACTTGAAGTATTTACCCAACCACCACGCCAATGGTTTTGGCGCAGTGCGAGTAAAAAACAACAGCGCGAAACGGAAAGCTAATATTAAGCCGTTGCAGCAATTGCATGCCTGGGGTTAAGCAACTCCAATAAAGCTGCACGCAAACCGGGAGAATTAATTTCTTCACTGCGCGCTGAAAGGGGTGAATTACCCACCCACTCAAACCGCCAGCGCAACAGGTGGGTAATGTCACCCAACTCACGCACTTCAATCAATTCAAACCGGCGCGCATCCAAGGTGAATTTTTCACGCAATTGAAAGGCAAAAGGTTCGGCATTTTTACCAACAAAACTGGAGGCTTGTTGGGTAGGTGCAACAACGAAAACATAGTCGCGCCCTTGGTATTGCAGGTGACAAACCCCAAGGCGAACTTCTTGTCCAAGGCGATTGTGTAATGAGGTATCCACAAACAAAGGATTCATCAACATAAAAGGTTCCGCTGCGCATTTTATTGTTGAGCTGATACTTACTCAGTAGGCATCGCTCATTGGTTGATTTTTCGCCACTCAGTTCCGGAAAAATCCCTCTGCGGCGGCGAGGCGGCAGTCTACGCACAATTTATTACAGTTCAAGCAAAAGCTATCGTTGATACTCTATCGATAATATTTGGAATAGATTTGTTACTTTATTGCCATCCACATTGCCATTTAAGCGGTATGGCAATAATCGATTCTCCCGCGTGACTTATTCCCACGCAAAAGCAATCCGGTAAAGATATTATTTAAGGCTACAGGCATTCTGAATAGTTCCTTAATTTACCTTGTTTGAAGCAAATTATTTTTGACCATTTATTGATCGGTACTGTGCCGAGTATGCCCGCACAACCCAGACCAGAAAGGAATAATCATGCATTTTCCGACCGCCCCGCACCTAGGTATAGCGCTGCTCACCCTTATCTCATTCACTACGATTTCCAGCTGCTCACATGTTGCGGAGCAGTCAGCTGATAGTGCGCGCTACGCGCAAATCACACCGACCGATAGTTTTGGCGATAGCGCCGAGCGCGTGGTCTATCCGAAACAAAACTGGAGCAGTACAGATAGCCTGTGGTTTTACAATATTACCCAAGGCTCCAACTTAATCCCTTACGCGCTTTTTTTGCACTTGGAAACTGCCGATAGCACTGCGCCGTTTCGCGGCGATGACAATATGAATCGCCTGCGTTATCTGCCACAAAAAGCGAGTAGTGAAAATCCCGATGGCCTGCCGGTGGGCTGGGTAAAAGATGCTTATGCCGATAAGGAATACATCGGTTTTACCTGCGCGGCCTGTCATACCGGTCAGGTTAATTACCAGGGCGTTGCGATCAGAATTGACGGCGGCGCCACCTTGGCCGATATGGATATGATGCTAAAAAGTTTATCGCAAGCGTTAGAGGCCAGCCTTGAACAGCCGGAAAAATTTGAGCGGCTCGCACAAAAAGTGTTGCAAGAACAATATCCCGCCAATAAAGAAGTGTTTAAAGCAGAGCTTGCTACTACCGCCCAAAAAATCGCCCGCTACAATCAGGTTAACGAACCGCGCTATGGCGACCAAACCGTCGCCTACGGTTACGCTCGGCTGGATGCATTTGGTCGGATTTACAATCGCATACTCGCGCACCTCACCCCCAATCAACCCAACTTTAATCACGCCAATGCACCGGTAAGTTATCCCTATCTATGGGATACCCCGCAGCATGATTTTGTACAGTGGAATGGTGTGGGCGACAACGAAGCCAATGGGCCACGTGAGCGTAATGTGGGCGAAGCACTCGGAGTATTTGCCCATTTTGATTTAGATAAAAAGAAGGGTGATGTGGGTTATCGCTCCTCGGTGAAGCTGGACAACCTGGCACGCATGGAGCAACGCCTGGAGAGTTTATGGTCGCCCCGCTGGGAAGAACTCGCCCAACAAAAGATATTACCCGCGATAAACAAAGTATTGGCCGAGCAAGGTCAGCAAGTGTTTATCGATTACCAATGCAATACTTGCCATGCCGCCCTCGACCGCACTGATCCCCAGCGCCGGGTGACCGCTCAGTTTTCGAGCTTGCAAGTCATTGGCACTGACCCGGTTATGGCGATAAGTGCACTCAAGCACAATGGCAAGATGGGTTACTTTGCAGGGCAGATGATGAATCCACTCAACCCTGACTCGCCCCGTTTTCAGGAGACAGGCGCCGTTTTACCTGCATTGAGCGCAGCCGTGGCGGGAGTAGTTGCACAAAGTGAACGCGAGCAAGGCGCGTCTACTGCCCCTGCTGGTAATCCGGTTAAGAAAAGCGAGCGTCACGTGGATTTTGAGGTAGTCAACAAACACAACCCCGCCACTCTCCTCGCGTATAAAGCACGTCCGCTCAATGGTATCTGGGCGACTGCACCTTATTTACACAATGGTTCTGTACCTAGCCTGTATGAACTCTTTATGCCCAGCTGTAGCGATGCCAAAATTGCCAGCGGAAAAACCTGCCGCCCCAACCGTTTTACCCTGGGTGTGCGTGAACTGGATGTGATAAAAGTCGGTGCCGTGCAGCGCGACCCGGCGCAATACCCTGGACTCTTTGTGTTCGATACTCGCCTGCCGAGCAACTCGAATAAGGGTCATGAATATGCTGCCGGTGTTACGCCCGTTTTTGTGTTGGATGCACAAGGTCGTCCGATAAAAGATGCGCAAGGAAAACCTCAACTGAAACAGCTAACGCCGATTAACGATCATCAACGCCTGGCCTTGGTGGAGTATTTGAAAACACTGTAATAGCCAGCGCGCATCCTCGAGGGGGAGCTCAACTTGAAGATGCGCGCTAATTCGCCAGAGTAAGGTTTCACAATTGTTCACAACTTCCCGCCCCTATTGCGCTTAAATTAGCCGCACTCAGCAAAATGACTGAACCAATCCTCTTGTTTAAGGGTCTTTAGGCCACCGTAATAGCTACGAGACCAAGGTGGCAGCGCCCTATCTGCACCCGAATATGCTGGCGATTTGATTGACACCAAGCGCCGCGACACACAGAATCACCGACCAGTTTTAACCCTCAGGAACCCGCTGAATGAATATCGATTGTTTTTCACCGCTGCTAAAGCGCACTACCCTGCTCCTTTCACTTATGGCAGGCTCCTTTTTACTCGCCGCGTGCGGCGGTGACAGCGACAGCAAATCCTCGACCAGCTCCTCGGTTTCCAGCATTGCATCCTCCCTGCGCAGCAGCTTTAGCGCCGCCTCTGTTCCCGCAAATGGATCAGGTGTTTGGCCTAGTGTAAAAGTAGAAGCACACACTCCCAAAGTACTCACCTTCCAGTGGAGTGCAGTTGAAGGCGCGACATTTTATAAGCTGTTCAAACACGATGCCGCCACCGGTGGTGTAGTGCAAGTTGGCAGCGATCTAACCAGCACCTCGGCGACCGATGAAATCGGCGTACATGTGCACGATTGGGTCAACAATTATTACTACGTAGAAGCGTGCAATGCAGAAGGTTGCTCGAAGTCTGACCTGACGTTCACCGCGACCGAAATGATTAAAGCGATTGGCTATGTCAAAGCATCCAACGCCGAAGCCAATGACTTCTTCGGATGGAGCATTGCACTTTCTGCCGATGGCACTACGCTCGCGGTAGGTGCACCGGCTGAAGACAGCAAAGCCATTGGTGTCAACGGTGAGCAAGCCAATAATGACAGCACCAACTCAGGTGCAGTGTACGTGTTCATTAAAGAAAATAATGTGTGGATACAACAAGCTTATTTGAAAGCATCCAACACTGAACAGCCTAATATCAACAGTAACCGCTTCCTGCCGAATGATCGTTTTGGTTACAAAGTTGAGCTGTCTGACGACGGCAATACTCTGGCTGTATCAGCCTTATTGGAGGACAGCCCTTCACATGGCGTGAACTGCAATGAGAACAATTACGAAGTTACTTACTCAGGTTCGTCGGCATCAGATCCATCAGACGATTTGATTGCCGCAGCCAGTTACAACGTGGGTGCCGTGTATGTGTTTAGTCGCATTGAAGCAACATGGACACAAGATGCTTATGTGAAACCTTTGTACTCGCTGGTTCACCGTAGCCTTGAAGAGGGCCTTCGCTTTGGCGAAAGCATTGCATTATCGGGCGATGGCAAAACCTTGGCCGTAGGCGCTACCAGCGACTCCTTGCCGCTGTCGATGAGCGTTAATTATTACGACAGCAGCTTTAGCAGCAATCCTAGCGATGTTGCATGTTTTGAATATTATCCATCCAGTGCCGCCAGTGTGAGCAGCTCGAGTAGTTTGTCCAGCAGTTCAAGTAGCGTCAGCTCAAGCGCCAGTTCGCGCTTCCCCGGCGGAGCTGCCTCGGGTGCAGTTTATATTTTTGTGAAATCAGCAGAAGGCGGTTGGAAAGAAGAATCCTATCTGAGAGCATCCAATGCTGAACCTTCTGATGCATTTGGTACCAGTATCGCCTTATCACAAGATGGCAATACCATCGCCGTAGGTGCGATAGGTGAAGACGGTATGAGCACGGGTGTTAATGGCGATCAAGCCAGCAACGGTTGTTATTACTATGACCTCACTGCCACGGCTCTTGTGATTGACATTGCATGTGAAAATGCCGGGCGTTATTTCTTCAGAGGTTTGGCAAATAATGGTGCCGCCTATGTGTTTACTCGTGTTGCCCAAATCTGGACACAGGAAGCCTATCTGAAACCATCTACTCCTTATTGGAACACACGCTTTGGCTATAGCATTGACCTGTCTGGCGACGGCAATACATTGGGTATTGGCGCACCGGGCGATGCGAGTAACTCAACCACAGTGAATGGTGATGCTACTCAAAAAGTTGAGTATGCCAATACCGGTGCAGCCTATATATTCACCAGAGCAGGTACCACTTGGGCACAAGAAGCATTCGTCAAACCTTCTACCCTAACGTTGAAAACGGGAATGCAATTTGTAAACAACAGTGATAACCGTTCTGGATTTATCCAGACTGATGGCGGTGGCGAATTTGGTGGTGACATTAGCCTGTCGCGAGACGGCAATACCCTCGCTGCGGGTTCTTTCCGCGAATCCAGCAACGCCCTAGGTGTTAACGGTGACCAAGGCGATACCAGCGCAACGCGCGCTGGTGCCGTGTTTGTATTCACTCGTGCCAACACTGTGTGGAGCCAAAAAAGCTATGTTAAAGCCAGCAACACCGACGTCGATGATCGTTTTGGTATAAGTGTAGATCTCTCTGCTGATGGCAAAGACATGGCAGTAGGCGCACATCGCGAATCTACTGCGGCATCGAGTGATGCGACTAGCTCAGCCAATGCAGAGGGTGCGGTTTATCTTTACTAAACCAATTCGCACGTAAAAAAACGGGATGCATTGGCATCCCGTTTTTTTGGCTGGATTTTTTAGTACAGCGGTTTTTATTGCCAGATTAATCGATTACCAGATTCACCGGCTGCGGCGACAAATTCAGCGCAGACCCATAAATCACCCACCGCCACCACATCATCGCCGCTAAATACCAGCGGCACTTTGTCGCGCAACCAAGGCTCAAGCTCGTACTCCTGCAACAATTTTTTCAGTGTTTGCGAATGCGCACGGCCTGCTGGTTTACAGCGCTCGCCACCTGTTCGATAGCGAATATGCAGCTCAGGCAAATCTGTTTTTAAGCGCGGTTTTTTATCGTTCGCTACTAACTCAAATTGCAATTTCATTTCTGGAAGCTGTACCGGCAACGCGTATAAACGGGCGCGATACGTTTGCAGTGCAACATTGCCCCAAGCCACCCGCGCTTGCGCATCATCGCGACCGAAAAAAAGTTGCTGCGAAATTTGTTGCCAATGCAGCTGTTCGGGCGTGGTGTGATTCAACGAGCGCAGCCAGTAACGCAACAGATTTTGTTGGCGCGCGGGTGATAACGCCAGCAACTTATTTAGATCAATACTCTGCCCCACACGCTCCGCTATAGGTTGGGCATTTAGTAAATCCTCACGGGCAATCTCTTCCATCACTGTTTCTTGTTGCGCGCACAATTCAGTGGTCTGCTGCCATTTGCGTTTAAATTCGGGCCAGCGGCTATGCAGTAGCGGCATAACCTGATTGCGTAAAAAATTGCGGTCGTAATCATCATCAAGATTACTTTCATCATCCACCCAACGAAGTTGATGCGTCTGCGCATAAGCTTCCAATTCCGCACGGGTAAATTGCAGCAGCGGTCGCGCTAAAAAACCCGCGCCGAATACACGGGTTGCTGCCATAGCCGCTAAACCGCGCGGGCCCGTGCCGCGCATCATGCGCAGCAAAAGCGTTTCTGCTTGATCGTTAGCGTGATGTGCTGTTAACAGGTAGTCATGCAATGCGAGATTTTTTTCAAAAACAGCATAGCGCGCAACACGTGCCGCATCTTCGATTCCCTTGCCCGTATTTTCCACGCGCACTTTTTCGCTGTGAAATGTAATTGAGTACTGCGCGCAAAAATTCGCGCACTGTACTTGCCATGCATCAGCATTAGGTGATATCTGGTGATTGATATGCAGTGCACGCAATTGCACAGGTAATTGCAACTGCGCCAGCGCATGTAGCAGCACGGTAGAGTCCAGTCCGCCGCTAAACCCTACCCACCAAATAGAAGATGCAGAAGAAATAGCAGGCAGATGAGCACGTAATTGTTCAGAGGTAAAAGCCATAAATAAATCCGGTTAATGGGCGCATTAAAGCGGAAAGCCGCGCAAATAAAAACCCTGCCTTGCCCCTGCTTCATAATGAGAGGCAAAATACCGCTCTATTTGATGTTCACCAAGGCCTAGCCGACACTATGACAAACATCCCCCACGGCCACTGGCCATCGCCCATTAGCGCCGAATTACTCACTGCTCAGGGTGTGCGCATCAGCGAACCGCAAGCAGTGGGCGATTCGCTTTATTGGCTCGAATCACGCCCGCAAGAAAAAGGCCGCAACGCACTAGTGTGCGAATCAGCAGGAATACGTGAAGATTTACTGCCCGCACCACACAGTATTCGCACCCGCGCGCATGAATATGGAGGCGCACCTTATCTGGCAACGGCACAAGCCATTTTTTATGTATTGGATAGCGACCAGCGCATTTATCGCTACGATCTTGCCAACGCCGAAACGCATGCAATTACACCGGAAGGTGCTTATCGCTACGCCGATTTTTGTTACGACCATAACCGCGCACGCTTAATCGTTGTGTGTGAAGATTGCTCGCTGGATCCGCATCAACCCACGAGTGCGATTATTGCGCTGGATGCAAGTGGTGGCGAGATTGATATGCTCGCGCAGGGCGCCGATTTTTATTCCAATCCGCGCCTGTCACCCAACGGCAACCAACTCAGCTATTTACGCTGGAATCACCCGAACATGCCTTGGGATGGCACCGAGTGTGTGCTGCTGGAGTTAGATCAGCCGGGCAACGTTATTCGCACCAGCATCATTGCAGGCAGTACGCAGGAATCTATTTTTCAGCCACAGTGGTCGCCGACGGGCGAATTATTTTTTGTTTCGGATCGCAGTAACTGGTGGAATATTTATCGCTGGGATAGCACCACCAGCCACACCCTTTATGCCGCGCCAGCCGAATTCGCCACACCGCAATGGGTGTTTGGCATGAGCTGTTACGGATTTTTATCTGACACAGAAATTTTCTGCTGCTTTAGCCAACAAGGTTTTTGGCAGCTTGGCGTCATCAATACCGCAACCAATACGCTCACAACAATTAGCACGGATTTTCGCGATATCGCTAACCTTCACTGTCGCAATGGTGCAGGTTATTTTATTGCCGCAAGTGCAACAAAAAGCACACAACTCTGGCAATACAGCAACGGAAAACTAAATGCATTGACTGAAAACGCGCAGGCGATAACGGCAGACTTTATTGCACCCGCGCAACCCATCGAATTTCCCACGCGCGATGGTGAAAGCGCACGCGGATTTTTTTACGCGCCGACCAATCCAGACGTTAACAAGCCAATTGCACCATTACCACCGCTGTTAGTGATGTGCCACGGCGGCCCCACTGGCGCTACGGAAAGCTCACTCAATTTAAAAATCCAATTCTGGACCAGCCGTGGTTTCGCAGTTTTAGATGTGAACTATCGCGGTAGCACCGGTTACGGCAGGCAATATCGCGACCGCTTGAAAAATAATTGGGGCATTACCGATGTCATCGACGTCTGCAGCGGCGTGGATTATTTAGCCGCGCAACAGCTTATCGACAAAAATAAAGTGGCTATTCGCGGCTCCAGTGCTGGTGGCTACACCGTACTTGCAGCACTCACTTTTAGCGATGTATTTAAAGCGGGCGCGAGTTTATATGGCATTGGCGATCTGGAAGCACTCGCACGCGATACTCACAAATTTGAAGCGCATTATTTGGATTCACTGGTCGGCGAATATCCCGCACAGCAAAAAATCTATTGGGAGCGATCCCCCATTCATCACATCGATCAACTCAATTGCCCGGTGATTTTTTTGCAGGGGCTGCAAGATAAAGTAGTACCGCCCGCGCAAGCAGAAGCCATGGTCGCAGCGCTGCAACAGAAAGGCATAATGACAAAGTACGTAACATTTGCAGAAGAAGGCCACGGTTTTCGGCAAGCGCAAAATATCCAGCAAGCACTCACTGAAGAATTGGCGTTTTATCAGGAAATTTTTAACGGTGCCTAACAGAAAAACAGTAAGGGGAAAAATCACCACGATATTCGCGCGTCATTTTTCAACACCAGTGCTGCGTTATCAGTAGCGTTTGTTGCGGGGAGAATAGCCTGCCACCGCCCTTAGGCGGCGCAGGAGGAAAAGCTTCAGGGTTAAGATCAACTCAAACCGCGTGAGGTGTGATGGCAAACGGCTGCAATAATTCGTAAACGCGCGCAGCGCGCAGGACTAACAAATCACCGAGCGGCGGGCCAACAATCTGCAATGCAACCGGCAAACCACGGGAGTCCACACCAACCGGTACTGATGCTGCTGGTTGCTGGGTGAGATTAAATACCGATAAAAATGGCGCTTGCGGAACAGTGCCAACAACCGGCACCGGCTGGGACTGCACTGGAGTCAAGAGCAAATCGTAACGCTGGTGGAAGCGTCGCCACTGCACGGCAAGTGCAGCGCGTTGTTCCTGCGCACCGACCACATCTGCCACACTCACCTTACGCCCCTGCTCTACTGCTGCACGAATCTCGGTACTGACCAATTCGAGCCCTTTTTCACCAAGCTCACGCTGCAAACGCGCACCGCGCTCCGCTGCAAGGACGTTCAGAATGGCGGAGGGGTTTTCAATTCCCGGATCTATTTCTTCAATCTGCGCGCCATGTTCTTTCAACCTGGTCACAGCGCGCTCCACCAGCGCGGCGATTTCCGGATCGACCGGAATATTAAAAAGACTGCGGCTGTAGGCGATACGCACACCTTTAAGATTCAGGCGTGGATTATCCAACCCTTTGCTCCAATCATCGATATCGCGCGGCAAACTGGTCCAGTCGCGGATATCCGGCTGGGCAATCACATTCAGCAATAACGCCGCATCGCTGACATTACGGGTGATTGGTCCAATATGAAAAAGATTGCCATTCAAAGCGGCCGGATAACCCGCGACTCGCCCGTAACTCGGTTTAAAGCCAAAGACACCATTAACGGCAGCTGGTTGACGAATCGAACCACCGCCATCAGTGCCTATCTGTAACCCCAACCCCAGTGCCGCTGCCACCGCTGCCCCGCCCGAGCTACCGCCGCTGGCGTAATCCGGGTTCCAGGCATTGCGCGTAATACCGGCAAGGCTGGACTCGGTAAGCCCACGCCATCCATATTCAGCAGTCTGCGTTTTACCTACCAATACTGCGCCCGACTCACGCAAACGCGCGGCCACAGGCGAATCTTCTGGCTGGCATTGGGAGGATGTTGCCAAACTGCCCTTGCGCGTCGGCCAACCTTGCACATGCAATAAATCTTTAAAAGAGACCGGTACACCATCGAGCAACCCCAATGGTTTGCGCTTTAACCAGCGTGCTTCCGAGGCACGTGCCCCCGCCAGCGCAGCTTCCCTATCAACATGGCGATACGCATTAAAACCCGGCTGCAAAGCTTCAATACGGGTCAGCAATGCGTTGGTCACATCCACTGGCGACAGGGTTTTTCGCTGATACAAACCCAATACCTCAGCAGTGCTAAGCCGCGAAAGTTCAAGCGCTGAAGTTGGAGTGGAACGACTCACAACACACCTCCACGCCCAGCAGATAACGATAAAAGTAATGCGGAAGAAAACGTAATTAACATGGCCATGCCCTTGGTTAGGATTTATAAGTCGCTAGCACTACAGCAACCGCTATGCCAAAACCAAAACAGACTCACGGCACAAGCCTTGGTCGCCTCTTCGCAAAAAAAGGCATAATGCCGAAACACTATTTATTGGGGAAAACTAATGGGCCGTTGGCGACCACCCAGCGAAAAAGGTTCGGCGTATATCACTGCTGCCGGCTTTAAACGCATGAAAGATGAAGTTACCCAACTGTGGAAAATCGAGCGCCCGCAAGTCACCCAAGTTGTGCATGAAGCAGCAAAAAACGGGGACCGCAGCGAGAACGGGGACTACATATACGGCAAGCGTCGCCTGCGGGAAATTGATTCGCGCGTGCGTTTTTTATCAAAACGCATGGAAGCAGTTACCGTAGTAGACCGCTTGCCGGAAGATCACAGCAAAGTATTTTTTGGTGCATGGGTGACGCTAGAAGATGACGACGGAAATGAGAATACTTATCAGATTGTCGGCCCTGACGAATTCGATGTGGCGAGCAAAAAACTCAGTATGGATGCACCCTTGGCGCGGGCGATGATGGGGAAACGGCTGGAAGATGAAATCACGCTAAAAAAACCGGAAGGAGAGGAGTTTTTTTACATCACCAAAATTGAATACAAAGCTTACGATTAGCTTTAATCTCGACTTACATGTATAAAAAGTGACGTAATAGGCACTTTTGTAACCATGTAACACCCTGTGCTTTTGATTATTGTGACGATTTGACACAGGTTTTATTAAATATTTGTGAATAACTATGCAATTCTTATTTTTCTTTTAGAATAAAAAACATAAAAACAGGAGAAAACTATGAAAAAAATAATTTCAAGCAACGAACTCTTCAAAATTTTCCTCGTGGAACAGCATGATTCCGATAATCAAACGGTATCCCTGCATTACGAGCTCTTTGAAGGTGGGCACAGACCGGTAGAGACGTTTGAATCCCTCGCTCAAGCAGAACAAACCATGCTGCAAAAGACCGAATTCTGGAAACAGTTGACCAAAAAGATACCCTTGTATTTTGAAGCACGTTTTATAGCGTGATTGCTGTTGGTTGTAGTTACCCAACAAATCCATACTCGATCGGTCATCCAGACGCTATCTGATGGCAATCAGGCAATGCTTGATTTGCAGGTGCAAGCGGCAGTTGCAGAGTGAAGCGCGAACCCTCACCCGGTTTGCTGCTCACCCCAAGATCGCCGCCATGTGCTTGGGCTAATTGGCGGGCGATATAAAGCCCCATGCCCAAACCTTCTCTAACTTCATTATTTCCCAAGCGTTCGAACTTCTCAAAAATACGCTGATGCTCAGAGGCGGGAATTCCACGCCCTTGATCCTGCACGTGAATCTCTACTTTGTCTCCGGCAGTTGAAATGCTGATGATAACGGGCTTGGCACCGCCATAACGTAACGCATTGGTAATTAGATTGGCGATGATTTGTTCAATGCGCAAATCATCGCAGCTACTGAAGACATCGCCGCCGGGCTCAAGGATAAGGCTGCTACCTGCGGCCTGCGCCTGCCCGCTGAAGTCATCCACTATCCGCATAACGAGTTGGGAGAGATTCACCCTCTCTGTTCTGATCGAGAGATTGCCCGTGTTCACCCGCGAGACATCGACCATGTCGTTGATCAGGCGGATCATACTTTGAATCTGCCGATTATCGCGCTCTACCATGCACGCCAAGCGCTCGCCATTAAACACACTAAGATCACCGCGCTGCAATTGCACCTGTCGCACTTGGGTTTCGATATGTAAGGTATTCAGCGGCGTGCGCAATTCGTGCGCAACCAAGCTAATGAAATCGTCGCGCATTTGTAATGCCCGTTCCAGTTCGATGCGTGTTGCGTGCAGTTGGCGCTGACTGTATTCCAATGCTTCCAGCTGTTGCTTAACTTGAATTCGCTGCTGATAAAGTGAAACGAATACATTCACTTTACTTTTAACCGCAGCAATATCTAATGGCTTGTGCAGAAAATCCACTGCACCCGTTTCATAGCCTTTGAAAGCGAAATTGAGTTCCCTACCGCCCGCAGTGACAAAAACAATTGGAATATGGCGAGTTTTTTCTGTGCCGCGCATTAACTCGGCCAATTCAAAACCGTTCATGTCCGGCATCATTACATCGAGAATCGCCAAGGCGAAATCATGCTCGAGCAATAAGCCCAGCGCCGCTTCTCCGGATGAAGCCTGATAAATGTCCCGGCCGTCCTGCGCAATAATTTTGCTGAGCGCTTGCAAGTTTTCGGGTAGATCATCAACGATCAATAACTTGGTACTTTGCATCAATCTATCTCCAAGTTAAAAATTAATTTCTGTATATCCTGTAGCGGTAACATAAAATCCGGAGTAAATAAATTAAGGGCTGACTGGGGCATGATTGCCATTTCTGCTTCAACTGGGTCTTGGATCACCGTAAGCCCACCCACTTCATGAATACGCTGCATACCTTCAGCGCCGTCCTGATTCGCGCCAGTTAATAAAATACCGGCCAACGCCGCGCCGTAAGTATCGGCAGCAGACAGCATCAAAAAATCAATTGATGGCCGTGAATAATGAATAGGTTCTTCGCAACTGATGGAGAAGCTTCGGTCGCGTTCAATCGATAAATGGTAACCCGGCCCGGCAAAATACACCTGCCCGGCGCGGATGTGATCTTTATCTTGAGCCATAGTCACTTTTATCGCCATATGGTGTTGAAAAACATCTGCCAGGCGCGACTCACGAGTGCTCGGCATATGTATCACAATAATAACCGGCACAGGAAAATTTACCGGCAGCGCGCCCAGCAGATGCAACAAGGCTTTAATACCGCCTGCAGAAGCACCTATAACAATCGCCTCTATTTTGCGGCCTGCTACTTTTATATTCAGGTCGTTGTCGGTGGCATTATTCACATCTTGCTGCGCAGCTTTGCCCTTACTCATAAAGAACCAGCCTTAACGTTTGCGATAAATACGCTGAGCTTTCACTAAAGGTTCGAAGGCATTGGCGTAACCCGAAAAGTCGATACTCTCTTTACTACCAAGCCCCAAAAATCCACGGTGACATAATGATTCGTGAAATAAACCCAACGCGCGCTCCTGCAAACCGTGATTAAAATAAATCATGACATTGCGGCAACAGACCAATTGAGTTTCAGAAAACACACTGTCGGTTGCCAAGCTGTGATCGGCAAAACTGACATTTTCACACAGGGTGCGATCAAACAAAGCGCCGTCGTAGGCGGCAATGTAGTAATCGGAAAAAGCATATTTTCCACCCGACGCCTGATAATTAGCCGTGTAATTGCGCACGCGCTCGAGTGAAAAAATACCCTTCTTGGCTTTCTCCAGCGAATGCGGATTAATGTCGGTAGCGTAAATAATACTGCGTTCCAATAAGCCTTCTTCTTTTAGCAGAATAGCCATGGAATAAAGCTCTTCACCCGTACTGCAACCGGCAATCCAAATTTTTAATGATGGATAGGTTTTAAGAAACGGGACGACCTGTTCGCGCAATGCCAAAAAATATTCCGGATCGCGAAACATCTCCGTCGTCGGGATTGTTAGCAGTTGCAACAACTCCATAAAAATATCGGGATCGTGCAAAATTTTTGCTTGCAGCTCTGAAATAGATTCACAGCGCAATTGATGCATAGCGTGGAGCACACGACGCTTTTGTGATGCACCGGCATAATCGCGAAAATCATAACTGTACTTGAGGTAAATGGCCTCAATCAGCAACTTCAGTTCGATCTCGACACTGGAGGGATTTACCATCAAATTCGCTCCATCGTCGGCATCCACACACGTAATAACGAGTAGAGCCGATCAATGTCAATCGGCTTGGCGAGATAATCCGACGCACCCGCTTTAAGGCATTGTTCCTGATCGTCTTTCATTGCCTTGGCGGTAATCGCAATGATCGGCAATTTGTGAAAGCGCCCATCGGCACGAATACGGCGCGTTGCTTCAAGGCCATCCATAATCGGCATCATCACATCCATTAATACCATATCAATATCGGCGACTTGATTAAGCTTTTCGATTGCCTCTACACCGTTGCGCGCGATTTCAACCAGCGCGCCTTTTTGTTCGAGCGCACCCGTGAGCGCAAAAATATTACGGATATCATCATCCACTAACAAAATGCGCCGGCCTTCAAGCAGACGGTCGCGGCTGCGCACCGTTTTCAACATGCCCTGACGTTCGCTCGATAATGTCGATTCCACTTTGTGCAGAAAGAGTGTGACCTCATCCAGCAAACGTTCCGGTGAGCGCGCACCTTTAATAATGATTGAGCGGGAATATTTCAACAGCTCGCTTTCTTCCGCGCGGGTAAGATTGCGCCCGGTGTAAACAATTACCGGCGGGAAACAGCAAATATCTTCGGTAGACATGCGCTGCAACAATTCATGGCCCTGCATGTCCGGCAATTTAAGATCGATAATCATGCAATCAAAAATGGTCGTACTGAGCAAAGCGATAGCTTCGCCACCCGATTCCACCGCGGTGATCTGCACATCCTCATCGCCAATCAAATGCACCACACTTTCGCGTTGAAGCGCATCGTCTTCCACTAACAACACGCGCTTTACTTTTTGAACCAGCTTATCTTCCAGTTTATGAAACACTTCTTTTAAACGCTCACGCGTGGTGGGTTTAACGGCAAAGCCGATAGCGCCCATTTGCAATGCCGCTTCAGCGCGATCTGTCGCCGACACTATATGAACCGGAATATGGCGCGTGATCGGATTGGCTTTTAATTTCTGCAGCACACTCATGCCAGAGGAGTCGGGCAAACCGATATCGAGCAATATGGCATCCGGCAAGAACTCACTGGCGAGTTGCAAACCTTCCGCCGCGGTCTGGGTTACCAGGCAGTGATATTGCAATTCATGCGCTAGATCATAAAGAATCCCGGCGAAATCTACGTCGTCCTCGATGACCAATATGGCGCGGTGACCAGTCAGTGCTTTATCGCGATCATCCGCAAAACTATGTTGTTCACTTACCAATTCCGGCAGTTTGTTGGCGTGGGTAGATGAAGTGATCGCAGCAACAGTAAGTGCGGGTTGCGTTGGCTCATCTTCTGCTGAAGGTAATTCAAACGGTAAAACCAGGGTGAACACGCTACCTTTGCCCAGCGTGCTTTCCACCTTGATGCTGCCGCCTAACAAGCTTGCAAGATCGCGTGAAATAGAAAGTCCGAGACCGGTGCCACCGTAGCGGCGGCTAATGCTGCCATCGGCTTGTTGGAAAGCTTCAAAGATCAATGCCTGATTTTCTTTCGCGATCCCTATCCCGGAATCTGTCACCACAAACGCAACACCTTTTGGTGCTGGCTTGATGCAAATACTAATTTCACCTTGCTCGGTAAATTTGATCGCGTTGGACAGCAAATTTTTAATAATTTGTTCCAAGCGCTGATGATCGGTAAAAATCGCTTGCGGTAAACCGTCTTCTATTTTTGTCATGAACTGCAATTTTTTCTGCAGCGCCAGCGGCTCAACTGTTATACGCAGTGAATCGATTAAACGCCGTAGTGGAATGTGCTCTGGCGCCAATTCCAATTTACCTGCTTCGACTTTGGAAATATCCAGAATGTCGTTGATGAGATTGAGCAAATCATTGCCTGAGGAATAAATGCTATTGGCAAACTGGATCTGTTCCTGATTGAGATTGCCTTTAGCATTTTCTGCCAACAGTTTCGCGAGGATCATGGAGCTATTTAACGGCGTGCGCAGTTCGTGCGACATATTAGCCAGAAATTCAGATTTGTATTTACTCGCGCGCTGCAAATCGGTCGCACGTTGTTCCAGTTCGGTTTGCGCGGTATTGAGCGCGGAATTTTTCAGATCCAAAGCGTTGGCTTGATCCAATAATTTTTCATTGGTCTGCTCAAGCTCCGCCTTTTGGTTTTCTAACAATGCTTGGGATTCTTCTAATACACGCGATTGCTCTTCAAGCTCTTCATTAGCGGTGCGCAGTTCTTCCTGTTGCACTTGCAGCTCTTCGTTGAGTTGTTGCGTCTCTTCCAAAGAGTCTTGCAGGCGCCGACGATTAAGTGCCATCTCTAATGAGTTGCCGATATTCGAGGCAACCAGTTTCAGAAAATCCCTATCGCGCGATGCAGGAGCACGCAGAAAGCCCAATTCGATGACACCATTGGTTGTGCCATCGTGATCCACGGGAACCAGCACCAGATAACGCGGCGCCGATTCGCCGAGGCCGGAATTGATTTTTACGTAATCCACTGGCACATCGTTTAATTCAATCACGCGGTTCGACAAAAGCGCCTGCTCCACCAAGCTGTCGCCCGCCGTTAAAAGTTGCTCCGTCTGTTTTACTTCAGTGCGAAAACCATAACTGGCTAACCGCTCTACACCTCGCGTACCCGGTTGGCGTACATAAAAAGCGGCGGCCGACGCTCCCACATAATTGACCAGAAAATCCAGCATCGTCTGGCTCAGTGCTGACAAGGATGTTTGGCCAATAGTTTTTTCCGCCAAGCGCACCTGACCGGCACGTTGCCAATTTTGCTGCTCCAACTTAGTTGCGTGTTGCTGACGCTCTGCCAGAGATTCGTTGTAGGTAGCAGAAAGCTTAACCAGCTCACGTCGACCAAAAAAGCTGATCAGCGCCGTCACTATCGCCATCAAAATTAGATAACTGATGATAGACATAATCGTTATGGACTTGGCATCACTCTGGCGTTCCACCAATAGACGATTTTCCATTTCCTGAAAATTGGCTAGCTCACGACGAATCTCGCTAAAATCCTGCAGACCCCGGCTACGCACCAACGTCACGTAATCGCCATTAGTACGGCGCAACGCAATAGCAGTTTCGGTGTAATCCAGCCATTGCGCATGCATGGACTCAATCCGGGCCAAGCGATCCACCTGCACTTGATTATCCACTACCTTCTCACGCAACAATGCCAATTCAGCAGTAATCTGGGGGCGTGCGGTTCTGTAGGGCGTGAGAAAGGCATCATCGCTGGTAATCATAAAACCGCGCATTCCGGCCTGCATATCTACCATTAGGCTGGTGACTTCGTTGGATTTCCCAATAACGGATTCCGTGTGCTCAACCCAACGTAAGGCCGACAGTAAATAGAGAATCAATACAATAAAGATCGCCGCGTTAATAAGCCCAAATACCAGCGGAAAAATAATATTGCGCGCAAGAATGCGGCGAAAGCTTCGTTGATCGATAGGAGAAGAAGGAGCCATTGTTATTCCATTGATAATTTGATTATTAGGACGTTGCGGATGTTATAGAAAAGTTTTTTTAAAAACTATGTTTGCAGGGGTCAGCAACGAATAACGCATGCATATAACCGTCAGACGCCGTCAGCAAAAAAATAACCCGCACGGCGCTGACCTGATTGCAGTGGCGAAAAATGCTATAGTGCGCCCCATTTTTTCGGCTGGCTTCTGCCAGCTCCAGATTCCAGCGTTGACAGGTTTACACCCATGACTCAAACACCACGCGAAATTCCTGCTCGTAAAATATTAGTGACCAGCGCCCTGCCTTACGCCAATGGTTCGATTCACCTTGGCCATTTGGTGGAATATATCCAGACCGACATTTGGGTACGTTTCCAAAAATTACGCGGTATGGATTGCACCTATGTATGTGCCGACGATGCGCACGGCACAGCGATTATGCTCAAGGCCGAACAGCTTGGTCACTCGGCTGAGCAGCAAATCGCCAATGTAAAAGCTGAGCATGAGGCCGACTTCGCCGCCTTTAATATCGCCTTTGATAATTATCACTCGACGCACAGCACGGAGAACCACGAGCTCTCGAACATGATTTATGGCCGTTTGAAGGCCAACGGCCATATCGCTACGCGCAATATTACCCAAGCTTACGATCCGGAAAAACAGCTGTTCCTCGCCGACCGCTACATCAAAGGCACCTGCCCGAAATGTAAAACTGAAGACCAATATGGCGATAACTGCGAAAAATGCGGCGCTACCTACTCGCCGATGGATTTGATTAATCCTAAATCCGCCATTTCTGGTGCAACACCGGTCGCGAAAGATTCCGAGCACTTCTTTTTCACTCTACCCGAGTTCAGCGACTTCTTAAAAGGCTGGACGCGCGCGGGTCATTTGCAGGATGAAGTCGCTAACAAAATGGCCGAGTGGCTGGATGCCGGTTTGCAGGCTTGGGATATCTCCCGCGATGCACCCTATTTCGGCTTTGAAATCCCCGGCGAACCCGGCAAGTATTTTTACGTGTGGCTGGATGCGCCTATCGGCTATATCGCCAGCTTGAAAAACCTGCTCGATAAGAAAGGTGAAGATTGGTACGAGTACTGGAAGCCCGATTCCACCGCCGAGGTGTATCACTTTATCGGTAAGGACATCGTGAATTTCCACGCCCTTTTCTGGCCAGCGATGTTGCATTCAGCCAATTTGCGCACGCCGACGAAAGTCTGTGTGCACGGATTCCTGACCGTGAACGGCACCAAGATGAGCAAGTCGCGCGGCACCTTTATTAACGCGCGCACTTACCTCGATCATTTGAATCCGGAATACCTGCGCTACTACTTCGCCGCCAAGCTCACCAGCAACGTGGATGATATCGACCTGAATTTGGAAGATTTTATCCAGCGCGTGAATTCGGATCTGGTCGGCAAAGTAGTAAATATTGCCAGCCGTACCGCCAAGTTCATCAACAATGCGGGTGGTGTGTTAGCGACAGAAGTGGCTGACGCCGCGTTGTGGCAGCAATTTGTGGATGGCGGCGAGACCATCGCCAACTATTACGAGACACGCGACTACAGCAAAGCCATGCGTGAAATTATGGCGCTGGCCGATGCCGCCAACGAATACATCGCCGCCCAGGAACCCTGGAAGCTGGCGAAACAAGCCGGTGCCGAAGCGCAAACCCAAGCGGTTTGCACCTTGGGTATCAATATGTTCCACGCTTTGCTCACTTATCTGAAGCCGGTATTACCAGCACTGACTGCCGATGCAGAAGCCTTTTTGGGTGAAACACTCAACTGGACTGCGCCGATCAGTTTCCGCGCGGGCGAGAAGATCAACGAGTTCAAACCGCTATTGACACGTATCGAAAAAGACAAGGTCGATGCCATGATCGATGCCAGCAAAGAAGCTTTGGTGACTGCTGCGCCTAAAGTGGAAGAAAAAACCTCTGCCATTGAACCTATCGGCGACGAAATCGAGTTTACCGATTTTGCCAAAATTGATTTGCGTATTGCCTTGATCGCCAACGCTGAACATGTGGAAGGTTCGGATAAATTACTGCGCCTGACGCTCGATTTGGGCGGCGAGACGCGCAATGTCTTTTCCGGCATCAAGAGCGCCTACGACCCGAAAGACTTGGTCGGCAAACTGACTGTTGTTGTCGCCAACCTCAAGCCGCGCAAAATGAAGTTTGGTATGAGCGAAGGCATGGTGCTGGCCGCAGGCCCTGGCGATAAAGAGATTTATTTGTTGGAGCCGCATACCGGCGCCACGCCAGGGCAGCGGGTGATGTAATCCTCTAGCCGGGCGACCTCCTCCCCTTTTTTAAAGGGGAGGAGGTCATGTCATAAGGATATAAATAAACAAGCTAAACCTTTATAGCTTTTTTATTGAGAATGCATCTCCACTTGCCGATAATACGCAGCCCTCGCGTTTGGGCTTTCACTTCAGCAGCCTTCCTTCATTGGATAAACATCATGAGTTTCAGCGAATTAGCGGTCATTCTGCTCAGTACGGTGCTGGTGAACAACTTCGTATTGGCGCAATTTCTCGGCCTCTGTCCGTTTATGGGTGTATCCAATAAATTGGAAAGCGCCATCGGCATGGCAGGCGCGACTACTTTTGTAATGACGCTCGCTTCTATCTGTACCTATCTGGTGGATACCTGGGTGCTGGCACCCATGGGGCTGCAATATTTGCGCACTATCGCGTTTATTTTGGTGATCGCTGCGGTAGTGCAATTCGTCAAAATGTTTATGGAAAAAACCAGCCCGCTGCTGTATCGCGTACTCGGCGTGTTTCTGCCGTTGATTACTGTGAACTGCGCCGTGCTCGGTGTTGCCCTGCTCAATACCCAGAAAGCGCACAGCTTTTTCGAATCCACCATGTACGGTTTTGGCGGCGCCCTTGGTTTTGCGATGGTGCTGATATTGTTTTCCGCGATGCGCGAGCGTTTGGCCGTGGCCGATGTACCTGTGCCCTTTAAAGGCGCGGCGATTGGCATGATCACCGCTGGTTTGATGGCGCTGGCGTTTATGGGTTTTGGTGGGCTGGTCAGCCTGCAATAACGGACAACCTTGGCACTCACATGATCGATTTTATTTTCCAGAATCCCATCCTCAGCGCCCTGCTTGCGCTCGGTGGTCTGTCGGCGGCGTTTGGCGCAGTGCTGGGTTTTGCTGCGGTGAAATTCAAAGTTGAAGGCGATCCTATCGTCGATCAAATCGACGCACTTTTGCCGCAAACCCAATGCGGCCAATGCGGTCACCCCGGCTGTCGCCCTTACGCTCAAGCAATTGCCGGTGGTGAAGATATCAACAAATGCCCGCCCGGCGGCCAGGCGACTATTAATGCATTGGCGGATTTACTCGATGTAGAAGCCCCCAGTCTGGACGCTGAACACGGCGAGCATCTCGATGTAAAACGGGTTGCCTATATCCGCGAAGACGAATGTATCGGTTGCACCAAGTGTATTCAGGCTTGCCCGATGGATGCGATCCTTGGCGCTGCCAAGCATATGCACACTGTGATCGCCGATGAATGTACCGGTTGCGACCTCTGTGTCGAACCCTGCCCGGTTGACTGTATCGATATGATCCCGGTGGAAACTGACCTCAAAACCTGGAAGTGGGATTTGCCTGCGACCAATCAAAATCCTGTATTCCATGTAGTCGCCAACGAAGTGGATTTGATCGCCTCCGATCTCGGACGCGGCCAAGCCTTTGGTGACCAGCGCGACGGCGACAAAGCCGCGTAAATGACGAGACAGTTGCCGAGATGACAAGCCTGATCAAAGTATGGGAACTGCCCGGCGGTATGCATCCGCCCGAGCACAAACACCAATCCCTGCAATTACCACTAGGCACAGTGCCGCTACCACCGGTATTGGTGATTCCGCTCAACCAACATATGGGGACGCCCGCGCAACCGGTAGTGCAAGTGGGCGAGCGCGTGCTCGCTGGACAATTGATCGGCGCCGCCGACGGCACCTTTAGCGCCAATACCCACGCCTCAACCTCAGGCACGGTGATCGCTATTGAAGAGCGCTCCATTCCCCATCCGTCGGGTATCAACAGTGAATCGGTGGTGATTGAGCCGGATGGCAAAAACGAGTGGATTGAGCTCACTCCCTGCGAAGATTACCGCGCCCTTGATCGTTTGACGCTGCTCGATAAAATTCGTGCCGCTGGTGTGGCGGGCCTTGGTGGAGCGGGTTTTCCGACCGCCGTAAAGCTCGCGCCCAAATCCACCCAAGTGATCGATACCCTGATCCTGAACGGCGCCGAATGTGAGCCCTACATCACCGCCGACGATATGTTGATGCAAGTGCGCGCCGCCGAATTGGTCGCGGGCACATTGCTGCTGAGCCATATATTGCATCACCCGAAAAATCTGTTGATCGGTATTGAAGACAACAAACCTAAAGCCATAGCCGCCGTAAAAGCTGCCGTTGCCGGTGCAGCTGTTACCGATCCAGAGGCGGCGAATATCCAAGTGGTGGTATTTCCTACCAAATACCCCTCTGGTGGCGCCAAGCAATTAATCCAGATTCTCACTGGGCGCGAGATTCCCAGCGGTCATCACTCGGCCGATATCGGCGTTATCTGTGTCAATGTCGGTACGGCCGTTGCCGCCTGGAATGCGGTGCGTTTCGGCGAACCGCTGGTATCGCGCGTTGCCACCATCGTGGGCGATGCCTTGGGTACCCAACGCAATATCGATGTACTGTTTGGCACCCCCATCAGCCATATACTTGCCCAACACGGTTTCAATGCCAATAACGCCTCCCGTGTGGTAATGGGTGGGCCGATGATGGGCTTTACCCTGTTGGATCTGGATGCGCCGGTGATTAAAACCACCAACTGCATTCTCGCCCCGAGCAAACAGGAATTACCTGAGCCACTGCCCGCGCAAGCATGTATTCGCTGCGGTATATGCGCAGAAGTTTGCCCAGCGAGCCTGCTGCCGCAACAATTATTCTGGTATGCGCAGGCGGAAGACTTTGACCGGCTCGAATCCCACAACCTGTTCGATTGCATCGAATGCGGCGCCTGTTCTTACGTCTGCCCGAGTACGATTCCGCTGGTGCAGTATTATCGCGCTGCCAAAGGCAGTATTCGCCTGAATGAGATCGAAAAAGAAAAATCCGACCGCTCGCGCCAGCGTTTTGAGTTCCGCCAGCAGCGCATCGCCAAAGAAGAAGCCGAGAAAGAAGCCAAACGGGTAGCACGCCAAAAAGCAGCCGAAGAAGCCAAAAAGAAACTGGCTGAAAAAGCCGCTGAAGCCGCCGCTGCGCCACAAACAGCGCAAACTGCCGCAGTTGCGTCCGCACCTACCGCCGCTACGCAAGTCGCATCTGACGAGCAAAAAGCCAAGTTGGAACGTATGGTCAGCGCCGCTAAAAATGCCCTGGAATTCCAGCAAAAAACGCTGGTGCCGAATAAAACCAATCCGGTAATTAGTGATGAGCAATTGGTTAAACAGCAAGTACGCATCAAACAAGCCGAATTAAAACTCGTCGAAGCCGAGAAAAAACTCGCCGACTTCTCTGCACAAACAAGCGTTGCCGAACTGGGCGCAGTTCCGACTACCGCTCCGCCAGTTGCAGCTGCTGCGCCAGCAGTCGATATGAATGACCCGGTTGCGGCCGCCATCGCCCGCGCGCAAGCCAAATTGACCATGTCACCGGAAGATAAAGCCCGCGCCAATCTGGAATCCCTGCGTGCACGCTTGATCAAGGCCGAAGAAAAAGTCGCCGCCGCTAAAACCGAAGGCAGCGCCAATGCGGATGCACTGCAACAAGGCGCAGAAAAACTGCAGCAAAAAATTACTGAAGCGCTGGCTGAACTGGCCGCGTTGGGCATTAAAGATGAGCCTGCCGCAGCACCTGAACCTGTAGCGCCAGTTGCAGCCGTCACAGTTGAGCAAAGCGCAGCCCAAGTAGCGATTGAAAAAGCCAAAGCGAAAGCTGCTGCTATGGCGAGCATGAGCGACGAAGAAAAACGCGCCGAGCAAATTCAATCCCTACAGACTCGCCTGACCAAAGCGCGCGAGCGTTTGGCTAAAGCTGAAGCAGAAAATGACGCAAATATCGAAGCCTTCCGTGCAGGTGTAACCAAGCTGGAAGAAAAACTGAATGAGCTGGCCTAGTGCATGCTCCGCTACACAGTTGTTTAACGAGATAAACGAATGGCGTTATTAAATATCACCTCGCCCCACACCCACGGGGCCAATCGCACTGGGCGCCTTATGCGCCTGGTGGTTTACGCCACTTTTCCCGGCATAGTCGCCCTCACTCACTTTTTCGGAATTGGAGTGCTGATCAATGTGCTGCTGGCGAGCTTGAGTTGCATCGCCTTTGAAGCGCTGGTGATGAAACTGCGCAATCGCCCGGTTATGTTCTACCTACGCGACTGCAGCGCCTTGGTGACTGGCGTGCTCATCGGTGTTTCCCTGCCGTCCTATTGCCCTTGGTGGTTAGTAATTACCGCTAGTTTTGTTGCCATCGTATTGGCCAAACAACTCTACGGCGGCATGGGTTTTAACCCATTCAACCCGGCGATGGTCGCCTATGTACTGCTGCTGGTTTCTTTCCCCATAGAGATGACGCAGTGGGCAACGCCGCTACCGATGCTCGCCGATGGTCAAACCGCACCCAGTCTTGTCGCCGCTCTGGATAAAGTCTTTTTCAGTGCTCCAATCGATGGCTACAGTTCCGCGACTGTATTGGATGTAATGAAACAAAATTCCGGCCTTACGCTGAGTGATCTTTATCAACAGCAACCGGTATTTGCTGAAGGTCGATGGGCGGGCGCGGGTTGGGAGTGGGTGAATATTGCGTTTTTACTGGGCGGAATTTATCTACTCTACAAAAAAGTCTTTACTTGGCATGCGCCTATTTCCATGTTGCTGGCGCTCGTCGTAATGGCGACACTGTTTTACGACAGCGGCAGTTCCAACTCGGGTGGCTCACCGATTTATCACCTGCTCTCGGGCGCGACTATGCTCGGCGCCTTTTTTATTGTGACTGACCCGGTCAGTTCAGCGGTGAGTACGCGCGGCCGAATCGTCTACGGCGCGCTAATCGGCGTATTGATTTATGTGATTCGTGCTTGGGGCACCAGCTATCCGGACGGTGTGGGCTTTGCCGTTTTGTTGATGAACTTTGCCGCACCGTTTATCGATTACTACACCACGCCACGCACCTACGGCCACAAAAAACCACGCCGCGCGACTGACGCCAGCAAACAAGATGGAGGTCACTAATGCTCGGCCAATCCATTAGCAAGAACAGTTTTATTCTCGCTGCCTTTGCGGTGATTACCGCTGGCGCATTGGCGCTGACCAACCTCGGTACACAAGACCGCATCGCTGCTGCTGAGCGCGCCGCACAACAGCGCGCGCTATTTGAAATTATTCCGCTGCAGGATCACGATAACGATTTGCTCAACGACACCATCCCGGTACCCGATAGCGCATGGGAACCCTTGGGTGCCAGCAGCGAAAGCAAAATTTATCGCGCCCGCAAGCAAGGTGATATAACAGCGCTAATTGTTCCCGCTACCGCTCATGACGGTTACTCAGGCGATATCAGCATGATTGTCGGCGTTAAACGCGATGGTAGCATCGCCGGTGTGCGCGTCTTGCTGCACAAGGAAACCCCCGGTTTGGGCGATAAAATCGAGCTGAAAAAACACCAGTGGATTTTGAATTTTGACGGCAAGACCTTGAGCGTCCCTGTAATCGAAGAATGGAAAGTGAAAAAAGACGGTGGTATTTTTGATCAATTCGCCGGCGCCACCATTACGCCGCGCGCGGTAGTCGGTCAGGTAAAACGTGTTTTGGAATTTGTAACCGCCAACCAGCAAAGTTTATTTAGCAATACCCAGTCACTTGCCCAAACGGCAACTAAAGGTGAAGTCCATGAGTGATGTCAATTACAAAGAGATTACCCAAAAAGGCCTGTGGAGCAACAACGCCGCATTGGTGCAGGTGCTCGGCCTCTGTCCATTACTAGCTGTGAGTTCGACTGTGGTGAACGCGCTAGGCTTGGGATTGGCAACGCTGCTGGTACTTACTACTACCAACTCCGCAGTATCCATAATTCGCAATTACGTTAGCGATGCAGTGCGCTTGCCCGCGTTTGTAATGATCATCGCCTCCGCAGTGACCTGCATTGAGCTGTTGATGAAGGCATTCACCTATGAGCTGTATCAAATTCTCGGTTTGTTTATTCCGTTGATCGTTACCAACTGCGCTGTACTCGGCCGCGCCGATGCCTTTGCCAGTAAAAATAAACTTCTGCCCTCGGCAGTGGACGGTTTTATGATGGGCATGGGTTTCTTACTGGTGTTGGTCTGTGTCGGCGCTGTGCGCGAATTGCTCGGCACCGGTCATCTGTTTGCCGATATGCAACTCTTGTTTGGTGAATCAGCGCGCAGTTGGCAGCTGAATATTTTTGGTGAAAGTTTCCCCAATGTGATTTTTGCTTTGCTGCCACCCGGTGCATTTATCGTGGTGGGTTTTCTGATCGCTGGAAAAAATCTGATCGATGCAAAATTAAAAGAGCGTGCCGAGGCGCACAAAGCTCAAACCACCAAAGTCAGTAAACGCGTGCGCACCACCGGTACTGTCGCTTAATAAGAGGTAAGTTATGTTGGATATTGATAAAGCCGAGCTACTCGCGATTTACAGCAAGTTTGTGGTGCCTTGGAGCTTAAAAATCGTTGTTGCACTGCTGATTTTTTTGATCGGGCAGCTGATTGCCAAATTCGTCGCCACCATACTCGGCAAAGTGCTCGGCCGTACCAAGCTGGATAGGATTCTGGTGGAATTTATCCAGTCGCTAGTAAATGCCCTGCTTCTGGTGTTTGTGGTTGTCGCAGCACTCGATCAACTCGGCGTGAATACTAACTCCGTGATTGCAGTGTTGGGTGCGGCCGGTTTAGCTATCGGTTTAGCACTGCAAGGCTCACTGCAAAATTTTGCAGCCGGTTTTATGCTATTGATCTTCCGCCCCTTTAAAGGCGGGGATTTTGTCGAGGCTGCCGGTACCGCCGGAGTCATTGAAAAAATCGGTATTTTTTCCACCACCCTGCACACCGGTGACAACAAAGAAGTCATCATCCCGAATGGTTCAATTTACAGCAGCAACATCATCAACTATTCCAAACGCCCTACGCGCCGTATCGATATGATTTTCAGCATCGGTTATGAAGACGATATCCGCCATGCGCGTGACATCATCGCCGCCATCATTAAAGAAGAGCCGCGCATACTACCTGAGCCAGCAACCCTAATCGCAGTAGGTGAGTTGGCAGTTAATAGCGTGAATTTTTTTGTGCGCCCCTGGGTAAAAACAGAAGACTATTGGGACGTGAAATTTACCCTCACCGAAAAAATCAAACTCGCTTTTGATGCTAATGACATCACTATTCCCTACCCGCCAATCCATCTTTCCAGCCATAAGACGGCTACAGAGACAACAGAACCTGCGGTGTAAACGAGACCAAGGTTAAGGCGGCCTGTTCATCCGGATAGTGCCGTTCAGCTTTGGTGCAGATTAGCGGCAGGCATTAGAACTCTTTGTTTAATGCGCCAAATTAGCCTTGACGCATCCTCCCCCTACTCTTAACCTAAGCGCCCTTTTTTTCCTGAGTTCTGGTTGCTGTTATGACCTATTGCGTTGCGATCAAAGTTGATGCGGGCTTGATTTTTTGCTCGGACTCACGCACCAATGCGGGTGTTGACCAAGTCAGCACCTACAGCAAGATGTACCATTTTGGTATTGAGGGCGACCGTCAACTGGTTATTAACTCTGCTGGAAACCTCGCCACTACCCAATCCGTCATCGCGAAAATCCGTAAAGACATCAAAGACGGCGCCGATGTGAGCCTCGCCACCCTCGATAGCATTCACGAGGCCGCCGATTATGTAGGCGAAGTCAGTGTCGCTATTCAGGAAAAGCACGCTAATAACAATTCCCATGTGAGTTTTGAAGCCAGTTTTCTACTGGGCGGGCAGATAAAAGATGAAACACCAGCGGTAATGTTGATTTACCCGCAAGGTAATCACATCACCACATCGAACCAAACACCCTATTTGCAAATTGGCGAAAGCAAATATGGCAAACCAATTCTCGACCGTATCCTCAATCCGGAAACCGGTCTCGACACAGCTGCGCTCTGTGCCTTGGTATCCATGGACTCAACGATGAAATCCAACCTTACCGTTGGCCCACCGATTGAGCTCATGACCTATGCCACCGATAGTGGCTTTATGCGCCACAGTGTCTTCTCTGCCGACAATCAGTATTTACATAATCTGACCAAATCCTGGGATCACCTGATTGTTAAAGCGTTTCTCCAGTTGCCACCACCACCGCAACGCTGCTAATCACACACCTCATCCGCAAAAAAGCGCTACTATCCACACCGATACTAGCGCTTTTTTATTTATGGCCACGCCATTTAAAGGGCTAGAGCACTTATGGTGCAGTTATTGCCTTACTAATAGTAGTAATGTAAGAGGCAAGCCGATTGGCGAGCAACACGACCGTGATAGCGTCACAACTGACTGTGATGATAATAACTTGCCCTTTTCACAGCCTGGCGCCCATTCTCGTGCACCAGCATGATTCATAAACCGCACGTTGCAGGAAGGAATTAATTTATGGCTATCCGCGTCGCCATTCACCACAAAACCCAATATGATTTTGATCGTTTAACATCCCTATTCCCGCATGTACTGCGTTTGCGCCCAGCCCCACACAGCCGCACCAAAATTCACAGCTACTCACTCAAAGTCGAACCCGCTGATCATTTCATCAATTGGCAGCAAGATCCTTTCGGTAACTTTCAAGCGCGCCTGGTATTTCCTGAGCAGACCAAAATGCTCTCGTTTGAGATAGAACTTGTCGCCGATATGACCTCCATCAACCCCTTCGATTTTTTTGTGGAGGAGTACGCGGAAAACATTCCCTTTGAGTACGACGAACAACTGCATCGCGAGCTGGCGCCCTATCTGGAAATCAGTGAGAGTGGCGAGCAGTTATTGGCCATTGTCGAGAAAATCAAAGCTGACATTAAAGCTCGCCAAGACAGCGAAACCCCTTGGCCAGTCAATAATTTTATGGTGTCTATCAATCAGTTGGTACAACAGGCGATTGGTTACGGCGTGCGCCTTGAACCCGGTGTGCAAACCTGCGAAGAGACGCTCACCCTCGCTAAGGGTTCTTGCCGCGATAGCGCTTGGTTACTGGTACAAATTTTCCGCCACTTGGGCTACGCCGCACGTTTTGCGTCTGGCTATTTAGTGCAGCTCACCTCCGACATCAAAGCACTCGACGGCCCCAGCGGCCCCGAAAAAGACTTCACCGATTTGCACGCCTGGACCGAAATTTATATCCCAGGCGCTGGCTGGATCGGCCTCGACCCAACGTCTGGTTTGCTCGCCACTGAAGGGCATATTCCTCTGGCTTGTACTCCCGACCCCATTTCTGCGGCGCCGATCACCGGTGCTACCAGTAAATGCGAAGTAGAGTTTTCATACAGCAACGAAGTCTTCCGTATTTTGGAAGACCCGCGTGTCACCAAACCCTATACCGAAGGCCAATGGGAAACCATCAACGCACTCGGCGCCGCGGTGGATAAAAAATTACTGGAGCAAGATGTCCGCTTGACCACTGGCGGTGAACCTACGTTTGTGTCTATCGACGATATGGAATCCGAGCAGTGGAATACCGGCGCTTTGGGTGCCGATAAACTGAGCTTGGCAAAAGATTTATTGCTGCGGATGCGCAAGACATTTGCCCCTAATGGTTTGCTACATTACGGCCAAGGCAAATGGTATCCCGGTGAAGAAGTCCCGCGCTGGGCACTCGGCTGTTTCTGGCGCACCGATGGCCAAGCGTTGTGGAGCAACCCTGACCTTCTCGCACGTGCCGATAAGAGTTACGGCCTGACCCATATAGATGCAAAAAAATTCGCGCAAACCCTGTGTGCAAAAATTGGCGTTAACAGCGAGCATTTGATCCCCGCTTATGAGGATGTGCTCTATTACCTCTGGGCCGAACAGACTTTGCCGCCAGATATCAATCCGCTTAAAGCAGATTTGAAAGATGACCTGGAACGGCGTCGTATCGCTAAATTATTGTCGCGCGGATTAAATACCGAAAGCGGTTATGTAATGCCGATTGAATGGAACTACGTCAATCAAAGTTGGCTGACCGGCCGCTGGAAACTGCGCACCGGCGAACTCATGCTGGTTCCGGGGGATTCACCCTTGGGCTTGCGCTTGCCGCTCAATTCGCTCGAATTCCCGAAACATGAATACGAGCGCTACCAACCGGAAACGATCCACTAACCACACGCGCGCCACTCGCGCCCACTGGTAGACAAGCAACTGCACTCTCCGCCGAGAAAATTGGAACAACCAAACAGACTATTGCGCAAAAAGTTGCTGAACAAAAAGCTGCCTTGGCGAATGCCGCTAGCCCTGCCGAACACAAGCCTAATTATATTGAAGCGGGTTATGTGATTCGCACGGCGATGTGTTTTGAAGCGCGCGATGGCCGCCTGCATTTGTTTTTGCCGCCACTGACTTATCTTGAGCATTACGTTGCGCTGATCGAAGCCATTGAAGAAACCGCTGCAACACTGAATATGCCGGTGGTATTGGAAGGTTATGAACCGCCAAAAGATTATCGCATCAAGAAATTTTTAATTACGCCTGACCCAGGTGTGATTGAAGTGAATATTCATCCAGTAGAAACTTGGGCGGACTTGGTTAACAACACTGAAGCGCTGTATGAAGATGCACGCCAATGCCGCTTGGGCACCGAGAAGTTTATGCTCGATGGCCGCCATTCCGGCACCGGCGGCGGCAACCACGTGACCTTTGGTGGCTCGACGCCCGCGAACAGCCCATTCCTTCGTCGCCCGGATTTGTTGCGCAGTCTCGTTACCTATTGGCAGCACCACCCCGGCCTGTCGTATTTATTCTCCGGTTTATTTATCGGGCCGACCAGCCAATCGCCACGCGCCGATGAAGGCCGTGCAGAAATGCTCTACGAATTGGAAATCGCCTTTAAAGAAATGCCGGAAGGCATTGTCGATCAACCCTGGTTGGTCGATCGCTTGATGCGCAACCTGTTAATCGACATTACCGGTAATACCCATCGCGCCGAATTTTGTATCGATAAACTCTATGCCCCCGGCACCGCCAGTGGCCGTCAGGGAATTCTGGAATTCCGTGGTTTTGAAATGCCGCCGCATGCGCGCATGTCGCTAGTGCAAATTCTATTGTTGCGCAGCTTAATCAGCCGCTTCTGGAAAGAACCCTACAAGAAACCGCTGGTACGCTGGGGCACATTACTGCATGACAAATTTATGTTGCCGCACTATGTGTGGGAAGATTTACGCGATGTAGTAAATGATTTGAATGAACACGGCTACCCATTTGAACTGGAATGGCTTGCCGCCTTCGAGGAGTTCCGCTTCCCGCATTATGGCCGCGTGCAGCTGGATGATATTGAAATTGAATTGCGCTGGGCGATTGAACCTTGGCATGTTCTCGGTGAAGAAGTCAGCAGTTTTGGTACCTCCCGCTATGTGGATTCGTCCCTCGAGCGCCTACAAGTCAAAGTCAGCGGCCTGACACCTGGTCGCTACGTGCTCGCCTGTAACGGTCGCCGCGTGTGCTTGAATGCAACAGGTAAACACGGTGAATTTGTCGGCGGCGTGCGTTATCGCGCATGGCAACCACCGTCGGCATTACACCCCACCATCGGTATTCACTCACCGCTGGTGTTTGATTTGATTGATACCTGGAACGGCAAAAGTATTGGCGGCTGTACCTACCACGTTAGCCATCCTGGCGGGCGCAGTTACGATCGCTTCCCGGTCAATGCCAATGAAGCAGAGTCACGCCGTGGCAACCGCTTCTTTGATATCAACCACACCCCCGGTGCCTTGCCGATTACACCAGCAGGAAAAATCTTACGCGAGTTCTTTGAACACAAACATCCACCAAGACCTATGGCACCACCGCCAGAAGAACCGGCAGATGAGTATCCGCACACGTTGGATCTGCGGAAGTAGTTGTTGCCGCCACCTCGTTCCTGAATAAACCTCAGGAACGAGGTACCAAAGGCGTAAAGACATCAAAGCGGTTAGAAAAACATAATCGGGTTACAATGAAATCCATACCCATAAGAACAACTCATAACCATGAATCCTTATACCGCCCTTATGGAAACCCCGATCGATACTGCTGACAAGCTGGCATTTACCTACCCATCCCCACTAGAGGGAGTGGATGAAGCATATGATGCGCAGGGCAACATTCGCCCGCATTGGCGTTATCTATTACATAGCTTACAAACACTCGGGCAAGAGGCCATCGAAGAGCGGCAGAAAAAAACCCGCCGTATACTGCGCGATGATGGCGCTACCTACAAAATTTACGATGATCCAGAATCGAATCAAAGCTGGCAACTCAACCCAATTCCCCTGCTCATCAATAGCGATGAATGGAACAAGATCGAAACCTCGCTGGTTGAGCGCGCCGAATTATTTAATTTACTCCTGCAGGATATTTATGGCGAACGCAAACTTATTCGCCAAGGCGTTATTCCGCCGGAATTATTATTTTCCCATCATGGTTTTTTGCGCCCCTGCCAAAATATTAAATTGCAGGGCAGCAACCAATTAATTTTGCACGGCGCTGATTTAGTACGCGCGCCCGATGGCAATATGCGGGTAATGGCTGACCGCACCCAAGCCCCCTCGGGCGCGGGCTATGCGTTAGAAAACCGTACCGTAATGAACCGTGTGTTCCCCAGTTTATTTCGCGATAGCCATGTGCATCGCCTGTCATTATTTTTCTCACGCTTGCGTCAACGCTTACACGAATTAAATCCAAACGGCGGTATTGCGCGAATTGTTGTACTCACCCCCGGTATTTATAACGAAGCCTATTTCGAACACGCCTACCTCGCTAATTATTTGGGTTTCCAATTAGTGCAAGGCAGTGACTTGAGTGTGCGCAACGGTTACGTGTGGATGAAAGCACTCGACGGTTTAAAACGCGTCGATGTTATTTTGCGCCGTGTAGATGATGTGTATTGCGATCCGGTTGAACTAAAAGGCGATTCTCGTTTAGGCGTTCCTGGTTTGTTAGAGGTCGCACGGCTCGGGCATGTCGCTGTCGCCAATCCACTCGGCTCCAGCGTGTTGGAAAATCCTGCACTACTGGCTTATCTCCCTGCAATTGCACAAGCGTTGTTAGGTCGCGATTTGCAAATGCCATCGGTTAAAACCTGGTGGTGCGGCAATAAGGCGGATCTGGAATATGTGTGTAAAAATTTACATAAATTATTGATCAAACCTACCTATCGCAGACCTGGACTCTATGAAGTCTACGGCGCCGATTTGGACGAAAAAAAATTACAGGCTTGGCAAAATCGTATTCGTAAAAATCCGCTGCAATTCGTCGCCCAGGAATACGTCTCTGGCGCGCAAACTCCGACGTGGTATAAAGGGCAAATTCAGCCGCGCACGTCAGTGTTGCGCACCTTTGCTGTCGCTAGCGAAAGCTCTTATTCCGTCATGCCCGGTGGGCTGACGCGAGTCAATCTTGATTCAGGCAAAAAAATTATTTCCAACCAGCGCGGTTCAGTATCCAAAGATACCTGGGTGCTTGCCTCAGAGCCGGAAAAACAAATCAGCTTGCGCCCCTTGGATACCCAACCATCAACTGAAGGCACCAATGCCCTGCCCAGTCGCGTGGTGGAAAATTTATTCTGGATGGGACGTTACGCTGAGCGTGCCGAATCCGCATTGCGTTTATTGCGCACCGTATTTATTCAATTAAATAAAACCGAAAAATTACCCGATGCCGTGTGTCGCACACTGCTCAGCGCAGTAACGCATGTGACGGCAACCTATCCGGGTTTTACCAGCTTACAAGTCGCCTTATTTAAAAACCCCGAACCGGAAATGATTTCGATTATTTTGGATCAGCATCGATTGGGCAGTATTGCCAACAATTTGATTGCGATGATTCAATCGGCCGAACAGGTGAAGGAACAATTATCCAGCGATACCCAACGCGTCATTAACGATATTGGCGATCAATTAGAACAATTAAAAGTAGCGCTGGAACCCGATGGTCTCTCGGCACCAGAAGAAGCGCTGGCACCCTTGATCACCGCACTACTTGCCTTTGCCGGTTTGATTCACGAAAGCATGACACGCGGCAATGGTTGGCATTTTATGGAAATGGGTCGTCGCTTGGAGCGCGCACTGCAAATTGTTAATACGCTGCGCTCCTTGTTAACCACCGGCTTTGATGAAATCGAACAAGAGACGCTGATTGAATCCAGCTTGTTATGCAGCGAAGCATTAATTCCCTATCGCCGTCGCTATCAAAATGGCATTCGCATTGATCAGGGGTTGGAAATGATCATGCTCAACACTAAAAATCCACGCTCACTTATTTACCAATTACAACAACTGGAAAGCCATTTTGCGGAGCTACCCGATAACCGCGATGAATTCAGCACCGAGCATAAGCTGCTGCTGGAAGCGACTACAGCGCTGAAGTTGAGTGATATAAAAATACTGTCTAAAACGCATGTGGGCGTGCGCAGTGACTTGGATCAATTATTATCACGCCTGCAGTATTTAATCGGCACGACTGCAAAAGCCATTGGCCAACGCTACTTCGATCACACCGAAGGGCCACAATTGTTGGTTAAAAATACCGAATGGCAAGATCAGCTATGAACAAGGTATTCACATGAAATATCGCATACTTCATTCCACTCGCTATAAATATGCGCTGTCGGTCAGCAATTGCTACAACCTAGCCTATGTATTGCCACGTTACACCGACAAACAGCGCATTGATTTGATCGATGTAAAAGTCACTCCGCTAGCCACTACACGAACTATGCGCACGGATTATTTTGGCAATCAATTTTTACAATTTTCAATTGAAAAAGATCACACTGAATTAGATGTCAGTATCACCAGCGAAATTCACATTAAAGAAACCGTAGCCAATATTAATCTCGACTTTGGCAACCCTTGCACCTATGTGAAATATTTGCTGCAGCACAGTAAAGATTGGGAAACCTTGTGCGCGCGTGAATTCATGTTGGATTCACCTATGGTGCAGGCACATCATGATTTGGCAGAATATGCTGCTGCCAGCTTTACCGATGACCGTCCATTTTTATCTGCTGTTATGGAATTGACGCAACGCATTTTTAGCGATTTTTTATACGACCCGGAGTTTTCCGATGTCGCCACTCCACTCGCAGAAGTGCTTAAACACAAACGCGGTGTGTGTCAGGATTTTGCGCATTTTGCGATTGGTTGCTTGCGTTCGCTCGGTTATCCCGCGCGCTATGTGAGCGGCTATTTGGAAACCATTCCGCCACCCGGCCAAGTAAAATTGATCGGCGCCGATGCAACTCACGCATGGTTTGCAGTTTATTCTCCCGGTGAAGGCTGGTACGAGTTTGATCCTACTAATAATAAAATTACAGGCGAACAACACATCACCACCGCATGGGGGCGCGACTACTCCGATGTGACACCGTTAAAAGGCGTTATTTTTGGTGGAGGACATTCACCGCAATTATTTGTTTCAGTGGATGTGCGGCGTATCGAAGAAAATGATATTCAGGAGCCGTTACAAACTCAAAGCCAAAGCCAAAATTAAATACAGGAGAAATGTTTCTCCTGTTTTATAACTAATGAATTGGAGCCAATAGACGTAAGGGGCGATTACCAACAGCTCGGCGAACCAGATGAAAGCAAAGTTAATTTTGGAATCTATCTGTAGAAATTGAAATAGCTTTTTAATACTGCAATATTCAAATCAAACCAGTCTTTAAGCACCACAAACTTTCCCTCGTAGAAATCAAAGTTATCGAGCGAACGACTTTTCTTGTACAAAAACATAGCAATTCTGCTATAAATCACTCCGGTGCTGCGAACTCTTCCACTGGCACCAAGCTTAACCAACTAATAGAAACTGTTTGAAAATTTAACCGATGATCTCATCTGTTTTTAGTTAAGACGCGCCAGTGGGCAGACTTAACTTTTATGCATACGAGCAATCGACTTTAGTTAATCAACATCAATGGTAGGAATTCATGATGAAACAGTATGGCGCAGAGTTTTTTGGCACTTTTTGGTTAGTATTTGGCGGTTGTGGCAGCGCGGTAATTGCTGCTGGTTTTCCTGAAGTGGGCATAGGTTTATTGGGTGTATCGCTCGCGTTTGGTTTGACTGTACTCACTATGGCCTTTGCCATAGGTCATATTTCGGGTTGTCATTTAAATCCGGCAGTATCCATTGGTTTGTGGGCAGGCGGACGCTTCCCCGCAACTCAATTACTGCCGTACATCGCTGCACAAGTACTCGGTGGTATAGCAGCAGGCGGCGTTTTATATAGTATTGCCAGCGGAGCACCGGGGTTTGATGTCGCCAATGGTTTTGCCTCTAACGGCTACGGTGCTCACTCACCGGGCGGCTATTCACTTCAATCAGCACTTATCGCCGAAGTAGTACTCACTGCGTTTTTCCTGATTATTATTTTAGGTGCAACCGATAAACGCGCACCCGCTGGCCTCGCACCTATCGCAATTGGTTTGGCACTCACCTTGATTCACTTGATCAGCATTCCCGTTACCAATACCTCAGTAAACCCAGCGCGCAGTACCGGCGTCGCGATTTATGTAGGTGATTGGGCGGTAGCGCAATTATGGGCATTTTGGGTAGCACCGATTGTAGGTGCGATTTTAGGTGCGGGGATTTATCGTTTTATTGGTAGCGAGAAAAAATAGCTTTAAAACCGCTAAAAACACATTGAATTAGCTTGCGAAGTTAATTCAATGTGCACAATTCAACGAAAACAATAATGCTCGATTTCTTCTCAATAAAAAGACAAAAAAAGGCCCGATAAACGGGCCAGATCTCAGAGAGACAACACGCAAAACAATTCAATTAATAGCTAAGCAGATTTCTGCTCCTGCGACTGTACTACCGCTTCCGGCAGAAACCAGGTTTCCGCAATACTAAAATGCAGGTTGCCAATTTCTAATTGCAATTCATCAATATATTCGTGCAAGCCCGATTTCAGCAACTCATCAAAATCTGCTTCATCCAGTTTGTGTTGAATATTGACGATAGAAGCCAACACTTTTTCACTGTTCGGCAAAGCCCATAAACACTGCTCAAGCTGTTTCAGACAATGTGCAACAGCTCGTGGGAAATCTTCATTCTGCAGCAAGAAAGTGACTACCGCATTGGCCTTTACGCGATCACGCACTTGTTGGCGATACATCTGATAAGCACTTAGTGAACGAAGCACACTCATCCACAAAATATTATCGTAAGGTTCCAATACTTCCGAGCCGCCAATTGACAGATGTGGCAAGAGATTAACTAAACCGGCATCCACAATACGCGTACTCATATCCGCACGCTCAAGATTGCGCCCGATACGAATTAAATCATAGGCATTATTCTGGCTCATACAACCCGCTAATAAACCAGAGAATTGCTGCACACTGCTAATTACATGCAACAAAATAATACTGCGGTCGCGGCGCGAATTCACTTTTTCTACTCTATCGCGAATGTAATGATACAAATCATTAATTAATTCCCATGCTTCCATCGGCATAGTTTCGCGTGTGATGCGCGAATTCTCGCGCGCAAAACTGAGCGAATTAATTAATGATGCCGGATTTTTTTTATCCGCCAAAATAAAATGCACCACGGTTTTTTCATCAGCGAGTTGCGTATCGCGTTCGAAATAACTGCCAGTGCCGCTGATGTCAATCAATGACCCCCAACCGACACGTACACCGGCGGGTAAATCCAACAATAAATTCGAATTAACGTTGACAAGGCGTGCGATATTTTCGCTGCGCTCCATATAACGGCCTAACCAATAAATACGTTCTGCTACGCGGGATAACATGACTTAATCCTCCACCACAATCCAGGTATCTTTACTACCGCCACCTTGCGATGAATTCACCACATAGGAACCTTTGCGCATTGCTACACGTGTCAATCCACCCGGAGTAACGTGATGCTCACGCCCCTGTAATACAAACGGACGCAAATCAATATGGCGTGGTTCAGCATTACCATTCGTCAAGATTGGGGCAGTGGACAACGAAATTAATGGCTGTGCCATATAGTTGCGTGGATCGGCTTTAATGCGCAATGCAAACTCTTCCAATTCTTTTTTGCTGGCTTGCGGGCCGATAATCATGCCGTAACCACCAGATTCATTAGCCGGTTTCACTACTAACTTATCCAGGTTGGCGAGCACGTGATCGCACTGTTGTTTATCTATACATAAAAAACTGGGTACGTTAGGTAGAATCGGTTCTTCACCCAAATAATACTTAATCATGGCGGGTACAAAGGTATATATCACTTTGTCATCTGCCACACCTGCACCCGGCGCGTTAGCAAGCGCAACATTTCCTTTGAGCCAAGCACGCATTAATCCGCGCACACCGAGCACTGAATCTGGATTAAACATATCCGGATCCAAAAACAAATCGTCAATTCGGCGATAAATTACATCAACGCGTTTTAAGCCATCAATGCTACGCATATAAACGCAATCATCGCTGTCCACCACCAAATCACTACCTTCCACCAATTCCACGCCCATTTGTTGCGCGAGGTAGGAGTGTTCAAAATAGGCGGAGTTATAAATACCTGGAGTTAGCACCACAATTTCAGGACGCTCAGCTTTGCGTGGCGATAAAGAAACAAGCGTATCAAATAGCTGGTTGGGGTAATCGGTTACCGGAACAATATTGTGATTTTCAAATAATTCGGGGAATACACGCTTGGTGACTTTGCGGTTTTCCAACATATAAGAAACACCGGAAGGCACGCGCAAATTATCTTCCAATACCAAAAACTCACCCTTGTCGTCGCGAATCAAATCGCTGCCGCAAATATGTGACCAGACACCATAGGCGGGCTTCATACCGATACATTCTTTGCGGAAGTTAACTGAGTCTTCGAACAAATAAGCAGGCACGACCTTGTCTTTAATAATTTTTCGGTCGTTATAAATATCGTTAATAAATAAATTCAATGCAGTGAGACGCTGGATTAAACCGCGTTCGGTTTTTTGCCATTCCTTTTGCGGAATAATGCGCGGGATAATATCGAATGGCCATTCGCGATCTATATTGCCAGCATCGCTGTATACCGTGAACGATATACCCATAGTTTTGATGGCTAATTCGGCGGAGAGTTTTCGCTCTTGTAACTCTTGCCCCGATAAAGATGCAAGGTACTGAACGAGGTGCCGTGTTTCGGGGCGTGGTTGGCCGGGCGCGCTGATCAATTCATCGTAGAAATGGCCGGAATTGTAATTCTGCCAATCTATTTTCATCTCACTCATGGTGACTTCCTTCAGCATCGCGGCCTCACTTGGGGGTATGCATTCTTAGCATTGTTATAGCGCCAACTGAAAACGCATCCTTGGTATCCATTTCTCCTGTCCAGGAAGAACTTCAGCGAGCCACATCCAACTACTTGCAAATTCGTTGCCAACAGCCGCAATTCTTTTGGTGGCAATCAAGCTCGCACGCGGACTACATATTTATTCCTATATTCAAGTGCTATAGGCTATATCCTTCAGACCTTTGAAGATATTTTGTCTGTTAAACAACCTCTTATAAACATTTCATCTGCCATTTACAATGTCTTGATACGGAACCAACCTGCAATACTTTGCCGCAATTGCTTCGCTGGCAACACCTCATGTGGGAAATCTTCGCTTAGAAATAACACCATCCTGCCACATTCCGGTGCAACCCGAATCAATTGACTTGTGTCCGCCTCATCATAGAGCACCAATTCACCGCCAGCCATCAAATCCCATCCCTTATTCAAATATAAAACCGTGGATAATTTGCGCCCCGGATTTCCTTTAAAAGCATCATGATGTTTTTGGTAAAAGGTGCCTGGAGTATAGATAGCGTAATGACTTTCATAGTCGAACAACCCAAGAAACAGACGTTGATTGATCGCCAACCTCAGTTTATCCATCCAGCATAAAAATTCTGTGACAGCAGAATCGCCTGGCTCCAACCATTTGATTGAATCCCCGCGCACACCTTTTTTAAGTTGGTATGCCTCAAGCCGCCCAACACCTGCTGGTTGGAATGCCGTTTGCTCCCGCGCCAGATTATCAATTAGCCCCTGAATTAAAGACGTAGACAATGGTTGATCAAGCACAATAAAACCAACTCTCGCAAGAGCATCTGCAATCTGATCAAATAATAATTCAAGCTGAACCGAATCGTTGGCAAGATTCATAGCGGTAGCACTCAATGAGCGAGAGGCAAAACATCGGGAAGTTTTTTAACGGTGTAAATATCGTAACGACTGGATTTACCTTCCAATTGATAGGAGGGTGTTTGATTGTTCAAAAAGGGAGCCTTACGTGGTCGCTTAACTACTACACGATAATTAACATGCGCTAAAGCCAGAGGCAAAAGTGCATCAGCATCTTCGTCCTTACCCACTACGGAATGAAAAGCGACCATTTCTTTTTTTACATCGGCCGTTTTTTGTCGCTCGGGAAACATGGGGTCAAGGTAAATGACATCGGGAAATTGTTCGGGCGTGAGAGATTCCAAATACGCACGACTATCTTGTGCAATTAATTGCATACGATTAATCACATGCTGCAATTCTGCATCCTGCTCGCGCGCAAATTCCTGCGCGCGTCGCAAACCATCTTGTAATAATAAATGCACAACTGGTGAACGCTCAATCATGGTGAGCTGGCAACCCAGCGTGGCCAATACAAAACTGTCTTTGCCCATGCCCGCTGTAGCATCCAATACGCGCGGATAAACACTTGCTTTAACACCCACGGCTTTGGCGATCATTTGCCCTTTGCCGCCACCAAATTTGCGGCGATGATCAACGGCACCTTCGGTGAACTCGACAATAATCGGACCCGGCGCTTTACGTCCGCTTTGTTGTAATGTAATTGCATCCGGGGAAAACATCACCACAAACGCATAATCAAGAATGGATTCGGGAAACTGATTGCTTAATAAAGGCAAATGCAAAAGAGCGGAGAGTTGCTCTGCTTGTGCAGCGCGCACCGGATCATTACAAAGAACAGCGAGGGTATCGGACATAAATAATACTGGGCAACAAATATTATCGACATTATCTATTTGTTGCCCAGCACCCGCAATCTTTTGTTAGGGCGCGTTATTTTTCCATTGCAAAGCGAATTCGGTCTTTTACATCGAATGTTCTCACAGCAACACCATCAACCTCATGGGGTTTGTACTTCCAACCTTTCACCGCTTTAAGCACACTTTTGTTAAATACACTGGAAGGTACATAACCAATAATACGAATATTATCGGTTGAACCTAACTCGGTTACATCAAACATCACATCCACATAACCTTCAACACCTTTGGTCGCTGCAGCTGTGGGATATTGCGGAGCAATTTTTATAAAAGGCACCATTTGACCGCCCATGCCAAAAGTACCTGTGATCGGTGGTTTGGCAATAACAACAGGATCTCTAATATTCAAACTACTTCCATCAATAACAACTTCCAATAACTCCATTCGATTCGCGGGCGGTGGCAATTGTTGTTCTACTGGCCGCACTGGTGGTTCATCTTCTCTCGTAACTATAGGTGGAGGTGTGTCCATAATAAATGTAGGAATTTTTTCGCGCGGATCATCAATTACGACAGGATAATCATTGTGTATCAAATAGTGCATCGCGTAGAGCAATGACACGGTCATTAACAATGCCGCAGGCATAACACCCATCGCACGCCCAAAAGGTGATGTACTAGTGGTATCAACATTATTGAATACCGCAGAAACCATTGATTTATTCATAACTAATTCCTCACAGTGACATTTTCCAGGCAATAAGAGACCCCGCCCGGTAGAGGGCCGTTTGTAACAAGGATTTAACGAATGAAATTCAAATACGGAAGACGAGTGTTATCGTCGGTATTTATCTATAACAGCATCGTGCTGATTAGCAGAGAGAGTGAAGCGGAATAATTCAGTAACACCTTGCACAACTACCGGCTCACCATTTAATAATTGTGGGCGGTAACGTGATTTTTTTAATGCGGCTAACACTGCACGATCAAATATGCGTGAGGGTGAATGGCCGATAATGATGGGCTGAATGATCACGCCATTAGTATCTATCGTAAACTCCACCTGAACCCATCCTTCAATACCTTTTTGCAAAGCACCTGCAGGATATTCAGGCGCTACCATTGCAATCGGCAAAAAACCTTCCGCATGAATACCCGGAACCAATTGTGTTTTTTCATTGGGAAAACTGTCGGTATCTTGCAGTGCCGCTATTTGCTTCAGTTCAAGTTTGGTTGGCGTAAGAACTTGTATGCCCAGGGTTTCAATATCCAGAGGTAATTCAAGTTGCGATGGCGGCGCATAATATGCGGGCTTTAATTGCTGCAACAACTCCCAACTGAATTGTTCAGTGCGCGATGCACCTTGCACCGATTCAGGAGCGTCTGATTGCGGAAAATCCAATTGTAAAAATTGAATGCTTTGGCTACGCCACACCTGAGGCAAGGGTATGAATTGCATACCAGCAATCAACACCACTATAAAACCACTGCTAATCAACCAGTACTGCGCCGCTTCCATAGGTACAGGTTGGTGCGGGCGCTGTTGATCCAACACCGCCATAATACGCTGGTAAATCGGTGATTGACCGCGCATTTGCAAACCATGGCTCGCATGTTTGCTACTCGTATCACTGCTCGCAATCGCTAACAGATTTTGTGCATAGGCCACATGTTTATTGCGTAATTTATAAATGTAATCATCACAAGCCAACTCTGCTTGCTGATAAATTTTTTTCGCTACCCACCACAAGGGCAGCAAAAACCAAAAACAAGCACAGGTAATTTTTATCAATAAGGTAGTCAACCAATCCCAGCGGGCAATATGACCCAACTCATGGACGAGCACACTGAGTTGTTTATCTTGATCCCACAACAAGGCGTCGTGTGGCAGCATAATCACTGGACGCCACAAGCCCCATGTTTGCGGCGACTTTACTGAGCGCGAGCTGACAAGATCAATCCTGCGTGAGACATCCACCAATTCACGTAGCTCATTAAGTTGCGCGATTAAGCTGGACGAATTCACATCCTGTGCACACCGGGTCTGCAATGCCAGCCCGATAATTCCTAGCAATAAATAAAACAATAACCATGTTGTAATCAGCAAATATATTCCAACTGCCACAAATAAAGTTCGCTGACTGATATGACTCTGTAGCCAGATATTTATTTCGTCGAACCAACTTACGGGCACCAGCATAATATTCGCCAGCGATGGAAATCTCGCCCATTCAATTTGCGGCAACACACCAGCACAGAATGGCAACAATAAAATACTGACGACACCCAGGCTTAATACAAAGTGTTGCAAGGCGGCAGATTTTTTACGCAGTAATATCCAAAGCGCACTCATCGCCAACAAAATCAGTAACGGCTTGAGCAAACCGGTAACAATCACACTGATGAAAATAGACGAGTTCATGATGCTGCCTCGAATGTTATTATTTCAATTGCGTTGAGGATTCTGTTTTTGCTGCTTCATCGATTGCTTGCTGCAGTTGATCTATTTCATCCGCGCTGAGCTTTTCTTTATTCATTCCTAATAGCGCATTCACTGCCGCAGCAGTTGATCCCCCAAAAAATGTTTTGAGCATTTTTTGCAGCGCTGAAGTTCGCGCCTCTTCGTGTGCAACAACTGGAAAATAAATGTAGCGAGGGCCATCTTCGCGAAAATCGACGATCTTTTTTTCTACCAATTTTGCCAGCAACGCACGCACAGCGGAATAACCGGGTGCGTCGGGAATAACGGCACGGACATCCTGAGCCGATAACTCCCCGGATTCAAACAGAGCATCCATAATTTGTCGCTCTCGGCGACTGAGTTGTGCGGCGGCGGTTTTATCCACATCGTCTAGAGTCATCGCTTTAACCTTTGCCTGTATAGGAATATGCTATTTTTTTAGCACTATGCTAATAATTTAGCATCACTCAACTTTTAGTCAAGTATAAGTGCTAAAAAAATAGCACACTCACCAAACTATTGATTACAGATATTTGGGCAATAAAAAAGCCGCTGCGGTATCCCGAGCGGCTTTTGCTAAAAATGTAAAAACTATTACTGTGGATTAGGTACAAGCTCCAACTCAACACGACGATTGGCTTCACGGCCAGTTGCCGAATCATTACTTGCAACCGGATAACGCGAACCATAACCATAAGATTGGATACGAGCGCTGCTCACCTTCTGGCTACGCAGGTACATAGCAACACTGTCAGCGCGACGCTCACTCAATGGCTGATTGATTTTGTCGCCGCCGGTTGAGTCAGTATGGCCAGTGACTTTAATCGAGGTTTTATTAAATTCAGCCAATACTTTAGCCACCGAATTCAATACATCAAAAAAGTCCGAACGAATATCTGCACTGTTGGTAGCGAAAGTGATATTGCCTGGCATCACTAAATACAGGTTATCTCCTTCTCGTCTCACCTGTACGCCGGTGCCTTGCAGTTCCTGACGTAGCTTGGCTTCTTGACGATCCATATAGTTACCTACCCCGCCACCTACCGCACCGCCCAACACTGCACCTTTTAATGCACGATCACGGCGCTCATCTTTGTTGTCACCTGTCGCGGCACCCAACACTGCTCCGGCTATCACACCTATCCCCGCCCCCTTGGCGGTGTTACTGGTTTTTTGCTCACCTGTATAAGGATCTGTGGTGGTACAACCGATAATGGCAAATGACAAAACAACAGCGAGGATATATTTCATACTACGACTCTCCAAGGGACAAAAATGATGGTTCGTTTCAAGACCAACTATTAGCAATGAGGTTCAAACTCTTTTCAGGTCTGATATTGCGTTGATTACGTTTGATGTAATTGTTAACCAGCAGAACTGAATAAATACTGAATTTCCAATAGACTCATTGCTGTAGCGCAACTATCTGATTAAAGTGGCTCATCGCCACACTCATAGCCTCACAAGATAATAAATCCAGCCCATTCAGGTAAACACGTTATGCATAACAAATTCTGGTTACTATTGTGTGGCTTAGCCACTATCTTGCTGACTACGGGATGTAAAAATTATTCCGTAAGTGTTAACGAAAATATTGTTTACACACCGCCATCGATATTCAAAGAATATCAACTTGCTGATGCCCAATTACAGGCTTGCGTAGAGCAAACCATATACGATTCACATATCACCAAGGCAGAAGATTTAACACGTTTAAACTGCAGCAATGCAGGCATTAAATCACTTGGGGGTTTAGATAAATTTTTTGCATTAACAGAACTTAATCTGGCAGATAATCAACTAGCGGATATTAGTGAAATCGGAAATCTAGGCCGTTTGGAAAAGTTGGTATTGACCAACAACAAGATTAAAAATCCTGCACCACTTTTGCATTTGCTGCACCTCACACAATTACATCTAGCAAACAACCCACAGATGACATGCAATGACCTGCAACAATTACAACAAAATCTGAAAAATCAGCAACCGGATCTGATTTTCCCTAAACAGTGTTTAAAATAGTCACGCTAATACAATGAGCGCGGATTACACCGCGCCACGAACAAACATTAACCCAATGGTATTGCGCAACTGATGTACCACACGCATACGCACTGGCTCAGCGTTAATTGCACCGACCGCCTTTTTAAACATGACCGACACCTCAGTGCCGACCGGTGGGCACACTTGGTTTTCAATTTGTACTTGCGCACCACCATCAGAAATATCTCTAGCAAAGCCGACAATTGTCCCAAAGCTCGGGTTAGACATTTCAACGCGCACCGAAGTAGAGGTGCGCTCAAACACGCGGCGTTCATTCACTGTAAATTCTCCATGATATGTTAGGGGGCTCTACACGCTAGATATTGATTGAGTATAGATACTTATCGTCAAAATTCACCTGCAATAAAAAAGGGGCCTAAGCCCCTTTGCCTGCGCGGGTTACTTTATTAGAAAGTTAACCCGAGACGCTGACCGACCATTTCGTAAGACTCGACCACATTGCCGAGGTTTTGACGGAAGCGGTCTTTATCCAATTTCTCACGGGTGTCTTTATCCCACAAACGACAGCCATCTGGTGAGAACTCGTCCCCAAGAATCACTTCGCCTTTGTGCAAACCAAATTCCACTTTGAAATCCACCAACAACATATTGCCGGATGCAAACAAATCTTTCAGTACGGCATTGATTTTGAAGGTCAATTCTTTCATCCGCGCCAATTGCTCGGGCGTCGCCCAACCGAAAGATTGCACGTGCGACTCGTTGACCATAGGGTCACCCAGCGCATCGTTTTTCAGGAACAGCTCAAATGTAGGAGGGTTCAACTCAAGACCTTCTTGCACCCCCAAGCGACGCACCAGTGAACCGGCAGCCAAGTTGCGCACTACGCACTCAACCGGAATCATCTGCATGGTTTTCACCAATACTTCGGTGTCGGACAACAGCTTCACAAAGTGAGTGGGAATACCCGCCTCCTGCAATTTAGCCATGATGAATGCATTGAACTTGTTGTTCACCATGCCCTTGCGATCAAGTTGCTCGATACGCTTGCCATCAAAGGCTGAAGTGTCGTTGCGGAATAACATGATCACATGATCAGGATCATCAGTTTTGTAGATGGATTTGGCTTTGCCAGCGTAAAGTTGTTCGCGCTTTTCCATTGATAGACCTGCTATTCAAAAGTATGTATTGAGAAATAAGAACGGTATTTAAGAAACCGACAACCAGTCAAAACCCTGGTTTTGACACGCAAAGGTCACTTGTTTGACCTCGACTGTGACGGGTGCCAAAGCGGCTTGCGCCAGCTCCAGCGAATTATTTTGTTGGCTAATATGCGCCACCACTAAATGTTGCAATCTTGCACAGTTGAGACGTTGTAAAAATCCGGCTGCCTGCTGGTTGTTCAGATGACCCCAGAGTCCGCCTACCCGCTGCTTTAGCGAAGGAGGATAAGAGCCGGAAGCGAGCATTGCCGAATCGTGATTTGCCTCCAACACCATGGCATCCAGATCCTGATAATGCGCCTCAACATGAGCGGTGATACTACCCAGATCGGTCAATATCCCTAAACGCAAACCAATATATTCAAACACAAACTGCGTTGGCTCACGAGCGTCGTGCGGCACCGCTACCGGAGTAATGTGCAAATCATTCAATACGAACGGAGTATAGGCCTCTATCAGGCGCAGATCCGGTAGCTCACCCAGATTGCGGCTGTTATAGGTACCTGGGGTCATATAAACCGGCAAATCATAGCGCCGCGCCAGAGCAGCAACGCCTTTAATATGATCAGCATGTTCATGAGTCACTAGTATCGCCAGCAGATCTTCAGCGCGTTTACCTAGTCGCTCAAGCCGCAGGTTGGCTTCCTTTACACTAAAACCGCAATCAATCAACAGCGTGCCAGCACTCCACTCCACCAAGGTAGAGTTGCCGCGGCTACCGCTACCGAGTGATGCAAAGCGCAATGGAGCATGCATCTAAATCAAATTTCTGCGCAATATCGTTAACAATTCACGCGCTTCATGGGGCGTCAAACGCTTGCCATAAGGATCGCGTACGCGCACCACAAAATTACCTTCAGCGCCAGTCACCACTAGCAGGTAGCCAGGTGCGTCAGGCAGAACCTCCTCTTCATCGCGATCCGATCGCGGAGCCTTCTCGAAGGCATCACCGGTCAACATATTGGTTTGAACTTGCGCCAATGTGTAGGGTGTTGTTGGCGGCTTGGGATTCAAACCTATGTGAAAAGTGCGCTTGAACCAGCCTGGTTTGGCATCTTCCGGATCAATGTACTGGACATAGAAGAGCCCAGCTTCTGTATCTATATCAAAAGTGGTGAATCCATCTTGTTTAGCGGCGTAGGTCAAGGTGGCGAACGTACGTTGACGATCAAGCTTAATTGTCATCAGCGGCTCATTGCCTGCCACACCAAGATTAGCCTTAACGGATCCGCCTATAGATTGCGCCAGTAATGATGTACCACCTTCCGCCGTCTCGCTTGCAAGGGTTGCGGCCAGCTCATCCAGCATCCACTTTTCACGTTCAGGATTGACCGAGCGACGTGGCCAACCCATATCAGCAGCAGGTTTTTCAGCAACCGGCACACTCATATGCGTGATATGAATCTCGGTAGTTTCGGGCTGTACCCCTTGGTCGATCTGTAGCCGATAGCGATCATAGGTCGATAAGTCTGTTTTAAACTGCAGCCAACTCGTTTCAATGATGCCCTTGCTGATATCAGCTTTACTAACGGCCAAAGTATTTACATTAAGAAAGTTGCGGATACGCGGCCAGACTTCGCCCGGCGCAGCGTTTAACAAAATCCAGCTCTCCCCACCCACACGCTGGATCTTAACGTTTTCTTGTTCCAGATTTGCCGAAAGCGGCATAGGGCGAGGAACTTCATAGGCATCTGCTGTTGGGTCATAACCAAAGTCAGTCGCAGTTATCGGTGGAATTGGATACAACTCACCCATGGTTTCGGATTTTTTGCCCGCTGGTAATACCAAGGGTGGAATATTATCGGCCTTCACATAATCGCCTTCGCGATTGCGAAACACACCCTTTTCGCCAAAAAACATACCGCAGCCTGAGAGGGAAATCGTCAGGCTCGCAACCAATAACGCCAACAATGGGCGCTTGATCGACATCAAAGGATTGGTGGTTAGGGTCATTGCTTTAATTGGACTCATGAATCATCTCATCAACAACATGCAAGGGCGGATTAACTAGTTTCCGGCAACTTGTATCGCTGTTTTAACCTGTTGGTGATACTGCTCTGACAAACGCGTCAGTGGCAGGCGAATACCCGATTGAATCAAACCCAATTGTTCGACCGCCCATTTGACGGGAATCGGGTTGGACTCAACAAACATGGCAGTATGCAAAGGCAGCAAACGTTCATTAATTGCACGTGCTTCTTCTGCATTACCTGCCAAGGCCAGTTCACACATACGTGCAATAGCCGCAGGTACGACATTCGCCGTGACAGAAATATCCCCTTTACCCCCCAAAAGAATTAAATCGACAGCGGTTGCATCGTCGCCCGAGATAATCGCAAAGCTGGAAGGAGCTTGTTCAATAAGCAGTTTGGCGCGGTCAAGATCGCCAGTCGCCTCTTTAATACCGATGATATTGGGCACTTTTGCCAAACGAAGCGCCGTTTCCGGCTTCATATCCACACCCGTGCGACCGGGCACGTTGTAGAGAAACTGCGGGATAGCAACCGCTTGCGCAATATGCGCATGATGCAAAAACAAACCTTCTTGCGTAGGTTTGTTGTAATAGGGCGTTACCAATAAGCAAGCATCAGCACCAAGATCTTTCGCTGCTTGCGTCCACTCGACCGCTTCGGAAGTAGAATTTGCACCGGTACCCGCAATCACTGGAATGCGACCATTCACTTGATCAATGACTTTTTTGATCACCGCTAGATGCTCATCAACATTCAAAGTGGCTGACTCACCGGTCGTGCCCATCGCCACTATGGCATGGGTGCCCTGCTCCAGATGCCAGTCCACCAACTTATGCAAGCTCGCCCAATCGAGGGAGTTGTCTGCATTCATAGGGGTTACCAGGGCAACCATACTGCCTTGAATCATCGGGAGCTCCGTTAGCTAGCAAATTAAAAGTAGCGATAAAAGTTGGGAATTGGGGTGACCAAATAACGAAAGGCGCCATGGTACTGAGTGGCGCCAGACGAAACAAGCAAAACACCATCAAGAGGCGGTGAATCCTTATTTTTTAAAATCAAGCATGCGCTGTAGTGGAATCATCGCCCGCTTGCCCAGCTCGGGATCGACATGGATTTCGTTATCGCTGCGCTCAAACACCGTCACTAAATTATCCAACACATTCATTGCCATCCAAGGGCAATTAGCGCAGGAGCGGCAGGTAGCTCCGCTACCGGCCGTAGGCGCGATATGGAAAATCTTATCGGGATTGACCTGCTGCATTTTGTAGAAGATGCCCTGATCAGTCGCCACAATAAATTCGCGGTTGGGCAGGGTTTGCGCAGCTTTAATCAGTTGCGATGTTGAGCCCACCACATCCGCCAAATCAACAACTGCTTTAGGTGATTCCGGGTGAACAAGAACGGCAGCATCAGGATAAAGAATTTTGAGATCCTCCACTCCCTTCGCTTTGAATTCTTCGTGAACAATACAAGCACCATCCCACAGCAGGACATCGGCGCCGGTTTTTTGCTGAACATAACCACCGAGGTGCTTATCCGGCGCCCAGAGGATTTTTTTTCCTTGGCGATCCAGATAGTCCACCACATCCAGCGCGATACTGGAGGTAACCACCCAATCTGCACGCGCTTTTACCGCCGCCGACGTATTGGCATAAACAACCACTGTGCGGTCAGGATGCTGGTCGCAGAAGGCAGAGAACTCATCAATAGGACAACCCAGATCCAGCGAGCAAGTTGCTTCGAGTGTCGGCATAAGCACACGCTTTTCCGGCGTAAGGATTTTGGCAGTTTCGCCCATAAACTTCACACCGGCGACAATCAAGGTATCGGCCGAGTGATTTTTACCGAAACGCGCCATCTCCAAGGAATCGGACACACAGCCGCCCGTCTCTTCGGCGAGTGCTTGAATTAACGGATCTGTGTAGTAATGCGCTACCAGTACGGCATTGTGTTGTTTGAGCAGAGCTTTGATACGGAGTTTGTAATCTGCTTCTTGCTCAGGCGTGTATTGCGGTGCACTCCACACACGGGCAAGGTGTTGTTTGACAAGATCTTCAGCGGCGACATCGCGCACGGCCAGATTCAAAAATTCAGACATCTAATCACCTCACTCGCGAACAGTAAATTTGCGTGCAATTTTATCACAGGGCGCTGCCGGGATTGGCGGTTAAATAATGCACGCAATCACTAGCAGATACTATTTTTTCCCAATAAAAAAGGGCGCTTTGGAAGCGCCCTTTTTAGTACTTTGCTACAAAATATGGTGGGTCGTGCTGGATTCGAACCAGCGACCAATTGGTTAAAAGCCAACTGCTCTACCGACTGAGCTAACGACCCACAGGTCTCGCACTTACTATTTTCAAAACACACCACTTGGTATTTTTTGAGCACCATTTGAAGAAATGGTGGGTCGTGCTGGATTCGAACCAGCGACCAATTGGTTAAAAGCCAACTGCTCTACCGACTGAGCTAACGACCCTAAATGCGAGGCGCGTATAATAATGTTTCAGGATGAAAAGACAAGCACTTTTTACGAATAAGCGCACAATGGCAATCCCGTAAAGATTGATTGGTTATTAAAGAGGCTTTTTGTTAACTTTATCGGCACTTTTACCAAAGCGCACGGAGTAGGCGCCTAGGGGTTAAGCAGAAGGAAAAACTTTCACGACAGCGGCATCCAATTTAACCTATTCTTAAAGCGCCTTGCTGTAACCCTCCGTTATGCTAATAGGTTACGCAGTGCATTACAGGATTAGTTGCCCTAGTCGATAATGAGACCGACGCATGCTTTTTGCCTCACCACGGGAAGGAATTTCGCAGCCACATCCACCCAGGCTCGCTCAGTTACTGCTGGTATTTTTAGCCTACGGCCTCACCGGCTGGCTAGGTCTTTGGGTACCTTTTGAAAACGATAAAGTCACACTTTTTTGGCTACCCAGCGGCATTGCGGTAGCAGCATTTTATCGCTGGTCACCTCGCTTATGGCCGAGTGTATTTTCCGCCGTACTACTTCTCAACTTGTCCAGTGGCACCAACCTTCCAGTGAATTTGTTGCTCGCTGCAGGTAATACCATTGCTCCGCTCGTCACCGTGTGGTTGCTGCGCCGCGCTCAGTGCGATATCACCCGCTTACATCGCGCCAACACCCTCAGTTTTTTACTGCTTAGCGCGCTGGGGATGCTTGTCTCCGCCACTGTGGCTGGAATCGTGCTGAGCTTCTATCACCACGGCAATCTCGATTCCAGTTTCAACACCGCACTGATTTGGTGGATGGGCGATAGCCTCGGGGTCTTTCTTGCGGCGCCCTTATTAACCAATATCAATCACTCCACTATCGAAAAAGCGCTCAAGCGTAAACTCGATTTGTTGCTCATTGTCACTGTGAGCGCAGTTGTCGGCTTGCTCTGTTTTCCATTTAACGGAGCTCACTTACCGATTGTTTTCATCAGCTTTGTTTGCGTTGCCTGGGCCGCACTTTCATTTGGATTATTAGGCTGCGCTTTGACCACAGTAGGCTTTAGCTTTTTGGCGATCTGGTCCACCGTCAACAACCTCGGGCCTTTTTTATTACCATCGGCACAATTAAGTTATTGGGTTATTTGGATTTACAGCGCCAGCATGGCCATTCTGGGGTTGATGATTACAGCGGCGCACACCGAAATTGTCACTGCCAGCCTTCAACTCGGCGAATCCAATCAAGAACAAGAAAAACAAAAAAAACATCTTGAAGCTGTGCTGCATGCCATTCCTGATTTGCTGTTTGAAATAGATCGACAAGGACACGTACTGTCTTTCAATAGCGCCAATGAACATCACACTCTTTCCGCGCAAGATATTCTGGGCAAAAACCTTACTGAAACACTCGCCTCTACTTCGGTATCCGTATGGATGAACGCACTGGGTGAGGCCGATAGCTGGGGAGTATCACAAGGTAAAAGCATTCGCATTGAACAGCATGACAAAACCTTTTGGTATGAACTATCGATTGCAAAGCTCACTGGTACTCGCCGCGACGATGACCGTTTTATTTGCCTCGCGCGCGACATCACCAAGCGCGTTCACACCCATCAAACTGACCTTGAAAACGAGCAGCGTTTCCGCAACATTTTTGAAACGACACGCAATATCGCCGTGCAAGGCTACAACCGCTTTCATGAAGTTATTTTCTGGAACAAAGCCAGTGAAGATATTTACGGTTTTAGTGCGGCAGATGCGATGGGTAAAAAACTGGAAGACTTAATTATTCCCGGGTTTATGCGTGAAGGCGTGTATCAGGCAATTGAAGACTGGCATGAAAAAGATACTGCCATCCCCTCGGGCGAACTCGCCCTGCAAGATGCCAGTGGCAATGAAGTGTGGGTCTATTCAAATCATGTATTGATCGATACGCCTGACCACAAAGAAATGTATTGCCTCGATATCGATTTAGGCCCGCAACGCAAAGCACTACTGCAAGTAGAACAAGAATTAGCGGAACGCAAACAAGTTGAAGAAGCATTGCGTCAAAGTGAACAACGATTAGAGAGTGCACAAATCATGGCGCGCGTTGCGCACTGGAGCTGGAATCCGCACTCCGATGATTACAGTTTTAGCAACTCCATGAGTGAATTATTCTCTCTGCCCGTTGAATTTTTGCACGCTAAAATGACGGATTTTATTGCGCATTTTATTTACAGCGACGATCGCGACGCCGTATCTGGCGCACTCGCAGAGAGCCTACGTTACCATCAGCCACTGGCACTGGAAACGCGCATTGAAATCGAGGGGAAAAAATTCTGGCTGCAACTGCAAGGCGATACCATCGCAGATGGTGAAGGTACCCTGCTACAAGGTACAGTGCAGGATATTACTGAGCGCAAAGGCCTGGATTTAGCGCTCACCGCCGCGGCCTCCGATGCGGCATCAGCACCGGATTTTTTTGTCACCATCCTCACCGCACTCGCTGATGCAATTGGTGCGCAACATGCCATCATTAGCCTAATCGCTACCGATAACCCCGACGAAGCCATTACACACACCTATCTGATGAATGGCCAGCTACAAACCAATATTCGCTATTCGCTAACCGGTACGCCATGTAAAGATGTGATGCAAGAAAATTTTTACTTTGTCAGTAGCGGTGCGCGTGAACGCTACCCTGACGACACATTATTAACGCAATTCAACATTGATAGCTATTTAGGTGTGGCAATTAAAAATGCACAGGGCGAAGCCATTGGTATTCTGGTGTTACTGGCCGAACAACCACTGCCAACATCGCCACAAATTAGCTCGCTGTTATTAATATTTGCTGATCGTATCGGAGGTGAATTGCGCCGCGCACAAGATCAGGAAAAAATTTACAGCCTCGCATTTTTTGATCCACTTACCCATTTACCTAACCGCCGCATGTTGCAAGATCGGCTGCGTTTACTCACTGCGCAAAGTGCGCGCACCAATCAGCATGGCGCATTGTTATTTATCGATATCGATCACTTCAAACTGCTGAACGACACCCGCGGCCATCACATTGGCGACCAATTACTGGCGCAGGTTGCAGAGCGGATTAATAGCATTATTCGCACCACCGACTTAGCCGCGCGCTTGGGTGGTGATGAGTTTGTCGTGGTGTTTGATAATTTGGGCGATGACGCAGAAACAGCTGCATTGGAAGCGAAAAAACGCGCTGAAGAATTACATGCGCTAATCAACCAACCCTATCCGCTGCAACAATCGGTATATCACTGCACCATCAGTATCGGCGTGAATTTATTTAAAGGTCAGCTGCGCAGCATTGACGATTTACTGCGCCATGCCGATGTCGCCATGTACCAAGCCAAAGACAGCGGCCGCAATGCCATTCGCTTTTTTGACCCGAATATGCAATCGCATTTGGAAAAACGTGCCGAGATTGAAACCGATTTGCGCACCGCGTATGAATCCCAGCAACAACTTATTCCCTATTACCAAGTGCAAGTCGATAATCACGGCAAAGCGATTGGTGCCGAGCTTTTATTGCGCTGGCAACATCCGCTCAACGGCATGATCTCCCCCGCCGATTTTATTCCCGTAGCTGAACAAACCGGTTTGATTGTCGGCATTGGTCGCCAGGTTATTCGCCAAGCCTGCGAACAATTGCATATCTGGAGCCTGCGACCAGAACTGGCGCAGTTGAGCATCGCCGTCAACGTCAGCCCGATTCAATTTAACCAAACGCATTTTGTGGAAGATGTATTAACAATTGTGCGCTCCCGCAAGATTAATCCGCGCCTGCTGAAGCTCGAATTGACCGAGAGCTCACTGCTGAAAAATGTCGATCAAAGCATCGAAAAAATGCAGCACCTGCAAAACCAAGGCATAGGGTTTTCAATGGATGATTTTGGTATTGGCTATTCATCGCTGTCGTACTTGAAACGCCTGCCGCTCGACCAATTAAAAATTGACCAAACTTTTGTGCGCGACATTGCAACTGACCGCGACGATGCGGCCATCGCACGCACCATTATCGATATGGCAAAAAACATGAAACTGCAGGTGATTGCCGAAGGCGTAGAAACAGAAGCGCAGAAAAATTTCCTGGAACAGAATGGTTGCTCAATGTTCCAGGGTTATTTTTTCGGACGACCTGTGCCAATAGAAGAATTTGAATTGCAGTTAATTGCGCGGAATTACTGCTAAAAAATAGTAATAAAACAGTCCGGAAAAATTACTGTTGGTAATGGGTAGGGTCAGCAATACCTGCCTGTACAAACCCCTGCTTACGTAACCGACAGCTATCGCATTTGCCACAAGCCTCGCCTTGGTCATTGGCCTGATAACACGACACAGTCAAACTGTAATCCACGCCCAGCGCGATACCTAATTGCACAATTTCTGCTTTGCTCAGATGAATCAGCGGCGTGCGGATATGCAATTTATTGCCCTCGGCACCTGCACGGGTCGCCAGGTTTGCCATTGCTTCGTAAGCAGCAATATATTCGGGGCGGCAATCGGGATAGCCAGAAAAATCGACCGCGTTCACGCCGATAAAAATATCATCGCAACCCAAAACTTCAGCCCAACCCAGCGCAATCGATAAAAAAACGGTATTGCGTGCAGGCACGTAGGTCACCGGAATTCCGCCGGTTTCTTCTTCAGGGACATCGATGGCGTCATCGGTCAGCGCGGAGCCGCCAATCGAACGTAAGTCTAATTTAATAACTTTGTGCTCAACCGCACCCAACGCTTTTGCCGAGCGTTCAGCGGCAAGTAACTCAGAGCTATGACGCTGGCCATAATCAAAACTCATCGAATAACAGGCGTAACCTTCACTGCGTGCGATAGCAAGCACGGTAGTGGAATCGAGCCCACCTGAAACAAGTACTACTGCTTTTTTTTGCGACATAACAGCTACCAACCAAGACAAAGTGTAAGGAAAAAAACGGATAATATTGCGCTATTAGCCGTCCTTGTATCAGCCACTCCTGCATAAACCAGACATTAATCATCAATGGCCAGGAGCGTCATTCCATAAAAGTTTGTGTAGTTGTAATTGGAAACGGACGGGGAGGTTATCAGCGAGAATCCACTCCGCTAATGCCAGCGGTGTAATTTGGCCAAAACTGGGCGAAAACAGCACTTCGGCTACTTTATCCGCCAGTTGATATTCATCCAGTTTGAAGCGCGCCCATTCATAATCGGCGCGATCGCACAATACAAATTTGATTTGGTCTTGTGCGTTGAGCAGCGGGATATTTTCCCAACGGTTGCGCCCCACTTCGCCCGACCCGGGGGTTTTTAAATCCATCACCTTAACAACACGCGGGTCTACATCATCGATTGGCAAGGCGCCGCTGGTTTCGAGCGATACGCTATAGCCTGCGTCACAGAGTGCCGTCAGCAAAGTCAGGCACTCGCGTTGCGCGAGCGGTTCGCCGCCGGTGACACAGATATAACGTGGGTTAAAACTGGCGACTTTAGCAAGAATCGCATCCAGCGACAGGCGTTCGCCACCGTAAAATGCGTATTCGGAATCGCAATAACCGCAGCGCAACGGGCATCCGGTAAGGCGCACAAACACCGTCGGCAACCCGACTGTGGTGGACTCGCCTTGCAGCGAATAAAAGATTTCGGTAATTTTTAAACTGGCTTGGGTCATGTGGATTGAACGTTGTAATGCGAGCGGGAATCGGGCGACGACGACTGGAAAACATACACCAGGCAGCCGAGATTTAAGCGCGATGAGAAAGACGCGCAGTTTACCTAAAGGCAGCCAGCTATGCGAGGCAAATGCCGCTCGTTATTTGCCCTGCCGCCGCTAGCGCTGTTATGCTGGCAAATCGCCGCTTTTTCACAGCGCGTAGTTAATGATTTATTTACTTAATAGCGACCAGCAATCCAGCCATGATTAAACCGACCAAAACCCGCCGCCAACTGCACAAGGAAATGGAACAACAAGTCCAGGATTTCCTGCATCAAGGCGGACATGTTAACGAGGTGCCACGCGGCCTCAGCGGACGCCTGGATGCTAATAGCCCGCTAATCAGTATATTTGATGGCAATAGCCAGGAAGATCGCACACCATTGCCCGAAGTAGTAGCCGCCATAGAAGCACGTAAAAAACCGCAGCTAGCGCAAAAACCAAAAAAGGTGCGCCCACGCAAAAAAGTGATATTGGATGATTTTGGCCAGCCGCTGCGCTGGGAGTGGGTCGAGGAGTAAACACTCACGCCTTCAACCTCCATAAAAAAACCGCCTTGGTGACCCTCGGCGGTTTTTTTGTGCATGTTGTATCGATGATTAAAGCCAGTCTTTGCGCTTGAAGTACCAGTAAGGTAGCACTGCCGATAACAACATCAGCGAAACTGCCACCGCAAAACCGTACTTCCAATGGCTGTGCGGGATAAATTCAAAGTTCATCCCGTAGGCGCTGGCGACCACCGTGGGTGGTAGAAATACCATGGCGGCGATAGAGAAAATTTTGATGATCTGGTTTTGTTCGATATTGATAAAACCTTGGGTCGAGTCCATCAAGAAGTTGATTTTGTCGAACAAAAACGCGGTGTGCGACATGAGTGTATCCACATCGCGCTTGATCTCCCGCGCGGTTTCCTGCAATTCAAAAGACTCACGCAGATGGCGCTGCAAGAAAGAAATCGAGCGCTGGGTATCCATCAAGCACAGGCGGATTTTTCCGTTGCTATCCTCAAGTTTGGCGAGCTGGTCAATCGCATCTTCCAACTCGGCATCAGCATCTTCCAGCACCAAATGGCTCACTTCCTCCAGTTTGCGATGGATATCTTCCAAGGCATCGGCGAGGTTTTCCACCTTCTGCTCAAACATAGTCACCAGCAAATCCTGCGGTGATGACACATGCACTTGCCCGGCGCGTGCGCGCATGCGCAGCAAGCGGAAGTCGGCGAGATCACCATCGCGCACGGAGATTAACCGTTTTTCCTGCAAGATAAACGCAACGGTTGAGGTGCTATGGCGGCCAGATTCGCCCGGCGCAAGAAATAAGGAGTGCACGTGAATACCAACACCATCCTGAAAATAGCGCGCGGAAAACTCAATCTCTTCCACATCGTCAGATTCAGGCAGCTCGGCACGTAAGAACGTATTGAGCTCTTCCCGCTCTTCATCGCTGGGTTCACGCGCATCAATCCAGAGTGCGTTACTAAGCGCCAGCTTGGTATTTTCATCCGGCTGTTTGTCTTCACGCAGAGTGTTCCCTTGAACTTTAAACATTCTTAACATCGGTGTTTATCTCCTGAAGCTCAAGGCGTGCGGTGGATCTGGCTGATTTGGCGGCTTTATATCATAAGCTAATGAAACTAAACCTATTTTATTAAGCTTTCACGGCAAATCAGTGCGAGGCAAGGATCACTTCTTTTTCTTATAAAAATCAGGCTCGCCCGGTGGACGGGTTTTAAAACGGCGATGAACCCAGAGGTATTGCTCCGGTTTCACCCGCACCATGTCTTCAATCACTTTATTGATGCGCGCGGCATCGGCGACATCATCGCCGGTCGGATAATTTTCCAAGGGTGCACTGAAGATAAGTTTGTAGTGACCATTCGCTTCACGGTAATGGGCATAGGGCAAAACCGCCGCACGCCCCAATTGCGCAATACGGGCAGTGCCCAAAATTGACGATGTCTGGATGCCAAAAAATGGCGCAAATACACTGTGGTCTTTGCCGTAATCCTGATCGGGCGCATACCAAACCACGTTGCCCTGACGCAGGTTTTTAATCAGCTTGCGCGTATCGCTGAACACAATCGCCGAGTTCAGGTACTTTTCACGCGCTTTAATTAATTCGTAAGCGAGTAAGGGGTTAGGGTCTTTGCGATACAACATATCGGCTTTACCGTGATACGAAAACACCCGCCCAGCGGGATCCATAGTTGTGAAGTGGCAGCCAATCAGCAGCACGCCCTGCCCCTTTGCTTGTGCCGCTTCGATGTGCTCCATTCCCTCAATGCTATGGCGATCGCGCAATTTGTTTTCTTGCCCCCACATCGACATCGCCGATTCCATAATACTGATGCCGCAAGATTCCATTACCCCGCGCACAATTTTTTGTTGGGCTTGCGCATCCAACTCAGGGAAACAGAGGGCGATATTGATCTCGGCAATACGGCGACGGGATGGCGCTAAATAGGTAAACAACACGCCGATAAAACGCCCTATTGCAAAATTGACGCCGACTGGCAAGAGCGCACAAAACCGGAAAAAGGCTAGCAGCAGCCACGTTGGCCAGTAACGAGGGCCATAAAATGAAGGATGAAACTCTGGCTCACTGTGCTTATCCAAGGTGTCTACTCGCAGATAAAGGGGAAGATCAGGCGTGCCTGCCTATTCGTGCAGCGGGCAAAGTATAGCAATCGCACTTGGCCGATGAGTAGAGCAAGGAACAAAACCTCTGCAAAGGCAAAGGCAGGCGCTTTCTGCTAAGGTTAACCAGCCCAAATCTCGAGCCGTTACTATGCAAATTCGTCAGGTGTCCGCCGCGCTGGACCTCAAGCTTGCGCAGCTGGATCAACAACTCAAAAAGCTTGAACACCAACGTACACAACAAACCGCAGCGCAACAGCCGCAACTAGAACAGGATATTGTCGCGCTGCAGAAAATCCGTGCAAAACTGATTAAATCAAAAGAGATCGCCTGGCGCGCGCATCAATTACAAGATCAAAACGATGAGCACAGCCGCGCCCGCCAGCGTGCTATTGGTTTATCGCTTTGCATATTCAGCGTGATAGGTGCGGGAATTTTGGTCTTTCTGGTGCTTACTCAATAAGCGCTGGAGCGAACAGTGGCCGATTACCGGAAGATGGCAATCGGCCCCAAGAACTTAGCCAGCAACAGCGGCGTCAATCAACGGCTTCAACTCACCTTTTTCATTCATCTCGGTGATGATATCGCAACCGCCAATCAGCTCGCCCTTGACCCACAACTGTGGAAAGGTTGGCCAGTTGGCGAATTTAGGCAGCTCGGAGCGAATATCCGGATTGGTCAAAATATCCACATAAGCAAAGCGTTGGCCGCAGGCCATCAACGCCTGTGACGCGCGTTGTGAAAAGCCACATTGGGGCGCGCTGGGTGAGCCTTTCATGTACAGAATTACATCGTTTTCACTGAGTTGTTGTTTGATCGTATCTAACACGTCCATCTTATCTACCTCGATAATCAATATTGGATGAGGGGCAACAGGGGCAAGGCCGGATATATCCGAGTGTTTTGCTCAAGTATTGGCATTTTACCCCAGCCAGTGCCAGCAGGCCAATCTCATGCGATTGCCAAATTGCAAATTTTGCATATTCTGTAACCCACTAGTCCGCATTTTCCCCACTCGATAAGGGTTGTTTAACACCGTGAAGTTCACTCTGCGCATTCAAGTATTTTTAGTTTTTGCCTGTTTTGCTGTGCTGTTAACAGGCGGGTTATTTATGTATTCACGTTTAAGTTTTGAACGCGGATTTAATCACTACATGGAGCAAAAAGAAGCCTCACGCAATGCGCGACTGATAAACGCGCTGGAGCGCCACTTTACCTACAATGGTAATTGGGATGCATTTAAAGTAAATCAACATTATTGGGAATTATTTGTGTGGCAATACAGCGCCAACCTGCGTCAGCGTGGTGAGCGACCCATTCCATTTCCTTTTCCGCCAGAATTGGATACCCGCATTAATAATGATGGTGATGACAATAAACGCGATGAATCATTAATTCGAAAAAACACTCAGGAAGCGCGCCGAGAAGATAGACGCAATGCACCCGAGCCGGATGATTTTTTACGCCACCAACCGTACAAACGTTTTATTCTGCTCAATCACAAAGAAAAAGTTATTAGCGGTAAAAAATGGCGTAATGAAACCTATTTCTTTAATGACATTTACATCAATGTCAATGGCAAACAAAAGGTCGTTGGTTACTTGGGTACGCCGATGAACCCGGCACTGCGCGATCTGCGCGACAATGAATTTGCCAAGCGTCAACAAAATCATTTTTTGTTAATGGCAATGGTCGCATTGGCGATTGCGTTAGCCTGCGCGATTCCGCTTTCGTATTTATTGACCCAGCGGGTAAAAAAATTAGCCACGCATGTACAGCAATTAAGTAAAGGCGAATACCAACAACGGCTGTCCACTAAAGGGCAAGATGAAATTGCTACGCTGGCCGAAAATCTCAATCACCTCGCACACACACTCAATCAAACCGAGCAAGCGCGCAAACGCTGGGTGGCCGATATTTCCCATGAACTGCGCACGCCACTCGCTGTGCTCAAAGCAGACCTCGAAGCACTTGAAGATGGCGTCAGAAAGTTTGATGCAAAGGCGCTCACGCGGTTACAAAAACACGCTGCACGGCTTGCCAGTTTGGTGAATGATCTATATCAGTTATCGCTCACTGATATCGGTGCCATGAGCTATCGTAAACAGGAATGTAATATCGGCGAAATCATCGAAGAATTAAGTGTTTCGCTGCAGGATAAGCTAAGGCAAAACGGGCTTGAGCTGGAACAAACACTGTCTGCTGATCCAGTCATGGCATTTGCCGATCCTGAACGGCTGCATCAATTATTTTTAAATCTATTTAACAACAGCATCAACTACACCGAAGCGCCGGGAAAAATTCGGGTGAATTTATCAGCCGATGCGCAACACGTTATTTTTGTGATTGAAGATTCAGCGCCCGGTGTTGACCCGGAACTGCACGAAAAACTGTTTGAACGTTTATATCGCGCCGAATCATCGCGCAGCCGTGAAACTGGCGGCGCAGGTTTAGGTCTGAGTATTTGTCGCAACATTATTGAAGCTCACGCTGGCAGTGTCAGTATTGAAACCAGCGAACTGGGCGGACTAAAAGTATCCGTCTATTTACCTCTACAGGAATCTGCATGAATATTTTAATTGTTGAAGATGAAATCGATCTAGGTGAAATTCTGCAAGACTATCTAACCAGCGAAAATTTCTCTGCCACCCTGGTGAGCGATGGCGAACTCGCGCTACAAAAAATCCTGACAGAAAAATGGGATTTGGTTTTACTGGATTTAATGCTGCCCAAACGCGATGGCTTAAGCATCTGCCAAGAGGTGCGGAAAACATCGCAAGTGCCCATTATTATCACCACTGCCAAAGTAGAAGAGATTGATCGTTTGATTGGCTTGGAATTGGGTGCCGATGATTATATTTGCAAACCCTTCAGTCCACGCGAAGTGATAGCGCGTGTAAAAGCCGTGTTGCGGCGCAGCAATAAAGCTGAAGGTGGAAATGAAGAGGGATTGCGTTTGGATAAAGATCGCCAATATGCCTGCGTAGCCGATCAATGTGTCGAGCTAACCAGCATCGAGTTTCGCATTTTGGAAACATTACTACTCAATAAACAGCGCGTAATATCACGCGATTTATTATTAAAAAATGCCTACACCGATCACCGGGTGGTGAGCGATAGAACCATGGATTCGCACATCACCAAACTGCGTAAAAAATTACAGCCTATTTGCAATGAAGATATTATTCATTCGGTTTACGGCGTTGGTTATCGCCTGCAAATTTCCTGATCAGAAAGCAACCTGAGAGCGCAATGGAAGGTGCTCGGCAGAATGACATCCACAACAAAACACAGTATTTTTTAATAAAAATATCTTCTTTTTTCTTGCAAAATCTCACTTGCACAATTTTTCCACAGTTATTGCAGAATTCTTTCACAATCTCTTTCACTGCACCATTTTTCTTGCAACATATCATGTTCGGAATTCGCTGAGCAGGCCATCCAATTTACGAATCTCGCGCTCAAGATGATCGCGCGAGTGGCCAGCTTGCTCACCGGCTTCATTATTTTGTTGCGCTTGGTGCAGAATGGTATTCATGCTGCCGGTTATTTGTTGCATAGCATATTTTTCTTCTTCCGAAGCGCGCTCAATTTGCGAATTCATCTGCCGGATTTGCTCAACCGCACGCACAATATTGGAAAATGCTTGTGACGTATTTGCGATACGCTCTTTAATCACTAACGCTTTTTGTTGCGCTCCACTCATTACCTCCACTGCTTTACTGGAGCCAGTAGTGAGATTGGTAATAATCGTTTCAATTGCTTTGGTGGATTCCTGAGTGCGCGAAGCAAGGCTGCGCACTTCATCTGCAACTACCGCAAAACCGCGCCCGGTTTCACCTGCACGCGCCGCTTCAATCGCCGCATTTAAGGCCAGCAAATTCGTTTGCTCGGCAATACTGCGAATCACCTCCAGCATCGCGCCTATGTTGCGGCTATCGGCCACCAACACTGAAATAACTTGTGAGGCGTTATTCACCTCTTGCACTACTTCATCGACACCTTGCTGCGCCGAAGCCACCACTTTATTGCCAGCGCCAGTGATAGTGGTTGCATCCGCAGACGCTTTATTTGCGCCAGTTGCCGCCTCTGCCACTTTTTCCAACGTGCTGGAAATTCTGTCTACCGCATTGGCGACTTGGGAAATTTCGCGCAACTGCGCATCGCACCCTTTTGCTGCTTGCGTAATTGACTGGGTAATTTGCACACTGGCCGCAGTGAGCGTGTGATTGCTCGCCTGTGCCTGACTGATGAGTGCCTGCAACTTTTCAACAAAACGATTAAACGCATAAGCCAGCAACCCGAGCTCGGTCGTTTGATTTTCATTGGGTAAGCGCGCCGTTAAATCACCCGAGCCAGACCCCAATTCATGTAAATTATTAGTGACTTGCGCTACCGGCTGTACAATCATTTTATTCGCAAAGATATAAATAATCGCCGCCATCACAATACTGATCATCAAGGCCGAAAATAATTTTGTGCTTGAAGCAGTTTGTAATTGATGGACATTTCCCGTTTCGCTTTCCACTTTACTATCAGCTTCTTCTTCCATTTCACCGATAAATCCCAGCAATGCATCCAGCTGGCTATTAAGTTGATTGTATTCCTCGGCTGCCAAAGTACCGCTTTGCAACTTATTTACCAATGCAGTGCGGGTGGCATGATAGGCCGTTAATTGTTGGTCTAATTTACTTATCGTCGCCTGCCCCATTAGCCCTGATGCTTTCATTCGTCCCAATGCTTCGGACTCCATCGCAATCGCATCGTCTAATTGTGTTTGCACTTCATTGAACGTTTTTTCATTGTAATAAAGTTTTTGCAGCACAATTATTTGTGCCTCCAAACCGATTTGCCCTTCCATGGCACCATCGGCCGCATTCCAGGCGGGGCCGGAAATATAATTGAGTAATGCACCCAATTTTTGGCTGGAGCTAAAACCCACATAAGTATTGATACCGATTAACGCAACAAAGCCAGCGATGACCAGAGTTATTGATTGTTTGATATTCATTGCTTCCTCGATACCCCATTAAAAGACTTATTAAAATTCAATATACGCACGCGCACCCACTGCAAGTGCATCATCAAGGGTTTTATCCATTGATGGATTTTGAATGTAATAAAAACTAGCCTGCATGTTCAAATGCTCAACTACTGGTGCGAAATAGGTAAATTCCCACGCTGTTTCTGCGCGTTGTACTTCATTGTTAACAGCGAGGTAGTGATCACCATTGCGTGCATGGGCAACCGCCAAACCCAAGCCATCACCTTGCAGCACAAAATCATTAAAAGTAATTCCCGTACCGCCGTAATATTCAAGTTGATTAACTTCATCATCGGCTTGACCTAATTGCACAAACACCGCAGCCACATCATTAATATTTTTTTCCGCGATAAAATAAATACCGGTGTTGTCATCGGTGACTTCACCATCGACCGGATTTTCTACTTCTGCAGTATGCTGCCATACACCCAGTGCGGCTTTATCTTTGCTGTCATTTGTCCAACCCCATTCAACCGCGCTAAACAAACCATCGCCGCTATTAAGTTGCACATGAGTGCCGCGCGGATTATTGGGGTCACCGGGAATACCGTCGTAAATAGCGGCCAATACATATTGGTTATCGCCCTCAACAGTAAAATGCAATGTGGTAGCGGTAGTAGAAAAAATAGAAGGGCCGACTTGCGCCGTATCCGGGCCAATACCAAAAGAAGGATGGGTAAATAAACCAGCTGATTCGAGGGAATAAAATGTGGAATTATAATCGTGCAAACCGAATAATACTTTTACGCTGTCATCGGCGAAACTGTGGCGATACCAAAACTCATATACTTTCAACGCTTCATCGGTGGAAATATTCGATACGCCTTGCATAGCGCCAATATTATCCGAGGGATTATCTCCCGTATCGCCCAACACATAAATAAACCATTCACCATCGCCCCACCAACCCGCTGCACCAGTATCAATTGCCAAGGTGAGATCAAGGTTAGCAAGCTCACTGGAACCTTCTTGCACACCGCCATCCAGATTGCGGATTGACTCCAGCGTTAACGCAGCCGCCCACTCGTAAGGTGATTCAGCACGCGCACAAAAACTCGCGCTTAAAAAAATAAGCAGAAAAAGTGTGCGTGATTTTTTCATAGCCAACAACTCCTCTGCCTCTATTAGATGCAACTCCACTTACCAACAGCAGAATGCAACAGGGCAATGCTGCTTAGGAGTATAGACAGGGATTAGGTGCGCAAAGGGTTATCGTGCAAAAACAATATTGTTAGCATTTAACTGAATTTAAAAGTGATGATTTAGATTAAAATATAAAATCAATCGGGTTGCCGCAAAGCCAACTTTCTTTTGGTGAGCGCGGTGGCTTCGTGCTCAAGTGGATTTTCTGGCCATGGGTGGCGAGGGTAACGACCGCGCATTTCTTTGCGCACTTCAGGGTAGGCCTGTTGCCAAAAGGTTTGTAGATTAGTGGTAATGGCGAGCGGGCTGCCATTAGGTGAGAGCAAGTGAATTTTTAACGGGATTTTTCCGTTGGCGAGCTGCAATTGCTCGCAGCCAAAAAATTCCTGCAACTTGGCCGAGATTTGCGCGCTACCGTCGCTGGCAAAATCCACGCTAACACTGCGGCCGCTAGGTAAATCAATTTTACCGGGCAATAGCTGCGCAATTTTTTGGCAGTGATCAAAACCCAAATAAAATTCCAATGCATCCTGCAGTTGCAACTGCTCCAAACGCGTGGCTTCATTTAAAAATGGCAGTAACCAGTGATGTAAATTGCGAATCAGCGTTTCATTATCCAGCGCTGGCAATTCGCAGAGCTGATGCGCAACGACTAAACGTGCACGCTCCAATAATGCGCGCGCTTTTTCGCTCCACACCAAATAATCAAAACCTTTTTCAGCGATTAGCTCGCGAATATGTTCCAGCAATTGTTGCGCAATCTCACTAGCAGGAATTATTTGCCAGCTTTCATCAATAGCGACACCGCCCATCGACCAACGCGTATGCTCCTGCCAGCGCTGCTGTTTAAATACCAATGCGGTTTGTGCTTGGCTGAGTTGTCGCTGCTGTTCTGCATTTAATTGCAGTGCAATGCCTACACCGGAGTGACTTTTTGGTTTGGTATTAATCAGCGGAAACACCGCCCATTGCGCTTCCAACTTGCCTTGCGGTTCAACACTCATGCCCGAGCTCAACCGGTAACGGCCCGAATCTTGTTTAAACCCGATACGATCATTAAAAGCGCGTGCGAGCAATAAGGGTTCTAACGCAGCAGAATTTTTTTGCAGCGCCAACACTCCCAGCCAACGTTTTTGCTGCTGCTGCCATTGACGATTACGCGCTAGCTCGCGCGCCGCATCTTCCAATACCACTGAAAAATCCTGCTCTGCGGTTAATTCAAAATGCAGCGCGAGCGCTAACAATAATGCTGCCTCACTAATCGTTTTTTCATGCAGCAATAAAAATGCGGCGATGCGCGGATGCGTACCGAGTGCACTGACCGATTTTCCCGCTGCAGTAACCTGTGCGTTAGTATCAAGCAAACTCATTTTTTGCAATTGCTGTACAGCAAAATTCAGCGCGAGTTTATTCGGCGCTTCCAACCAGGGCAGTGAATCCGCCGGGCTGCCCCAGTGGGCGATACGTAACACCAGCGGCAAATAATCAGTCGCGCGGATTTCGGGTAAATCTGCCGCCGCAAGTGGCTGGTCTTGCGACCAGAGGCGAATGCAATGTCCGGCCTGTACACGCCCTGCTCGACCGCGGCGCTGCTCTGCACTGGCCATGCTGATGCGCGTTGTGCGCAAACGGGTGATGCCAGTACGCTGTTCGTAATCTGCACGGCGCGCCAAGCCTGAATCAATTACCAAGGTGACATCGGCAATGGTTAATGAAGTCTCGGCAATATTCGTCGCCAGAATTAAACGCGAACCTTGCGCCGGATCTAATGCGGCTGTTTGTTCATTGGAGGGGACACGGCTGTGCAAGCGAAAGATCTTTTGCGAAGGGAACTTCTGTGCGATTAAACCGGTGCAATTTTCTATTTCTCGCCAGCCGGGTAAAAAAACCAACACTGTTGTAGTTTGCCAATTAGGATTGGCGAGTAACGCGCGCAACAATTGTTCTTCTACTTTTTCAGCGTAGGCATTGGGATTTTGTTTGGCAGGTTGATATTGCGTGCTGACCGGAAAACAGCGACCCGGTGCAAATAAGCGATTGGTAATTTGCTGCTGCAATGCGGGGTCAGGCGTTGCGCTCATCAATACCAGCTGTAAATCATCGCGCAGGATTTGCACTTCTTGCAGAAATGCCCAAGCCATATCCTGATTCACGCTGCGCTCGTGAATTTCATCGAGCATTACGCAGGCAACACCATCGAGCGTTGGGTTTTGTAATAAATGTTGCAACAAAATTCCCGGCGTCATTAATACCAAACGCGTTGCGGCGCTCATGCGCGAATCGTAGGGGACTTGATAACCCACTTGCTGCCCCGCACTTTCACCTAACAAATGTGCAAGCCGTTGCGCTAATGCTTGCGCGGCAAGTACACGCGGCTGCACCAACCACAATTGTTGTCCTGCCGGTGCTTGCGCCAACACCCACAGCGGTGCGAGGGTTGATTTACCGGCGCCTGGCTCTGCCTCTAGCAATAGCGGCGTCGTTGCCAGTGCAGCAATAAATTCATCGTGAAGTGCACTGAGCGGTAAATCGGGCAACTGCATAAAAAATCCAAATGAACAACGAAATAATTAATCGAATTGGTGCGTCAGTTTAATTCCGGCTACAAGATTACGCCCCAAGGCCGGTTCAAACGCGCGGCCATTTGCTTGGTTGACGACTACCGAACCTACGTAATTTTCGTCGGTAAGATTGGCGAGCTTTAACCACCAATAGAATTGCGCCAATCTAGCGGGATAAGTGCCTTGCACGCCGACATCAAAGATAGTGTAAGCGGGTGCGTACACTTGATTATTATCGGCAGTATAAATACGCGCGCGCTGCTGTGCGCTGAAATCCAGTTGCAAACTATCATTCGCAAACGGCTGCCATTGTATACCCAGTTGATATTGCTCACCCGCGACGCCGGGTAGTTGGTTGCCGTTCCATTGTCCGGCGGAATAAAGTGCATCGAGTGATTGCACACTAAGCTGCACGCGCAAACTTGGGTCGAGGGTGTATCGGCCAAATAATTCGATGCCCTTGCGTTCAGTTGCGGCAGCATTGCGATAACTGGTGCGACCGTTGAACGATTGATCGACTACCAATTCATTTTCGGTGTCAATAAAAAACTGCGTAAGCTTGAGTTCAATTATTTCGTCAGGCTGATAACTCACGCCCCATTCTTGCTGGCGATTAATCGCCGCCTCTAATTCTGTATTTAAACCCGTCGCACCGGTTTTATAAGCCATTTCGGTTAGTGTGGGAGTTTCATAACCGCGCCCGCTACTGGCAAATAATTCCCACGCTGAAGTGATTACATAATTAGCGCCAATGGCGAATGAATCTTCGCCGTAATTGCGCGCGCCTGAATCGTCGGGATTACCTGAAACAATAAAATAGTCCTCCACATCAAACTCCATCTTGGTGTGGCGCGCGCCGGTGTAGAGCATTAATTTTTCGCTGGGATTGAGGTGAAGTAATGCGTAGATATCGCGGCTGTTTACTTCACCCTCTTCATCGCGGCGCAAAGCTCCGGCCACACCAAAATCATTGACGTAACCGCGCCGCTGATCTTGCATTTGCGCCGCTTCGGCTCCGAGGCTGAACTCGGCCGGCATGCTTAAAAAATTCACGCTGTGCGTTAATGTGCCGCTCACACCGAAAAAATCCCGTGTTAAATCCACTACGCCACCACTGCCTGAAATTGCATCGCCTGCAAAGCCTAAATATTGGGTAATAGCGCGTTCACCTTGCCAGAGCGCCGTTTGCCAACGCGTTGCACCTTTGTTGTCGCGCAGGCTGATTGACGTTTGTTGATGCGCGATGCTTTTGCGCGTGTCGTAAATTTCTGCCGCTGCGTTTTTTTGCCATGGATCACTGCGCCATTGTTCGGGTGTTAAACCAAGCGGATCTTGCAACAGCGGATCATCGCTGTAATCGTGTTTGATAATGAGATCGAGATCATTCGGGATGGTGTAAAAAAATTGCACACCTGCTTGCTGCCGCTCGGCGCTGGAGTGCGGGCGTTCTCCATCGATAGTGGTATCAGCAAATTGCGCGCGCAGGGCAAGGTTATCCTTGCGCCATTCACCGTTTAACGTTTGGCGCTCAAGGCCGGGATCACCCGCCACCACGCCCACGCTGAGTTGACTCGCTTGCGGTGCAGCAGATTGCAAGGCAATCACACCGCCTGCGCCATTGCCATAAAGTGCGGCTATAGGGCCGCGCAATACTTGGGCGCTGGCGATGTTATCCAGCATCACACTCGCCAGTTGCCCTTGGCCGTCAGGTGTGGACATGGGAATGCCATCAACTTGCAAATCAACACCGCGTACCCCAAAGGCCGAGCGAGCGCCAAAGCCGCGCATGCTGATACGTGTGTCTTGCGCGTAGTTGGTACGCGAATCCACTTGCACGCCCGGAATTGTTTGCAAGAGTTCGGCGGGGTCAAGCCGCGCGCCGAGGGCAAAATCCTGCGCGCTTTTTACGATAACCTGATTACCCAATTCCGTTGCGCTAGAACGATCACCGGAGACGATCAGAGTTTCCAATACCTCTGCTGCCTGAGTGGTGGGAAGCGCCAGTGCGGCGCCTATTAATACAATTGCTTTTGTTGCGCACAAATAACTCATAGATATCCATAACGGGGAATGACATTGAAATGACGGCTGCCAAGAGCGCGCCATTCTGCTTAAAAAGTACTTATCGCTCATTAATTAAAACGAATTTTTACATCGCCAGGCCGCAGATGCGCTTTAACAAACAGCTTCTATACTCAAGAAGAATACATAAGGACGATTTTATGACCCAAGAATTTCGCACCCAGCTTGAACAGCTGCGCCTGCAATTTACGGCAAGCCTGCCGGAGCGCGCGCGACGCCTTGAAGAAATCTGGAGCCACTTACGTCACCTCAACTGGAGCGAGCAAGGTATTAGCACGCTGCAACAATTCGCGCACAAAATGGTTGAATCTAGCAGCGGCTTTGGCTTTCCCGAGCTGCGCCACGCGGCGCAACAGCTGGAAAACTTTATCACTGAACTCAACGAGTTGGGGCGCAGTTTTGGCGGGCAAGAATACGCACAGTTGGAAGATCACATCCAACAGCTGAGCAAAATAATGGCCGCGACTGCGAGCGGCGATGCACGGCAAGATCCGCTAATTCCCAACATTCCCCTGCCCACCTACCCCGAAGCACAAGGGAAACTACTGTTTTTGATCGACCCGGATCGGGTACTGGCGGCGCTATGTAGCGCCTATCTGCGCAAAGCGGGTTTTATCGTCGAGTATTTTGATAACCCACAATCCTGTATGCAACGGCTGTACCTGGATTCACCAGCCGCCATATTGATGGACCCGGATTTTGAACGCTCGGGATTAAAAGCGTTGGGCAATGTGCATCAAATCAAAGCCTTACTCACGCAAGATACGCCCGTTATTTTGATGTCGGGACGCACCGACGTTAACGCCAAATTGCGGGCATTGCGCGCGGGCAGCAGCGATTACTTGATCAAACCCCTCGACTTTACCTTTCTAGTCGAAAAGCTGGTGAATATTATTAGCCAGCACACCAAAATCCACCGGGTGATGGTGGTCGATGACGACCTCGCCATGACTAATCTGCAGGCCGAAATTTTGCGCCATGCGGGCATGGATGTTCTCTGCGTCAACCAGCCGTTGCACAGTTTGCAGCGCGCCGCCAAATTCAAACCGGATTTGGTGATTTTAGATATGCATATGCCCGACATTAACGGCATGGAGCTGGCAGTGTTGTTGCGCCAAGACCCGGAATTTTTATTGCTGCCAATTATTTTTGTGACGGCCGATACCGATTCGACGCTGCATAAAAATATCAAGGCGCTGGGCGTTAATGCGCTGCTGACCAAACCCTTTGAAGTTCCTGATCTTATCAGTGTGTGCGAGCAGGCATTGGCGGATACGGCCGCGCTAAAAAATCGTGTCGCACGGGTCACGCGCCATACGCAACAGCCGCAGCAAATTAATCGCAGCTATTTTTTTACGGCGCTGGAAGATGAACTGCAAAACAACCATTTAGGTAATCAATCCAGCGCACTCTATTATTTCAGTATCGATAATTTTACTGACGTAACCTTGCAACTTGGCCAAGTGGAAATGATCGAGCTGCACGATCAGTTTTGTCGCCGCTTAAGCGATACCGTAGGCAGCGATGAACAGTGGATGGATTTATCGCCCATGGTCGCCTGTGTGCTCGCCGGAAAACGCAGCGCCGAATTTCACCAACAGCGCGGCGAGCAATTTATCAAACACCTGAGCGCACAAGCCTACAACATCAAAGGCAAGTCGCTTGAATTGAATATCAAACTGGGTATAGCACCGCTGAACCAGAAGTTGGGCACGGCCAACAATGCACTTTTGCGCGCGGAACAAGCCTTTGAGGCGAACATTACTGGCGCAACAAGCATAGTGGCGGCTCCCACTTTAATCACACCGGTTATCAGCAATAAAAGCCCGCTCGATTTTTCGCAGATAGTGTTTAGCCGTGACCTCACCCTTGCCTTCCAACCCATCATCAGTTTGGAAGATGCGCAAATCGAACACTTTTCGGTACTCACCCGCCTGCGCGGTGAAGATGGTGAACCGATCCCCGCCAGCCAATTTCTCGGCCGTATTAATCAGCCGGGCAAGCGTTTGGAATTAGATCGCTGGGTACTGCAACAAGCGGTCAGTGCCATCGCTGGCAACAGTGCGACGCGCGAGCAAGCAACACTCTTTATTCATTTGGCGGAAGAAACCTTGCAGCAAAGCGCCTTCTTTTCATTCGCCGCGAATGTACTGCGCTCATCGCGTTTGCGCGGCGAAGAACGGTTGGTGTTTATGTTGGAGGAAAATTGGATACTCGACCATTTCCATCAAGCGCGCGAAATCACCAAAGCTTTGCGCGACATCCGCTGCGGTATTTGCGTTACCCGCGCGGGCGAAAATGAACAGATACTCACAATGCTGGATGATTTGGCGCTTAACTATATGCGCCTTTCACCCCGGCTTACGAGCGATGACAGCAACCCTAAATTGTTGCAGCGATTGATCAACGCCGCGACCAACCGCAAGATAAATGTTATCGCCACTCACATCGAAAATTCGCATAACCTTTCCAACTTATGGATGCAGGGCGTGCGTTTGTTTGAGGGATTTTTTATCCAGCCGCCTGACACTGGTTTCCATCTACAAAATGACATTATTTTTGCCAAGGAATTTGTGCAGGGCAACGGTTTTAATTCGCAATAACTCAGGTGATAGTGCAAGCAAAACCTGCGCAAATTTGCCAATAATCGCAATAGCTTATATATTTGCCGTCTGTTTTTTGCCGTGTACACGTTGATTTTCAACCATGTCCAATCGGCAACCAGTGCTGATAGTGCAAAAATCCCCCTGATAAAGCGTCCGCTGGCTCGTCACTGACAGGCCTTGGTGGATTGTTTTTTTCACGTACTACACATTTATTACTGACGCCACGGCGTTATTTTTTGGAGAATCCCATGTCCACGCTCATGAATACTTACGGCACCAGAACCCTGACCCTCACCAAGGGCGAGGGTAGCCGAGTATGGGATGACAGTGGCAAATCCTATCTGGATGCAATCAGTGGTATTGCTGTGTGCGGCCTTGGCCATGCACACCCGGCACTGACTAAAGCCCTGTCTGAACAAGCGGCGACTTTGTGGCACGTCTCCAATTTGTACAACATCCCACAACAACAGCGTCTGGCTGATCTGCTGATTCAAGTCTCGGGAATGGATAAGGTGTTCTTTTCCAACTCGGGCGCCGAAGCTAACGAAGCGGCGATCAAGATCGCGCGTAAATATGGCAACGATAAAGGCGTGAAAAATCCCGCCGTTATCGTTATGGCTAACAGTTTCCATGGTCGGACCTTGGCAACCCTGAGCGCAACCGGCAACGCCAAAGTACAAATCGGTTTTGAGCCTTTAGTCGAAGGTTTTATCCGTGTGCCATACGACGATGTGGCGGCGGTAAAGTCCGCCATCGCTGAGCACAAGAATATCGTCGCGATTCTGGTTGAACCGGTACAAGGTGAAGGTGGCGTGCGGGTTCCTGCGGCAGATTACCTGAACCAATTGCGTGCCATCGCCGATCAACACGAGCTGTTGTTAATGCTCGATGAGATCCAAACCGGCAATGGCCGGACTGGCACCTACTTCGCCTACCAGCACAATAATCTGCTGCCCGATGTCGTTACCACGGCAAAAGGCTTGGGTAACGGTATGCCCATTGGCGCTTGCCTCGCACGCGGCAAAGCGGCCGAGGTTCTGCAACCGGGCAATCACGGTACTACCTTTGGTGGCAATCCACTCGCCTGTAGCGCGGGTATTGCGGTGATCGAAACCCTGCAGGCATCTAACCTGATTGCGCGTGTAAATGTGTTGGGCGATAAGTTGCTGGCCGATTTCAAAACTGCCTTAGCGGACAACCCTAAAGTGGTTGATATCCGTGGCAAGGGCTTGATGATTGGTATCGAACTTAACGCGCCAGCGCCTGACCTGGTGCAAAAAGGCCGCGATTTGGGTGTGTTAATAAACGTCACCGCCGTAAACACTATCCGTTTACTGCCGACCTTTATCCTCACCGATGCCGAAGCCGACGAGCTGGTAAAAACCGTCGTGCAACTGGTCAACACGTTTTAACCAATTAGTTAATGTGTTTTAAATAGGCGCGCGCATAAGGCGCGCGCTGCAATAAAAGAGCAATGATTATGGTTCCCCCAAAGGCACCGAGACATTTCCTAACCCTCGCTGATATTAACCGCGCCGAGCTACAACAAATTATCGGGCGCGCCATCGAACTCAAAGACATGTTGCGCCAGGGCAAAGCCCCGGAAGTATTCAACAACAAAGTGTTGGCGATGATTTTTGAAAAAAACTCCACGCGCACCCGCGTCTCGTTTGAATCCGGCGTTGCCAAACTGGGTGGTCATGCGATTTTCCTGTCGACCAAGGATTCGCAATTGGGTCGCGGCGAGCCAATCGAAGACGCTGCGCGCTGCATCGCCAGCATGGTCGATATGGTGATGATCCGCACTTTTGGCCACGATACTGTCGAGCGTTTTGCCGAGTATTCGCGCGTGCCGGTTATCAACGGCCTGACCGATGAATATCACCCTTGCCAGTTGTTGGCCGACATTCAAACCTACGTTGAAAAACGCGGTTCACTGGCGGGCAAAACGGTAGCTTGGGTGGGTGACGGCAACAACATGTGCAACACCTATATTCAAGCGGCCGAGTTGTGTGACTTTGAATTGCGCATCGCGACGCCCAAAGGCTTTGAGCCGGAAGATGAATTTATCACTCCCTATCAAAGTCGCGTTAGCCTGAGCAATGACCCGCGCGCCGCTGTTGCCGGTGCGGATTTGGTCGTCACTGATACCTGGGCATCCATGGGTCAGGAAGATGAAAAGAAGCAGCGTGAAAAAATCTTCAGTGGCTTCCAGGTGAATAAAGAGTTGATGAGCCATGCGCAAACTGACGCACTCTTTATGCACTGCTTGCCCGCTTATCGCGGCAAAGAAGTTTCAGCCGAGATTCTGGATGCAACCGATGCCGTAGTCTGGGAAGAAGCAGAAAACCGTATGCACGCGCAAAATGCGCTCATGGAGTTTCTGTTTAACCAGTAATTCCAAACAGTAAAAACCAAGGCGACTGGATCACTCCAGTCGCCTTTTTTATGCGTGTATTGGTGCGCGTAGAAATGACCAATTACACCGTCAAATTAATCTCTTGCACTACCCCCACACCGCCCTCCTCAGTCAAATAAATCCCAGAATTAACGATTTCACCGAGCGATTGATTGCTCGCATCTTTTAATTGAAAGGGCGATGACACATGCCCGAGAAAAATTGCGCCGATATTTTTGTCGCCCAGCGCAGCCAATTGCGTGCTGCCATCTTCATTGGTCATCCAGATGCGCAGCTGCTGATAAATGCTGTCGCCCTCGTCGATAAAGTTATTGCCATCTTCGTCGTACACCGCAAGTTCGGCAAAGCCGCGCCCACTGCTGGGGCCAAATAATTCGCTGCCGTTATTGATGTTGCCATCGCCATTGCGATCTAGCGCCAAATAACCACTGCCCGGGTGCAGGCTGGCAATTTGCTCGGTGCTGCCGTCGTTATCCAAATCAAACTCAAACCGGGTTTGGCTCAGCCCTGCACCTT